>ERZ869936.749-NODE-749-length-27674-cov-8.276947_pt1 | contig 27674 bp, 16 predicted proteins | sample MGYA00520876_ERZ869936 | MGnify/ENA primary metagenome ERZ869936 (study PRJEB32218, sample SAMN09650985) | biofilter metagenome | isolation source: enrty point of leading RO module | place: Saudi Arabia: Thuwal, RO plant located on Red Sea | collected 2016-02-17 ... | reverse complement strand
TGGAAACGCAGCACGACGAACTGGCCGTCGGCAAGCGGTAAGTTTGGACTCGACCGCGCTGCCTCTGCCTGGCTGTTGGGGCACAGCCTATTTGCTCAAGCCGTCCAGTGCCGACTGTGCCAGGCGAGACAGCCGCGGGTCGCTGTCCGCCGCGGCTTGTTCGAGCGCATCGCGGGCGGCCGACGCTGCCGGCCCGATCTTGCCCAGGGCCCAAGCCGCCCGTTGCCGCGCAGCGAGGTCCGGATGTTCCACCAGTGCGCGGGCCAGCGGATTGACCGCGGCCGCCGCGTCGCCCTTCATGCGACCCAACAACGTGGCCGCCCAATACGCCACGTCACCCAACGGATCGGACAGCAGGGCCGCCAGCGCATCGCGATCGCCTGAATCGGGACATCCCAGTTCCTCGAGCGCCGCGGCACACAGTTCGCGCGTCGCGTCGTCATCGACGGCACACGTTTCGACCAGCGCGACCGCGGCCGGCGCGGCGTCGGGGCCCAATGTGGCCAGCTCTTCGGCGGCCACTTGCCGCGATCCGGCGTCGTCGGACCGCAGCGCCGCGATCAGCCTGGAAATGTCTTGGGCCATGTTCACTCCTTCGATCGATGGCGCGATCCGTGCACGACTACTTGCCCTGAAACTTGGGCGGCCGCTTCTCGACGAACGACTGAAACGCCTCGGCAACGTCCTCGGTCGTGATCAGTTGGCTTTGTGCCCAGCGTTCGATCGCCATTTGCGTCGCCTTCGGCACGCCATCGCCCTGATCGACGATCAGCTTCGCCAGCCCCACGGCCAACGGCGCGTTGCGGGTGATGTCGCCGGCCAACGCAGCGGCGCCGGCCAGCAATTCCGCCTCGGGCACCACGCGATTCACCAGTCCCCAACCCAACGCTTCGTCAGCCGGCACGTTGCGGGCCGTCATCAACATGTCCTTCGCCCGGCTCGGACCGACGGTGCGCGCCAGCCGGGTTGTTCCGCCGACGTCGGCCACCAGACCCACACGCGACTCCGGAATCGAAAACTGGCAATCGTGGCTGGCCACGCGCAAATCGAACGACAAAGCCAACTCCAGCCCCAACCCCATCACCTGTCCATGCAAAGCGCCGATGATCGGCACTTCGGTCGATTCGATCGTGTTCAGCGCATCTTGCAGCCGATCAGCCAGTCGCCGCAACGAGCGGGCCGGATTCTGGGCGCCCGCACCACCCAACATTCCACCTAGCGCCATCAGATCGATTCCGGCCGAGAACATCGGGCCCTCGCCGTGAACGATGATCGCCCGTACTTCGGAATTGTCGTCGGCACTACGGATTGCCGCGGCAATGGCGTCGAGCATGTCCGGTGTCAGCGCGTTGCGCTTCTTGGGCCGGTTGATGGTCACGTACTGAAGCTGGCCGTCGACGCGCGTGTTAATGGTTTGTTCGGGCATATCGGATTGAGGTGCTTTTGGGTCTGTGGTTGGTCAGGTTGCAGGTCGAGCCATTTGTGACTTGGTCGGCTGCTAGGCTGTTAGATATGCATGGTTTGGCGATTGTCCAATTGGGCCGGGCCGGGTCGCGGACTACGTTGCCGGCCCGCGGCCGCGCGATTCAAGCGCCGGATCGCCGAGGGCGCGCATCCGCTTGCGAATTGTCGCCTCCAAAGTCTTGCGCGCTTCGCGCGCGGCCGGATCGCTCGATTCGATCAGGTTTTCATGTTCGGCCGGATCGTTGGCCAGGTCGTACAGTTCCGCCCGGCCCGGGTTGGCAAAATCGATCATCAGCTTCCACTCAGGCGTGCGATACGATCGCATGTCGGTCGTCGCCCCGTGCCGCATGCTGTACTCGCCGTACAGATCGTTGTCCCAGTCGATCGTTTCGCCGCGCAGCAAGGGCCACGCATTGCGGCCGCGAATCTCGATCTCGTCCGGCAGTTCCACGCCGGCCATCGCCAGCAGCGTTGGATACCAGTCCAGATTCGTGATCGTCTGGGTAACTTTGGTTCCGGCCCGAATCTTGGCTGGCCAACGCACCACGGCCGGCACCCGCAATGCCTGATCGTACATATTGGGCCGCCGCTTTGGTGGAATGTTTTTCCAGCGTTGGGGCGGCGGTTCGAGCGTTTGCCAGTGTGCGTTGCCCTTGAACCACAGACCGTGATGGCCGGTGTGGTAGCCGTGGTCGCTCGTGAAAACCACGATCGTGTTGTCGGTCAATTTCAGATGGTCCAGCATCGCCAGCACGCGCCCCACGTTGCGGTCCACGCTGGCGATGCTGGCGTAGTACTCGCGCGTCATCCGCTTGACTTTGCGCACGTTCAAGTTCGGAAAGTCCGGTTCCGGCAACTCGACGTCCAAGTCGGCAAACGGCTCCCAGTCTTCGTCGCGCGTCGGCAGCCAGGCGGAATGCGGCTCGCGATAGTGCAGCGACAGCAAGAATGGCCTGCCCGCGCTGCGCTCTAAAAACTCAAGCGCGTGATCGGTCACCACGTCAACGATGAATCCGCTCGTCTTCGTGTCCTTGCCGTCGATCTCCAAAACCGCGTTGCGCGGCGGGCGCCCGCCATCGCGAAAGCCCACAAACTCGTCGTACCCGCGGCGCGTCGGATGAAACCGATCAGCGGTGCCCAGGTGCCACTTGCCGAATAATCCGGTGCGATAACCGGCCTGTTGCAGCAGTTGCATCCAGGTGACCAGCTTCACGTCCAGCCCGTGTTCCGTCTCCTCGCGCGGATTGATCCAATCCAGAATGCCCAACTCGGACGAATAGCGGCTCGTGACCAGGCCGGCTCGCGACGGGCTGCAGACCGGCGTTGTGACAAACGCGTTTTCCAGCACGACGCCTTCGGCCGCGATCCGATCGATGTTCGGCGTGGGCAACTGACGATTGCCGGCAAATCCGGCCGCGGTGGGCGACTGATCGTCGGTCAGGATGAATACGATGTTCGGCCGCGCCGCATGGCCGTCATTCGCGGCAGTCGGCTCGCCGGCCTCTGCTGGTGCAACGACGGATTCATGCGTCGTCCATGCCGCGAGCATCCACACCACGGTCGACAACGTCGCGACGCGAAACAACATGGCGGCGCGCGATCGGGCGGTCGCGGTTCGTGTGACGTTCGGCGGTCGGACGGTTCGATTTCTGCGCATGCAAAACTGACTCTAAAGGCCTTCTTCTGAAATTGCTGGCACGGTCCCGGCCTCTGGCGATCCATTGAACCAGCGCCGGTGTCCAATGGCAAACCGTGCGCCGTTCGGCCGTGGAACAACCGGACAGTGTCCGGCACAACTGGCCTCTCGCCGCGACCCAAGCATGGGCTATATTTCTCTAGCCATAACACGGCCGTGCCGTGACCGCCCGACTCCGCGTCCGGCCCGATCGGTCGTATTGCGGCGCGATCCACGTTACCACCCTGAGCGACGAGCATTCTCCATGCCGGCAGCAACTTCGTACGACGCGATCGTGATTGGCGGGGGGCACAACGGGCTGGTCACCGCGGCCTATCTCGCTGCCGCGGGCAAGACCGTCTGCGTGCTCGAACGGCGCGAGGTGTTGGGCGGCGCGGCCACGACCGAATCGCTGTGGCCCGGCTTCCGAGTTTCGACCGCCGCCTACGTTGTTAGCTTGCTGCTGCCGGAAATCGTTCGCGACCTGCGGCTCAAAGAGCTCGGCTTTCGCGTGCTGCCGCGCACGCCGTCGTCGTTCACGCCATTGCCCGACGGCCGCAGCCTGTTGATGGGCCCCGAGCCGGGACTCAACGAGCGCGAGATCGCGCGCTTCAGCCGACAAGACGCCGAGCGCTACCCGCGATACGAGGCGCTATTGGATCGCGTGGCCCGCGCGCTGGAGCCAACCTTGTCGAGCCCCGCGCCCGACTTGCTGCCGCTGCCGTCGACCTGGCGCCGCCGCGGACTGCAAAAACGGATTCGCGACGCGCGCACTGGCTGGCACCTATATCAGGCACTGGCCGCTCTGGGCAACGACATGGCCGAAGGGCTGGAGCTGTTGACCGGTTCGGCCCGGCTGATCCTGGATCGTTGGTTCGAGTCTGACGTGCTCAAGGCCACGCTGGCCACCGACGCCATCATCGGCGCGTTTGCGCCGATCTCGGCGCCGGGCAGCGCGTACGTCCTGCTACACCACGTCTTGGGCGAAGCCGGCGGGGCACGCGGCGTGTGGGGTTATGTCGAAGGCGGCATGGGCGGACTGGCCGACGCGCTGGAAAAAGCGTGCAAAAGCCGCGGCGTCGAGATCATGCGCGAAGCGCCCGTCCGGCGGATTCTCGTGTCCGGCGGTCGCGCTACGGGCGTGGTCCTCGACGACGGGCGCGAGCTAGCCGCCCCGATCGTCGCTTCGAGCATCGATCCGCGCTGGACCTTCGAGCGATTCCTCGAGCCCGACGAACTGCCCGCGGAGTTTCTGGCGGCCGTGCGGCGGATCGACTACTCGTCGGCCTCGGCCAAGATTAACTTGGCTCTTTCCGAGCCGCCGCAGTTCACTTGCGCGGATCGCGAAGTCGGGCCTGACGGCGTCGGGCCCCATCATCACGGCACGATGCACGTCGGCCCCACGCTCGACTACCTGGAACGGGCTTACGACGACGCCAAGTACGGCCGGTACAGTGCCGAACCGATTCTCGAATTGACCATGCCCACCTGCGTCGACCGAACGATTGCTCCACCGGGGCAACACATTCTGTCGATGTTCGTGCAATACGCTCCTTACCATCTGGCCGAAGGCGACTGGGACCAGCAGCGCGAAGCGTTCGGCGATCGGTGCATCGAAGCCCTGGCCCGATTCGCGCCCAACGTGCCGGGGGCGATCCTCCACCGGCAAGTCCTCACGCCGCTGGACTTGGAGCGCACGTTCGGGCTGAGCGGCGGCAACATCTTCCAAGGCGCCATGACGCTGGGCCAGTTGTTCTCGTTGCGCCCCGTGCCCGGCTGGGCCGATTACCGCACGCCGATCGGCGGGCTGTATCTTTGCGGCGCGGCGGCGCATCCCGGCGGCGGCGTGATGGGGGCCTGCGGCAAGAACGCCGCGACGGAAATCCTCCGCGACGCGTAGCGTACCATCGCGCGTCGTCGCCAAATGGCCCCATTGCCGGTCCTTGGGATGGTACACTGGTACCTTTCCCACCGCTTTTAAGGACGCCCAGTCCAGGGTGTCTCCTGCCAATTTCGGACACTCCATGCAAAACGCAAGGCAGATGCTCGTCGCGCCGTCCGCTCAATGTCGCCGCGCCTACAGCATCGCCTGGCGTAGCCTGCACGCAACGGCCGTGGTGTTGGTATTCTTCGCCGTTTCAGCACGCGCGCAATCCATGCCGCCGGTGCTGATCGCCGACGGCCCCAAAACACGCCCGGTGGCCATGCCCGAGGGCACGCTTCGCGCGTTTTACGCGTCGCGCGGGCAGATCGTTTCGATCCGCTCGGCTGACGGAGGGCAGACCTGGAGTGCTCCGCACGTCGAGTTCAAGCTGCCGATGGATCGCATGGGCGGTGGGCTGAGCATGCTCGACGCCGACGGCGAGATTCACCTGATCCTCACCCACGCCCGCGGCGAGGGGAAACCGGCCGAAACACGATTCATCGACCTTTGGCATTGTCGCACGACGAACCAGCGGCAGGGCTGGACCAACCCGCGGCGAATCTGGGAGGGATACTGCGGCGCGGTGATGGACGTCAAGCAGGTTGCCAGCGGACGGATCCTGGTGCCGTTTGCCGCCTGGAAGAAGCCGGGCGAGGAAGTCGCGCCGAACACCGGTTCGAACTACACGACGGTCGTCTATTCCGACGATCGCGGCGAAACGTGGCAGTTGTCTCCGGCCAAACTCACCTCGCCATGTCGCGCCGGCTACAACGGCAACAACTACGGCGCCATCGAGCCGACGATTCTGGAACTCGGCGACGGGCGGATCTGGATGCTGATGCGGACCCAGGCTGGGTTCTTGTACGAGTCGTTTTCGAACGACGGAGTGGATTGGACCCCCGCCGAGCCCTCGCGGTTTCACTCGTCGACGTCGCCCGCGGCACTGGCGCGCTTGCCGAACGGACGGATCCTGGTGGTCTGGAACAATTGCGAGATGCCGCCTCGGCACGAGGGCGACGGAGTCTACGGCGGCCGCGATGCGCTGCACGCCGCCGTTTCCGCCGACGAAGGAAAAACTTGGCAAGGTTTTCGCGAAGTGTATCGCGATCCGTTTCGCAACGACTCTCCACCTCGCCGGGGCGATCGCGGCACGGCTTATCCGGTTGCAACTGTCACCGAAAACGGACAGGTGGTCATCGTGAGCGGGCAGGGAAACCGACGGACCACCATCCTGCTCGATCCGGATTGGCTCAACGAAAAGCGTCAGGCGAGCGACTTTGCCGCCGGGCTCGACCAGTGGCACGTGTGGAAACACTTTGGGCCGGCGTCCGGCTTCTGGCGAGATCGGTGTGCCGGTGCGCGCTTGATCGATCATCCGACCAAGCTGAACGAATCTGTGCTGCACGTCCGGCGCCCTGACGATAAGGATGCTGATTGTGCATCGTGGAACTTCGCCGGGCGCGACAAAGGACGCCTCACGATGCGGATCATGCCACGGCAAGGCTTCGCCGGGACCGACGTTTGCTTGAACGACCGCTTCTTCAATCCGGGTGACCCGCGGGGCGAGGTCGACGCCGTGTTCCATCTCCACCTTCCAGCCAATGGGCAGTTGACCGACGATGTTGTACTCCAACCCGACCAGTGGGCAACGCTGACATTTGACTGGGATCTGTCTGCTGGCCGGTGCGATGTGATGGCCGACGATCGAGTCGTGTTCAGGCTGCCTCAACGCCATCCAGCATTCGGCGGCGTGTCGTATCTGCGAGTTCGTTCCGCGGCGCAAGGCGTCGACGAGGCAGGACTGTTGATCGAATCAGTCGAAGTCGAGTCGGCCCATGATTCCCAGCAGCGCCAGGACGCACGAGCAATTCCGGTCAACTCGGTGCCGTATCGCATCGAGCAATCCGGTACGTATCGCTTGGCTGACGACTTGGTCTATCCGGCTCCCGACGGGGCCGCCATTACGATCGGGGCCGACGAAGTGACGCTCGACATGAACGGGAAAACGCTGCGTGGTTCGGCCGGATCGTCAAGTGGCGCGATCGGTGTCATGGCCATTGACCGTCGTGGGATCCACATTGCGAACGGTCAGATCAGTGGCTTTTACTTCGGAATCGACATTCGAGCCACCGATTCCGACACGCAAACATCGATGCGGCATCGGGTCGTCGGTGTGCGTGCCGAAGGGAATTGGTATTTCGCAGTTCGACTTGTCGGCTCGCAATCGGTTATTTGCGACTGTGCGATATCCGATACGGGTGGATCCACGCGGGATCGGCACACGATTCCGCACGGCGTGCGACTGGTCGGCCAGCACAACGTGATGCGCGACAATCGTATTTGCGATCTGCGTCTGGGGCGTTTTCCCGAGGGCAAAGGCGAAGTCGTTGGCGTGCACTTCGACCGTGCCAAGAACAGCGTCCTGGAAGATAACGTCATTGTCGAACTCGACAATGAGAAGGACGACCCGGCACCTGCCGACGACGCGCAGCCACGCCGTTTTGGCGTGTGGGTCAACGGGGGCCCGAACAAAGACACGTTCCTCTATGTCCGCAACAACCGGTTTGCAGGATTCGTCGTACCGTTGGCATTCACGCCCGGCACCGACGGACAGGTCCGCGGCAACGTGTTCCACCAGGCAGATGCCAAGCCCATTCGAGGCAAGCCCGCCTCCCAACTCGCCGACAATGTCAGTCAGTCAGGATCTCCACCAGGCGACGGCTCGCTGCCTGCAAGAGCGCCATCCCGCTGAGCGACGCAGCGCGCCCCGATTGGCGGAGCGCCTACCAGCGAATCAGTCGTTCTTGATCCCTAACCGGCGATACTTCTCCTTGTACTTTTCCCACAGCCGTTTGTGCCGATCCATCATCGACGGCGCTCGACCTTGCACGTAGGCGGCGGTCACTTGGGTGGGAATTTCCAGGATGTCGCCGTCGGTGACGATCAACGTCGCGTCCTTGCCCGGCTCGAGCGATCCGATCCGATCGTCGACGCCCAACAGTTGTGCCGGATAAAGCGTAATGGCTTTGAGCGCTTCGTCGGCCGGCAGTCCGTGGGCAGCAGCCGTGCCCGCATGATACGGCAAGTTACGCACGTTCGACGGCTGCGATCCGCTCGACCCGCCCATCTCGCCGCCAATGCAAAACGGGACGCCCGCGGCCCGTAAGCGCTCCGGCAGCGTAAACGCGCTGTCGTAGGCGTCGTGGCGCCGCTCGGGCAAGCGATACACTCCACCCAGAATCACCGGAACGTCGTGCTTCTTCAAGAGCGGGATGCACGCGCCCGTGTCGTAGCCTCCGACAAGCACCGGCTTGATGCCTTCCTGTTCAGCGAATGCCAGCGCGGCTTGGATCTGTTGCAGGTCATCGGCGTAGATAAACGCCCGGAGCTTGCCCTCCAGCACGGGAATCATGGCGTCCCACCGCGCGTCGTGGTCCGGCTGCGGTCCCTTGCCGTCGGCGCAGGCGATCTTTGCCGCGCGATACGCGCGTGCGTCGGCAAACGCCTGGCGAATGGCCGAGAGTGCCTTGTCGCGCTGGCTGATCTGTTCGCTGGCCGATTCTTCGATCCACCAGGCTTCGACTGGTTCCATCCGCGGCCAACGGATGTGCATGCCGATCGCCGGCTGAAGGCACATGTCTTCCCAGGTCCAACCGTCGAGCATCATGCAGGCCGACATGCCGCTGATCAGCCCGCCGCCGGGCACGGTCAAAACGGCCAACACGCCGCCGGAGCGCCCGACGGGGATCAATTCGCTGTCCGGATTGACGGCGACTTCGGCTTTCACGTTGGGATTGATCAGGCCGGTTTCGGCCTGATCGCGCGTGCCGCGCACGCTCGACACTTCGACCAGCCCAAGCTGGCTGTTGGCGTCGATCAATCCAGGGTAGACGTGCTTACCGCTGGCGTCGATCCGCTCGGCATCGTCGGGAACGGTCACGTCGGCGCCAACCGCGGTGATCTTGCCCTTGTCGAACACGACAATGCCATTTTCAATCGCGGGCCCGCTGGCCGGATGCACCGTGGCGCCGACCAGCGCGATCGGATGATCTTGTGCGGCGCCGGGGATTTCCGGCGACGCCGCCAGATCGCGCGCGCCGACCAAAACCAGCGCGACACCCAGGATCTTCGTCATCGTTCGCATCGTTGCACTCCCGGTGCTAGTGATCGTGGCCAAGATGGCCGTGGTCGCAGAATTCGTCTTCGCGGGGCCACAGGTCGCCGTCGCGGTCCGTGGCCTTCTCAGTCGGATCGCCGGAGCTGAGCACGCGCTGCGCCAGCTTCGCGCGCAGCGTCGCGGCTTCGGCCTGTGCCTGGCGATCTTGCTCGACGTCGAAATAGCGGCGGCCGTCGACCCAGGTTTGTTCACAGCGGCTGAACGTCGACAATGGCGACCCGCTCCACACGACCAAATCGGCGTCTTTACCGGGCTCGAGCGAGCCGACGTGCTCGTCAATGCCCAGTTGAATCGCCGGATTGAGCGTCACAAACTTGAGCGCTTCTTCCGGCGGCACGCCGCCATACTTCACGGCCTTAGCCGCTTCCAGGTTCAAGCGCCGGGCCAGCTCGCGGTTATCGGAGTTGAACGATACCACCACGCCGGCGTTGTGCAGTAGTGCGCCGTTGTACGGGATCGCGTCGTACACCTCGAACTTGTAGGCCCACCAGTCAGAAAAACTAGATCCGCCCGCGCCGTGCCGGGCGATGGCGTCGGCCACCTTGTAGCCTTCGAGCACGTGCTGAAACGTGCCGATCTTCACGCCGAAATCCTCGCACGTGCGCATCAGGGCCAGGATCTCGTCCTGGCGATACGAGTGGCAGTGGATCAGCCGCTTGCCTTCGACCACCTCGGCCAAGGCCTCCAGCTCGAGATCCACGCGCGGCGGCAGGCCCGCTTTCGTGCGATTCCACGCGTCCCACTGGCGGCGATATTGCTTTGCCGCGGTGAACGCGTCGCGCACCAGTTGCTCGACGCCCATCCGAGTCTGTGGATAGCGGCCCGTATTGCGGCTACCCCAGTTACTCTGCTTGACGTTTTCGCCCAGGGCGAACTTGATGCCGGGTGGAGCCTCCGCGAACTTCATTGCATCCGGTCCGGCGCCCCAGCGAAACTTCAGCACCTGGTTCTGCCCGCCGATCGTGTTGGCCGACCCGTGCAAGATGTTCGAGCTGGTGACGCCGCCGGCCAACTGGCGATAGATGTTGATGTCGGTCGGATCGACGAAGTCGCCGATTCGCACTTCGGCCGTGATGGTCTGTCCGGATTCGTTGATCCCGCCGTCGGTGGCCGCGTGCGAATGGCAATCGATAATGCCAGGCGAAATGTGCTTTCCTTCGGCATCGACTTCGATCGCGCCCTCCGGCGCATCCAGACCTTGGCCAACAGCCACGACTTTGCCCGACTCGACCAGCAAGTCGGCGTTTTCGATGCGTCCCTGCGGGCCGCTGGTCCAGATCGTCGCTTGCCTGAACAACACGGCCTTGGGTTGTTCCGGTGGCGCCTTGCGACCGAACGCGCCCAGCGGATAGTTCAGTTCGCTGATCGTCGGCTGGGGATCCTTCGCATCGTCGTCGTCACCTTCACCCGCGTTGTCTTTGTCGTCATCCTCCGCGTCGTCGTTCTCTTCGTCGTCCGCGCTCTCGTCTTCGTCGTCAGCTTCTTCGTCCTCGTCGCCGTCGTCTTGCGCCTTGGCATCGTCGTCGGCCTTCTCGTCTTTGTCGGGTTTTTTCGACGGATCGTACTTGGCGGTCCGCTTCGCCGCGCACGCGCTGTGAGTGCCGTCCTCCCACACGACGACGCCCAGCCACGACAACTCGTCGCCCGACGATGGCGCAGCGGTCGGTGTCCCGTTGCGCGCCGGACCCGAGACCGTGCCGCTGAGCCGCATCACGCCCGAGTAATCCAACGGCTTGGCCTTGAACGAGGCGACGAACTGCGCGACGTTTAGTTGCGGCCCGATCAACTTTGTCGACTTGTCACCCCGCTTGATCGTGCCGGAAAGCTTCTCGGGGCGCCCGGCCAGTTCGATGACCAGTTCGTGCGGCTCTTCGCCCGGCTTGTCGAACGTCACGCTCCACGTGCCGCGCAAATCGGCAATCGGCTGGCGCAACACTTCGTAGCGCCGGCCGTCGACCCACGTCTCCAAGACCTTCGACTTGCCCGCGAACAACGGCCCGTCGGCCACGACCAGGTTGGCGGCCTTGCCCGGCTCGAGCGTTCCCAAACGATCGTCCACCTCAAACAGCTTTGCCGGGGTGACGGTCAGCGCCGCCAGTGCCGCCTCGGGCGACAGACCCCGTTTGACTGCCTTGCGCACGGCGGCCAGGAACTTTGCAGAGTCGTCCAGGCCATGCGAAGTGAGCGCAAACGTCACCCCCGCGGCCGACAACCGAGCCGGGTTCTCCGGGGCCAACTCCCAGTGCATCAGTCGCTCAAGCGGAACGTTCATCGCCGCTTCCGGTGTGGCGACGTTGGGCGCTTTCGGGAAATTCACCGGCACGATCACGGGCCGACCGGTGGCCTTGATCAAATCGAGCCGTTGATACTCTTCGCCCGAGCCGCGCACCACGGCGTTTAGCGCGAACTCCTCGGCGATCTTGTCGGCGCGCAAAAAGTACAACTCATTTTGTGCGTCGATCACCACGATCGGCTTGCGGCCCGGATACCGGCCCAATGTTTCCAGAGCTTCGCTCCGTTCGGGCCGCGCCAGATCCGGTTGCGCGTCGAACGTGTCCCAAGCCTGCCGGTACCAGCCGGCATCGTAAAACGCCTGACGGACCAAAGTGAACGCACCCATCGGCGAGTTTGGGTAGCCGCGCGTGCCGCGCGAGACGGTCAACTTCAAGTGCAGCGCCGCGTCGTCATTCAAGATGACCTGTTTACCTTCCCCGTCGCCCGTACTTACCAACACGCTGGTGCCCTTAATGATGCCGGCCGACGGCGCAACCAAGCGCGCGGCGATTCCCTGGCTGCGCAACTTCTTATTCGTGGAATCGCTAGGGCGATAGACGCTGCCGGCTTGCGCGTGCGGCACGACGTTCGCGTTCCAATACGCGGCTCCGGCGTTGCTCTTGACCGCGCTCTTCGAATCGTCCGAAGAAAGCTCGCCGTAAGCGTCGATCAAGCCGGGATAGATCGTCTTGCCTTCGACGTTCCAGATCCGCGCGTCGGCCGGAGGCTCGACCGACTGCCCGACCGATTCGATCACGCCGTCACGCAGGACGAGCGATCCGGACTCGATGGTCCGCTCGGGCGAGACGACGATTCGCGCGCCCACCAGGGCATGAACCGCCGGTGTCGTCTCCCGCAAACCGGGTGGTGGATCCGTTGCGGGCGGGGCCGTCAGCGCGAAATCGCCATTCATCGCAACGCCGGACCAGGCCACCAATCCAAACAGCCAACCGAGGTGTCTCATCGCTCTGTGCTTCCCATGGCAGGATTCTTCGGCCGCGCAAACCGGCGGGCGGCCGACTTTGGTGTGCAGAATCTCGAAGATAATCCAACCGCGCGGCGCGTACCAGCAAATTGTCCCTTGCAGATCCGGCCGCTCACCAGTCTGTTATAGGGGCCCGGCTCGCCGGCTCACTGGGTCGGGCAAATTCTCGCACGCCAAATCACGCACGTCCGTGCCAACGGAGTCAGCGCAGGATGACACCTCTGCTTGCAGCAGCCCAACACGAACCGTCGCCCCCCTGGATCATGGCACTGTTCGGGCTGGGCATGTTGCTGACGTACGTCGGCGTTGCCCACGAGAAGTTCCACAAGACCGTCGCCGCTTTGGTCGGAGCCGGCCTTCTAACCTTGCTCGGCGTGACCCTGGGCGTTTTTCAGTACACCGACATCTACGAGTTTCTGAAAAAAGATCTCAATATCTTTGGCGTGATCATCGGCACCGGCATTCTCGTCGACGTCACCGGTCGCTCAGGGTTGTTTCACTTCTTGAGCATGCTGATCGTGCGGGCCACTGGCGGGCGGGCCAAGCTGTTGTTCTTCTCGATTTGCGGGTTGACGTTTGCTTTCGTTGCCGTGCTGACCATCGTGCCGGCCACGCTGATTATCTGTTCGCTGGTGATGGTGATTTGCAAGTCGCTCAATTACAGCCCAAAGCCGTTCCTGCTGGCTGTGGCCATCTGCGCCAACAGCGGGGCGATCGTTACCTTTGCCAGCGGTTTGCCAAACATCATGATCGGCACCGCGGCGGAGATTCCCTACGTACAGTTTTTATACATCTCCGCGCCCTACGCGGTCTTCAGCCTGTTGTTGGCCCTGGGCGTGCTTCGACTCGCCTTTCGCCGCGACCTGCCCTGGAAGCAGACCGATGACGAAAAACGGGCCCTACAAGCGCGGATGAACGAGTTCGACCCGTGGGCCCTGGTCGACAACCGTTGGGTGCTGATCCGCAGCGGCGCGATCCTAGGCGCGACGATCGTCGGCTTTACCCTGGCTCAGCTCATGGGCCTGGGCATGGACTTCATCGCCATGTCGGGTGGCACCGCCGCGCTGTTCTTCGCCGGCAAATCGGTCGAGGACACAATCGCCAAAGTGAATTGGACCGTGATCCTTTTCTTCATGGGGCTGTTCCTGATCATCGGTTGCGTCGAGTCGACCGGCGCTCTCGAGTGGATCGCCGGACAGGTTGTCGAACTGTCTGGGCAAAAGTCGGTGGCGCTGATCGCCCTGATGACGGCCTTCGCCGCGGTGGCCAGCGCCATTGTTGACAACATCCCGGTCGCCGCCACGATGATTCCCGTCGTGCAGAACATTTCCGGCCTCGGCTTGCCGGTCGAGCCGCTTTGGTGGTCGCTCGTGCTGGGCTGCAACCTGGGGGGCAACGGTACGCCGATCGGGTCGATTTCGTGCGTGATCGCACTGTACACGCTTAAGAAAGAGGCTGGCGTCGACGTCGGATGGGGCGAGTTCATCCGACTCGGCGGAACCGTCCTACTGCTGCAAATTGCTACGTCGATCGTTTACCTTGAAGCACTCCATTTGCTGGACTGGCTGCCGAAGCTCTAGGTTGCGTCTCGTAAATGGCTCGTCGGCCAAAGGGCGAGGCGTTTTGCCGCTGGGCAAAAAGGAGAAGCGCCGACGCCGACCCGGCGGCAAAACGATCGCACGACGCTAGATCGCACCTACGAGACACAACCGAGGAGATTGGGCCCATGGAACCGACCCAACGTGAAGTCGATCGTGACCTGGACACCTCGATGAAGATGTTCGAGCGGGTCCAGTTGGGCGAGGTCGCCCCGATCGCGCCGCGCGCTCCGCGGCAGGTCCTGTTGGCACTCGACGGATCGACGCAGGATGCCACGTCAATCGAGATCACCGTGACGCTCGTAAATCGCTACCCGTGCCAGGTGTCGATTCTGGCCGCGTGTGCCGGGGCCGAGTCCGTGGCCGAGGCCGCCCGAGCGCGTCTCTCGGGCAGCGCGATCGTCGCCGCCGTTGGTCCGGAGGATCCCTTCGATCCGATTCTGGAAGCCGCCGCGAAACACGAGTCGGATCTGGTCATCGCGCCGTGTCCGTTCGGGCGTGACTTCGAAATGATCGGGCCGGACAGCGCCGGCACGGTGGTCGACGTGTTGTTGGCCCGATTGAACCGGCCAATCCTCGTGGTGCGCGAGCCGCACGAAATCGCGCAACCGGCCTTTCATCACATCGCCCTGCGATCGATCGGCGAAAACGAAGCGGCCCAAGCGGCAGCCGTTTGGGCCGTGACCCTAGCGGCAGCCGGCGGTTCGCTCGAGTTGGTGCTCGTGTTCGAGGAAGAGATGCGCGAGAACCTGAGCATGCTCCTTAAATCGCTCGATCTGAACATCGAAACGAGCGACGACAACCTGATCGCCGCGCTGCGCAAAGCCCATATCCGGCTGCACCGTGCGCTTCAGAAATCGGCCGAGCAGTTCGATTTCGACTACACGCTCACTGTCGAGCATCCGCCCGAATCGGCGCCGTTTCCCGATCGTAGTTTCTCGGCGTTGTCGCTGGTCGTGGTGGCCCTGGAACGCTCCGACCACATGTCGCAGGGCTATGCGCGGGATTGCGTGTTGCACCGCCGCCAGCCCGTGCTCGTCGTCCCACGCAACTAGCCGGGCAACGTAGTTTCGTCCCGCGCGGCATCGGCGCGCCGCGATCCGCGTCTTCCGTGCCTGATTTCTCTGGCGCGTTGCGAACGCTCAAAGCTGCGCGATAAGATAGCACGCAAGCGTGGTGTTTCTTTCTCGCGCAGTCCCGATTGCAACAAGGGGGCGCCGTCATGCCCGACCGTCGCGAAGCGCTCAAGCAACTCGGCACGGCCTTGGCCGGAACGTTCGTCGCCGCATCGACCGCGCCGGCCGCAACCCGCCGTGCCGCGCCGCCCAAGATCAAGGTCGGCCAGATCGGCGTGGGACACGCGCACGCCAGCAAGCTGTCGGTCTATCGTGATTCGCCGGACTACGACGTCGTCGGCATCGTCGAGCCGGACGACGTGTTGCGCACCGCCGCGCAACAGCGAGATCCCTACCGCGATCTCAATTGGATGACGCAGGAGCAGTTGCTCAACACGCCCGGGCTGCAAGCCGTGTTGGTCGAAACGCGCGTTCGCGATTTACTCGACACGGCCGAGGCGTGTGTCGCGGCCGGCAAGCACGTGCATCTGGACAAGCCGGCCGGCGAATCGCTGCCGCAATACCGGCGCATCCTCGACGCCGCGGCCAAGCAGAACCTGCTCGTGCAGATGGGTTACATGTATCGCTACAACCCAGGCATTGTCCTGCTGCGCGATTTGCTCACCCGAGGTTGGTTGGGCGAACCGTTCGAAGTACACGCCGTGATGAGCAAGGTCGTTTCGCCGAGCAGCCGCGCGGGCCTGGCCGAGTATCGCGGCGGCATCATGTTCGAATTGGGCTGCCACATCATCGACCTGGTGGTCGGTGTGCTGGGGCGACCTCAAGCGGTCACTCCGTATGCACGCCATTCGTCGCCGGCCGATGACAAGCTACTCGACAACATGCTGGCCGTCTACGAATACCCTCGCGCAACGGCCACCGTGCGCTCGACCGCCCAAGAAGTCGAAGGCTTCGATCGCCGCCACCTGGTCGTTTGCGGCACCGAGGGCACACTGCACATTCAACCGCTGGACGATCCCAGTGCTCGTCTGGCCCTGTCGAAGCCGCGCGGCTCTTACGAGGCCGGCTATCAGGACGTGACCTTTCCCAAGTACACGCGCTACGTGGCCGATGCCGCCGACATGGCCAAAATCATTCGCGGCGAAAAGGACTCGGACTTTCCCTACCAGCACGATCTCGACGTGCAGACCACGCTGCTGGAGTCGTGCGGGCTTCCGCTCGACGGCTGAACGACGTGCCATCCGCCGCGACGCCAACACCAATCCATCCTCCACAATCACTTCAAGGACACCCGCCATGCACGATCAACCCACGCGACGGCAGTTTCTCGAAACGTCCACGCACACCGCGGCGATGGCCGCCGCGGTCACGGCATTGGGTGGCGTACACGCGATGGCCGAGCAAAAGCCTGAAACCCTGCGGCTGGGCATCATCGGTTGCGGTGGCATGATGGGTGGGCACGTACAGGGTCTGGTCGATCGTCGCGAGCGCGTTTCGTTTGCCTGGCTGTGCGACGTCGATCCGCGCCAGATTGACAAGACGGCCGGCAAGATCACCGAGTTTCAGTCCGCGCCGCCGAAGCGCACCTCGCGCTACGAAGACGTCGTCGCCGACGAGAATGTCGATGCCTGCATCATCGCCACGCCGCACCACTGGCACGCCCCGATCGCGCTGGCGCTAATGCAAGCCGGCAAGGACGTCTATATCGAGAAACCGATCTCGCACTGTTACCACGAAGGGCCGCTCATCATCGAAGCGGCCAAGAAGTACAACCGCGTGGTGCAACAGGGCAGCCAGATGCGCAGCAGCCCGGTGACCGAGCGTGCCGCCAAGCTGTTGGCCGACGGCATCATTGGCGAGGTCAAAGTTGCCCGCGCCTGGACGGCCGAAGTCCGCAGCGAAGCCAAGCCGCTGCCCGACGGCGAGCCGCCCGAGGGCGTGGACTACGATCGCTGGCTGGGCCCCGCGCCGAAGCACGCCTTCAATCCGCACCGCTTTCACAGCACGTGGCGGATGTTTCGCGACTACGGCAACGGCGAGATCGGCGACGACGGCATTCACGATCTCGACATGGCCGCTTGGGGCCTGGGAATCGACACGCTGCCCAAACAGATCACGGCCCGTGGCGGGCGGATGATGTTACACGAGCACGCCAGCGAGTACCCCGACAACCTCAACGTGGCGTACGAATATCCCGACGGCCGGCTGCTGATCTATGAGAACTATCCGTTCACGGCCTACGGCCTGCACGGCTTCGACAATGGCAACGTCTTCTACGGCACCGAAGGTTATATGGTCTTTTCCCGCCGCGGAGCCTTCAGCACATTTCTGGGCCAGAAGGAGAAGCCCGGCCCGACCGAAGGGCGCGACGTTCGCGGCCAGCGCGGCTATGCCGAGCACATGACCGAGTTTCTCACCGCAGTTCGCCGCCGCACGCCGACGCGGGCCAACCCCGAAACGGCCCATCGAAGTTGTGCGCTGGTCCATCTTGGCGAGATCGCCTGGCTGACCCGTGGCCGCCTCGACTTCGATCCGCAAACCGAACAGTTCGTCGATTGCGACGAGGCCAACGCGCTGTTGACCAAGAGTTATCGGCAACCGTACGCGTTGCCCGTCGTTGGATAGGCTGGCCGATCAAGGGGACATCGATGAACGATCGCGTCGGGCCGAGCCGGCGAATACAGCCGGCAATCTTGGCACTTCTTGTCGCGGCGGCCATCGCGTGCCCACCCGTGCCGGTCCGCGCCGACGAAGCACGACCGATGAATGTCGTGCTGATTCTGGCAGACGATCTCGGCTGGTCCGACGTCGGCTGCTACGGGGCCGACCTGCACGAAACGCCCAACATCGATCGACTGGCAGGGCAGGGTGTGCGCTTTACCAGCGCGTATACCGCGCCGGTCTGCTCGCCGACGCGGGCGGCGCTATTGACCGGAAAGCACTACGCCCGGCTGCACATGACGATTTGGTTCGAGAGTTCGCAAGCGCCGCCGCGGGACAAGCCGCTGAACACGCCCCACACCGTCGGCAATCTGCCGCATGCCGAAACCACCATCGCCGAGCGGTTGCGCGATGCCGGCTACCAAACCGCCATCGTCGGAAAGTGGCACTTGGGCGACGCCGGGCACTATCCCCAGACGCAGGGCTTCGACATCAACATCGGCGGCACGCAGTGGGGGGCGCCACAAACGTTCTTCTATCCGTACCGCGGCAGTCGCCACTTCGGCGGAGAGCCGCGCTACGTGCCCCACCTCGAATGGGGACAGCCGGGCGAATACCTCACCGACCGGCTCTCGCAAGAAGCCGTGCGAGTCATCGAGCGCGCCGGCGACAAACCGTTCTTCCTCTACCTGGCCCATCATTCGGTACACACGCCGATCGAAGCCAAGCCCGAGCAGGTGGCGCACTTCCAGCGCAAGCTGTCCGACAAGCTGCGCCACCAAAACGCCACCTACGCCGCCATGGTGCAGAGCCTGGACCAAAGTGTGGGCCGCGTGCTGGATTGCCTTGACGAGCGCGGATTGGCCGACAACACGCTGGTCGTCTTTCTTTCCGATAACGGCGGCTACGTCAATCAGTACGAAGACCGTCGCGTGACCGACAACTGGCCGCTCCGCTCCGGCAAGGGCTCGCTCTACGAAGGGGGCGTTCGCGTGCCGCTTGTCGTGCGTTGGCCGGGCGTGACGAAGCCGGGCACCGTCTGCGACGAACCGGTGACTTGCATGGACCTGTTTCCCACGATCGCCCGCGCCGCGGGCATTCCGTTCGACGAATCGGAAGTCGCCGCACTCGACGGACAGGATCTGACGCCGCTCTTCAAACGACCCGACGCCACCTTGCCACGCGAAGCACTCTACTTTCACTACCCGCACTACTATCCGACGACCACGCCGGTCGGCGCGATCCGGCAGCGTGACTGGAAGCTGCTGGAGTACTTCGAGGACGATCGGCTCGAGCTGTACAATCTGCGCGACGACGTCGGCGAGTTGAAGAACTTGGCGGCCGCACATCCCCAGCGCGCCGCACAACTGCGCGACCTGCTCCACGCCTGGCGCAAACGGGTCGATGCCCAAATGCCAACCAAGTGACGCGCCGCGCCGAAAGCGCAACCTACCGCTATGCCAGCAGACCTTCCACCACGTGGGCCTCGTCCACCCCGGTCAGCTTTTCGTCAAAGCCGTTGCGCCGGTACGACAGCTTGTGGAAGTCGAGCCCTAGTAGGTGGAGCACCGTGGCGTGCCAGTCGGCCACGCTCACCCGATCTTCCACCGCGGCGAAGCCGAGCTCGTCGGTGGCGCCGTAGGTGATGCCCGGCTTGATGCCGCCTCCGGCCATCCACGCGCACATGGCCAGTTTATTGTGGTCGCGTCCGGCTTGGCTGGCGTCCGACTTGCCGACAAGTTGCGCGATCGGCAGCCGGCCCATCTCGCCGCCCCACAACACGAGCACGTCGTCGAGCATGCCCCGTTGCCGCAGATCCTTGAGCAGGCCCGCGGCCGGTTTGTCGGTGCGCTCGCAAGCGCCCTTCAGTTCGCTGGCGATCTTCGCGTGGTTGTCCCAGATTTGCGCGTTGATATAGAGCTGCACGAAGCGCACGCCGCGCTCGACCAAACGCCGGGCCATCAGACAGCGGCGGCCGTACGAATCGGTTGCCTCTTGGCCGATGCCGTACATCTCGAGCGTCTCGGCGCTCTCTTGCGAAAGATCGAGCGCGTCGGACGCGGAGAGTTGCATCCGCGCGGCCAACTCGTAGCTAGCGATCCGCGCGTCGAGTCGCGGCTGGTGCGGACGCGCCGCCCGATGCACTTCGTCCAACTGGGCCGCCAGTGCCCGTTCGAGCGGCGTGATGTTGTCGGGTTCCTCGAAGCCGCGATCCAGATTGAGCACCGCGGCGCCCGTCGAACGAAATCGCGTGCCTTGAAACACGGGCGGGAGAAACCCTGACTGCCAATTCTGCGTGCCGTTGATCGGCAGCCCTAACGGGTCGTCGAGCACGACGTAGGCCGGCAGGTTGCGATTCTCCGAACCCAGGCCGTACGTGATCCACGAACCCATGCTCGGATAGCCGGGCAACATGCGACCGTTTTGAATTTTATAGATCGCCGGTTCGTGCGTGATGTTCACCGTGTGCATCGACCGCACCAGCGCCATCTCGTCGACACATTTCGCCAGATGCGGCAGCGCCTCGCTGACCCACGTCCCCGATTGTCCGTGCTGGGCGAACTTGAACGGGCTGCGCATCAGCGCGCCGGCTTCGTGTGGGTTTTCGACTTCGCCGGCAATCTTGTCGAACAGCGGCTCACCGTGCCGCTTGTCGAGTTCGGGCTTCGGGTCAAACAGATCCATCTGGCTCGGGCCACCGTTCATGAACAGGTGGATCACGGCTTTGGCCCGCGGCGGATGGTGCGGCTGCCGCGGTGCCAGATCGGTCGCTACGCGACCCGGCCCGGCGGGCTCTTTGTCGAGCGCGCCGGCCAGCAGTTCGTCGTTGACCAGCGACGCCAGCGCCATGCCCGCAAAGCCCGCGCCTGCGTGTTGAAAAAAGTCGCGCCGCGTGTAGTTTCGCAGGATCTTCGGGTGGATGGGTCGAGACATCGCGCGGACCTCAATCGATGTACAAGAAGGCTGCCGAGTTGAATAGAGCGTGACACAGGTTCTCAAGCGCCTTGCGGCGCGCCGATTCCGGATCGAGCCGATCATCGTAGATGACCAAGCGTGGCCGGTTGCCGCGCGTCGAACCGTGAACCCCATCGTCCCAATCTTGCCGGTACTCGGTTCCGTCTTCGTCGGCCATCAGCACGATCGCCAGCTTGCCGTGCGACTGCGCCACGTCCAGCACCCGCTGCAAGTCGGTCGAAGTTGCCTGTTCCGACGCGTGATACGCGCCCACGACCGTGGAGCCCGCCGCCGGCGGAAGCGTCACGCGGCCCAGCGCTTCCAGCGGTTGCGCCAGCGGCTGCTTCTCGTGTACGAAGCGATTCCAGTTCAGGCCGGAAATCCCCGGCGGAATGATCGCGGCCGTCTGCACCAGCGCCGCATCGTTCATCGTGCCCAACTCGAGGTGCGCCCCAATCAGTCGCCGATGCGCCAGGCCCGAAACGTCGAACTCCAACACACCCCACCGCCGCGCCTTGTCGCTGCTGGCACTCGACCAGACCGAGACCAGGTCGTTTTCATAGACCGTGTCCGGGGCCGATTCGCGAATCCATAACTCGCCCGACGCAACCAGCGAATGACGGGTGCCCGGCGCCTGTTCGAGCCAGGCCGATTCCAGGCGGGCCATCGCCGCCAGGGCGATGCGGCGCTCTTCGTCGTTCGGTTCGCGGCCGACGGCCATCCGGTAGGCCGCGCGGATTTGGGCCCGCGGATCGTCGCCCGTTTCGTCCCACACTCGATCGGCAAACCGTCCGGCCAACTCGCGCACCAATCCATTGTTGGCCAGGTGCAATGCCTGCGGAGCCACGATCGACTCGCGCCGCAATACGCAATTCGGCTCCATGCCCGCAACGTCAAACCCTTGCAGGATCGTCAACGGCTGGGTGCGCCGCTTCAGCACGTAAATGCTCCGCCGCCAACGCCGATCGTCGTCGGCGCGGGCAGACACCAATCCATCGGCTCGGGCATCCACCGCGTCGGCCGGGCCGAACGGCGTTTCATTCAGTCGACCCGAAACGCTGAGCAAACTGTCGCGCAGCACCTCGCCTTCCATCCGGCGCAGCGGCATCCGCGACAAGAGTCGGTTCTCCGGATCCTCGCGCGTGTGAACGTCGGTCACGTGCGAAGACTGCCGATACGCGGCCGATCCCATCATCAAGCGGTGCAGTGCCTTCACGCTCCAGCCATTGTCCGTGAAGTAGACCGCCAACCAGTCGAGCAGCTCCGGGTGCGTGGGCCGTTCGCCCGTCTTGCCGAAGTTGTCCAGCGACCGCACGATCCCCTCGCCGAAGTGATGCTTCCAAACCCGATTGACCATCACTCGGGCCGTTAGGGGATTGTCTTTGCGCGTGACCCAGCGGGCCAAAGCTAATCGCCGGCCAGTCTTCTTTGAGCCGGGCCACGGCGGCTTCACCTCGAACGGTGTCCGCCCATCGGTCAGCACGCTCGGCACGCCGGGTCCGACGAGCTGGCCGGGCGTGAGGTAGTTGCCGCGTCGCAACAGATACGTCGGCGAAGGATCGCCGTTGTCCCACACGGATCGGATCTTCGGCTCTTGCTTCGGGTCAGCGCCGGCCGCTTTCCATGCCGCGCGCTCCGCCGTGGTGACGTACGGCACCAAACACGTATGCGCGTCGTCCGGCTGATCGGGCCCACCCAGGCGCGACGCGATCCAATCGTGCTCGTCCAGCGCGCCGCGCAGCGTTGCGGCCAATCGGTAGTAGTCGCGCTGTGGAATCGGGTCGAACTTGTGCGAGTGGCATCGGGCGCACTTGACCGTCAGCCCCAGCACGGTCGAGCTAAAGACTTCGATCTCGTCGTCGATTACTTCCAGCCGGTCCGGCACGAATCCGGTGATTGGCGAATACGTGCCGTCCGGTGCCAGCCGCAAGAAACCGGTCGCCACCAGGTTGTCGTACATCGCCGGAGTGATTTCCGCGGCGTTCTCGTAGTCGGCCAACTCGTCTCCGGCCAACTGCTCGAGCAGAAAACGATCGTACGGCTTGTCGCTGTTGAACGCCCGAATGACGTAGTCGCGATAGCGCCAGGTGTGCGGCCGCAAATAGTCGGCGTGTTGCACGCCTTCCGAGTCGGAGTACCCGGCCAGGTCCAACCAGTATTGTCCCCACCGTTCGCCGTATCGCGGCGAGGCCAGAACCGTGTCGAGCAAGCGCTCGTAGGCGTCGGTTCGATCGTCCGCGACAAAGGCGTCGATCGCTTCCGCCGTCGGCGGCAGACCGAGCAAGTCGAAGTACACGCGGCGCACTAGCGTCCGGCGGTCGGCCTCGGGCGAAAGATCCAGTCCGTGCGATTCCAACTTTTTCAAGACGAACCGATCGATCGGATTGCGCGCGCGATCGGCACTGCGCACTTCGGGAACGGTCGGGCGGCGCGGCGGTTGGAACGACCAGAACTGCCGATCGTCGTCGCTGACCAACGGGTCGGGCTCGGTCGTGGCCACGTCCGGCGCAACGTCCTGCTGCGGAGCGCCGGCAGCAATCCAGCGTGTTAGTGTTTCGAGCTCGGTGTCAGTCACCGGCTTCACGGAGTAGAACGCCAGCGTCTTGCGCGGCGGCATTTCGGCCGCTTGGATCTTCTGGATCAGCAGGCTTTCCTCCGGCTTGCCGGGGACAATCGCCGGGCCCGACTTGCCGCCTTTGAGCAGCGCGGCCACGCTCCGCACGTCGAGGTCCCCCTCGTGCCGTTGCCGCCCGTGGCAGATCGCGCATCGCAGCAGCAAGGTGGGCAGTACGTCGTGTTGGTTGAGCTCTGCGGCCGTATCGCCCGGGTCGTCACCCAGCGGGGCGCCGGACTCGATCCAGCGGCCGATCGTTTCGATCTGCTCGTCACTCAGTTCGCCCTCGCCTTCCGGCGGCATGTACCGATCGTGAACGTATTCGTAGAGCAGGCCTTCCGACGGATGGTCGCCATCGAGGATCTCGCCCGACTCGCCGCCGCGCCGAATTCCGGCGCTCGTGCTCAAATTGAGCGCCGCCTTTTGAGTTTCTGGACCGTGGCAGCGGAAACAGTTGGCTTCCAGGATCGGCCGGACGTCGCGGGCGAACGCTTCGGCCGCCGCCGGATTGCTGGCGGACGTTTCCGCGGCGACGACCAGTGCCGAACCCGATACGATCACCGCGATCGCTGCCGCGCCGACGACAAGTCCCCACAGCGCGGTCCGCGCTGGCTGCATGGTCGACGGCGTATTTCGTGATGGTTCGTCGCGGTGCATCGCCCGTTCTCGTGGTCGGACGGAGTATGGTTCGCCCTAGCCGATATTGCTGACGAGTATGTCGATGGCGGCTTGCTTGTCGCCCCGTTTAAAGACGTCGACGATCTGTCGGTGTTCGCGATACAACTCCATGAGATCGTCGTAGCCGCGGTGCGACTCCCAAAAGTGCGAGCGCACCCGCACGACGATCGACGACCAAATCGCCTCCAGATCTTTTTGTCCGGCGCGGCGAATGATCGACCGGTGGAACATGATGTCGCAGTTGACCGTTTCCGCGCAGTCGCCTCGCTTGCAGGCGGCTTTCAGCTTTTCCAGGATGCCGTTCCACAGCCGGAAGTCGTCCGCATTCAAGTCATCGAAAACCGTCGCCAGGGCAAACGATTCGAGCGTCGCCCGGATCGGGACGATCAGTTGCCGGATCGTGTCCGACGGGGTCGCGGCCACGCGCACCGGATGATGCGGTCGCGATTCGAGCAAACCCTCGTGGCTCAATTGGGCGATCGCCTCGCGAATCGGCGTGCGGCTGACGCCGAACCGCTCGACCAGGTCTTGTTCCACGATGCGCTGCCCCACCGTAAAACGACCACAGAGCAGGTCGTCGCGCAATTGGTCGACGATTTGTTGTCGCAGTCCAAGCACTAGGGGCGACGACCCGTTCGAGGCATCTCGTTTCATGGGAGCGTGGCGTCCGCGTGGTTGCACGGACCAAGGAGGGCTTGCGGGGCCGGCGGTACCGGCGTGTTGTTTGGGATGGATCGGCGCGGTGGGAAGGTGGCATCCGTCGGCCCGCCTCGGCGTGTTCGTCGGAAGGCACCTCGAACGCCGCTTCATTCCAGCCAAGGCGCCGATTGTATACAATATGCACTCAGCGTCAACCAATCGGGTCCGCAAGCCGCAAACGAGCCGCTCGGGCGACCGTTCCCGCCGCAAACACCACGAACAAACGCCCGCTTCGCGGCAAGTGCCGCCAATTCGTGCGGCCAGGCGGCAGGACTAACGGGCCTTCGCCGCGTCGCCCGTCGAACTGATGACCCGAACCCGGCGCACGCCTGCTTGCCACCAGTCGCCCAGCGGTCCGCGCGAGACGCTTTTCTCGGCCATCCGCCCGGAGGCGTCGTCCAGGTTGAGTGTGGCGATGACCGTGTCTTCGCCAAACACGCTAGCCTCTTTCACAATGTTGCCGTCCGGCGCGATGATCCGGCTATGGCCGTGCGAGCCCGATGAGTCTTCGTTGGCCGGCGCGTTCGACTGCACCACGAACACCGAGTTCTCGACGGCTCGGGCCTGAATCTGGGCCCGATACGGCTCGATCTTGTGTTCCGCCCGAATCCCGCTCTCGTGCGAGATATAGAAAACCACCCGCGCGCCGGCCAGCACCGGCAGCCGCACCAGTTCGGGATAGCGCTCGTCGTGGCAGACGATGATCGAACACGCAACGCCATCGATCGGAAAGACCGACAGATGATCGCCTCCGTCGGGCCACGGCTCGGCGAGTTGCACCTTGTGATACCGCTCGATCACGTTGCCGTCTGGTCCGATGACCACGGCCGAATTGTAGAGCTTCTCGCCCTCGCGCCAGGGCATGCCCACGATCGCATACACATCGTTCTCGCGGCACGCATCGGCCACGGCGCGCTCGGCTTCGCGTAGTTGCTCCGCGGTGAACGCCTTCATGAACGGCTCGTCGAAGTAGCCGGTCACCGAGCACTCAGGGAAGACGACGACTCGCGCCCCGCGCTCGGCACACTGCTGGATCGAGCGCTTCGTGCGGCGGATGTTCTCGTCCAGGTCGCGTGTGGAACGCATTTGCACGGCGGCCACTTTCAATGTGGCCGGCGCAGCCTTGGCCGGATTGTTCGCGGCAGCTTCCGCTGGCCGGCCGGCCGCCGACTCCGCGACGCGGCGCGCTTCTGGTTCGGCGGCTGTGCACGTGGCAGGCAAAGCGGGGCCTCCCAGGCAAATGGCCGCAACGAGCCACGCCGTGTTGATCCGAGTCGTCTGCATCATTTGTTCTTCCTTCAAGGCACGCCCGGTGACACGCAGTCGCGACGCGGATTTCGCCGCTCGTTGCATCGTAGGGCGCCGCATCGGCCGGCTCCACCACGGGCCTTAGAAACGGGAGACAGCGGCTATTCCGGATGCGCGTGTTTCGTTTTTGCCTCATCGCCGAGCCGCGCCCCACCTGCTCGACAAGACCGGCAAAACCACGGCCCCAAGCTGACTTTTTGCCCTCGGTCCAGGGGGCGAAATCTTGTCGTCCGAAACACCCCTGATTAGCGTGAATCTTATCTAGTCAACCCATATGTCCCATCTTCTTGGTCGACTGGACGCACATCTGCCGGAACAGATTGCCTCCCTTATCTGACTCAACACAGCTCTTGCAGCTCGGAGGTGGCCATGTGGCCAAGGTCTCGAAGTGAGCGACGCTCGCGTACCGGTAAAACACGCCGCCATTCGCACAAGCTGCGCGTCGAACGGCTCGAAGCGCGCGAGGTACTTTCCGGCGGAAGCCTGTGGGAGCCGCTGGTCCAATCGCCCATCGCCGACATCTCGACCTCCGAGTCGACGGGCGAGAAGCCGCAGTCAAAAGTCTGGGAACACGATGGCGATTGGTGGAGCGTGCTGCCGGATAGTTCCGGCACGTGGCTCTGGCGGCTCAATTCCGGTAACTGGAATCAGGTCGTCCAGCTCACTTCGAACGACTCGACCCAGGCCGACGTCAAAGTCAGTGGCAACTTGGCGCATGTCCTGCTGTTCCAGGGTTCGACCTCCGAGTTGGTCACCCTGGAATACGGCCCGGCGGGCTACGACTTTTGGGACGCGCAGCCGCAGGTCGTCGAAGTGGAGCTCGGCTCGTCGGTCGAGACCGCGACGATCGACGTCGATTCGACCGGGCGGATGTGGGTTGCCTACGATCGCTCGAACACCGTCGAAGTTCGTTACAGCGACGGGCTGTACACGTCGTTCAGCGCGCCGATCACCGTGGCCAGCGGAATCAACAGCGACGACATTTCGTCGATTATCGCCATGCCCGGCGGAAAGATCGGCGTGTTCTGGTCGGATCAAAGCTCCGATCGCTTCGGGTTCAAGACACATATCGACGGAGCGGATCCCAACGTCTGGTCGGCCAACGAAGTACCGGCCGGCCAATCGGCCAAGTCGGTCGGCGGCGGGTTTGCCGACGATCACCTGAACCTGGCCACCAGTTCCGACGGCACGTTGTATGCCGCCGTAAAGACCAGCTACGACTCGTCGGGACACGAAGAAATTGCGCTGCTGGTGCGCCGGCCCGACGGCACGTGGGACAATGCGTATGCCGTGGACAACTCCGGCACGCGGCCGATCGTGGTCGTCAGCGAAACGCACAACGAACTGGCCGTCATCTACACCCAACGTACCGGCGGCGGCGACATCGTGCTCCGGGGTACGCGGCTCGACAGCATCGAATTCGGCCCGACCCACACCGTCTTGGCCGGAAACTTCAACGACGTGACCAGCTCGAAGGCAGCGGTCGGCAACGAGATTCTGGTGCTGGCCACGCGCAGCGGCAGCGCGTACGGCAGCCTGATCGACCTCGGCACGCCCGACGGAAGCCCGGTAAACAATGCCCCGTT
>ERZ869936.748-NODE-748-length-27691-cov-6.185591_pt1 | contig 27691 bp, 24 predicted proteins | sample MGYA00520876_ERZ869936 | MGnify/ENA primary metagenome ERZ869936 (study PRJEB32218, sample SAMN09650985) | biofilter metagenome | isolation source: enrty point of leading RO module | place: Saudi Arabia: Thuwal, RO plant located on Red Sea | collected 2016-02-17 ... | reverse complement strand
TCAGCGACCGGCTGCGGATGCGATTTCCGAAATGTCATCGGGCGGCCGGTCGCGTGCAGGTGGCGACGATTGTGTTGCTCGTCGCTCCGAGCGGATTCTGGATGGCGTGGTACGCGGCTCCCGGGCCGATCGCCGCGGTCCCGGCGGGGGGCTGGGGACTGGTGGAGCGCCGCCGTGCCGGGGACCCGGGGGGCTGGTTTGAGCGGATGCTGTGCGGGGAGGAACTGGGCGATGCGCTCGGCGGTCGCCGCATCGTCCAGATCAACCGGACCTTCACCCGCGAATCCGGCGCCGTGCGGGGCATGCACAGCCAGTCGCCGCCCCACGCCGAACTGAAGGTGGTGAGCTGCCTGCGCGGCGAGGTGTTCGATGTCGCCGTCGACCTGCGGCGGGGTTCGCCGACCTTCCTCCGCTGGCACGGCGAGATCCTGAGCGGGGAGAACGGCCGCTCGTTCATCATCCCGGAGGGTTTCGCCCACGGCTTCCAGACCCTGAGCGAGGATTGCGAGATGCTCTACCTCCACACCGCCGCCTACGAGCCCTCCGCCGAGTTCCGGGTCCATCCGCGGGATCCACGCCTGGGGATCGAGTGGCCGCGCGGGATTTCGATGATGTCGGAGAAAGATTCGGGTTGTCCCATGCTGCCGGAATCGTTTGAAGGGGTCGCGCTGTGACCTGCCGCCACTGTCAGTCTCCCGTCAATCTGGCCTTCCTCGATCTCGGGAGCGCGCCACCTTCCAACGCGTATCTGACGCCCGAAGGGCTCTCCGGTCCGGAAGCGTGGTATCCGTTGCGGGTCAACGTCTGCGAGAGCTGCTGGCTGGTGCAGACCGAGGACTTCACCCGGGCCGAGGCGCTCTTCGATGCGACCTACGCCTACTTCAGCGCGATGTCGACGAGTTGGCTGAAGCATTGCGAGCGGATGGTCGCCGAGTCGGTCGGGCGCTTCGGCCTGGGCGCGGAGTCCCGCGTCGTCGAGATCGCGGCCAACGACGGCTACCTGCTCCAGTACGTGAAGGAGCGCGGCATTCCGTGTCTCGGAGTCGAGCCGACGCACAGCGCGGCCGAGGTCGCGCGCGGACGCGGCATTGAGGTGGTCGAGGAGTTCTTCGGACGCAGGCTCGGAGCCGAGCTGGCGGAGCAGGGATGGTCGGCCGACCTGATGGTGGCCAACAACGTGCTGGCCCACGTCCCGGAGATCAACGACTTCGTCGGCGGCTTCGCCTCGCTGCTCAAACCGGACGGGGTGGCGAGCTTCGAGTTTCCCCACCTGCTGCGGCTGGTCGAGGGCCACCAGTTCGACACCGTCTATCACGAGCATTTCTCCTACCTGTCGCTGACGGCGGTGAAGACCATTTTCGCGACCAACGGTCTCGACGTGTTCGACGTGGAGGAGCTGCCGACCCACGGCGGCAGCCTGCGGGTCTTCGCGCAGCGGTCCGATTCCGGGAAGCACGACACGAGTCCGGAGGTGACCCGCGTCCTGGACGAAGAGGAGTCCGCTGGTGTGTCCACCCCGGCGTTCTACGAGGGATTCCAGGACAAGGCCGAGGCGGTGAAATACGGCTTCCTGCGGTTTCTGCTGGAGGCCCGTGAGCGCGGCGAGCGAGTCGCCGCCTACGGAGCCGCGGCCAAGGGCAACACCCTGCTCAATTTCGCCGGCGTCAAGGCCGACCTGATCGAGTATGTGGTCGATCGCAGCCCGGCCAAGCAGGGGAACTTCCTTCCCGGCAGCCGGATTCCGATTGTCGGCGAGTCGAGGCTCCAGCAGGATCCTCCGGACCACGTCCTGATCCTCCCCTGGAACCTGAAGGACGAGGTCATGGCGCAACTGGCGGACCTCGCCGGGCGAGGCACCCGCTTCGTGACCGCGGTGCCGAAGCTGACGATTCACTGAACGACGCATGCGATGAGCGCACCCACCGACACCACGCTGCCGGACATTCCGGTATTCCAGCCGCTGATTCTCGATGCGGAGTTCGAGGCCGCCCGAAAGTCATTGGAACTCGGCTGGCTCGGCATGGGCGCGTCGGTGGGCGAATTCGAGGCGGCGCTCGCGGAATTTCTCGAGGTCGGCGACCGTCAGGTGGTTGCCGTGAATACCGGTCATTCCGCCCTGCATCTCGCCATGCTGCTGGCCGGAGTTGGGCCGGGCGACGAGGTGATCACGCCGTCGTTCAACAACATCGCGGACTTCCAGGCGATTCTCGCGACCGGGGCCCGTCCGGTCTTCTGCGACATCCGCGAGGACACGCTGTGCATCGATGTCGACAAGGCGGCCGAACTGGTCAGTGACCGGACCAAGGCGGTGATCGCGATGGACTACGACTGCTGCCTCGCGGATCACGACGCGGTGCAGGCCATGGCCGACGCCCACGGCCTGCGGGTCATCCATGACGCGGCGCACTCGTTCGGTTCCTACGACAAGGGACGCAAGGTCGGGTCGTTTTCTGACCTTTGCATGTTCAGCTTCGATCCGGTGAAGACGATCACCTGCATCGACGGCGGCGCGCTGGTGGTCCGCACTGAGGAAGAGAAGGCCAGGCTGCACGAGATGCGGCTGATCGGGATGAGCCAGCCGGCGACGGTGATGTATGGCAACCGCCGGGCGTGGACCTACGACGTCACGGGCCTGGGTTTCCGCTACCACATGGCCAACCTGCACGCCGCCATCGGGCTGGCCCAACTCGCGAAGATGCCGGAGATCAGCCGCACGCGGCAGGCGGCCTGCCGGCTCTACAGCCGGCTGCTCGGCGAGGTGGAGGGAGTGACCGTGCCGATGTCGGACTTCGAGGACGTGACGCCCTTCCTCTACTATATGCGGGTGGCTCCGGAGGCACGGCAGCCGCTGCGCGACCATCTCAAGGAGCGCGGCATCGACACCGGGATCCACTGGCAGCCGGGGCACTGGTTCAGCCTGCTGAAGGACGAGCGAAAGGGCGACCTGACCGTCACCGAGCGCATCGGCCACGAGATCCTGTCCCTGCCGCTGCATTCCATGATGGACGAGGCGGTGGTGGAGCGGGTGTGCACCGCGGTTCGCGAATACTTCAACGAGGTCGCCCGATGAGCAGCGACCCGAGGGAACCCGGCGCGGCATACGGCGTTTCCTTCGCCCGGCTCTACGACGTCATCACTGGCCACAAATCCTACGACGAGGAAATCGGCGCCTTGGCCGGATTTCTGCGAAGCCGTCTCGGCGGCGACCAAGGCCAGCGGATTCTCGATCTCGGGTGTGGCACCGGCAGCCACGCCATCCGTCTCCGGGAAGAAGGCTTCGAGGTGGTCGGAATCGATCTCTCGCCGGAGATGATCGAGGTAGCGGACGAGAAGGAATCGGACGTTGCCTTTCACGCCGGGGACATCCGGTCGTTTGAAAATGGCGGTTTCGATGGGGTAGTGAGTTTGTTCAACGTCATCAACTGCCTGCCCTCGATGGATGACCTGGTCGGCTTTCTAACGGCCGCGCGGCAGAGGATGAACGATCATGGCGCGATGATCGTGGAGGCTTGGAACGCGGTCGCGGTGATGGCCGATCCTCCGACCGTGGTCGAGCGGGAGTATGAGTTCGACGGCGGAACCATCCGGCGCAAGGCGACCCCGGTTTCCGACTTCATGAACCAGAAGCTGTTGATCCGCTACGAGATCTCGATCAATGGCGGCGAGGCCTTTACGGTCGATCATCCACTCGTCCTGTTCATGCCGTGGGAAATCCGTCAGGCTCTCGAACGATCCGGCTTCGGGAGCGTGGAAACCCTCACCGCGTTGCCCGGCCTCGGGCCGGCGGGCGACACCGACCGGATGCTGGCGTTCGTCTGCCGCGCCGAATCCACCCCATCGTGAATCATGAGTGAAGAAGATCCCATCGCCCGATTCGATCGGGAGCGAACCGAGCGCATCGCCGGCTTCGGCCGGAACCGCGAATTGCGGGAAGCCTCGACCGATTGGTTGAGGCGGACCATGGAACTGGGCTATCCCTACAACTTCGATTGGATGGGCCGGCCGATCATCCAGTACCCGCAGGACATCGTCGCGGTGCAGGAGTTGATCTGGTCGGTGCGCCCTGACGTGGTGGTGGAAACGGGGATCGCGCACGGAGGATCACTGGTTCTGAGCGCGTCGATCCTGGCGCTGGTCGAACTGGCCGAGGCGACCGAGCGGGGAACCGTGGTGGACCCCGCCATGCCGGCCCGAAAGGTGATCGGGATCGACATCGACGTGCGCGACCACAACCGGAAGCTGATCGAGGAGCACCCGATGTCGGGCCGTATCGAGATGATCGAGGGTTCGTCCATCGCCGGGGAAACCGTGGACAAGGTGCGCGAGGCGGTCGGCGATGCCGGAACCGTGATGGTCTTCCTGGACTCGATGCACACCCACGACCACGTGCTGGCGGAACTCGAGGCCTACGGACCGATGGTTTCGCCGGGCAGCTACTGCGTGGTGTTTGACAGCTTTGTGGAGGACATGCCGCCGAAGTTTTTCCCGGACCGGCCGTGGGACGTGGGCGACAATCCGCGGACCGCGCTGCGCGAGTTTCTCAAGGGTCATCCGGAATTCGAGATCGATCATTCCATCGACGACAAGCTGCTGGTGACGGTGGCGCCAGAGGGCTTTCTGCGACGCAAGGGCTGATTGGTCATGAGCACGCCCGACCTGACCGTCCTGATTCCGACCTGCGACCGGCCGCAGACGCTTCGGCACTGTCTCGAAACGGTCGTGGCGCAGGACCATCCGGGTCTTGAGATCGTGGTGAGCGACAATGCCGGCGATCCCGAGACGGGAGAGGTGATCCGGTCGTTCTCCGATCCGCGGCTCCGTGCCCTGCGGATGCCGGAGAGGCTGGGGATGTCCGAGCACTGGGAGGTCGCGCTGGGCGAGACGCGGGGTGAATGGGTGACGGTGATCGGCGATGACGACGGTCTGATGCCCGGAGCGGTCTCACGCTTCCTCAAGCTTGCGGGAGAACGTGATCTGGACGCCTACGCCACGATGCACTGCGGCTACCTGTGGCCGGGTGCCTACGAGAAGGTGGGTGCCTGCGTGATGGCACGCTGGGGGCAAAAGTTCGAGATCCGAGAGTCGCGCGAGTGGCTCACGAAGGTGGTTCGTGGCGAGCGTGGCTACGGCGACCTTCCATGCATCTACACCGGCGGGTTCGTGAAGCGGGAGGTGATGGAGGAGATCAAGCGCCGGACCGGACGTTATTTCTCATCGATCATTCCCGACGTCTATTCCGGGCTGGCGGTGGCGTCGGTGCTGCCGCGCTTCGGCTACACCGAGGAGCCGTTCGCGATCGAGGGCACGAGTCCGGTCAGCAACGGCCGCACCGTCTTCAAGCCGGGAGCGGAAAAGGAGGGCCTGCCGAAACTGTTCCAGGAGGGCGTCCTGCGGTTCCACCCGACCCTTGGCAACGGCAACGTGCCATCGATCTCGCTCATGGTCTACGAGTGCTATCTCCAATCGATGCCGCTACGGGACTACGAGGTGGACACCGGTCTGGCGGACCAGCTCGAGATCGCGATGTCGGCACCGAAGCGATCCCACCGGGCGCGGGTGGAGGAATACTGCCGGGAGGTCGCGGAAAGCAACGGCCTCGACTTCGACTCGGTGCTCAAGCGGAGCCGGCGAAAGTCGTTTCGCCGCAACCTGAGGAAGAAGCTAACCAAGATCCTTCCGGGGAATGACCGGGTCGAGGGCGTGAGTCAGGAACGCCTGAAGGACGAGTCGATCGACAACGTCGGCAAGGCGGCGGTCCGGCTCGGTGAGATGGTGGGTCGCAACGGCCGTCACTGACCGCCGATCCCGATCCGTGAGAAATCGAGTCCGGGGTAGTAGCGCGCGAATGATCGGATGCGTTCGACCTGGGCCGGCGAAAGTGTTTCCAGTCCGCGCCCCGCGACTCCTTTGTTGAGGCGCACCGTGTCGGCCGAATTGCTCTTCTTTTCCGGGATGCAGGCGTCGATGTCGGCCTCGCTGCAGCGGATGCCGGCGAAGTCGACGATGCGCTTGATCGTTTCGCGGGTGTCGCCGGTGACTTCCTTGTAGTCGAGCCACAGCGGTTTGACCTGCCCCCCGGCCTCGGCTTCCGCCCAGGAGACGTAGAAGCTGATGTACCACGGCACCGCGAGGTCGATGATCATGTCGTATTTCTCCTCCGGCCCGAGTTCGAAGAAGCGATCCGTGGCATAGAGCATGCAGCCGACGGTGCTTTCGTTGTGCATGTGGTCGTGCCAACTGATCACCGTGTCGAAGAGGTCGCGGACCAGCACCACGGGATGGATGTCGAACTGGCGGATCAGTGCGAGGTTCGGTTCGGTGGCCCGGAGGTGGATCTGCGAGACCGTCCGCGAGCCGTAGAGGTCGATGAGGGCGGGGGGATAGAGGTTCTGCTCGATGCGTCCTCCCTTGTGGCCGGGCCAGCACTCCCGGAATCCGGGAAGGCGGGCGAGGCTTTTCGAGAGGTAGGTCGAGGCGCTCTTGGGCATCGACGCCACGACGATGGACTTGTGACGGCCGCGCAGCGGTCGCTTGAGGGCTTTGAGAAAGCTGAGGGCGTGCTTGGCCGGACGCAGACCCGGGGGGCGGGAAGTGTTGTGTTTGTCGGTCATGATGTCCGAAAGCTTCGGGAGAGTGGCCTGATGGCCGGAGAAAACCGGGGTTCCGGGGTGATGACAAGGCCGGAGCGTCAGCGGCGCCCGACTTGCTGGTGATATTGCTTCCGCACCCACTCAACATCGTCCGGGTGCTCTCGCAGGTAGCGCTGGTAACCCGCGCGGATGACCGCTGGTTTCGACTCGCGAGTCTCCGGAACGACGAGCGTGCCGTAGGGTGCGCCATCGATGACCGGAGGGTCTCCCTCGAGCGCGCAGCGAAGCATGTGGGTGCCCACGGCGGGGGTGGCGTGGGTACCGTCGATCCAGTGGTCCATTCGCCGGGACTCGCCCTCGGGGGGAAGCGCTTCGCAGTTCAGGGGGTGGAAATCGCAGAAATCCCATATGGCCACCTCCGGCATGTTGGGGTGGTCGCGCCTGAAGTCCGAGACGATCCGGTGGACCGCGCGGCGGTTGGTGTCGAAGGTAGGGTCCGGGGCGTCGGCCTCGAAGAAGACCATCAGGTAGGCCGCATGGTTCGGAGGGATGAGAATGGTCAGGGCGATATCATGCCGATGGCAGGTTTGGAGGATGGCCTTCAAGGCGGCGATCTTTTCGGGAACCACTTCGTTCGACTCCCGTGAGCGGTCGATCCAGGTAACGGCCTGGGGCAGCGAGTCGGTGAGGAATATCGAACGGAACGGACGGCCATCGAGGGAGTGGGACCACTGGCCGAGCCGGTCGTATGAGGCGAGGCGTCCCTTGGCGCGGTAGTTGAGCGCCTTGATCGACATCTCGGTGGAGGATCCGCCGATGAAATAGCGCATCTTCTGTTCGAAGCCATGGGAGTTCTCCGCCAGCGGCGACTGCTCGAACGCGCCGGGATCGGGAATCGTGACCGGCGAGGTCAGGTCGTAGTGGTCGATGCCGAGGATGACCGTCTCAAGCGTGTTTCTTTTGGCCGCCAAGGCGACCAGTGGGGCGAACTCGCAGAGGTTGCCGCCGCGCAGTGACAGGTTCACCACCTTCCGGCCTTCCCACAGGGGATCGCGCGGATCGAGGGCGATGTCGAGGCGTGACGAACCGACGATCGCGGCGTCCCATTCCTTGTGGATGGCGAGGCCGGCCTTGCCGGTGCGGGGATGCTTGTGGATCGGCTTGTAGTCGGCAAAGCCGTCGTCAGTCCACGGAGCGGGTGTGACCCACAGCGGGTTGATCCAGGTGTTGAGCACGCAGGAAAGCAAAAGCACGATCACGGCGCTGCCGAGAAGCCGGATGGCGAACCGGCGACTGGCGGCAGTGTGGGACATCGGCAAGGGAAGGTTGGGTTTCCGGTGGGGTGGATCATTCCACGCCGGCGGGGTCATCCGAGGTCGCCTGGTAGTGGCGGATCACCGATTTGACGAAGCGGATGTCCTCCGGCTGCTCGCGCCGGTAGCGCTCGTAGCCCGCGCGGATCTCGTCTTCCCGTGCGTCGATTGTCTCCGGGGTGACGATGGTTCCGTAATTCGCCTGATCCGGGTCTTCCAGGGGCCAGCCGTTGATCCGGGCGAGCATGACCTCGCCGAGCGACTCGAGGGCATGGGTGCCATCGACCCAGTATTTCATGGCCTTTCCGCCCGGCTCGGGGATGGGCTCGGTGTTGAGCGGATGGAAATCGTTGAAGTCCCAGACGGTGACGGGGGGCGAGTTCGGAAACTTCGCGTTCGCTTCGGCGACGATGTCGACGATCGCGCGGCGATCCTTCATGAAGAACGGATCGGGGTCGTCCTCCATCGGCATCACGCACAGGTAGGCACCATGGTTCGGGGGGATGAAGACCACCGTTTCGACGCCGTTACGCAGGTAGGTTTCGAGGCCCTTGCGGAAGGCCTTGACCTTCTTCGGGGCGAGTTCGAGCTCGATCTTGCGCAGGCGGACGTAGCGCAGCGCGAAGGGAATGGAGTCCTTCTCGAGAATCTCGCGGACCGGCTTCGATGAGCGGTGATGCGCCCAGTGGCCCTTGGTGGTGTAGGGTGGCGGAACCGTGGAGTTGTGCTTGGCCTTGAGGGTCTTGTAGGAGGCTTCGGCGGAGGAAAACCCGACGACGTAGCGGAGTTCGCGCTCGAAGCTGCTGCCGCGGTCGCTGAGCGGCGAGTCGAAGAAACCGGCGCCGCGGGCGAAGTCGGTCTCGGAGGTGAGGTCGGTGAGGTCGAGCCCGAGGATGATCTTCTTCAGCCCGGGTTGCTGCTCGATCGCGTACTCGCCCATCACGCTGTTCTCGGTGATGCTGGCTCCGCTGAGGCCGAGGTTGACGACATGCAGGTCGCCCCACTGGGGAAGGTCGGGGTCGAGCCCGATGGCGACGCGCGACGAGCCGAGCAGCGCGACGTCCCACTCCAGCGACCGCGCCAGCCCGGCCTTGGCGGTGCGGATCTGGGAGTAGACCTGCCGGTGTTCCGCGAAGCTGGGGTCGGTCCACGGCGCCGGGGTCACCCACAGCGGATTGATCCAGGTATTGAAGGCCGAGAACACCAGAAGGACGCCGGCAAACGTGCCGACCAGTCCGAGGGCGTGCCGACGGTGGCGGCGGATCGGGTTCGGGGTCTTCGACATCGGGTCAGAACTGGAAGTAGATGAACTCGCTGAGCTTGTCGAACTGGTGGATGACGGCGAGCAGCATGATCAGGCTAACGATGAACCAAGCGGTGTTCGGGCGCCACTGCCACCAGCGGCGGGGACCGCGGTGGTTGTCTTCGAAGCTGGAGGGGTCGATCGCCGGCTGGTAGCGGCGCATGAACTGCTGGGTGTTGGGCAGGAACCAGCAGACCAGGACCAGCAGGCAGGCGCGCAGGGCGTGGGAATCCTTCACCACGAAGGCGCTGCGGTCGGGCCATTCGGCAAAGCCGTTGAAGCCGAACATCGAGGCGAACATCGTGCGGGTGGTCTCGAGAGCGCGGGCCGCGGAGCCGTCGACGCCGAGTTCGTAGGTGCCGGCCCGGAAGGGCACCCAGGCGATGACCACGAAGACGAAGGTCAGCACCACCGCCACGGGTTTCGGGATCTTCGGCAGGTTGGCCTTCTCGCGGACGAAGCGCCACGCGTTGTTGATGCACAGGTAGAGGCCGTGGAGGAGGCCCCACAGCAGGTAGGTCCAGCCGGCACCGTGCCAGAAGCCGCCGAGCACCATCGTGATCAGCAGGTTGAAGTAGCGCCGCGACTTGCTGCAGCGGTTTCCCCCGAGCGGGATGTAGAGGTAGTCGCGCAGGAAGCGCGACAGCGTGATGTGCCAGCGGCGCCAGAAGTCGATGATCGAGGCCGCCTTGTAGGGCGAGTGGAAGTTGAGCGGCAGCCGGATGCCGAACAGGCGCGCCGCACCGATCGCCATGTCGGAGTAGCCGGAGAAGTCGAAGTAGATCTGCATCGCGTAGGCCGTGGCGCCGGACCACGCCTCGGCCATCGTCGGCTCCCGCGTCCCCGACCCCGCCAGCTCGAAGATGGCGGTGGCGATCGGCGCGGCGTTGTCGGCGATGACGACCTTCTTGAAGAGCCCGATGAGCAGGATGGTGATGCCGGCCGAGGCATCGACCCAGCGGTGGTTGCGCCAGGACTCCCGCTGGAACTGTGGCAGCATCTCCTTGTGATGGACGATCGGGCCGGCGATGAGTTGCGGCCAGAAGCACACGAAGAGCATGTAGTCGGTGAAGTGGTATTCCTTCGTCTCCCCGCGCCAGGCATCGACCAGGTAGGCGATCTGCTGGAAGGTGAAGAACGAGATGCCGAGGGCGAGGATCACGTTCGGCACGTTTTCCGGCCATCCGGTGAAGTGCTGGAAGACGCCGGCGAGGAAGCCGGTGTACTTGTAGTAGGCGAGCAGCCCGAGGTTGGCGACGACCCCGGCGGTAAGCATGGCCTTGCCGGTGGGCGTGCCGCGGGCGCGGACGATGGCGTTGCCGCAGATGAAGTTGCCGATGCAGGAGCCGAGGATCAGGAACACGTAGACCGGCGTCCATGGCTGGCCCGGGTCGGGGTTCCACCAGCCGTAGTAGACGAGGCTGCAGAGGACCAGCCAGGCGAAGCCGGCGCGAAGCTGGATCCGCGCGGCGATGGAAAAGCCGAGAAGCGCGATCGGGAGGAAGAGAAGGAGGTAGGTGTACGAGTTGAAAATCATGGTCGCTTCCTCGAAGGCGGGATTTGGCCCGAAAGGGCTGGGGAGGTCAAGGGAGGTTGCCTTGCCGACCCCTGCACTTGTCGGGTGACTCCGGCTTCCTGCATGCCGCGCTCCGGCCTCATGATCCGGGAACCTCCCCTACCATGGGGATGACCCGAAGACGGCGTTCCGTGGGTCGCGTGTTCCCCTTCCATCCATCCGGATATCGCGGATAGTTGGGCGCTGAAATCGCCTTGCCGACAGGCTGCGTGAGATGGAACCTGTCTCCTGTGAGATGTAGTCACATCGTATTGTCGTCGCGAGCATCAAGGCAGCGCCCGGCGTTCGCCCTGATCGTGACGGTTTCGCTGATGGTGCTTCTCGCGGTGATCGGCGTCGGGTTGCTCACGCTTTCGGCGGTGAAACTCAGGGACTCCGAGCGCGAGCTTGCCATGACGGAGGCTCGTGCCAACGCCCGGTTCTCCCTCATCATGGCCATCGGCGAACTCCAGAAGCATGCCGGGGCTGACACGCGAGTCACCGCGCCGGCCGACGTTCTTGATGCGGACAACCCTCCCATCCTCGGGGTGTGGCGCAGTTGGGAGGGGTCAAACAACCAGGCGTCGGGAAGTCTCAAGGGACGACCGGTCGTGCCGGATTACTCCTCCAAGACCCGGGCCGTCTCCCGGAATGGCCGGTTCGTGTCGTGGCTGGTTTCCGGTGCTTCTGAGAATCCCTCGCCCGACGAGGCATCCGAGTTGGTCCGGAAAGTCGCCGCGCCGGGGACCATCCCGCTTCTGTCAGAAGGAACCCTGGCCGCGGCCGATCTCCGTCAGGTCCATGTGACGCCCCGGATGGTGGCGGACGGGGGTGCCTTCGCGTGGTGGATTTCCGGGGAGAACCAGAAGGCCCGTCTTCCCCGGCCCCATGACGAGGGCGCAACGACCAGCGCCGGATGGGCGGACCGAAACCGCAGCCATGCGGTGGTCGACCCCGAACCCTTCGGCCTGGAGTCGCTTCTGACCGATCCCGTGCTCGCCGACAAGGCGGTGACCCGGCCCACCGCCGATTTCCTTTCCGCCGGTCCGGACGGTGCCGTCACGCCCACGCAGGGTTTCCACGACCTTTCCACCAACTCCATGGGGCTCCTCACCAATGTCGCCACCGGCGGCTGGCGGAAGGACCTGTCGCTGCTGACCGAGAAGTGGGATGAGCAGCCCACCTCCGGATTGGAGTTCTTCAAGCTCAGCCCGACCGAGCACCTTCGCTACACCCGTCCTGCGACGAGTGTCGACTACCGGCCGGCCTACAGCATGCTCTATCATTGGTCCGACTACCGGGACTCGAACCTGAGGGAGTTCTGGGCCAGAAGGGGGCCCATCGCCAGTTGGGCCAAGATCCGGCGCTACGCGACACTCTACAAGGAGATGTCGGCTTCCTCATCGAGAGCGCCGAACATCAACTACCGGAGTTGGGTGGATGACGGAACACCGGAGAAGGCCCACGAGACCTTCCACAACATCCGCATCCTGCCCCAGATGGCCAGATTACAAATTGTGGTTTCCCACTACGCGACCACAGCGGGCGCCGCATCCGGAAAGTACCGTCCCGCCGTTCTCTACACTCCCTACGTCACCGTCTGGAATCCCTACAACACGAGGCTCACCTTCAACGGCACCCTCAGGATCAGCCCGGCCTACACGTGGCCGCTGGCCCTGAACCACCGGTTGAGCGGTGCGAGTCTTCCCGATGAGTATTGGGCGGTCCAGCATGGAGGGACCTCGGGCGACTATCGGGACAAGCGCCTCGGCAAATCAACGAGTTGGTTCGCGGACATGGTCTTCAGTCTCGCCCAGAACCCCATGATTCTGGAGCCGGGGGAAACCCGAATTTTCAGTCCTTCCCAGGATTATCGAAGGGACGAGACGGGCACCTCGAGGATCAACATCAACCTGGAGCCCGGGGTCAGGAACGGAGTCGGGTTCTACTTCACCTTGGATCGCAGGTTCGACCTGAACAATCCTCCTGATCCCCAGAAGATCTCGTTCCCTGGCGGCGCGGTCATGGAGGTTGACGCAAAGTTCGACGTTGGCTCCCGAAATTACAGGGGGCGCCCCGTGTGCGGCAGCGCCTATCAATGGTTCGTCGACAGCTTCGGTTCCGGTCGTTCCCATAGCTGGTTCCAGATCTTCTACGACTACGAGGACGCCGATGCGCTGTATCCCCCGAGGCTCGGGCTGGCATCAGCGGCCCTCGCGCAGTGCGCGGAGAATCCCACGCCCTTTCTTTCGATGACCCTGGGTTCCCGCATCGCCAACCACCGGGCCACCGCCACGAAAGGAGTGGTCCAGGCCAATCCGGTCGTGGACTTCTTTTCGTCCAACGGAGAGCCGAGGTTCACCGACATCTATCCCGGTGCCGACAACCTCCTCAACACGCCGTGGGACTTCAGCGTCGTCGAGCATCCGTCGGGAGGTGGGGACATGCTCCCCAATGTCGACAACCAAAGCGACAGCAGCTACATCGTCACCGGCGTGCGCAAGGCCGAGGGCGTGTCGCGGATCGTGGTCGAAGAGCTGCCCACACGCCCGCTGGCCTCTCTGGCGGACCTGACCCACATGCAGATCCGGGGGCTGAATCCAACCCCGCCATACGCTGCCAACATCGTCGCCAACTCGGACGCCTCTCCGCTCATTCCACGGGACAACATCGTCAACTCCTCCGGAAACAGCCGGGCCGATTCGCGAAGCAACGAGCAGCAGGATGACTCCTATTGCGCCAACCAGGTTCTCTTCGACGACTGGTTCTTCTCCTCCATCGCACCGGAGCCGGACGGCTTCGGCGGCTCCGGCGGTTCCAGCCTGGAGGAGAACTTTGCCGATTTCCTGACGGGCACCGATCCACTGACCAACCGCGCCTACCTGCCCATCCCGGAAGACCAGGTGCGCGACAAGGGGGCTGCCGGAGACGTCTACTCGGACGCGGTGGAACCCGCGGACTCATGGAAGACGATCGCCTCGAGGCTGGAGGTGGAAGGCATGTTCAACGTGAACTCGACCTCGGTGAAGGCGTGGCGGGCGCTGCTCGGACACGCCCGCAACCATCAGATCCCCTACAGCGAGACCAGGGGCTCCATCAAGCGCTCCGACGGGACCGACTACGCCGTCAGTCGTACAAGCGTTGCCGGGGACCGCGCGGCCGGGGAGCCGCCACAGGTCGCGGGGGAATATGCCGACACCACCGAGTTCACCGGCTACCGTGTCTTCACCGACGACATGCTCGATTTCCTGGCCGAGCGGGTCGTCGAGCAGGTCCGCCGCCGGGGGCCGTTCCTGTCGTTGTCGGAGTTCGTGAATCGTCAGCTCTCGAGCGTTACCGACCTCGCCCTGGCCGGCGCGATCCAGACCGCGCTCAATGCGCTGACCGACGACGCCAGCCTGAACCCCTTCGAGATCGCGCAGAACGAGTCCGTGGAGTCGGAGGCCCGGCCGTTCATCGCGGGTGGTGGCAATGGTCTTCCGGACACCGGCTACGTGTTCCCCGAGGCCGCTGTGGGCCACAACACCTACGGACTCCCCGGGTGGACTCGTCAGGCCGACATTCTGCGCCCCCTCGCTCCGATCCTTTCCGCCCGCGACGACACCTTCACCATCCGGGCTTATGGGGAGTCCCGGGCAGCCGACGGGCGCGTCCAGGCCCGCGCCTGGTGCGAGGCATCGGTCCAGCGGACGAGGGACTACTGCGATCCCGGGGATGCGGCGGACATCACGGGCGAACCCGCGATGACGACCAATCAGACCTTTGGAAGGCGCTTCAAGATCCTCTCGTTCCGCTGGCTGAATGCGGACGAGGTCTGACTCCTCCCGAACGTTCGTGACGCGGACGCCCCACCATCCATGAGACTTCCGATCATTCTCCTCGCCCTCTGCCACCTCCTGGGAGCCGAGGAGGGGGCGCACACCTGCCGGACCCTGTTCCTGAACGGCCCCCCGCAGCCGGTGAGCAAGTACTACCTCTTCGACGGAACGAACTCGCAGGAAGTCACGCTGCCCCGGTTGAGCCTTTCTCCGGTCTACAAACTGCCCGCCGGGGACATCAGGATCTGGCTGTTGACCTCGCCGGTGGCCGGTGTGGAGGAGGTGCCGGAGGGTTCCCCGTCGGCCACGATTCCCGCTGCAACGCAGGACTTCTATCTTCTCATCGCCCGCGACCCTGCCAACGCCGTCCTGCCCCTGAAGATGCAGGTGGTGAATGCGAACTCCGATCGCCTCGGTCGGGGAGAGATGCTCTGGATCAACCTGACCTCCAAGTCCCTCGCGGGCACGGTCGGACGCTCCCCCCTCAAGCTTCCACCGTTGAGATCGGTGGTGGTCGAGGAGCCGGCGAGGGAGAGGGGAAACTATCCGCTGGAGATCTACTTCCGCGTTCCCGGAGACGACCGAACCCATCCCCTGATCGAGAGCCAGTGGCAGCACGATCCCCGGACGCGCAGCATCGTTTTCGTTTTCGACGAGGGGAAGCGACGTGCTCCGAGAGTTCAGGCCTTCACCGATTTTCGCATGCCCGAGTCTCCGGGGCAGCCTTGAGTGGGGCTGGCGGGAGGGTTGCCGATCGGATTGCGGACGGTTATGGAAACCCGATTGAAACGATCGGACACGAAGCCGCGGGTGGCGGTGCTGGGAAAGAAGCGGAGCATCCTGACCTGGTTCGAGGATCTCGTGGTGGCGCTGCGCGGGATGGGCTGCGAGGTCGCCGCCATCGGCACCCAGGCCGAAGGCTCTCAGGAGAAGTGGGCGCAGAAGCGGGACGGGTTGAAGGATCTTGAGAATCCGGCGGTCAGACAGCGGGTCGGAGCCCTGCTCGAGGATTTCGGTCCGGATCTCGTCATCTCGCTGAACCGGGCGGGGCTCGCCGGGGGGCTCGACGCGCGCTGGGAAGCCCTCGTCGACAAGGTGCCGTGGGCCGGTTGGCTGTGCGACAACCTGGGGGCGCCTCCACCCGGGCTGGAACCCCGGTTTTCGAAGGTCTTCTACTTTGACAGCGGATGCCTCCCGGCGCTGCGGGAGTTCTACGGCGCGGATCGCGAGGATGACTTCCGTTACCTCCCCCTTGCCGTGAATCCGGAGCGCTATCGGAGGCATGAGGGAGGGGAGAGAAAGCGGGCCCTGGTGTTCGTCGGCAAGTGCAGCGCCCACCGTCAGGCGATGTTCCGCGAGCTGCGGGGTCTCGGCGTGCCGCTGGAGGTGTACGGCCCCGGGGCGGGGGACTGGAGGCGTCCGTGGCGGTCGAGGCGGCTGGGTGCGCGCAAGGTCGCGTCGCTCTACGGTCGATATGCGGCATGTTTGAACCTTCCCCAGCCGGGCAACACCGAACTCGGGTTGAACCTGCGCGCCTTCGAGGCACCGTGCTCGGGCGGCGTTTCCCTCTATCCGGACGTGCCCGACCTCCGTCGTTGCTTCGAACCCGGCCGCGAAATGCTCGTCTACCGCGATGCCGGGGACATTGCCGAAAGGATCGTGCCGATGCTCGACCGGCCCGGGGAACTGGAGGCCATCGCGCGGGCCGGCCGCGACCGGGTCCTGGCGGAGCACACCTTCAGCCACCGGGCCCGCGCGCTCCTTGAGACCTTCGGCCTGGACTGGGCAACGGGGATATTGTCCTTGGCGGTGGGAGGGCCATCTGGTTCGGTCGGCGGGTGATCGGATCTCCGGAATTCCGACCTCGTTTTTCCCGTTCGGATCCCGATTGATGCGATGAGTTCGAATTCCAAGACTTCGCTTGGCGGGCATGCCCAGGCCAAGGCCATCTACCGCTTCATCCCGCCCAGGTTCTACGTCCCGTTCCGCGCCTACCGCACCCGGGCCAAGTCCCATCGCCGCGGCGAGCGGGAACTTCACATCCTCAGGCACCTCGTGCCCCGCGACCGGGTGGCGGTCGATGTGGGCGCCAACCGCGGGGTCTACTCCTACTTCTTCTCGAAGCTCGCCAAGCGCGTCATCGCCTACGAGGCGATCCCCGCCATGGCCGACTTCCTCGAGTGCGCCGGCCTGCCGAACGTCGAGGTCCGCCGGCTCGCGGTCTGCGACCGGAACGAGACGCTGAAGTTCTCGGTGCCGATCGACCCACGCGGCGCGATGCAGTTCAACGGCGGCCAGTTGGGCGACGACATCGGCTGCGACGCCGAGATTTTCGAGGTGCAGGGAGTGCGTCTCGACGACGAGGAACTGGGCGACGTCGGGTTTCTCAAGGTCGACGTCGAGGGTCACGAGGAGGCGGTGCTTCGCGGAGCCCGCGAAATGCTCGAGCGCTGCAGCCCGGTCGTGATGTTGGAAATCCTCGGCCTGTCCGAGGGTGACGGTCACAGCCCGATCTTCGACCTGATGGAGGAGATGGGCTACTGCGCGTGCTTCTACGACGGCGCCTCGATCGTTCCGCTGTGCCGCGCCAAGCTCGACCTGATGGGCCGCAACTTCATCTTCTTCCCGACGAAGCGGCGGGCCCGGGCGTAAGGCCTCGAGCCGGCCTCACTCCTTGAACTTGCGGCGGGCCATCGCGCGGCAGAGGCCGATCAGGTTGCGGCGCATCCTGCCCATCAGGTCCGGGTAGTGCCGCAGGAACCGTGGCAGCACCTGGATGCTGTCCTCGACGATCGGCATCCCGTGCCACGGAAGCTTGCGGTAGCCCATCAGCCGGATACGGCCGTCGTAGCCCGAGAAAAGATAGGTGATCCGGTCGGTGTGGACGCGCAGCGTCTCAATCCGGTTGTCGGCGATGTTGAAGGCGGGGAAATACGGCGCATCGACGAAGATCGCGTTCCACGGCATCACGCAGACCAGCTCGTAGCCCTTCTCCTTGCCGAGCCGCTCCAGCGCCTTGAGGCTGCAGCCGATCTTGGTGCCGTGATCCGCCGGCTGAACGTAGTCGATCTCGGTCTGGATCGTCGGGTTGAACTCGATGATCACGACCTTCGGGCGGTAGTCGTCGAGCGCGTTCCAGACGTGCCAGTCATTGCCGTCGATGTCGACCGAGAGCAGGTCGAAGTTCTTCGGGATCGGGGTTTCCGAAAGAATGTGGTCGAGCTTCTCCTTGCCCTCCCAACCGACGAAGCGGCACAGCGGGTGGACCTTCGGGTTGCCTTGGAAATTCTTCTTCAGCACCTCGACCTTGGCGGGATCGCCCTCGATGAAGACGACGTGATGGTCGTGCTCCTCGGCGAGGTGGCAGGTGTTGCTGAAGTGGCGTCCGTCCCAGGCTCCGAACTCGACGCACCAACGGTCTCGCTCGGGCAGCAGTTCGAGGACCTTGGCGAGAATCCCGTCCTCCCCGCACTGGGAATGGTGATCTTCCGCGTGCTGCAGCAGCCAGGTGTTCTCGTTCGGAGCGGGGGTCGTCATAGGAAGCGGCAGTGTGTCCGGTGAGGCCGGGCTTGGCAAGCATGCCACCCTCCGGCGGGAAGGACTGGATCGGGGCTTGCGGAGACCCTGCCCGACGGAAACGATGCGCCTTCACCCATGAGGAAGTTCTGGCCTTACTTCGCCCTGCTCAAGGGGGCTCGACTCAAGTTCGCGGCAGGGATCGCCGCGGGACTGGTGTATGCGGTGGCCAGCGGCTTCGGCCTGCCGCTGATGGTCAAGACGGTCTTCCCGATCATCTTCCAGGCCGACATGGACTCCGCCACCGCCGAGGTGCCGGCCGACGAGCCTGCGGGCGCGGATGCCGGGTCCGAGCCTTCAGTCCTGCCCGAGGGCGTCGGGGAAAAACTGGCCGCGCTGGAGGATCCCGAGGTGATCCGGGGCTTCTTTGCCCGTCACTGGGGCGAGGAGCGCGCGCCCAAGGTCATGCTGATCGCGGCCTGCGCGGTGATCCCGCTGGTCGCCCTGATCCGTGGCCTGGCGGGCTTCTTCAATGTCTACTGGGTCACCGGGTCGGGCCTGCACCTGCTGCTGAGGCTCCAGCAGCAGGTCTTCGAGAAACTCCAGCGGCTGCCGCTCGGATTTTTCAGCGGGAGAAAGACCGGCGACCTGATCAGTCGGGTGATCCAGGACTCGATCCAACTCCAGTCGATCGTGACGGTCGTTTCCAACGACCTGCTCAAGCAGCCCTTCACGCTGCTCGCGGGCCTGACCTTCCTCATTCTCGACAGCTTCCGGAACTCGGAGGGCGTCTTTCTGCTCATCTGCCTGGTGAGCGTGCCGGTCGTGGTGATGCCCATCCGGCTGATCGGCAAGCGCCTGATGCTGCGGGCGGTGATCATGCAGCAGGAGGGCGGCGACAACACCTCGATCCTGACCGAGACCCTGCACGCGGCGAAGGAGGTGCGGGCTTTCAACCTCGAGGGCCTGATGGCGCAGCGCTTCCTCGCCGGGGTGAAGCGGTGGACGCGGATGAACATGAAGGTGATCCGCTACCGTTTCTCCACGCCGCCGCTCATCGAGTTCATCGCGGCGGTGGCGGTGGCGGCGGCGCTCGGCTACGGCGTGAGCCGTGGCCTGTCGCTGGAACGCTTCATGGCTGTCGTGGTCGCGCTCTACATGTGCTACGACCCGGCGAAGAAACTCGGCGAGGTCCACGCCCGCCTGAAACAGGGCGAGGCCTCGCTCCGGCGGCTCGAGGACATCCTGCATGCCGAGGAAGTGGTGAAGGAGCCCGAGAACCCGGTCGAAGTCGCCAAGGTGGCCGGAGAACTCAGATTCGAGAACGTCACTTTCTCCTACGGCGACACGCCGGCCTTGCAGGACGTCTCGGTGACGATCCCTCCCGGGCAGATCGTCGCCCTGGTGGGGCCTTCGGGAGCGGGCAAGACGACCTTTGCCAGCCTGGTCCCGCGCTTCTACGATCCGAGCGAGGGGAGGGTCACCCTCGATGGCGTGGACCTCCGGAATTTCCGCCTGAAGGGACTGCGCGACCACATCACGCTGGTGCCGCAGGAGGCGATCCTTCTCTCGGGGTCGATCGAGGAAAACATCGGCCTCGGCCGGCTCGGAGCGGACAAGGACGAGATCCACAAGGCCGCCGAACTGGCGAATGCCGACGCCTTCATCCGGCAGAAGGAAAAGGGCTACGACACGCCGGTCGGCGAGCGCGGCGCGGAGCTATCCGGCGGACAGCGCCAGCGCATTTCGATCGCGCGGGCGTTCCTCAAGAATGCCCCCGTGCTCATCCTCGACGAGGCGACCGCGGCGCTCGACGCGGAAAGCGAGTCCCAGATCCAGAACGAACTCGCCAACCTGGCGAAGGGGCGCACGACCCTGATCATCGCCCACCGCTTCAGCAGCATCCGGATCGCGGACCGCATCCTCGTCTTCGAGGACGGCCGGATCGTCGGCGACGGCACCTTCGAGGAACTCGCCGCCGATCACCCGCTCTTCCGCAAGCTGCTGGAAAAGCAGCGGCATTGAATGGTGAAACTCTCTCGACGAGACGTCGGCGAGCCGGATCACACCGGCACAAGCATGACGGACTCCGGCCAGAGGACGGCAAGGCCCGTATCGAGCGTTGCGAGTTTGCCGCCTTTGCGGCGTGCGAGTTCGGCCAGCCAACTTTCGGTCACCTGACGGTGTCCGGTCAGGCGGCCGGGGGCGATTTCGGTGTAGGAGAAATTGTCCGGCCAGAAGACGTGGCGCGGGTGGGCGCGATACCTTTCGAGGGCTTGCCAGGCCGCGATGGCTGATAGTTCCACGGCACGCTGCATGTGCAGCCGGAGCAGCGTTCCCTCGGTGACGGGACAGGTGGCGAAGATGTCATCCGGAGCGAGCGTCCCGAACCAGCGGAGACAGCGCCCGCGGTGGATGTGATCGCGGAATGCCATGGCAACCAGCACGTTGCCGTCCAGAAGCCAGGTCATCGTTCCAACGACTCCTGAATTTCCTCCTGACTCAGCCCCATCATTTCCAGGTGGCGCACGTCGTCGTCGTCCAGCGACCGCCGAATGTCCTCGGAGGTGATGGGACGACCGTCGGTTTCGACGATCGGAAAACCCGTCACCGCATCAAAAGCCGGACCGGGTCCCTGAGTTCGGCTGGGCGGCTCTGGAGAAACCTGCCGCCTCAGCAGGTCGGCGACGGCCTTGCTCAACGACAGCCCCCGGCCCACCGCGTGGGCGCGCGCCATGGCGTAGAGCTCGTCATCGAGCGAAATGGTCAAGCGAGGCACATCTGCGCCATGGTGCAGTGGTGCGGAGATGTCAATTCACTCATTCAGGAAGCCGGTGAGCGGGCTGGTGGCGGAGGCGTTGATCCGCATTTCCGGAATGCCGGTCTCGAAGGCCTCGCGGCCGGCCTCGACCGCCAGCTTGAACGCGCGGCCCATGCGGACCGGATCCCCGGCGATGGCGATGGCGGTGTTGACCAGCACGGCGTCGGCGCCGAGTTCCATGGCTTCCGCCGCGTGGCTGGGGACGCCGATGCCGGCATCGACCACCACCGGCACGGTGGCCTGCTCGACGATGATCCGGATCTGGTCGCGGGTGGCGATGCCCTGGTTCGAGCCGATCGGCGCGCCGAGGGGCATCACGGTCGCGGTGCCGACCTCCTGCAGGCGCTTGGCGAGCACCGGATCGGCATTGATGTAGGGCAGCACGGTGAAGCCCTCCTTCACCAGCATTTCGGCCGCCTTGAGGGTCTCGATCGGGTCGGGGAGCAGGTAGGTCGGGTCGGGGTGGATCTCGAGCTTCACCCACTTCGGCAGGCCCGCGGCGGCGGCGAGTCGGGCGAGCCGGACGGCTTCCTCCGCGTTCATCGCGCCGCTGGTGTTGGGCAGGATGAGATATTTCTCCGGGTCGATGAACTCCAGGATGTTGGCATAGGGGTCGTTTTCCCCGGAAAGGTCGGCGCGGCGCAGGGCGACGGTGACGATCTCGGTGCCGGTCGCGTCCAGCGCGTCGCGCATCGATTCGTTCGACGGAAATTTTCCCGTGCCGACGAGAAGTCGGGACTGGAAAGTGCGATTGGCGATGGTCAGGGGCTCGGACACGGGCTGATTGAATGGGGGATCCGCCTGAGAGAAAAGGACAGAGGTAAGGTGGTTTATTGGAGTAATAATGGCATTGAAACGGTTGCAGAATGGTGTATCTAAGGAGTGTGAGCGCGATTACTTTGAAAAACGTCCCGGAGGACTTGATGGCAGGCTTGAAGAGTCGGGCGGCAGAGTCCCACCGGAGCTTGAGCGGGGAGATCCTCTTCCGGTTGCGCAAGAGCTTGGAAAGCAGTGAATCCCTTGCGAGAGAGGGAAGGCTCCGGGATGAGGCGGAGGTGCAGGCCGATGCCTGGGAGAAGCTCTCGGGAAGCTGGGTTTCGGAGCTTTCCGCCGATGAGGAAATCGAAGCGCTCTACTCGGCGCGGTCCGCGGGACGGGATGTCGATCTTGGCTGGTGATGAACGGCTACCTGCTCGATACCGACACCTGCGTCGAGATCCTGCGCGGCAACGAGCAGGTGATCCGGCGTCGCCGAGCGGTCTATCAGGAAGTCGTGACGACGGAGATCACGGCGAGCGAGTTGTATTTCGGTGCGGCGAAATCGCGGGAGCCGTCGCGCAACAAGCGGGTGGTCGATGAGTTCCTGAAGACGCTGAAGGTGGTGCCCATCGGGCGTCGAGGTGCGCAGTTCTTTGGAGGTTTCAAAGCGATGTCGCAGATGGATGGGAACCTGATCCCGGATGCGGACCTGTGGATCGCGAGCATTTCCCGGGCTTTGCGGCTCACGGTGGTCACGGGAAATGCCAGGCATCTCGGACGGGTGCCGGGCGTGGTGGTGGAGGATTGGATCCGGGGATGAGGGATGGTGGATGGTGTGGTGCGCCATGCATGAAAAAGCCCGACTCCCTTGAGGGAGCCGGGCTCTTGATGATGCGGCGGCTTGCCTCCTTCGCCAAGGCTACGGCGAGCCAAGGCAAAGCCGCTCTCCCCTTTTCAGCCGGGAATGAGGTCCTTCACCGCTTCGCGCTCTTCCTTCAGCTCGGCGATGGTGGCGTCGATCTTGCCCTGGCTGAACTCGTCGACGGGCACGCCCTGCACGACCTCCCACGAACCGTCGGCCTTGGTGCGGATCGGCATGGAGGCGATGATGCCTTCCTCGATGCCGTAGGAGCCGTCGCTGGCCACGGCGACACTGTGCCAGTCGCCCTCGGGCGTCGGGGTGATCAGGCTGACGACGGTGTCGAGCGCCGCGTTCGCGGCCGAGGCGGCGGAGGAGGCGCCGCGGGCCTTGATGATGGCGGCGCCGCGCTGCTGAACGGTGGTGATGAACTCGCCCTCCAGCCATTCGCGGTCGGTGATGACCTCGGTGACCGGCTTGCCGTCGATCCTGGCGTTGGTGAAGTCGGGATACTGGGTCGCCGAGTGATTGCCCCAGATGCAGAGGTTGGTGACCTGTGAGGAGTGCACGCCGGCCTTCATCGCGAGCTGCGACTTGGCGCGGTTTTCGTCGAGCCGCGTCATGGCGAAGAACTGGTTCTTCGGCATTCCCGAAGCGTTGGCCATCGCGATCAGGCAGTTGGTGTTGCACGGGTTGCCGACGACCAGCGTGCGGCAGGTCGGCTTGGCGTTGGCGGCGATCGCCTGGCCCTGCCCGGTGAAGATCTTGCCGTTGATGCCGAGCAGGTCGTTGCGCTCCATGCCGGCCTTGCGCGGCACCGAGCCGACCAGCAGCGCCCAGTCGGCGTCCCTGAATCCCTCGCTCAGGTCGGCGGTGGCGACGATCCTGTTGAGCAGCGGGAACGCGCAGTCATCGAGTTCCATGACCACGCCCTCGAGCGCCGGCAGGGCGGGCTCGATTTCGATCAGGTTGAGGTTGACCGGCTGGTCGGGACCGAAGACGGAGCCGGAGGCGAGGCGGAAGAGCAGGGCGTAGCCGATGTTGCCGGCGGCGCCGGTGATGGAAATGGTGATGGGATCCTTCATGGTTCTTGTCGGGTGGAATTGACGGCAGTGAAGTAGTCGAGACCGCGAACCGGGGTCAACCGTATCCGGGTCCGATCGGAGAGGGCGCGACAAAGATGGCGGAATGTGCGAAGGGCCGGACGAGCGTCCGGCCCCTGGTCACGATGGAGCTGCTTCCTCCCTTCCTTACCAGCTATAGCGGGCGGTGAAGGTGACGGTCTTCTCCTCGTCGGGCTTGAGCGGGACGGTGAACTCGATGGTCTGCGCGTCCTTCTTCTCGAACTCCATCGAGGGCTGCTCGATCTCCCAGTTCACCCAGCGCCACAGGTGCTCGCGGACCTTGATCGCCTTGGGCTCCTTCGAGCGGTTCTTGACGGTGACCTCGACGCTTTCACGCATCCAGTTCTGGGGGTCGTTGCGCTCGAAGTTGGTGATCTTCCGCTCGCCGACGAGGTCGAAGGCGTTGCCGGTGTAGATGCTCAGTTCCTCGTTGCGCGGGGTGTGGTCGATGTTGTTCTCGCCGACGAACTCCAGGTTCCCGTCGGCGTCATCGGAGCGGTAGAAGCGCACGCGCCCGGCCGGGAGCGGCAGGCCGAGCCCGCTATCCTCGTCGTTGGTGAATTCCCAGAAGATCGCGACGTCCTTCGAGAACTGCTGCCCCTGGATCGGGTTGGTGTTCCGGCCGCCGTGGTAGCGCATGTCCACGGGGTCGTAGACGTAGGCCTTGGTCGCCTTGACCTCCGGCGCGCGCAGGAACTCGACCTGCTTGGTTTCCTTGTCGCGGATGGTGAGCGGGCGACCCAGCGTGTAGAGGTGAAAGTCGTCGAAGGCCTTTTCCTTGACCTGTGGCGCGGCATCGGCGGCCATGGCCCTTTCCATCATCTCCATCCGCCTCATCGGGGCCTGCGGCCGCATGATGTTCACGTCGCCGGCGACGAGCTTGATCCTGGCGTCGTGAAAGCCGGTGCCGCTCTGGTTGCCGACCGTGATCCAGCCGGTCATCGTGGCGGTGGTGCCCTTTTCGGGGGCGACGAAGTTGTAGTCCGCCTCCCAACTGAAGCCGTTGCTGAGGTAGGAAAGCTGGGCGTCGAAGTTGGCGGATTTCTTCGAGCCGATCACCCATGACAGCGTGGGCCGCAGGATCGAGTCGTCGCCGAGGGTCGGGAAAAGCGGCTCGCCGGGAAGCTGGAAGCGCAGCTTGCCGTCGACCTCGATGATCGGGTCCTGGGCTTGGCCGCCGGGGACGTGGCCGGAGCGGATGATCTTTCCGGAGAGGATCTCGACGCGGCCGTCGGGATAGGTCTGGCGGAACTCGATGGATTGACCCTCGAAGTGGCCGAGGAGCAGCGAGCGGCTCACCGGGTCGTTGCGGTATCCCTGTTCGAGGATCGAGAAGGAAGCCTTCCCGGCGGGGTCGCGGATGATCACCGAGTCGGGCTGGACGCGGGCGGTGGCGCGGTCGAAGGAAACCTGCGTTTCGCCGGCCTTGAGTTCGAGGGGGAGCACTTCGCGGATCACGCAGAGGTCGCGGTTGTAGATGGTGAGCGCGGTTTCGCCGAAGGCGGCCGGGATGAGCAAGGCGGTGGCAAGCAGGGTGGCTTTCATGGCTGGGTCTGTTGAAGTGGCGGGTTCGGATTGTGACAGGAAAAATCTTCAGAGCACCGGGGCGGCGAGGCGGGCGGCCCTGCAGGCGAGGCGGAAGGTGACATGTCGCTTCGTGAAGTCCTCGATCCCGACCTCCCGGGAGCGGTCGAAGTCTTTTTCCAGCATCGTCCGCAGGTCGCCGATGAACCCGTGGTCGGTGGTGACCGCGGTGATCTCGAAGTTCAGCCGGAACGAGCGGTTGTCGAGATTGCCGGTGCCGACAAAGCCGTAGCGGTCGTCGACCAGCATCACCTTCTGGTGCAGGAAGCCCTCGTGGTAGCGGAACAGCCGGATGCCGTAGGGCAGGGTCTCCTCGTAGAAGGTGAAGGCGGCGAGCCAGACCATCAGGTGGTCGGCCTTTTCCGGGAGCAGGATGCGGACGTCGACGCCGCGCAGCGCCGCGGTCTGCAGGGCGGTGAGGACGCCGGAATCGGGCACGAAATAGGGCGAGGTGATCCACAGGCGTTGCTTGGCGCTGTTGCAGGCCTCGGCGACGATGAGCTGCCATGAGTCGGCGAAGTCCGCCGGTCCGGTCGGCAGGATGGCCGTGATCTCGTCGTGCGGCTGCGGGTCGCCGTCCCAGTCGAGATCGGTGATGCGCTCGTCGGCCGCCCAGTTCCAGTCCTCGAGGAAGACGAGCTGGATGGCCTGCACGGTGGGGCCGCGGAGCTGGAGGTGGGTGTCGCGCCAGGGACCGAACTTCTCGTCGCGGCCGAGGTATTCGTCGCCGACGTTGAGGCCGCCGATGAACGCCTCGCGGCCGTCGACGACGACGATCTTGCGGTGGTTGCGGAAGTTGACCTGGAAGCGGGACCACCAGAAGCGGTTGGTGCCGAACGAGCGGCAGCGGACGCCGGCGTCCTCCATCTCGCGGAGGTAGTCGTTCGGCAGCTTGTGGGAGCCGATCTCGTCGAAGAGGAAGCAGACCCGCACGCCGGCCCGGGCGCGCTCGATGAGCGCCTGCTGGAACTTCCTTCCGACCCGGTCGTTCTTCACGATGAAGAAGTTCACGAGCAGGTAGCTTTCGGCCGAGCCGATCGCGCGGAAGATCTCGCGGAAGGTCGCCTCGCCATCGATGAGCAGCTCGATGTCGTTGCCCTTGGTGAAGGGGAGGCCGCCGAGGATCTCGGCCGCCCGTCCGAAGGCGTCGTTCGGCTTCAGTTCGTAGTCGCGGAGGCGGCGGTGCAGGTTCTCCGACATCCGCCGCAGGTCCTCGTCTTCGGCCCGGCGGGCGCGGATGTAGCCGGAGAATCGGCGCCGGCCGGCGATCCAGTAGAAGGGGATCGCGATCCACGGGATGACCACCATGCACACGATCCAGGCGATGGTGCCCTGGGCGGTGCGCCCGTGCGTGAGCACGTGGAGCACGTGCGCCAGGCCGACGGCGTGGAGCAGGACGATGCCGGCCAGGGTCAGGGTCGGCAGCCATGAGGGATCGGGCACCGCCTCCGTTCTATCAGTTCGCGCTTCCGGGGGAAGGACGAACCGACGCTCGCGATCCGACGCCGGAACGGCTAAAAGGCGTCCGTGACCCTCGAAGTTTCCACCCCGGCGCTGCTGTTCCCCGCGATCAGCCTGCTGTTCCTTTCCTTCACCAACCGCTTCCTGCATCTCGCCTCGCTGATCCGTCAGCTCTACGGGGCGTGGACCGAGAAGCGCGACGAGACGCTGATGCGGCAGATCGCCAACCTCCGGCGCCGGCTGACGCTGATCCGCTGGATGCAGTTCTTCGGCGCGGTGAGCCTCTTCCTGTGCGTCGTCTCCATGCTGGCGGTGATCGGGAAGGCGCAGTGGCTCGCGATGCCGAGTTTCGGTATCGCCCTCGGCCTGATGGGCGGATCGCTGGCGTGCCTGATGGTCGAGGTGTGGATCTCGGGAGGCGCGCTGCGGATTCTTCTCCAGAGGCTGGAGGAAGGCGAATCGAATTCGCCGACATGATCTGCCACGCATGCTGCCTGCGGAAAAATCCGGAAGCCCCAGGCTGGTGACAACAGTGTCCACAAGTTCACCCCTGCTCCTGCAAGACTGGTGATATCCGGCACGAAGCCTGGGTCCTCTTCCTACCCTCCGGAAGACCCTGATATCGACACCCGACCGGTACATTTCCTTGAAAACCCGGGATCTCCAGCCGTAGCCTCCCCTGAAACTCATCCGGGATATCGATAACCCGGGCGATGGGAATAGAGACTGTTAGGCCACTGACCATATGCACCGCGACTTCACGATCAAGATGGGTATTTACCTTATTCAGCCGCCGCATGAACTGGATATCCATAATTACTACGACTTTCAGGAGCTACGTTACTCAGTTGCCGAGCGGACTTGCTCTTTCCTGTGGCGTCGCTCCGACCGAGACGGCATTCCCGCAGGCCTTCCAGCCTCTGCGACAATCGAGTTCCGGAACGTCACCGAATTCCGTTTCCTGCCCCGCGATTCTGAAATGCCGTTC
>ERZ869936.747-NODE-747-length-27694-cov-5.789898_pt1 | contig 27694 bp, 16 predicted proteins | sample MGYA00520876_ERZ869936 | MGnify/ENA primary metagenome ERZ869936 (study PRJEB32218, sample SAMN09650985) | biofilter metagenome | isolation source: enrty point of leading RO module | place: Saudi Arabia: Thuwal, RO plant located on Red Sea | collected 2016-02-17 ... | reverse complement strand
CTATCTCGTCGATCTGCTGGTCGAGGCCGGCTCCGTCACGCAGGAGGAGGTCGACCAAGCCCGCGGGGGCGGCGGTTCGGTGGTCGCCGCGCTGCTTGAGAAAACCGCGCTGACGGAAACGACCATCGCCCAGGTGCTGGCCGCGAACGCCGGCATCGAGGCGGTCGACCTGAGCGGCCTGTCGGTCGGCCCGGAGGTCGCCGACTCGATTCCCGACGAGATCGCCCGCCGCTACCGGGTGGTTCCGATTTCCGACGACGGAGTCTATCTCACCGTCGCGGTGTCCGATCCCTTCGATTTCGAGGCGATGGACAGCCTTCCCCCGGTGCTCGGCCGCGAGCTGAACTTCGTCTGCACGACCCATTCTGCCATCTCCGAGTTCCTGCACCAGTTCTACGGTGCCGAGGAGGGGCTGGACGCCGGGATGAACGTCGCCGGCGGCGCCGAGGGCGCGGAGGTCGAGGACAGCGACGCGCCGATCATCCGGCTCGTCCAGCACATGCTGGCCGAGGCGATGAAGCAGCGCTGCTCGGACATCCACATCGAGCCGCTCGAGACCTCGGTGCGGATCCGCTACCGGATCGACGGCCGCCTGATCGAGGTGGACAACCACCCGAAGAAGCTCCTGCCGGCGATCATCGCCCGCCTGAAGGTGATGAGCGGGTCGATGTCGATCGCCGAGAAGCGCCTTCCGCAGGACGGACGGATCCAGCTCAAGTCCGGCGACAAGGAGGTCGACCTCCGGGTTTCCTCCGTGCCGTCGAACCACGGCGAGTCGATCGTGATGCGGATTCTCGACAAGTCGGCGCTGGTGCTCGGCCTGCCGGAGCTCGGCTTCTTTTCCGACGACCAGACCACCTTCGAGGAACTCATCGGCCTGCCCGACGGGATCATCCTGGTCACCGGCCCGACCGGATCGGGCAAGACCACGACGCTCTACGCCTGCCTCAACGTGATCAACCGGCCGGACCGCAAGATCATCACCGTCGAGGATCCGGTCGAATACGAGCTGCCGGGCATCAACCAGGTGATGGTGAAGTCGGACATCGGCATGACCTTCGCCGCCGCGCTGCGCTCGATGCTGCGCCAGGCGCCGAACATCATCATGATCGGGGAGATCCGCGACGCGGAAACCGCGAACATCGCGATCAACGCCGCGCTCACCGGCCACCTCGTGCTTTCCACCCTGCACACCAACGACGCCCCCTCGGCGGTGGCCCGTCTCGCCGACATCGGCATCAAGCGCTTCCTCATCGCCTCGGCGGTGCGCGCGATTCTCGCCCAGCGCCTGGTGCGGCGCCTGTGCCCGATCTGCAAGGAGCCGGCGGTCCTCAACGACAAGCAGATCCGGGCGCTCGGGCTCGACGAGGCCGCCATTGCGGAGGGCAACATCATGGGACCGGTCGGCTGCGAGAAATGCCGCGACGCCGGCTATCGCGGGCGGATGGGCATCTTCGAGCTCTTCCGCATCGATGACGAGGTGCGCCACATGGTGAACGAGAACCTGACCACCTCGCAGCTCCGGCGCCGCGCGCGCGAGCTGGGCATGAGGTCGATGCGCGAGGACGGCATCCGCAAGGTGCAGGCGGGCCTGACCTCGGCCGAGGAGGTGCTGCACGTGACCATGTCCGACCTCGACTGACCCCCGAAAGAACCCGATTTCCATGGACAGCAACCAGCTAGTCGAACTTTTCATCAGCCGCGGTCTGATCGACCGCTCGCTCGGGCAGGAGGTGCTCAACGAGGTCGAGAACAGCGGCAAGGAGGTGGCCGAGGTGCTGGCCGACTTCCAGGTGATCCACGGCAAGGAGGACGTGTGGCCGATCGTCGCCTCCGAACTCGGGGCCGAGCAGGTCGATCTGCGCCAGTGGAGCCCGCCCGAGGAACTGCTGGCACTGATTCCCGCCGGAACCGCCCGCCTCCACGGCGCGCTGCCGGTGAACCTCACCGACGAGGGACTCCACGTATGCCTGGTCGATCCGATGAACCCGCAGACCCTCGAGGACCTGCGGTTCGCCCTCGGGCGTGAGCTGGTGCTGGCGATCGCGCCCGACCACCAGGTCGAGGACAAGATCAACGAGTGCTACGGCGGCGACGGCGAAGGGATGGAATCCATCCTCGAGCAGCTCGAGTTCGGCGGGCCCGACGGCGACCTGAACCCCGCCGATCTGGAGAACGAGGCCAACTCCGCGCCGATCATCCGCTACGTCGACCTCGTGCTCTATCAGGCGATCAAGGAGCGCGCCTCGGACATCCATTTCGAGCCCTTCGAGAAGGACTTCAAGATCCGCTACCGGGTCGATGGCGCGCTCTACGAAATGGCGCCTCCGCCGGTCCACCTCGCCCTGCCGATCATCTCGCGGGTGAAGGTCATGGCGAACATGAACATCGCCGAGCGCCGCGTCCCGCAGGACGGGCGCATCGTCAAGCAGGTCGGCGACCGCCAGGTCGACATGCGGGTTTCCTCGCTGCCGACCTACCACGGCGAGTCGGTGGTGCTGCGGGTGCTCGACCGCTCGTCGATCAACCTCTCGCTCGAGGCCCTGGGCCTGCCCCAGCACATCTACGACTACCTCGGCGAGACGATCGAGAAGCCGAACGGGATCTTCATCGTCACAGGACCGACCGGGGCGGGAAAGACGACCACCCTCTACGCCGCGCTGCGGCGGATCAACACGATCGACAGCAAGCTGCTGACCGCCGAGGACCCGGTCGAGTACGACATCGACGGCATCATCCAGATCCCGATCAACGACGGCATCGGCCTGACCTTCCCGCGGGTCCTGCGGGCCTTCCTCCGGCAGGACCCCGACCGCATCATGGTCGGCGAGATGCGCGACCTCGACACCGCCCAGATCGCGATCCAGGCCTCGCTCACCGGCCACCTCGTCCTTTCCACCCTCCATACCAACGACGCCCCCGGGGCGGTGACCCGCCTGATCGACATGGGCGCCGAGCCGTTCCTGGTGGCCGCCTCGCTCGAGGGGATCCTCGCCCAGCGGCTGGTGCGGACGATCTGCGCCGAGTGCAAGGCGAACTACGAGCCGAGCGAGGCGATCCTCAACCAGCTCGGCGTCTCGCCGACCGAACTGGGCGACAAGGACTTCTTCACCGGCAAGGGCTGCGACGTCTGCGGGCAGACCGGCTACAAGGGCCGGGCGGGTCTCTACGAGCTGCTCGACATCTCCGACCCGATCCGGGACCTCATCACCGAGAGGGCGCCCACGGTCGTGATCAAGCAGAAGGCCATGGAGCGGGGCATGAACACGCTCCGCGAGGACGGTCTGCGGAACATCTATCTGGGCAAGACCACCATCGAGGAGGTCCTTAAGTACACCTGACAAACCTTCTCCATTTTCGAATCGTCAACCGCCTCCCGGGGCTGTCAAATCTCCCTCAACCACCTAACTGAAGAAGACCCATGCCGAAATTCGAGTTCACCGCCGCCGACGCCAAGGGCGAGCAGCTTTCGGGCACCGTCGAGGCCAACACCGAGGCCGAGGCCCTGGAGCAGATCAAGGGGCAGGGTTACTATCCCCTGCAAATCGTCGAGGCCGGCAAGGGCACGCTCAAGGCGACGAAGAAGACGGCCCGCAAGAAGGGCAAGGCGGCCGCGGGTCCCAAGGGCAAGGCCCGCACCGGTGGCCGGATCAAGCCGAAGCAGTTGATGATCTTCACGCGGCAGCTTGCGACGCTCATCGACTCCGGCCTGCCGTTGCTGCGCGGCCTCACGGTGCTCGCGAAACAGGAGCCGAACCCGGTGCTGCGAGGCACGCTCAATGCGCTGGCCGACTCGGTGCAGTCGGGTTCCACCTTCTCCGAGGCGCTGGCCCAGCACCCGAAGATCTTCAACAAGCTCTACGTCAACATGGTCAAGGCGGGCGAACTCGGCGGTGTGCTCGAGGTCGTCCTGCTGCGTCTCGCCGAGTACCAGGAGAAGGCCCAGAAGCTGAAGAACAAGATCGTCTCGGCGATGGTCTATCCGGTGATCGTGATGTTCATCGCCGTCGCGATCCTCGTCTTCCTGATGCTGGTCATCGTTCCGAAGTTCGAGGCGATGTTCCAGGAAATGGACAACACCGAGCTGCCGGCCATCTCGAAGGTCGTGTTCGGCACGTCGAACTTCTTCCTGTCGGCCAATGTCTGGGTCATCCCGAACGCCGTCTGGTTCCTCATCCTGGTGGTGCTCATCGGCATCGGGATCAATGCCTGGGGCCGGACCAAGGGCGGCCGCAAGGCGATCGACACGGCCAAGCTCAAGGCGCCGATCTTCGGCGACATCCAGCGCAAGAGCGCGGTGGCCCGCTTCTCGCGGACGCTGGGCACGCTGGTCACCTCCGGTGTTCCCATCCTCCAGGCGCTCAACATCACCCGCGACACCGCCGGCAACGTGATCATCTCGAACGCCATCGAGAAGGTCCACAGCGCGGTCAAGGAAGGGGAGTCGATCGTCACGCCCCTGCAGGCCTCCGGCGTGTTCCCGGGGATGGTGATCTCGATGGTGGACGTCGGTGAGGAAACCGGCCAGCTCCCCGAGATGCTGCTCAAGGTGGCGGATGTCTACGACGACGAGGTCGACAACGCCGTGACGGCGCTGACCTCGATTCTGGAGCCGATCATGATCGTGATTCTGGCCCTGGTCGTCGGCTCCGTTGTGTTTGCATTGTTCCTGCCGCTGATTAAGGTGATTCAAGAGGTGGGTCAGTGATCCGCCCCGGAGAACCCACACCGGAACCATGAAAAACCCCACGCGATCGATCCGCGCCGGCTTCACCCTGATGGAGATGCTGGTGGTCATCAGCATCATCATCATCCTCGCCGGCCTCACCTACGGCGGCTTCAACTACGTCAAGGCCAAGCAGGCCCGCGAGCAGGCGAAGGTGCAGGTCGGGCTGCTCCAGCTCGCGCTGGAGGACTACAAGGCGGATACGGGGTTCTATCCCGAGAACCCGAGGCGGACCGGGACCAACGGCACCGAGGAGATCTACGACGCGCTGTATCCCCAGGAGGATGACGCGAAGGTCTATCTCCCCGAGCTCAATCCGGAGAACGATTCGCAGGGGTGGCTTGCGGGTGCAACCGGCCCCGGTGCCTTGAAAATCTACGACCCCTGGGGCAACGAGTACCGCTACCGCACGAACCAGGCGGGCAGCGACACCATCTACGCCTCGAATCCTGATTTCGACCTGTGGTCGGTGGGTCCGGATGGTGAGACGAACGCAGGCTCCAACGGCGCCTACGATCCGAACGACCCGAAGAACAAGGACGACATCAGGGCGTGGTGACTGTTGCCGCCTGCCACTGGGTGGGAGCCATAGATGAATGCTGATGAGACGGCGTTGGCCGAGGCTCTGACGCGGGAAAGGGCGTCAGCCAGACGATCGACCATTCGACTCTGCGTTGGGGCCGGAGTGGCGATCTTCATTCTCATCGCTCTACTATTCGGCGGCTTTAACCATGCAAAGACCAAGCAGGCAATCAATGCGGCCAAGCTTCAGATCAGTCTTCTGGAGAACGCGCTGATGGCATACCAGGCTGATACCGGAAGCGTGCCCGCACATGGAGTGCCGGATGGAACGGGAGGCACTGGGAAGATTTATTTCGCGCTCTATCCGGGTGCGCCGGGTGCCAGGATCTACCTTCCCGAGCTTGATCCCGCCGCAGACCCCCAAGGCTGGCTTGGCGGGGCCACTGGTCCCGGTCCTCACAAGATCTTCGATCCGTGGGGCAACGAGTATCGGTACCGAAGCAATGTTTCCGGTAGTTCGACGATTTATGCCCTCAATCCCGACTTCGACCTCTGGTCGGCAGGCCCCGATGGGATGACAACCGCCGGACCAGGGGGTGCGTATGACCCGACCGACCCCGCGAATCTGGATGACATCCGGAATTGGTGAGACCGGATTCCGAAAATTCATCGAAGCTGCCGTAAATCCTCTCGACGCCGGGCGGCGGAGACCCCTTGCTTCCGCCGATGAGCGACGAGACATCGGACGAAACGCCGGAGGAGAAGCCTGCGAAGAAGGCCGCTGCCAGGCGGGTCCCGGGCAGGAAGGCGGCGAAGAAGGCGAAGCCGGAAGAACCGCAGGCGCAGGCCGCGGAACCGACCGATGCCGCGGCGGAGACCGGGACCGAACCGATGAAGGTCACCCGGATCTCCTCGAAGCCTGGGGATTCCCCGAAGCCCGAGGGTGGGGAAGGCAAGGAGGGTGCCTCCGAGGAGACCATCCCGGTGATCACGGAACCTCCCGGAGACGAGGTGTCCGGCGGTGGCAAGCGCCGCCGCCGCCGTCGGCGGAAATCGGGCGGCGACGATGGCGATGCCGTGGACTCGCCCGCAAAGCGTCCGTCGCTGGACCCCAGGGCGGTGGCCTCGAAAGCCTGGAAGATCTACAAGGCGGAGGTCGGCGAGGAGGGGCTCGCGCTCATCAACGACAACGATGCCCGCGAATTGACCCGCCGGAGCTTCCGCCTCGCCGAGATCTTTCTCGAAGAGGCCGCGCGGCGTCAGTGACCGGAAAGCCGCTCGCGCAACGCCCGGGCCCGCTCGTGCTCGCCGCTTTCCTCGGCGAGCCGTAGCCGGAGACGAAGCACGTCGGTTTCGTCGAGCCGCTCCGGGTCGAGGTCGGCAAGCCGGCGGCTGGCCTGATCGAAGTCGCCGATCGCGATCGCCCCCTCGATCAGGACGAGGTCGTCCGGCGCTTCCGCCGGTTCGGGCTCGTCGCGGTAGATCGCCCAGCGGGCCGACTCGGGAAGATTCTCGGAACCCGGCCCTCCAACCTGTTCGAGGTAGACACACTCGTCACCCTCGCGGTGATGCCGCCAGGCGTTGAGGCCGAGGACGATCATCAGGCCCAGCACCACGAAGGTCGCCTCCATGAGGAAGGGGGTGCTGGCGATGCCGGCGACGACGCCGAACCATTCGCCGAACAGGCCGGGGATCGCCCGGCCCAGCCAGAGCAGGACGGCCAGCAGTCCCACCGCGCCGATGATCAGGGCACCGACGATGATCTGCCGCCGACGGGAATCGGTCGCGGGCTCGCGGTCACTCATCGAACCCAATGAAGCATGGACCGCAATCCGAGCCAATCGGCATAAACTTTTTAAATAAACTTGAATATTTATAAAAACTCAGCTTTGCTCGGTCCGTGGCTTGGCTCTCACGGCTCGGTCTGGTGGTGGTTTTTTGCGCCGCCGTGGCTTTGACCTTCTTCGTTTTCCAGCGGGACAACGGAGCGGTGGAGCATGCCGGGACGGGTCCGGTGCAGGTGGCGTTGAGCGTGCCGGTCGAGATCATCCACGACGGGGAGGATCCGTCGCTGCGCGAGATCGAGGTCACGTCGCCGCGGCTTTCGGGTGTCGTGGTGGTTGATTCCGGGCGGCGTGGCCGTTAGTAGAGCCGCGATGCGTCTGTTCGACACGCTCACGCGGCAGGACCGCGAACTCCGCCCGATCGATGGTTCCACGCTGCGCTTCTATTGCTGCGGTCCGACGGTCTATGGGCCCGCGCACATCGGGAACTTCCGGACCTTCGTGATGCAGGACGTGTTCCGGCGCGTCCTGGAGACGGGCGGCATGCGCACCTTTCACGTGCGCAACGTGACCGACGTCGATGACAAGACGATCCGCGACTCGCAGGCCGCCGGCATGGCGCTGAAGGATTTCACCGACGGCTGGCTCGAACGGTTCCACCGCGACTGCGAGGCGCTCGGTTGTCTTGAACCGCATGTCGAACCCGGGGCGGTCGAGCACATCCCGCAGCAGATCGCGATGATCGAGGCGCTGGTCGGGAAGGGGCACGCCTACGCCGCGGAGGACGGTTCGGTGTATTTCAAGATCGGGTCGTTTCCGGAATACGGGCGGCTCAGCCATCTCGACACCCGGGAGCTTTCGCTCGGAAAAACCCAGCAATCCCGCGCGAATGCCGACGAATACGAGAAGGACAGCCTCGCCGACTTCGTGTTGTGGAAGGCGCGGCGACCGGAGGACGGACCGAACTTCTGGGACTCGCCCTGGGGCGAGGGCCGGCCGGGCTGGCACCTCGAGTGTTCGGCGATGATCCGCGAGTATCTGGGCAGCGACTTCGACCTGCACTCGGGCGGCGTGGACCTGGTGTTTCCGCATCACGAGAACGAGATCGCCCAGAGCCGCTGCGCCTGCGGTGGAAACTTCGCCGCGCATTGGTTCCACATCACGCACCTGCTGGTCGATGGCGGCAAGATGTCGAAGTCGCTTGGCAACCTCTACACGCTCGACGATCTCGCCGCGAAGGGCTTCACCGCGATGGAGGTCCGCTACGTGCTCATCGGCGCCCACTACCGCAAGCCGCTGAACTTCACGCTCGATTCGCTGACCGGTGCCCGCGAGGCGCTGGCGAAACTGGCGAAGGGCGCGCGCGGCCTGGCGGAGCGTGCGGGCGAGGGGACCATGCTCGACGCGGTCGATTTCGGACCTTTCCAGTCGGCGTGGGAGGCGCTCAATGACGACCTGAACACGCCCGGGGCCCTCGGTGGAATCTTCACGGGCCTGCGTGAGGCGTCGAAGCTGGAAGGCGTGGAGGCGGCGAAGGCGCTGGCCGGCCTGAACCGCATGCTGCGGGCGCTCGGCATCGAGCTTCCGGTCGAGGAGGCCGCACAGGAGGTTCCGGAAGGAATCCGTGCCCTTGCCGACGAGCGTTGGGAGGCCCGTTGCGCGAAGGACTGGGCGAAGTCCGACGCCATGCGCGACCGGCTCGCGGAATTGGGTTGGGCGGTGAAGGATTCCAAGGAAGGATACGAACTCGAACCGGTCTGACGCCATGCACCTGCGCCCCCGCCGCAACCGCCGCACGCCCGCCATCCGCGCGCTGGTGCGCGAGACGACGCTCACGCCCGCCGACTTCATCCAGCCGCTGTTTCTCCACGAGGCGAAGGAGGATGTCGCGATCACGTCGATGCCCGGCTGCACCCTGTGGTCGCTGGAGGGCCTGGTCAAGGAGGCCGGTGAGGTTCACGCGCTGGGCATTCCGGCGGTGGTCCTGTTCCCGGCAATCGCCGACTCACTCAAGACCTCCGGTGCCGAGGAGGCATGGAATCCGGAAGGGCTCGTGCCGCGGGCCGTCCGTGCGCTCAAGGAGGCGCATCCCGGGCTTTGCGTGATCACCGACGTGGCGCTCGATCCCTATAACGCCGACGGACAGGACGGCCTCGTCGAGCGCGGTGCCGCCGGTTCGCTGGTCGTGCTGAACGACGAGACCGTCGAGTGCCTGTGTCGCCAGGCCCTGTGCCATGCCGAGGCCGGGGCGGACATCGTGGCACCCAGCGACATGATGGACGGGCGGGTCGCCATGATCCGCCATGAACTCGACTCGGAGGCCTTCGAGGATGTGGGCATTCTCAGCTACGCGGCGAAGTACGCCTCGGCCTTCTACGGGCCGTTCCGCGGTGCGCTCGATTCGGCGCCGAAGGAGGGTGACAAGAAGACCTACCAGATGGACCCGGGCAACGCCCGCGAGGCGATCCGCGAGGCCTCGCTCGACGAGGCGGAGGGGGCGGACATGATCATGGTCAAGCCGGCGGGGCCCTACCTCGACATCATCGCCCGCGTCCGTGAAAGTACGGCGCTTCCCGTAGCCGCCTACCAGGTGAGCGGGGAATACCTGATGATCGAGTCCGCCGCAGCCTCGGGCTGGATCGACGGCAAGGCAGTGGCCCTTGAGTCACTCACCGGGATCAAGCGCGCCGGGGCGGACATGATCCTGACCTACTACGCCAAGCGCGCGGCGGAGTGGTTGCGGGAATAGGGAGAGCGGGTTTTCGACCCGCCGGTTGCCAGCGGGAAAGATAGAAGGGCGCGGCTGTTGTCGTTTCGGAACCCGTGACGAGCGTGCCGCGACATTCGGTTGAAGGACCATGGCTTTCCGATGAGCGCGTTTGCCGGATGGGCATCCGGCTGGCGGTCCTGCTTCCGGTCCTATTACTGGCGTGTGCCGGTTTGGTGCAGGGTGCGGACTTCAAGGTGGCGGACTTCGGTGCGGTCGGCGACGGCAAGACGGATGACGCGCCTGCGGCGCGCCGGGCGCTGGCGGCCGCGATCGAGGCCGGGCCAGGATCGAGGGTGGTGTTCGAGAAGAAGAGCTATCGCTTCGCCCGGCAGCCCGGTGAGGCCATTCTGGCCCTGGACGGTGCGTCCGGCATCATGATCGAGGGTCATGGTGCGGAGATCATCGGCAACCCGTGGAACGGCTTTCTCCGGATCAGCGATTGCACCGGCATCACCATGCGCGGATTCGTGCTCGACTGCGATCCTTTGAGCTTCACCCAGGGGGATATCGTCGAAGTTGCGCCCGACGAAGGGTCACTGTTGATGCAACTTCACGAGGGCTACACCAATCCCGTGCAGTTGGAGGGGCAGCAGGGAAGGAAGTCGTGGCAGCGGGTCGGGTTCACGCTCGATCCGGTGAAGCGCCGGATCAAACCGGGACCGGTCGATTTCATCGAGCACATCACCGAGTCGGACCGGAACAAGGCGCTGTTGAAGGTCAAGCTGAAGGCGGACCGCTTCAAGCACATCGAAGCGGGCGACCACTTTGTCTTTGGTCTCCACCACGGCTCACATGGTGCGCTGATCAAGGTGGAACGCAGCACGGAGATCCGGCTTGAGGACTACACCATCCACGGCGGCAAGTTCGGGATGAACCATTCCTTCTCCGACAACCACGGGCGGATTCATGTGAAGGGGGCGAAGATTGTCTTCCGCCCCGGCACGAAGCATCTCGTGACCAGCATCAAGGACGGCTTTCACGTGAAGCACAACCGGGTCGGCCCGATCATCGAGGACTGCACGCTGGAGGGGATGATGGACGATTCGATCAACATCTCCGTCTGCCCCTACTGGGTGAAGGAGGACCTCGGGGACAACCGCTACCTGATCGCCGAAGTCGCCTTTTCCCCGAGGGTTGGCGACCGCCTGATGGCTTACACGCCGAATCCCGGCACGGTCGTCCGGGGACTCAGGGTGGTGGCCGTCGAACCCAGCAGGAAGCACGCGAACCGACCGGGAAAGTGGAACATCATCACCCTCGACCAGCCGATCCCGGGCCTCGCCCTGCATGAGGGAGGAGATCTCTTTCCCGCGGGCATGGACAAACTGCGCTTCACCGGTCTCTACAATCTCGATGCCTGTGGCAGGGGCTACATCGTCCGCAACAACCGCTTTCTTCCGCAGCGCCGGCACGGGCTTCTGGCGCGGGCATCCAGCGGCCTGTTCGAGGGCAATGAGATCGACGGCATCGGCGGCTCCGGCGTCTGGCTCGGCAACGAGATCGGCTCCTTCTACGAGGGTCCGTTTCCCGCCAACACCGTGATCCGCCACAACACTTTCCGCGACACCGGCCAGAACCCGATCCGCGTCCGCATCAACGGCCGGAATGCGTGGGCCAGGAACATCCGGATCGAAGGCAACACCTTCAGTGGATGGCCCGCCGCCGCGATGGACCTCTCCGGGATTCAAGGAGGCGTGATCCGCGGCAACTCGATCGAGGCGGGCCGGGAGGATGGGACGCGAGCCGTGCCGGTGGTGATCCGATCCAGCGAGGAACTCCGGATCTCCGGGAACGAGATCCGCGACGAGCGTCCGGGGCTGACCGCCGCCTTCGACCTGTCTGGCGAGGTCGATGCCGCCTCGTTGGTGATGTCGGGCAATCGGATGACCCTTGTCCCCGATTTTCCGAGGCTGATGCGGGTCATTCCGTCGCTCGCGATCCAGATGCGGGGACAGGACATTCGACCGCTGCGGGCGGAGGAAGACACCGGGGCCTTCCTGAGGGCGGGTTCCGGGCAGCCTGAAGCAGGGGAGAAGTTTCCGGTCTGGACCCTCCACCCGGTGTGGAAGAACGGTCTCAGGGGTTCCCTGCTGTTCGAACTGCCGGCGGATCTCACGGGCGCTGGCGGCATCCGTTTCTCCACCCGCAGTGCGACCGGGCTCGGCGATGGGGTTGCGCTGACGGTCGAATGGAAGCCGGTCGGTGCGCTGGACGGCGAATACCGCAAGTGCCACGGCAGCATGATTCGCGGCGAGGAATGGAAGCCGACCCATGTGAAGATCGATTCCGGGAACTCCCGGGTGATGCTTCGTTTCCATTTCGACTGCGGCCCGGCCGACAATGCCCGCTATGACACCGTCCAGATCGCAGGAATCGATGTTTTCACGGAAGACAACCCTTGAAGTGAAGCTGCACTTTGGACTCAATGATCGATGAAAATGCGTAGATCCGTCATTGTTGGCGTCTTTTTCGCGGCGCTGGTGCACCCATCTGCCGGTGAACAAGAAGTGGAATCGCTGCGAGCACTGAATGAAGCGGCGAGAAAGAGCGGGCAGTTGATCAAGGTGTCGCCGGGAAGATACGACATCCGTGATTTGCCCGTGGAAGCACGTCGCATTGCCATCGCCGGATCAAACAACCGGATCGATCTCACGGATGTGCACATCAATGCCACCGTCGGCGAGGTCAATGAGAGCTACTTCCTCATCACAGGAGATGGGAATCGGATCATCGGCGGTGAAGTGGAAGACACCTACCGAAACGGCCTTCAGGAAGTCACGGATTTCAGCTCGTACAACCAGGATAGGAAAACGCTGGCGAACGGATTGAGGGCACCGGTGATGCGCATCGAGGGCGACAACAACACCCTCGTGGGACTCAAGATGACCACGCGCGGTTCGTTTCCCTACGGTTACGGAAGCTACTATGGCATTGGTCGGGATGCGAGTTTCGGCCTCGACAAGCGCTCGGGAATCCTGATCACGGGCAACCGCAATGTCCTCGACAAGGTCGAACTGCAGATGCGCTCATTTGGTCACGGCATCGTGCTCCAGCAAGCGGCCGACGACAACGTCATCAGGAACAGCCACATCGAAGGCAGGGTCCGAAGGACCGCGGAGCTTTTCGAGGAGAAGGCGGAGCACGACCTGCCCAAACGCACCGACTACAGAATCCCGCGCTGGGACAACATCCCGCTCCCCAGGAATGCAGTCCACTCGCTCTCCGAAGATGGTATCCGCATGTATGCGCCGGCAAGGAACATCACCGTGGAAAACTGCACGGTGACCCGGATGCGTGGCGGCATACGGCTCTATCTGGGCAAGGATGCCACGGTCAGGAACTGCACGGTCACCGAGTGTGAGTGGGTCGCCTACAACCTTCCGGACGGGGGCCGGCTTTCCGACTGCAAGGGCGACTTATCCTACGGACCCTTGACCGACTACCGGCTGAAGCGGTCAGGCACGAAGGCGGAGTGGACCATCCTCCCGTCGCCGGATGCCACCGGGGATCACCACATCATGGAGATTGGCGGCCGAAATCATCACATCACCTTGAATCGCCACCCGGGCCCGCTGGATGCCAAGGATAAGCGCACGATTCTCGTGACCGCCAAGAACAGCACCATCATCAATCGTACCGAGTACTCGATCACCTTGGACAAAGGAGCGACCAGTAATTCCGTCTCCAGTTTCGGGGAGGTGCGGGGAGACATCGCCAACAATACGGTCACGAGGCTTTCGGGTCAGAGGTAGGTGCTCTCCGATGCCTGTACCGTGACGGTATTCCGCTGACGGCGCGAAGTGTCAGGTGGGAGGTTTCAAGTTCCAAGCGTGCAGCGTAGTGGCTTGGAGGCGGGACGCCCTCGTCCTGCTGCCAATGAGTGGGTTTCTGGGAGGATCGGCGGTTTTCGGGAGGGGCGAGCCGTCAGGGCCGTGGCGCGGGGGCGCGCCACCTCCTACTCCACGTTCTGCACCTGCTCGCGGATCTTCTCGAGTTCGGTCTTGGCGGTGACGACGTGCTGCGCGATGGCGGAGTCGGAGGCCTTCGAACCGATGGTGTTGAACTCGCGGTGGATCTCCTGGCAGAGGAAATCGAGGGGACGGCCGGCGGGTTCGCCGGCGGCGGAATACTCGCGGAAGCGCTTGAAGTGGGCGTCGAGCCGGGTGGTTTCCTCGCTGATGTCGCAGCGGTCGGCGAAAAGCGCGATCTCGCGCAGCAGTCGATCGTCACCGAGGTCGAGTTCGAGGCCGCAATCGGAGAGCCGCTTGAGCAGCAGTTCGCGGTAGCGCTCGGGACGGTTCGGGGCGAGTGCGGCGATCTCGTCGCGCAGGCCTTCGAGCCGCGACAGCCGGTCGAGGAGGTCGCTGGCGAGGTCGGCACCCTCGGCGCGGCGCATCGCGAGCAGTTGGGAAAGCGCCTCGTCGAGGGCCGGCCCGATCACCGTCCATGCAGTGCTGGCGTCGGGGACCGCTTCCTCGAATCGAACCAGGTCCGGAACCTTCAGCAGGTCGCCTGGAGTGACCTCCAGCGGACGCCCGAGGGTTGCCGACAGTTCGCCGAAGGCGCGCTCGAGTTGGGCGGCCAGCGCCGTGTTGATCGTCACGGCGTCGGAGATGCCTTCGGGGCGACCGAGCGTCACGACGACCTGCAAGCGCCCCCGCGAGACCTTCGACAGGACCTCCTTGCGGATGCGGTTTTCGATCTCGATCTGGTCGCGGACGCCCTGCACGACCACCTCCGCCTGCTTGCGGTTCACGCCGGAGATCTCGACCGTCGCGCTGAGCTGATCGTTGCTGGCCGCGCCGCGGCCGAATCCGGTCATCGAGTTCATGGGGGGCGGTCGGCGGGGTCAGGGGTTGGGTCGATCGTTTCCGTCCTCGGGTCGATCGGGATCATACGGATCGTAGGGGCCGTCGGTCCGGTCGTCCTCGGCGCGATCGTGATCCTCGTCGAAATCCGGGTCGTAGGGCTCGTCGTCGCCATGCCGCGGCTCGTCGGAAAGGTCGTCGCCGATGTCTTCCTCCTCCTCGCCCTCGCCGGAATCGTCCTGCGGTTCATCGAGCAGGCGGTTGAGGCGCTTTTCCTCCTCCTCCGCTTCCTCCCGCCGCTGCTTCTTGCGGTCGAACCATGCCAGCAGGATGCAGATTTCATAGAGGACGTACATCGGCACGGCCATCATGGAAAGGGTGATGAGGTCGCCGGTGGGTGTGATCATGGCCGCCAGCACGACGATCGTCAGGATCGCGTAGGAGCGGGTGCGGCTCATCATTTCGAAATTCAGCAATCCGATCTTCACCAGGGCCATGATGACCACCGGCAGTTCGAAGGAGAGCCCGAAGAGCAGGGTGAACTGGGTGGCGAAGCTGATGTACCAGCCGATCCGCCAGTCGGAGGCGACGCCGAGGCCCTGGCCCCACTCGAAGAAGAAGGCGAGGGCCCGCGGCAGGACCACGAAGTAGGCGAAGAGCACGCCGCCCAGGAACAGGCCGAAGCCGACCGCCATCGCCGGCCACAGGATCTTGCGCTCGTGGGTGTGCAGGCCGGGGAGGACGAACTGGAGGATGAAGAACAGCAGGAAGGGGAAGGAGACGACGATGCCGGCGAAGAACGCCAGTTTCATGGAGAGCATGAACGGCTCCGCCGGCTTGAGGGCGGACATCATCTTGAGGTTCGGTTCCGCGTTCGGGTTGGGATCGACCTCGGAATCGATCAGGGCGGTGATCGTGTCCTTGAGTTCCTGGTCATCGCTGCCGATGGCTTCGAGGTAGGATGCGCGCTGATCTTCGGGAAGGCCAAGGGAGGCGTAGAGGTGGGCGGCGGCGCGGGCGAGGCGGGGGATGGGCTCGTCGAAATGGGCGAGGTAGGGTCCCCGTTCGACTTCCGGCAGCACCAGCGAACTCCGCAGCGCGCCTCGGGCGGTTTCCCAGTCGTGGACGTCGATTCCGTCGGGCAGCGTGTTGGCGACGTGGGTCTCCCACACGTCCTCGGCGGGCTTGCGCAGCAGCTCCATCACGCGGTCCTGCAGCATGAAGCAGGCGATGGTGCTGATGAGGAGGGTCAGCACCACCCGCGTGATCATGATACGCAGGTCCTCGAGGTGTTCGAGGAAAGGCTTTTCCATGTCGGGATTCGACTTGTCCCGCAGTTGAAAGACCTTTTTCAGCAGATACATGGAGCGCGGGCGGATCGTTGGCCCCGCGGCGCGGCGGCGCAAGTGTCAAACGGTGTGCGCGGGGCTCTCCTGTCAGTGGCATGACCGTCACGGTCATGAACGGTCGGGACCTGCCGACAGCCCGGGTGTCTCCGTGAGGCGCGCTGCCGGGATGACGGGCGATCGGGCGTCATCGTGATCGAAGCCGGGGTTCGCAGGCCCGAGCACTTGGCCGATTCATGACCGGGACGGTCATGCCACAGGTAGGAGGGCCGGCTGCGGGCATTGAGGGAGATTGTCACTAAAACACGAAATTCTTCCAAGGATTCCGGGAATGGTGTGTCGTTACCCAAAGAGGAGCATGTTGTCGCCGCGTCATGAAACTTGGATCCGCCGCCGCTGAATCGGCCGCGGTTCTCTCCTTCGGCCCGATGAAGACGGAGAAAGCGAGCCTTCGCGAGGTCTTCGAGGCCGAGGAAGGGCCGTTGCTGCGATTCGCCTGCGGCATGCTCGGGCGTCGCGAGGTGGCGGAGGACATCGTTCAGGACGCCTTTCTCAAGCTCCACGCCCACTGGGACGAGGTGGTCACCCCCCGGGCCTGGCTATTCCGCACGGTTCGGAATCTCGCCCTGAACCACCTGCGCGACCACAAGCGCGAGGTTTCCAAGGATGAAACGCCGGAGTGGTCGGTGGAGGCCGCGCCGGGCGAGGAACTGGCACGGATGGAGGCGGCCGGGGCGGTGCGGATGCTGATCGCCGAGATGCCCGACGACGACCGCACCCTGCTGCTCCTGAAATACGACGAGGAATTGAAATACGAGCAGATCAGCCAGCGGACCGGCCTCTCGGTCGGCAACGTCGGCTACAAGCTCCACCACCTGCTCAAGGGCCTGGCGACCTCGCTGCGGCGGATGGGCGTGGAGGGACCAGAGGGGTGAATGATGAAGTCCGAATGACCGAATGACGAATGATGATTCCAACAAGCCGCTTGAGGCGGTGGGCGACGAGGCGCTGGAAGCGCGGATCGTGGCCTGGGTGCTGGGCGAGGCCTCGGCCTTCGAGGCGTCCGAGTTGGAGGAGCTTTGCAGGAAGGATCCGGAGGCGGCGCTCTTCGCCCGCCGGATGCGGATGCTCGATGGGCTGATCCGGGACAAGGACGCCGAGGCGTTGAAGCTTTCCGAGGAGAAACGGGCGAAGGTGCTGGAGGTCGTGGGAGGAAAGGACCGCGCGAGACCGGTCGCGGACGGACGTTCGAGGCGCGACCGTGGTCGCGCGGTCCGCCGGCGGTTATTGGCGATCGCCGCGGTGCTGGTCCTACTGGTGATACTAGGAGGCTTGTCGGCGCCGATGGTGTTGCGGCAGCGGAAGGCGGTGGCGCGAATGGAGTCTCCGATCGTGTCCTATTCCGCGCGGGATGGCGAAATGGTCGATCTGATGATGGTCGCGGAGTCCGAAGCGAGAGCCCGGGGCAAGGCATCCCTCCCCGAGGAGTTGATCGAGGGAACGCCGAGGCCGATCCGGCTCCCGGGCGGGGAATTGGCGAACGCTCCGAAGGCGGAGTCTGGAGCCGCCAACATCCTCACCGGAGGTCTGCGATCCGGCGACGCGGCGGTCACGCGGGACTCGATCGATGCGATCTTGAACAGCCCGCAGCGCGTGGCCGAACTGGAGAAGAAGGCGGACCGGTTGCCGGAGGCTTCCCCGGAACTGGAGCGCGAGGCGTTGGCCGCGGAGAAGAGGCCGTCGGCGCCTTCCTCGAACACGGCGGGGCCGATCGCGGCCAGCCGTCCGGCCAGTCCGGCCCAGCTTCCCGAGATTGAGACCCGCAGCGTCGATGCCTTCGCGGCCAATGGCACCTCGGATGGGGGCGGTGGCGGAGGAGGCGGAGGCGTGATGCCCGAGCTTGGAGATGCTCCATCATTGGGACGGCTGTTTGATCAAAAGCGTGGCCAGGAAGGCAACGTCCGGCTTTCCGATCTCGAAACCGGGCAGGGCGGCAGTCTCAACCTGTATTCCGAGGAGAACGCCAACGGAATCGCGCCGGGCGGCGGTTCAGTTGACCAGAGCGGCGTGCGGCATGCCGATGGGCAGGCGTTCGCCACCGATGGAAAGCACAAGGAATAGGGGGACTTGGACGGCTTCGTGACCTCCGGATCACCGGTCCAGGGAGAGAAGGTGGTGGAGGGACCGGCGATGGATCCATTCGCGCCGGCGGACGGCTCGGAGACGGCGCTGAAGGCTCGGAAATCCGAGAGCGACATCGCTTCGAAGGATGAGGAGAACGGCAGGAAAGGCGGCATCGAGGGAGAGGTGCATGTCGGACAACACAACATGTATGAGTTCCGGTTCGTCGACATTGACGACAAGCTGGGCGGCACCCGGGAAGGCGGCGAGCGCAGCGACCTTGCAGATGTCGATAACGCGGTCGATGCCGATCCTTTCGCGCCGGCGGATGATGCCGCTCTGGGACTCGAACGATCATTGGGAGAGCGGACGGAGGTTCCGGTCGATGCCGAAAGGACCAATCCCGCCATCACGGACGAGCACCGCGGCAACGTCGATGAAGTGCGCAGGAAGCTCTACGAGGGAGGGGGTAACTACGACCTGGGCAAGTTCGACGAGGCGAAGGAGGCCTACGAGGACGTTCTTCGCATCGACCCCTACAACTCGGCCGCCCGCCGCGGGATGGAGAAGGTCAACGCCGCGAAGAGCGACTACTACAAGGCCGCCTACGACCACACCCGTGCGGAACTGCTGTCGCAGGTGGACGCGGCCTGGGAAGAGGCGGTGCCGGCTGACCCGGCCGGAGACCGCAATGCCGGAGCCGAGAGTGCCGCCGAGTCGGCTGCAAGAGCGGCTCAGGCGGCTGGCGAGGCAGCGCGGGATGCCCCCGGTGAAGGTGGCTACACCGAGGAACGCCAGGCTCTCAGTGTCGCCCAGAAGTATGCAGAGCTCGAGACTCAGAAGATCAAGCTTGAGAGTCAGATTGACACTCTCCTGAAATACGACGGCGAGCAGATGGTCAACTACGCGGCGGGACTGAATCTTCCCGAGAATACCATCAAGTCACTCCATCCCGGATGGCTTGAGGCCAAGCGGAAGCTGGAGTCGGCCAAGCTCCGCGGTCTTGGAGCGGAGCACCCGGAGGTCCGACGGACCGAGGCGGAAGTTGCCCGACTCAACGAGCAGATGGAAGAGGGCGTGACGGAACTCCGGGAGAACCTTCGGTCACAGCGTGATTTGGTAAGTGAGCAGTCGGAGCGTCTCGCGCTCAAGAAGGACAAGGAGGAGGCGGAAGCGGTGACTCACGGGATTGCAAGATACTCCTTCGATGACGCGAAGGCGGATCTCGAGACCTCGCAGAGTTTGCTGGAGAAGCTGAAGGTGAAGTTGGTCGGTGAGGAGATGCAGCGCCGGATTTCCGAGGATCCGGTCGTGGTGCATCAGGATCCCGTCGCGAAAGGGCCGGGTCTGCTTTCGCTGGATCGGCGGTATGAGGCGGAAGCCGTCGTTCAGGTGCGGCCTGCGAAGCCATCCATCGACGTGCTTCCGGGATATGTCTCCAAAGATCCGACCGCAGGGTCATCGACTTTTTTCCCGACCGAGTTCGAGGTGGTGAAGTCCCGCAAGACCCTCGAGGAAGCGATCAAGTCGGCGAATCTCAGCGGGAAGACAGGAAAGCCGAAAGAACAGTTAATCCAGGAAATTGAGAAGAACCTGGAGGTCGATCAGGTCAAGGGGACCGATCTGATGGAGATCCGCTACAAGGATCGGGACAAACAACTGACCAAGGAAGTTGTCGAGGCGGTGACGGACGCCTACCGGAAACGACGTAAAGAGCTCGAAAGCCAGCGGCAGTACCGGGCGATGCAGGAGCTTCGTGAAGCCGTGCGCAGCCAGGAGGATCTGGTGGAGGAAAAGCGCAAGGTGCTGACGCAGCTCATCCGCAACGAGGGAGTCGTCTACAGCCGGGAACCCGGTACTGACGAGGAGCGGCAGCGCATCGAGCGCGAGCTGCAGATTTTGGAGGAGGCGGCTCCCAAGAGTGAGGCGGCCTTGCGTGAGGAACGCAATCAGGCCCTCGACCTCATGGCCGAGGTCCCAGCGTCGGAAGAGCCGTTCTCGACCTTCTCGCTGCACGTCAGCGATGCGTCGTTCAAGCTAGCGTTGTCCGCGCTGGAGCGGGGCGAGCGTCCGGATCCCGAAGGCATCCGGCCCGAGGAGTTCTACAATGCCTTCGACTATGGTGACCCGGCGCCGTCGGCGGGCGAGCCGGTGGCTTGCGTGCTGGAGCAGGCGGCGCATCCGGCGTTTCCGCAGCGCAACCTGCTGCGGGTGGCGGTGCGCACCGGGGCCGCGGGGCGCGCGCAGTCGGTGCCGCTGAACCTGACGCTGCTGCTCGACAATTCCGGCTCGATGGAGCGCGCCGACCGGTCGGAGGGCGTGGCGCGTGCGGTGGACCAGCTTTCCTCGCTGCTGAAGCCCGGCGACAAGGTCACGGTGGCGGGCTTTTCGCGGACGCCGCGGCTGCTGGCCGACCGGCTCGACGGAGGTCAGGCCGCGCAGCTCAACGACATCGTCCGCCAGGTGCCCGCGGAGGGTGGGACGAATCTCGAGCAGGCACTGGTGCTCGGCGAGGAACTGGCGACACGGCAGTTCGTTCCCGGAGCGCAGAACCGGATGGTGCTCTTCACCGACGGCGCGGCGAATCTCGGCGACGCCGATCCGGAGTCGTTGAACACGCGGGTCGAGCAGATGCGCCAGAACGGCATCGCCTTCGACGCGGCCGGCTTCGGCGCGGACGGGCTGAACGACCGCCTGCTCGAGCGCCTGACCCGCAACGGCAACGGTCGCTACTACGTGGTCGATGAGCCGGACGAAGCCGACGAGGGCTTCGCCGACAAGCTCGCCGGCGCGTTCCGGCCGGCGGCGGAGAACGTGAAGGTGCAGGTCGTGTTCAACCCGGAACGGGTTGGCCGCTACAAGCTCATCGGTTTCGAGGAGCACCGGTTGAAGAAGGAGGACTTCCGCGACGACACGGTGGACGCCGCGGAAATGGCGGCCGAGGAGGCCGGCGTGGCGCTCTATCAGATGGAGGTGCTGCCGGAGGGCGAGGGCGAGATCGGCGAGGTGCGGGTGCGCTTCCGCGACGCGGCCAGCGGCGCGATGGTCGAGCGGAGCTGGACGATCCCCTACGAGCCTGACGCCCCGGGTTTCGACCAGGCTTCGGAGTCCCTGCAGCTTGCCGGTCTGGCGGCCTTCACCGCCGAGAAGCTGCGCGACGCGCCGATGGCCGGGGTGGTCGATTTCGGCGAGCTGGCGCCGGTGATCGGTCGGGTCGCGGCGAAGTACTCGGAGAGCGGACGGGTGGCGGAACTGCGCCGGATGATCGAGACGCTGCGATGATTTACACGGGTTTTACCAAGAAGATGCCGCCCGGCGGCGATAACGATGTTAGAAACTGATTCCTGAAGACATGAAGAAGCGAAGCGACAAGACTTTGGAGTGCGGTGGCTTGCCACCGCTTTGCGCGCGACCCTGTGCTGATGGGCATCCGAAAGGACTCCGGGGGAAGGTGACGAGCGCTTTTCATGGCGTGACGGCATGGCTCAGAGGAGCAAGACGTTTCAGGTGGTTCGGAAAGCGGTGGCAAGCCACCGCACTCCAAACGCTCCTGCTCGCCGCGGCTTTACCCGCCCAGACGATCGGGGAGGGGATGGCGGTGGTGCCGGTGGAGAAGGTGCGGCAGGAGGCCCCGCTGTTTTATTCGATGGAAGCCCGGACGATGGTTTCCGCAGGGCAGGGCGGCACGCTTTCGGCGATCGACCTCAAGGTGAAGGTGCTCCAGGGGAGGGCCGAGAAGATCACGCTCGAGTTGAGTGGTGATGGCCGGATCGAAGCCGTGGAGGGCGCCGAACTGGAGTCCTGGGCGGAGCGTCGGGAATCCGATGGACGGCGCTATCTGGACCTCGTGCCCAAGTTGCCGGAGATCCAGCCGACTCCCTGGACGCCGGAGCTGTGGTGGGGAGGGCAGAAGCCCTTCGAGCCCTCGTTTCGTCCCGCGCGGGCACCCGTGATGCTGCAAGGACCGAGTGAGTTCGAGTTCAGGATTCGCGGACGGCAGGATTACAAGCCACGCGAGCTCTTCCACGCCTTGCTCCCCGCCCCGGGGGAGGCGGTTGGCTTCTCGTCGAGCATCCAGCTTCAGGAAGAGTCGGGGTATCGGATAAAGGTCTTTGAGGTGAAGTCCCTCCATCGTCAGAGCGCCAAGTCTGACAAGGAGGATCCCCGCTTTCTCAGCCGGGGTCTGGAGGTTCCCGCAATGCGGCTCCAGGTGGTCCCGGCGGGCAGCGTCGGCGACGCGATCGAACTGGTCGGTCCGGAACTGGTCGGGCGTTTGTCGAAGGACGGCGGCACCCTGAGCTTCACCCTCACGGCCTCGGTTCAAGTCCGCGAGGCGGACGCGTCGCTGGAGCTACTCGAGGGCGCAGCCCTGACCTCGGGCATCTCCGGTCCCGGCTGGCACCTGAAGCTGGTGCGACGCGGCGAGCGTTGGGTCTATGATCTGGTCGGCACCCAGGTGACCGACGGACCTGTGCCGGTGAACGTGCGCTTCGATGTGGCCGTGAGCGAGCAGGACGACCGACGTTCGGCCTCGTTCCGCATGCCGGCCGGGGTGATCGTGCCGGTGAAGCTGGAAGGCGTGGGCGAGAAGGTGCTTTTCGACCGGTCGAAGGCGCTGCGGATGGATTGGCAGGATGGAGCCTGGCTCGGCTACCTGAAGGCCACCGGCGAGGCGTCGGTACAGTGGAAAGCCGGCGCCCCCGAGGACGAGGGCGCTTTGTTCTTCTCGTCGAACGAGACCGCCGAGGTGCGGGTGGGCGCGGGTCTGCTACGGCAGTCCTCGTATGTGGAGTTCCGGGTGCTCCAGGGCAAGCTTGAGACGCTGCGCTTCGAGGTCGAGGGTGAGGGCGAGGTGTTGGCCGTGGAGGGTGATCCGGTGCTCGGCTGGAACATGATCGAGGAAGGCGGGGGGAGGTTCCTGGACGTGCGCCTGAGTCGACCGATCGAGGGTCGCGAGGGGTTGCGGCTGCAGACACAGTCGGCGCTCGGTGCCTTTCCCGTGACAGCCGCCCCGATGCGGATCCGCCCGGTCGGGACGCTGCGTCACAGCGGCCACGTGCGCATCGCCAACCAGGGCGCGGTGCGGCTGGAGGTGGTCGATACCAAGGGAATGATGCAGCTTTCGCCGGGACAGTTTCCAGGAGGCGCGGCGCCCGAGGGATTGCGGCAGATCTTCGTCTACCGGTTCCCGGCCGGTGACTACCGCTACTCGGTCGCCGCCGACCAGGTGCTGCCCGAGGTGAGCGTCGCCGAGGTGACGATCCACGAGATGGGCGAGACCGACCGTCACATCGATTCCGATGTCGAACTGGACATCCGTGAGGCGCCGATCCGCGAGTGGGTGATCGGCATCCCGGAGGATTTCGCCGTGGCCATGGTCAACGGCGCGAGCGTGGCGGACTACAGTCTCGCCAGCGAGGCGGAGGACGGCGTGCGGCGGCTCAAAGTGCTCTTCAGCGAAGCGGTGGCGGGCCGGCAACTGGTGTCGCTGCGGCTCGAACGCAACGAGGGGGCGGCGACCGGCGAATGGTCGCTGCCGCGCCTGCGGCACGATGATGCGAAGTCGGCACGCGGCTATCTCGGCGTCGCGGCGGCTCCGGGATACCGGCTGGTCCCGGGCGAGACGTCCGGCCTCGCCGAGACGCCGGTCGACTACTTCCCGAAGAAGATGGCGCGCCTGCAGCAGGCCTTCCGCATCCGCGAGGGCGAATGGTCGGCGACGATGCGGGTCGAGGCGCTCGGGCAGAGCGTGCAGGCCGACGTGTTCCACCTCTACACGCTGAAGGAGGGCATCGCCTACGGCAGCGTGGTGCTGAACTACTTCGTGGTCGGCGCGCCGGCCTCCGAGTGGCGGATCCGGGTGCCGGAAGGCATCGGCAACATCGAGGTCACCGGCCAGGGTGTGGGCCGCGACTGGCGGCGCGAGGAGGAGGAGCTGATCGTGCCGCTCGCGCGTCCGGCGCTGGGAGGATCGACTTTGCTGGTGACCTTCGAGCAACCCATGAGCGCCCGCGGCGGCGTCCTGAGGCCCGGCGAGGTGCGCCCGCTCGGGGTTCAGGGCGAAAGGGGCTACGTGCAGGTGACGAGTCCGCTGCAGGTCGACTACGACATTTCCCGTAGCAAGGGGTCGGTGCTGCGCATCGACGCCTCCGAGCTGCCGACCGAATACCGCCTGCTGACCGGCGCGCCGACGCTCGAGGCATGGCAGTACACGGCGGGCGATCTCGACCTGGAGATGAACGTGAAATGGTACGACACCGGCGAGGCGATCGGCGAGGTGATCGACTTCGCCTCGCTCGAGAGCCACGTCTCCCGCGACAACCAGGTGGTGACGACGTCGAAGCTCTTCGCCCGGACGAAGGGTGCGGCGACGCTTGAGATCGAACTCCCGGCCGATGCCCGGCTGTGGGAAACCAAGGTCGGCGGGGAGCGGGTCAACGCCCGCAAGGCCGGCGAGGTGATCCGCGTTCCGCTGCCGCGGCGGATCGATCCGGAATCGGCGGTCGAGGTGGAGCTGCGCTACGGCCAGACCCCGGGCGACGGCAGGTTGCGCCTGGAGGCGCCGAAGGTGGCCACGGCCACCGCGATCGCGAAGTGGACGATCCGTGGTGACGAGGGTCGGCAGCTCGTTCCCGACGAGGATTCCGACAGCGGCGCGCAGTTGGTGCGGCCGGTGATGACCGAGACCGGTGCGGAGTGGATTTCGAGCCGGGGCCGCGGCGGCTCCGTGGTCGTGCTGATGCTCGCCGCGCTGGGACTGGTGGTCCGCCGCATTCCCAAGCTCGGATGGCTTGGCGTGATCCTGCTCCTGGGTGCGGTGATCGGCAGCTTCGGCCTGGCCGGCGTGGCGGGCAGCGACCGGCGCGTGACGCTCGGGGTGCTCGAGTATTCGGCTCCGGCGGTGCTGGGGGGCGATGCGTTGTTCGTCGAGCTATCGAATGTCGGGCGCTGGGACGCGCTCTTCAGCGGCTGGGGGCTGTTCGTCGCGCTGGTCGGCGTCGCCTTGCTCGGCTGGGCGCTGCTGCGGGCCGTGGGGCGGGAAAGTCACGTCACCTCGCTGGTGATCTTCGGCCTGGCGGCGATCGCCTGGGGCGTGCTCGGCCAGCACGGCGGGGCCATCGTGTTCTTCGTGTTGTTCGGTCTGGGGCTGCTGGTTGTCACGCTGGTGCCCTTCTTGCGACGCGGGAAAGGCTCGGACGAGTCGCCGCCGAAGGTGTCCGCCGCCGCGGCGGCCTCGATGATCGGCTTGCTGGCGATGATGCCTTCGCCGGCCGAGGCCGGGGGGGCGCTCGAGCGGATCGAGCAGAAATGGGAGCTTTCCGAAGGCATGCTCGACGCCGAATTCGAGGTGCGGGTGCGCGCGACCGAGCCCGGCGAGCGGTTCCTGCTGTTGTCGGCCCCGGCGACCTTGAGCGGATTCGAGGGCGCCGGGCTGAAGGTGCTCAAGGAGGGCGATGGTTACTACCTCGTGGCCGAGGGCGAGGGAGTCGGCAGCGGCCGCGGCACCTTCGAGATGCGGGTGGCGGATCCCGTCGGCGGCTGGTCGATGCCGACCGGTCCGGCGGCGGTGCAGACCGTCTTCGCCCGCTACGACAAGGAAGGCTGGGAATTTCCAGCGACCAACGCGGCCCGGGTGCAGGCCGGCCGCAAGGTGCCCGGGAAGGAAGGCGGATGGACCGAGATCCGCCTGGTCCCGGGTGCCGAACACAAGTTCAGCGTGCGCCCCGAGCAGCGGGACGCCAGCCGGGAGGAGACGCGCTTCTTCACCGAGGTGTCGGATCTGTTCCTGCCGGGGCCCGGGGTGGTCAATGGCATCCACGGCGTCGAAGTGCGCCCGGCGCAGGGCCTGGTGCGCGAGTTGTCGCTGGTCGTGCCCGAGGGCTTCACGGTGGGCGACGTCTCCGACGGCCCGGTCGGACGCTGGCGCTTCAATCCGGACACGCGGCGGCTGCTGGTTTCGGTCGAGCCGGCGCAGCAGGTGCCCTTCGCCTTCCGTGTGGCGACGCAGCGAGCGACCGGGGTGTTGCCGGTGGATCTCACGCTTTCGCCCCTGCGGGTCGAGAAGGGCGCGGGGTCGGTCGGGATGATCGGTCTGGCCTTCGGAAACGACGCCCAGCCCGAGGCCGTGAAATCCGCCGGGGTCGGGACGGTGAACCTCGACGACTTCCCCGCGGCGCTGCTGCCGAGGAATGCCAAGGAAGAGCCGCTGGCGTTGCTGCAGCGCGCCTTCCGCTACGGCGCCGACGAGGCCAGCGTGTCGCTGAAGGTGGCGCCGGTAGCCCCGGAGCTTCGCGTCGAGACCAAGCAGACGCTCTCGATCGGCGCCGACCGCATGGTGCTGGGAGTGGATCTCACGGCGCGGATCCCGCGCGCCGGGATGTTCCGCCTGGTCGCCGACCTGCCTGACGGACTCGAGGTGGAATCGGTGACCGGCCCGGCCCTGAGCCACTGGACGGTGGGCGACACCGAGGAGGGCCGGATGCTGACGCTGAACCTGAACGGCCGCACGCTCGGCGAGCAGGCCTTTGCGATCAGCCTCGCGGGGGCGTCGCCCGGCACGCAGGAATCGTGGGTGGTGCCGCGGATCGCGCTGCGCGATGCGGCGCGGCAGCGGGGGACCCTGACGGTGGTGCCGGACCGCGGCCTGCAGGTCCGCTCGGTGTCCCGGGAGCAGGTTTCCCAGCTCGACCCCGGCGAAATGGGCGTGCCGCGCCCGGGAGCGCTGGCTTTCCGGCTGCTGCAGGCGGATTGGTCGCTGGCGCTGGCGGTTCGGCAGCTCGACCCGTGGGTCACCGCGAAAGTCATGCACGGGGTGACGCTGCGCGAAGGGCAGGCGCTGACGCGGGCGCGGCTCGTTTACCGGATCGAGAACGCCGCGCGCAAGGCGCTGCGGGTCCGGCTGCCCGGCCTCGACGAGGGCGCGGCGGCCACGGTGCGGGCCAACGGCCCGGCGGTGGGCGACTTCGTGCCGGTCGAGGGCGAGGACGACCTGTGGGAGATCCGCTTCCAGCGCGGCGTGGCGGGCGAGACCACGGTGGACATCGAGTTCCAGCGCCAGTCGTCGGGCGAGACGGTGGCGATCGAGGCGATCGAGCTGATGGAAGTACGGCAGCTCTCGTATTTCGCCGGCATCACGGCCGGCGGCCGCCTCGACGCGACCCTGGAGAACGGCGTGACCGGATGGCAGAAGATCGACTGGAGCGGCGTGCCCGCCGAACTCCGCGAGTCGGCCGGGGCCGAGATTCCGGACTTCGTGTTCCGGGTGGCCGAGTCGGAGGGACCGCTCAAGCTGCGGGTCGACCGCCACGACCTCGCCGGTGCGCAGCCGCTGCGGGTGCGCAGCGGGGAGCTGGTGACGCTGGTTTCCCCGACCGGGTCGGCGATGACCGGGGTGACGCTCAAGATCGACGTCAGCGAGAAGTCCACCCTGCGCCTGATGCTGCCGATGGGCGTGCGCCCGTTCAACCTGCTGGTGAACGACGAGGGCGTGCCGCTGGTGCGGGACGGCGACGCATGGCTGTTCTACGTCACGCCCTCGCCGCTGGGCGACGGACCGGCCGAGTTGGTCTTCACCTACGCGACCGACGACGGCGATCCGGGCGCGCTCGAGGCGCCGA
>ERZ869936.746-NODE-746-length-27695-cov-32.825832_pt1 | contig 27695 bp, 18 predicted proteins | sample MGYA00520876_ERZ869936 | MGnify/ENA primary metagenome ERZ869936 (study PRJEB32218, sample SAMN09650985) | biofilter metagenome | isolation source: enrty point of leading RO module | place: Saudi Arabia: Thuwal, RO plant located on Red Sea | collected 2016-02-17 ... | reverse complement strand
GGCGGCGGCTTCGGCGGCGTCTTTCGGTAGGAGTCAGGAACATGCTGCGACACTTACATCAAACTGGCTGGCTGACCTCCATGACCGCGCTCGGTTGCCTCAGTCTCGTCGGCTGCGCGGGCACGTCCGACTGGCTGACGACGCCCCTGGGTGAATCGGTAACCACGGTCGAACCGGGACAGGCGCGCCTGAAGAGCAAAGCCGAATCTCCCGATTCGGCAGCCGCCACGTTGGCCGCGCGGGCGACGGCGAGCAAGTCGTCTTCACGGCGCAGCAAGAAATCGAAGTCGAAGGCCTCGGCAACCGCCTTCGCTCAGCAATTCTCAAAGGCACGAGGCCTGGAGGCGGAGAAGAACTACTCTGAAGCGCGGGCCATCTACGAGCAGCTGATCACCGAGTATCCCGAACGTTGGCAGTCTTACCATCGTCTGGCCGTGGTCGCCGATCGCCAGCGTCGCCATCGCGAAGCGGAGGCGCTTTACGCCGAGGCACTGCGGCTGGAGCCGATGAACGCGGAGCTGCTGGGCGACCTGGGGTACTGCTATTACCTGCAAGGAATGCTCACCAAGGCGGAGAGCGCTCTGGCGAAGGCGATCTCAATCGCCCCGTCGGAAGTGCGGCACCACAACAATCTCGGTCTGGTGCTGGGGCATCAGGGCAAACACGCCGAGGCCCTGGCCAGTTTCCGCCGAGCGGGCGGTGAAGCAGACGCCCAGTACAACCTGGCCTTCGTGCTGGCTTCGCAGGATCAAGTGGAAGCGGCCCAGAAGTGCTTCCACGCGGCCCTGATAGCCGATCCGGCCCACGAGGCGGCCCATCAGGCCCTCGCCGCGTTCCAGCGTTACGAGCGAACGCCAGAGGCCCTGCGTGATGACTTTGCGGCCATGGGCGACGGCCGCTGGGTGCGGTTCGTCGAAGCGGGAGGGGAGAGCTCGGGCGTGGTGCAGGCGTCTTACTCAGCCCCCACTAGCTCGTCACGATCTCAAACGCTGCAGGCGCAAGCCCGGCAGATGATGCAAACGCGGCTGGCGACAACGCCGTAGAGCGGCTCGGTTCGCGATGCTCTCGGGAGAAGATCAAATGCGGCCGTCGGTTGGCTCGGCCTCGCGAGGTTCTTCGCGATCTCGCCAACGTCCCGCGCGAATCTCACGACGCTGTCGGCGAAGTTCCTTCAGCTGTTCGTTCAGATCGCGAATCGCCTGATTGATCTCTTCCAGCGCGGCATCGCGGTCGGTCGCCGCCGGCAAACGTCGACGGGGGGCCTGGGCCGCGTTGGCATCCGTATCGAGATCTTCCGGCAACTCGCTGTTGGTCGTTGCCTCGCCGTCGGAGAGATCATCGGCTCCGGGAATCTCGATGTCCGGGACGAGCTCGTCCGTGTCGAGGTCGTCGGCCGCCGCATCGCCGCCGGCCTGAGGATTCATGAACGGCAACTGGAAGTCACCGCCCAGGAAGCGGTCGAGCATGCCACGAACGTGCGGGCGAATGCGATCGGGGAGCGTGGCGACCTTGCCCTCTTCGACCTCACCCCCTCCGAGCTCCCACTCGTCCGTTCCATGACGAACGCGGAGCCGCACCGGTGCGCCGCCTTCGCGAATGATGCTGATGCTCATGTTATCGGGCAATTGGAGTTGGGGTCGTTCGGCGGCGCCATCGGGATTGAAAAACCGCAGTCGCAGCGGCTGACGCGGCGCGGCGGCCTGATCTTCTTCACCTTGGGGGTGGCGCAGGCCTTTGAACCAGTTCTCCAGCTGGTCCTGATCCTCCGGGGCGATCAGCACGGGACGGACCTGTCGGTTCGGACGCTCGACCGGCGTCACGTTCAGCGTCGTTTCTCTTCCCGCCCGCAGTAGCACCACCTCGACCGCTTCCCCACGACTGGCCGCGACGGCGGCTACCAAGTCGTCAGGCGTGGCCAAGTCCTTGCCGTCGGCGGTAAGCAAGATGTCGTGACGCAATACCCCCGCAGCCGCTGCGGGACCGGTCGGCACCACATCGGCCACGTGCAAACCCTTGTCCGCTGGGACGGACAGGTGCGCCCGGAGCGCTTCGTCGAGCGGGTGGCACATCACGCCAATCCAGAGGTTCGGCGTCGGGATCTGTTCGGCCTCAGGTGGCGTGGGAAGTTGCTGGTCCTCTTGCCCCACGGCGGGGGCCACCCCGCCAAGGCAGGCGGCCGCCAAGAGCGCTTGGAAAACCAATCGATTCGTTCGGATCCGCTTCAGCATCTTTCCATCTCCATTCGATATGCTGCCCGCTTCCGGACACGAAGCCCGACGCGTTGGCGCAAGTTACGATACCCCATTCTGCCAGCCAGCGATACGCGATTATTGGTAGGCGTCGAGCCCGATGTAGTCGACTTCAACTTCCTCGACCGGCATCAGCATCTGGGTGCCGTCTTCCATCTCGACGGGCATCATGGCGCGACGCTGGCGGATACGACCGCCCAGGCGGCGGAGGATGTCGGCGATGTTCGGCGGCACCAACGGGGCGGTGGCTTGTTCGCGATAGTCGGCCAGGGTGCCCTCGCCGACGGGAAAGATCGGCGCGCTGCTGGGTGCCGGAACTTGTGTGCCCTGGGTGTCGGCACTTGCCAGCGAAGTGCCGTCGACGGCGTCCGCACTGCTTGCACCCGCCGGCTGACCGGCGACGCTGTCGGCAGGCCCGCGGGGCGAAGTGCGAAACTGCAGCCCGATCACCAAAGCCACCAGGAAACTGGCGGCCATCGCCAATAGCAAGCGGGGCGTGCCGCCGAAACGGGACGGGGCCGGCTCGACGTCTGCGCGTGATGTCGACGCGCTCGTTGCCGTCGCAGTCGCACCCGGCGCGGGAGCTGCACCTTCGGCCACCAGCAGGCCCAGATCGCCGCGCCAGGTTTGTGCCTCTACGAATGCCAGGGCCAGCCGTCGCCAGCCGTCATCAGCGCCATCGAGCGAGCGCAACAGCTCGCGCCGCTCCGCCTCGTCCATTTCTCCGTCGACGAGACGATCGAGGGCCTCTTCCCAGGCCGACCCCGCGCGCGGCCGCTCCGCCGAGCTTTGATTCTTCGGATGGCTGTCTTCCTGATGGCTCATCGCGTCACCTCAATGACCTGTAATTCGGCCAGACGTTCTCGCAACCTGCCGCGTGCGCGATGCAGGCGACTTTCGACCGCGCTATGGCTGATGCCCAACTTCTTGGCCAATTCCTTGTAACTCCAATTCTCCGTGTACTTCAACAGGAGAATTTCGGCGTCGCGCGACGGCAGCGTTCCCATCGCTTGCCGTACCAACGCGCGGCGCTCTTCGGCCAGCAACCACTCGAGGGGATCCTTGGTGCGGCGATCCTCCTCCGTCGGCCGATATTCCTCCGTGAAACGGTCGAGAAGCTTCCGCCTCCGTCCCATCTTCCTGCGGTAGAGCAGGGCCTGAACCACGCTCAACCGGTATAGCCAAGGGGCCACTTTCGCAGCGTCAGAAATGGGGGCTTTCTGACGGACGGCCGCCAAGGCGACCTCCTGCATCACCTCGTCCACGGCTTCCGGGCTGCCGACGCGTGAATACACGACGGTGCGAAGCCAGCGATCGTGCTCGGCCAGCTTCGCCTGCCAGTCAATCGGGCCAGCCGCGTTAGCGGGCGGGATGGACGATCGGGTCGCGGCCATGGCTAAGAAAATTGTTACCTGGGGTACCGAAATCTTGCGTCGGCGAGGGAAATTTCCGCCACTTTCGGGGGGATCGCCCTGCTAGCAGGCTGAAAACTCGGCGAAATCTGGCGGAAAAAGGCCCCGACCATTGTAAGGATTCGCGGCGACTCCGTGCGGGAAGCTGGGATGCCAGGATCCCTGGGCGGGGGCGTCATGGCAGCAGGCCGGAGAACGCCCCGCCGGGCCTGGACCGACAAGAAAGGGGCATAATCGTGGGTCAAGATCGGCAACAAGCGGCTTTCCGCCACCTGGGCCGTGGCTACCCGCGGCATGACATCGTGTTGGCACCCGGCCTTACGATGCTGAATTTCATGTGGACACCCAAGGGGCTCCCTGCCCACTTCGCCTTGCTGTTGACGATTTCTCCTGGCGACGGTCGTGTTTCTCGATTCGGGAAGGCCCGGCCGGAGAAGGTCTGGCACCGGCCGCGTGGGCGAGGCGGCAAGGCGAAGCGGACCGCGCCGGGCACTCGCGGGCAAGCGAGCCGTGGCCGCCGCAAGCCGCGGGGAGGGGGAACGAGAGTCGCTCCGTAGTTTGCGACATCAACAAATCGGTCAGTTCGACGCATTGGAGCTTCCGAACGCGTGACGGCCAAATGTACAATATCGCAAGGGGTCGCTCCGTTCCCGCAAGATCGTCGTCGCAACAAGCAACCTGCATGCAACCTCACGATCCCAAACCGCGTCCGAACCACCAGCGTTACCTGGCCGTTCTCCGCAGCATGACGCCGGAAGAGCGGCTAAGAAAGGCCTGGGAGTTGACCGAGACCGCAAGAATGTTGATGCGGGAGGGAATTCGACATCGCCATCCGGACCTTTCAGAGGCCGAAGTCCACGAGATCTATCTGCGTGAGATGGCTCGATGTCACAACAGCGGCTCCTAAATGAGGTGCTCGATGTTCTCGATCGGCTCGAGATCGAGTACATGATCACCGGTTCCTGGGCCTCCAGCCTGCAAGGACAGCCACGGTCGACACACGATTTGGATCTTCTGGTCGCCCTGGAGGAGTCGGACGTCGGCCGGCTCCACGAAGCGCTCGCCGCTCCGAACTTCTATCTCGATCGCCAGAGCATGCAGGAGGCCGTGCGCGCGAAATCGATGTTCAATCTGCTCGACACGCGAGGTGGAGACAAAGTCGATTTTTGGCTGCTCACGGACGATCCTTGGGACGCGAGTCGCTTCGCCCGACGTGAGTCCGTGTTAATTCCGGGCGGCTTCGTAGGCGATTTGGTAACATGCGTACTATGCCACGCTATAAACCGCGACATCAAGTACAGAGCGGGAATCCTGGTGCGAATCGACGTGACTCTACCGCTGGAACAAACGCCCCGGTTTCCCGACCTGTGTGTCGGGTGTGGAAGGCCGCATTCGACTCGCCACGTACGCGTCAGGACGCTGCGAAGATCGTTCTTTATGCTGCCGATCTCATATCCTTTCTTCGTGTCAGGGATCTTTACCGCGGTTGTTCCATGTTGCGACTCCTGCCAATCGGGTATCGGGCGAAGGCTTCGTATCGACCTCGTGTGGCGATTGGTTCTTACGGTAATTGTCGGCTATCCGTTCGCGTACATCATCTATCTTTGGAAACGACCTGCGAGTTTCACGGGCGGAATCCTGACCGTCCTGGATCCTCTAGTATTGATCGCGTTACTCTGCGCGATCGTGTTGATTTACGCGCCGCTGCTCGCTATCGGAGATCGGTATCTACCACCGTTCCGCTTCGGGATGCTGGGACTTCGACGACACGTTATCTACGAGTTTGGCTCGCTAATCGCGGCGAAGGAGTTCGCACGCGTAAATCATGCACGCCTGGATGATTCAGTTGTGCTAACGCCCTGGCAGATTTTCAAGAAGTTTCTCTAGTCGAGATTCCGCCGGCAGTCGACGAACGCTCGAAAGCACGGCGGTATTGAAGGGTTGCCGTAACTCGAGACATCTCAGGCAACAACGTGAGAATCTGATCGGCTTGCATTCTTGCACGGCCTTACGGGCTTGACGGAAACGTTGCGGGCCAGCCTTTGCCGATCATCGACAGCTTATCTCATTTGCACTTGCCAATCGTCATGGCAGCCAGGGGGGTGCGGAAGCAACCATGAGAAGTAACCCTTACGAATCGCCTCGTGTTGACGAACCGGCTTTGACCGAGGCGCCGGTGCATCGCAGTTTTCGACTCACGCGCGGGTCGAGACAGAAAGCGTTATCGTTGCGCGACGCGGTCTATTCAGCTCCATTGTGGCAAGTGCCGCTGTTGTTGTTTACGTCCACGACGATAGATGGTGGCACGCTCTTTCGCGGTGCACTGGCGTCCGTACTCGCCTACTGGATCATCCTCGGCATGATCGCGCTGCAGCGTCGACGAGTCGCAAGAACTAGGGATTCCGTGGCGAGCAACGAATACGATCCATAGGCGGGCGGGCGCTTTTCCTCGCAGATGAAGGGAGAAGGTCAATGATGGGGCGACGAAAGACACGGGATCAGCACGAGATCAGAATATGAAATCGGAACAAGATATGGGGCATTCGCAGACCACGGAATCCACCGAAGCGGCCAGCCCGACGAGGGTCGACCAACCTCCCTTCGGCCGAGCGCTGGCCGGGGCGGTGGGCAAACTCACGCTGCTGGCCTGCCTGCCCACCCTGTTGGCCCTGGCCGCGCGGTGGCACTGGTCACTCGATCTGCTCACCCACTTTCGCGTCTGGTACGTGCTGGCCCTGGCGGCCGGGGCAATCGTCTCGCTGACCTTCCGACAGCGCAAAACGGCTCTGGTGGCCGCCCTTGTTTGCGGCTGGAACGTGGCCCTCATCGCTCCCTTCTATCTCGGCGGTTCGCCAACTGAGCCCGTTGCCACGGCAGCGATGGTGGGACCGCCGGCCGAAGTAGCCGCGCTGGCACCCTCGACCAGCGACAGCAACACGGCCCTGCGGGCGATGAGCATTAACGTCCTGTCCAGCAATCTGCGGACCGACGACGTGGTCGCAGTGGTCCGCGAGCAACAGCCCGACTTCGTCTTCTTCATGGAGGTCGATCGCCGCTGGATGGAAGCCTTGGCGGAACTGGAGTCGATGTATCCTCACCGCCTCGATGCCCGTCGGTCGGACGCCTTTGGCGCGGCGTTCTTCAGCAAGCTACCACCGCGGCGAATGGAGGTCGTCGAGCTCTCCGGCATCGACCTGCCCTCGGTGAGCGCCGAGTTGGAACTGCCAAACGGGCGAACGCTCTCCCTCTTGGCGACCCATCCTTTGCCGCCGGTGGGCCGCGCACGATCCGCTGCCCGCAATACGCAGCTGGCTGCGGCGGCCGAGATGGTCGGGGCCATGTCGGGTCCGAAGATGTTGCTGGGCGACTTGAACGCGACCGGCTGGTCACCCTACTTTGCCGATCTACTCGACGTCGCGGGCGTACGCGACAGCCGCCACGGTTTTGGAGTGCAGGGCAGTTGGGGACCACGTCGCGGACTGCTGAGCTGGTTGCCGCGGCTACCGATCGACCATATCCTCGTCAGCGACGAAATCGAGATGATCGATCACCGCATCGGCCCCCACATCGGCAGCGATCACTTGCCGGTGACGGTTGATCTGCGCGTGCGCGGGGTCAAGTAAATTCGACCTCTCGCTACAGCAAGTCCCGAATCGGCTTCAGATAGACCTCGTTGAAGATGCGAATGATCATCGTCACGATCAATAGCGCGATCATCCCCCAAATCGCAAACCCGCCCACCACCGTGAGCGTGTGCAGCGCAGCGCGGGCCTGCTGCTGCAGCTGATCGGCCGTGTGCAACAGAGACTCGGCCAGCTTGCCCGACTCTTCGCCCACGCCGACCGTGGCCAGAAACTCGTGCGGAAACTGCCGCGTGGCGGCCAGTGCTTCCTCGATCGTCTGGCCCCGCCCCACCACCGCCGTGGCCGTATCGAGATGTTGCCCGAACACGGCACTGCCCGTACTGCGAAACGCAAAGGGCAACGCCCGACGGGCATCCATGCCGGCTTCCAGGCAAAGGCCCAACGACCAGGCGAACCGCGAGAGCAACACCGACTCGACCGCGCGTCCCACAACCGGAAGCCGCAGCAAGAGTTGCTGAAGCGGACCGCTGGCGAAGCGGTCGCTGATCACGAGGCGATAAAGCCCGTAGCCAATGACAACGATGGCCGCCACGACAGCCACGTAGATCACCAGACCTCGCGTGCCGACCAGGCCGAGCCCCAGGATATCGAGCGGCTCGCTGCCGGTCATCGAACCGATAACGCCCATCACCCAGATCAACAGCCCGACGATCACCACCGCAGCGGCCAATTGCAGCATCGGCCAGAGAATGGCGGCCATCAGGTTGCGCTTCAGTTGCTGCTGATGTTCGTACTGCTCGGCCAGGCGAAGCAGGATCTCCGGCAGCCGCCCCGTGGCGTCGCCCAGGGCCACCAACTCGCGAAACAGCGGCGGAAAGGTGTCACCCGTCCGCGCGAGGGCCTGGGCCAACTGTTCACCACCGGCGACGCCGCGACCGATCTGCTCGATCGCCGGGCGAAATCGCGGGGGCACGCGACCCGCTTCGTTCGGCCAGATCTTGCGGACCTCAATGCCCGAGGAAAGCGCCGTCGACACGCGTCGCGCCAGGGCCGCCAGTGATTTGGTAGGCAATCGAGCGATGATCGTAACTCCGCGGCGTCCCGGATCACGCCTGCCCCCGGCGCGGCAAGACCGGCAGGACGCAACAACGACTTCCATTCTAACGGGCGTGGGACGACTTCGTATGGAGCTGCGTCTTGCCGCGTTCAAACGCCGAGCCGACGATGGCCCGGGGGGCCCGCCGACAACCGGGGGCGCGTTTGCTACAATACCGCGTTTTGCCCCCCGAGCGAGCCGCCACCATGCAGAAATTCAAGACGATTGCCATCGTCGGCGTGGGGCTGCTCGGCGGCAGCGTCGGGCTCGCGGCGCGAAGACGACGACTCGCGCGCGAGGTCATCGGCATCGGAAGGCGCAGCTCGACACTGGCCAAGGCAAAGTCGTGCGGCGCGATTAACCGCGGGACGACGAGTCTTGTCCGTGGCGTTGCGGATGCCGATTTGATCGTGGTCGCCACGCCGCTCGATCTGGTGGCCGACTCCATTGCCGAGGCCGCCGAGGCGGCTCGGCCAGGGGCGCTGATCACCGACGTCGGCAGCACGAAGTCCGACATCCTCAACGCCTTGAAGGGACGCATCCCCCGCGGCGTCCACTTCATCGGTAGCCACCCCTTGGCCGGTGGTACGCTCGGCGGACCGGAACATGCGCGGGCCGATCTGTTCGAAGGCAGACCGATCGTCGTCACCCCGACGCGGACTACGAATGCCGAACAGAAACGCCGCCTGTGCGAGTTTTGGCGAGCGCTCGGCGGCCGCGTGCTCGAGATGACCGCGCGTCGCCACGATGAAGCGGTGGCCACGACCAGCCACCTGACCCACCTGGTCGCCTCGGCCCTGGCGGCGGCGACCGGCGAGAACGACCTGCCGCTCGCGTCGACCGGCTGGCTCGACACGACCCGTGTGGCGGGTGGCAACATCGACATGTGGCAGGCCATCATCGCCACCAACCGGACCGCGATTGCCAAGTCGCTGGCCCGTTACGAAAAGACCATCGGCACGCTCCGTCGCGCGGTGGAGCGCGGCGACCAAGGGCGCGTGGGAAGGATCCTCAGCGAAGCGAAACGGAAACGAGATGTTGTGGGAAGTTGACATCTATCCCCGCGCGGGCCAGACCGATCGAACCTCCGGCGATCTTCGTGGGGAAGCGGCCGACATGGGTTGGCCCGATCTGAACGTGACTGCGGCCCACGGATATTTGCTCGAGGGGCGGCTGACGCCCGACGACGCCGAGCGTGTGGCCCGGGCATTGCTGGCCGACAACGTGGTCGAGCAAACCGTGGTCGCCCCGTTGGGCGATGCGCGACTGGCCGCTCCTCCGAAAGAAGCGGCGGCGGAAACCGCTGGCGAGGGTGCGACGTTGCTGCACGTCATGCCCAAGCCAGGCGTGATGGATCCGGTGGCGCAGAGTGCGCTGGCCGCGATTGCCGACCTGGAAGTTCCGGTCACCGCGGTGCGCACGATGCGCAAGATGTGGATTGCAGGCCTGGCCGATGCCGATCTCGACAAACTGGCCGCCAAGGTGCTTTCGAACGACGCCATCGAACAGGTGATTCGCGGTCCGCTTGACCTCGAGCGACTCGAGGTCGGCACGCCGTACGCGTTCGAGCTGGTCCATGTGCCGATTCGCGAGCTCGACACCGATGCCCTCAATCGGCTCAGTCACGAGGCCCAGCTCTACTTGCAGCCGGCGGAGATGCAGGCCATCGCGGCCTACTATCGCGAATTGGGCCGCGACCCGACCGACGTCGAGTTGGAGACCTTGGCTCAAACTTGGAGCGAACATTGCAGCCACAAGACGCTGGCCGGGCGGATCGCCTACGAAGGACCGCTGGGTGCCGGTGATAGCCCACGCGACGAGCGGCAGTTCGAGAACATGCTCAAGGAGACGATCTTCGCGGCCACGCAGGCGATTCGCCAGCAGTTGGGCGACGATGACTGGTGTGTGAGCGTCTTCGAGGACAACGCCGGCATCGTCCGTTTTGACGAAGAGGATAACGTCGTCTTCAAGGTCGAAACGCACAACCATCCCTCGGCCATCGAACCGTACGGTGGCGCCAACACCGGTATCGGCGGGGTCATTCGCGACCCGCTGGGCACGGGGCTCGGTGCGAAGCCGATCGCCAACACGGACGTGTTTTGTTTCGCTTTGCCCGATGTCGCGGCGGATCGTCTGCCGCCCGGCGTGCTCCATCCGCGACGTGTGATGAAGGGAGTTGTGGCCGGGGTCCGCGACTACGGCAACCGCATGGGCATTCCCACGGTCAACGGGGCCGTCTACTTCGACGAGCGCTACCTTGGCAATCCGCTCGTCTATTGCGGCAACGTCGGCATCCTGCCCCGCGACAAGTCGCACAAGGAGCCCCAGCCGGGCGACTTGATCGTGGCCGTCGGCGGACGCACCGGCCGCGACGGCATCCATGGCGCGACCTTCAGCTCGGTCGAGCTGACCCACGAGAGCGAATCGATCAGCGGCTCCGCGGTGCAAATCGGCAATGCGATCACCGAGAAGATGGTCCTCGACGTGGTGCTCGCCGCCCGCGATCAGGGACTTTACAGCGCAATCACCGACTGCGGCGCGGGAGGTTTTTCCAGCGCCGTGGGCGAGATGGGCGAGAAGATCGGGGCCGAGGTGTGGTTGGAACGGGCGCCGGTGAAGTACGCGGGCCTCTCCTACACCGAAATCTGGATCTCCGAGGCGCAGGAACGCATGGTGCTCTCGGTGCCGCCCGAGAAGTGGGAAGCCCTGTCGCAACTGGCCGCGTCCGAAGGCGTCGAAGCCACCGTGATCGGGAAGTTCGTTCCCACGGGGCGACTGCAACTGAAGTACAACGATCATGAGGTCGCCGACCTGGCGATGAAGTTCTTGCACGACGGCCGACCGCCCGTCGTTCGCCAGGCGATCTACACGCCTCCGAGCGAGGGCCAACTCGCCGATCGGCAAGGGACGCCCGCCGCCGTGGACGGCGACGACGCGGGCGAGATCCTGCTCGACATTCTCGGCTCGCCAAACGTGGCCAGCAAACACTGGATCATTCGCCAGTACGATCACGAAGTGCAGGGCGGCAGCGTGATCAAGCCGCTGGTGGGCGTGGCCAACGACGGGCCGAGCGATGCCGCCGTGGTGCGGCCCAAGCTCGTCTCGCGACGAGGACTGGTGATTGCTTGCGGCATGAATCCGCGGTACGCGGCCTTCGATACCTATCACATGGCGGCCAGCGCGATTGACGAGGCCCTGCGCAACTGTGTGGCCGTTGGGGCGAACCCGAGCCGGATCGCGATTCTGGACAACTTCTGCTGGGGCGACTGCGAAAGGAGTGAGACGCTCGGTGCGCTGGTGCGGGCCGCCTTGGCCTGTTACGACGTGGCGACGGGCATGACGACCCCGTTCATTAGCGGCAAGGACAGCTTGAACAACGAGTTCAGCTATGTCGACGAAGACGGCCGCAAGCGGACGATTGCAATTCCATCGACGCTGTTGATCAGTGCCTTGGGTCAGGTGGCCGACGTGAAGCGCTGCGTGACGATGGACCTGAAACAGTCGGGCAGCCTTCTCTACCAGGTCGGCACGACCCACCAGGAACTGGGTGGATCGCACCTGGCCTTGGTCCGCGATCTCGATGGCGGTTCCGTGCCGAAGGTCGACGTGCCGCTGGCCAAACAGATCTTGGCCGCGGTCCATCGCGCGATTGACGGTGGCCTGGTCCGCGCGTGTCACGACTTGAGCGAAGGGGGACTCGCGGTCGCTTTGGCGGAGATGGCCTTCGCAGGCAACCTGGGAACAACCGTCGACCTGGCTCAGGTGCCCCGCTCGGCCAACGCGGCCGATGCCACCTCACTGCTGTTCAGCGAATCGAACACGCGGTTTGTCTGCGAGGTTGAAGAGCAGCACGCGGCGGCTTTCGAAGCGGCGCTCGCCGACGTGCCACACGGCCGCATCGGCAAAGTCGACGGCGGCGATCGGCTGAAGATCGCCCACGACGGCGAGACGTTGCTGGATATCGACCTCGCCACGCTCAAGCGACGCTGGCAGGCACCGTTCGACTGGTAAGTGAAATTCGGCAAGCAAATACAAACACCCCATGCCCCAACCCCGCGTCCTCATCCTGCGTGCCCCCGGCACCAACTGCGACGTCGAGACCGCCTTCGCCTTCGAGACGGCCGGGGCGATAGCCGAGCGCGTGCATATTGGCCGCGTACTCGAGAGGGCTGATGTCTTGGCCGACTATCAGATCCTCTGCATCCCGGGCGGATTCAGCTACGGCGACGATGTCGCCGCGGGCCGCATTTTCGGAAATCAAATTCGCCATCACCTGGCCGAGCGGATGCAGGCGTTTCGCGATGAGGGCAAGCTGATCCTCGGCATCTGCAACGGTTTTCAAGTGCTCATCAAGTCGGGCCTTCTGCTCGACGAAGCCGACGGCCCACAGGCGACATTGACCTGGAACGATTCGGGACAGTTCGAAGATCGCTGGGTGCGGCTCGGCGTGCGTGGCGAACTGTCGGTCTTTTTGAAGGGAATCGACCAGATGTACCTGCCCGTCGCCCATGCCGAAGGGAAATTGGTAACCCGCGACGAAGTGACGCTCGCGCGGCTCGACGCGGCCGGCCAGTTGCCGCTGCGGTACTTGCCGCTGGACAATTCGGCGAACGGCACCGGCGACCAAGTCGAGGTGCCCTTCCCCGACAACCCGAATGGGTCGCAGCTGGCCGCCGCGGCCATGTGCGACGAGAGCGGCCGGGTGCTCGGCCTGATGCCCCACCCGGAACGGCATATCGATCCGGTCCAGCATCCGCGCTGGACCCGTGGCGAGGGAGGCGAGCAGGGTGACGGCCTGGCCGTATTCCAGAACGCGGTAGGCTACTTTGCCTAGGTCACGGCCACACGCACGGCCCTTCTACCGGGCCCTGCCGCGCGGACCCGCAGTTGCGAAGGGCCCGTGCGGGAATTAGTATGTCTTTCAATGCAGGGCAGTTAGGCGCTCGAGGTAACGTAGCCCTTGTCCAGCGTGATTCGCGGGGCAGCCTTCCAATCGACCGCGTGCCGTGCACGTCGGCCCACCCGAGGAGCCTTCGATGAGACACAGCCATCGCCCCTTCCGCGTTCTCGTGGTGATGTTGTTGGTGTTCCTGATGACGATCGACGTGGCGATGGCGTTCCGTTTCGGCCGGATGCGACGTTGTCGACGACAAGCCCGCCGATGCTGCTGTGTCTGCCAGGTCGTCAAACCCTGCGCCCCGGCCCCGACACCGACAAAATGCGATGCGGGCGGCGACGATTCTCAGCCCTCTTCGGGAAGCGCTGAAGAGGCGAGCCCGCCGAGCGGAGCCGTGTCGGGCAACGTCGAGGAGCCGCTAGCCGAGGAGCCTGCCGTCGCGGGCGGCGAGCCAGTTGACGACGTTGACGACGCGGACGCCACCGATATCGATGCGGCTGCGGACGACTTGAGCGACGCCGAGCCGGCCCAATTCGAAGAAGATGCGGGTGCGGAGCCAATGGACATCGTTGGCGACGAGGCACCCGCCGGCGGAGAACCGGTCGCCGATGCGCCGATGTACGGAGAACCTTTGCTCGATGAACCAGCGGCCAGCGAGCCGGCGATTGATGAGCCTGCGCTGGACGAGCCCGCTGCGGAAGAACCGATCGCGGTGGAACCCGACTTCGAAGAGCCGACGCCTGACGAACCGGTTGCCGACGACCCGGTCGTCGATGATCCCGTGCTTGACGAGCCCACGTTCGACGAGCCCACGTTCGACGAGCCCGCGTTCGACGAGCCCGCGGTCGACGAGCCCGCGGTCGACGATCCGCTCGGCGACGAACCCGACTTTTCGCCGCCCGATGCGGACGAGGACGATGACTTTTTCGACGAAGAGGAGTCCGGTGACAGGGACGACTTCCCATCTCCCGACGACTCGGACGTCGCGGACGAGCCGGAACTCGACCTCGATCTTCCCGACGAGGACGTGACGGACGAGGGTGACGTCTTCGGTGAAGACGAGACCGAGCCGGCCGCGGATGCCACGGACGACGACTTCTTCGACGAACCGTCCACCGACGAGGACGCGGAGATGGTGGAAGACGAGACGGCCTCGCCCGACGAGGAGGCCGCCACGGATGACGCCGACGACTTTGGATTCGACGACGACCCTGCCGATGCGGATGCCGCCGACGACGATGACTTCTTCGATGAGCCATCCGGCGACGACGCGAACGGCCTCGATCCTGACGAAGAGTCCACGACCGAACCTGCCGACGACGCGGACTTCTTCGACGAGGAAATGGACGACGACGCGGAATCGGAGGCCGACGAAGACGCGGCAGCCGACGATGCCGCGAATGACGACGACCTCTTCGACGAAGATGAAGGCGACGAGGATGACCTGTTCGACGACGAGGAGTTGGCCGCGGCGGACACCGGCGAGGTCGTCGCTGTGGCCGTTCGCGAGCCGGTCGCCGAAGTCGCGCCGGCGGTCGACGGCGAAGTCGTCGCTCGCGCTGCCGCTGCGACTGAAGACGGCATGCGAAGGTGGACCGACAACACGGGCGTCTACCAGGTGCGCGGACGGTTGATCGAAGTCCACGGCGATCGCATCGTCATTCTCAAGGAGAATGGACGCAGAACGACGGTGCCCCTGCGGCGACTGAGCGAGCAGGATCTCGCCTACGTCGAGGCCGAGCGAGGCTCGCGTCTTGCCCAACTACCCGCTGGCGCTTCCAGTCGCTAGTCGCAGACCAAGCCCGCTCCCCACCTCAGGCGGGATCGGGCACGTCTGGCTGTGCTTGCACGGTGCGAAATGCGCGTGAATGAGCAGATTGGGAAGTAACGGCGATGCGCGCTGCCGGGCCGATTCTCTTCGTTTCTCGGCAAATGCGGCTATTTTCTCCGCACACCTGTGCACGCCTCGCTGGTCGACGTGCCATGGACGCCGCAGGGTCGCAACGCTACCATTCAGAGTCCTTGATACGCTATCACGCGTCGTGGTCCGTGTCCGCTTAGGCAACGGAAAGGCGTTTGCGACCGCGGCGATTTACACGGAACAGATGCCTCTCCGAACAAAGGAATCGATCATTGTCGACGAGCTCGCTCAACACAGACCTTTCGCAGACCCCCAATAACCAGACTTTCTCAGTCACGCCGGGCGAACCGCCTGAAGATGACGCGGTCGCCTTCGAGAACCCTCACTACGATGAACTGGGTATTGCCCGCCTGGCCGGCTGGAAAGATCGTTCGATCATGCTGTTGGCCATCGTGGGTCCCTTTTTGGGTCTCCTGGTGGCGCTGGGCTACTGCTGGACGACCGGCTGGTTCAGCTGGCCGTTCCTGGTGTTGCTGGTGGGAGCCTGGGTCGTCTCGGGCATGGGGGTGACGATCGGTTTTCACCGGCTGCTGACCCATGGGTCGTTCGAGACCTATCGGCCCATCCGGGCGTTCTTGATGTTCTGCGGGGCACTGTCGGTCGAGGGTTCGCCGCTGCTTTGGTGCGCCGTCCATCGACGCCACCACGCCCTCTCCGATCATCCCGGCGATCCCCACTCACCCCATCTGCACGGCGAGGGACTCTGGAACGCGATCAAGGGTTTCTGGTACGGCCATTGCGGATGGTTGCTCACGCACGCCTGGTCGAGCCCCGACCTGAAGCGTTATGTCCCCGACCTGATGCAGGAGAAGCTACTCGTGGCGGTCGATCGGATGTACTACCTGTGGGTCATCACCAGCCTCGCGATCCCGACGGGAATCGGCTATCTCATCACCGGCACCTGGCAAGGCGCGGTAATGGGACTGTTGTGGGGCGGGTTGGTGCGTATCTTTCTGGGCCATCACATCACCTGGTCGATCAACTCGGTCTGCCACATCTTCGGCGGCAGGCCTTATCGCACGACCGACCGCTCGACGAACAACTTGATCTGTGCCTTGCTCGGATTTGGAGAAGGATGGCACAACAACCACCATGCCTTTCCCACTTCGGCACGCCACGGGCTCGCGTGGTGGCAGCTCGACACGAGCTGGCTCGTCATCCTCACGATGAAGAAACTGGGCCTCGCCTGGAACGTCAAGGTGCCCTCGCAGCGGGCATTGGAACAGCGTCGCGTTCAGTAAGCGAGTCCTGACTCTCTGCCCGGCGCAGCAGCAATCGCGACTTGCTCCCGTTCGCGGCCGTGCTTGAATCGCGCCGCCGTCTCGTCGATGCCGAGGCGGGCCTAACGCCCGGAAGAACCGTGCGGTGCTGTCTTTTCAAGGGTCCGCGCGGTATCATGAAGGGGCGTAGGGAGGCGATCTAGCGGTGGCCGTTCTGGCGGCCCGGGCGCTCGGTCGCTCGCGTCTTTGGCGAGGCAAGTCTCACTCCCCCTGGGGGAGCCGTGCCCCGCTTGCGACCAGAGACGCCAGACCGCCCAAGACAGAGAACAGCATCATGGCGACCGAGATGCAAAATCTCGTTGCGGAGCTCGAGGCGAACATCTGTCGCGTGGTGCTGGGCAAGCCCGAGGTGGTCAGGCTCTGCACCGTGGCCCTGCTCGCCGGCGAGCACGTCCTCCTGGAAGATGTGCCGGGCGTCGGCAAGACGCTCATCGGCAAGGCCCTGGCGAAGAGCGTCAGCGGCGACTTCTGCCGCATTCAGTTTACGCCCGATCTGTTGCCCAGCGACATCACGGGCGGCAGCGTCTATCAAGCCCAGACGGGCGAGTTCAAATACGTGCCCGGCCCGGTGTTCGCCAACATCATCCTGGCCGACGAAATCAATCGCACCACGCCCCGTACCCAGAGTGCACTGCTCGAGGCGATGAGCGATCGCCAGGTCTCGGTCGACGGTCAAAGCCATCCGCTGCCCGAGCCGTTCATGGTGATCGCCACGCAGAATCCCTTCGAGTTTGAAGGGACCTACCCGCTGCCGGAAAGCCAACTCGATCGGTTTCTCATGCGGATCGCGGTGGGCTATCCCAGCCGAGAAGACGAACTACAAGTGCTGACCAGTCATCGCGGCGGTGAGCCGGTCGACGCTTTGCAACCGGTTCTCAGCAGCGAGGATATTGTTTCCTTGCAGGCAAGGGTGCGTGAGGTAAGGGTCGACGAGACGATTCACGATTACTTGCTCGATCTGATCGAGGCGACGCGAACCAGTGAGGAATTGCAGGTCGGTGCGAGCACGCGGGCGACGCTCTGCCTGTATCGCGCCAGCCAGGGACTCGCGCTCGTCGAGGGACGCGACTTCGTCATACCCGACGATGTGAAACGCCTGGCGATTCCGGTACTGTCGCATCGCGTGTTGGCCCGTGGGTACCTCAACGGTTCCCAGCGAGACGCAATCGAGGCGATCATCGAGCGGCTCGTCGACGGCGTTGCGATTCCTGGATAAAGCGTTCCGCGCAGTCAACCATAGCGCCGTCATCCATCGCGACGTCATCCATCGCGACGGGCCCGGGGCAGGCCAAAGTAACACTTCGACGCGAGCCGCGAGACATGACGCAGAAGCAGTCATCCCGAATCTGTCGCGAGGGTTATTACTATCTGATCGTGCTGGGCTTCGTCGTCACCGGGGCCGTGCTCCGCGAGATCAATCTCCTCCTCGCTTTGGCCGGCATGATGTCCGGCCCGCTGCTGCTGAACTGGCGAATGACCGTCGATGCCCTGCGCGGGGTGCACGTGCGGCGACGGCTGCCCGAACGCGTCGAGGCGGGGGACCGGGTCGTCATCGACCATCTCCTCGAAAAACGACCGCTCCGCTCGGCCGTGCTGAGACTTTCCAGTTGGGCACTGGCCCTGGAAGACACCATCTGCCACGAAGACGCGAGCGGCCGGGCCGATCGCTGTCGTGGACGGGCGGTGGCCTGGCGATTGCCCTATGGCGGCACCACGCGGGTTAGCTATCGCGGCCGGTTCTTCCGTCGCGGACGTTATCGTTTTGGCCCTGTCACGATTCGCACGCGCTTTCCCCTCGGTTTGGTGCGACGCGTGCTTCGCGACGATCGAGTCGACGAGCTGATCGTCTTGCCGCGACGCGGCCAGCTCGGCCCGGCGTGGAATCGCCTCTATCGCGAGTCGTTTCGCGGCAGCCTGGCCCGTCCACAACCTCAGCTGGCTCGTGAGGGCGAATTTCACGGTCTGCGCGACTGGAAGCAAGGCGACGTCCGACGTTGGATTCACTGGCGGACGACCGCCCGACGGGGCGTGCCGGTGGTGCGTCAGTTCGAACGACGGCAGCATCGTGATCTTGCTTTGTTAGTCGATCTGGCGAGCAGCGGAAACTTCGCCCGTGAAGAAGATCCTCTCGTGGAATCGGCCGTCAGCCTGGCAGCCACGATGACGGCGGAGATCTGCCGTCGCGCCGAGGGCGCGTTCCTGCTGGGGCTCGGCGGTCGGCGGCCCGCCGCGTTGTTGGGGAACGCCTCGACCGCCACCACGAGCCGCCTGCTCGAGGCGCTGGCCGTCGCCCGAGCGGACCGCGGCGAGAGTTTGCCGGCGCTGTTGCGTTTCGCCTTGCAGGAGACGCGTCCCGGCACACCGGTCGTGCTTGTCACAACGCGATCACTGCCTGGGATCGATCTCGCAGGACTCCAACCCGACGAACCCGTCGCCCAGACGGAAGTTGCCGCGGACGCCGGCCCGGCAAGCACCGACATTGACCAGCTCGACGAGGTGCGCACCGATCCACGTTGGCCGGAGTTGCGACAACGACTGCACGTCATCGACGTAGGCAGCAACACGATGGCCGACTTCTTCCAACCGGCCGAGCAGCCATCGGTAACCGACGACGCAAAGTTTGCCACGGGTGCAGCCGCGGCAGACAAGCTACCTGCGAAAACCGCGACGCGTGTTGCCGAATCCGTTTTCGAACCGCCAGGGTAACGCCGTGTCTGTGGAACGACTGTTTCAGATTTGCGTGGCGACGCTGGCGACCCTGGGGACGCTGCTGTTCGGCATCGGCCAGCAGAACGTGACGCTTCCGCTTCTGTCGGCGGCCGCGGCGGCAACGAGCATTTACGTGACCGACATCCGCGGTTGGTTGCGGCTGAACCGGTTCGTCGCCAATCTGGGAGCGCTGCTGGCGGTCACGATTGCGCTCATCGACTTCTTCAATTTCGACCGGGGCAATCAGCTGCTGGCGCTCGCCAACCTGCTGGTCTATCTGCAAGTGATTCTGCTCTTTCAACAGAAGGACGAGCGCACCTACTGGCAGCTCCTGATGCTGAGTCTGCTCCAGGTGATGGTCGCTTCGGCGCTCAACTTCGGTCTGCTCTTCGGGGTGTTGCTGGTCGTGTACCTGTTGATCGCCCTGGTCGCCCTTGCTCTGTTCCTGCTGCTTCGCGAGTCACACGCGCTGCGACCGGAAAGATCGCCCCAGGACCGCGGTGTCTGGGAGAGTCTCTTGGGCGGTTTTGGCCCCCGCCGCGCGACGCGGATGGTCGTCGAGCCCCTGCCCGCCGCCGTGACCGTCAAGGACGTGTTGCCGGCCGTCGGCGGCAGCGCGGCCGTGCAGTGTCTGCTGACGATTGGCCTGACGACGCTCTTCTTCTTCATCATCCCGCGAACCGGACAGAAGCAGTTGATCGCCTCGGCCCCGACGGCCCAGCGGATCGTCGGCTTCTCGGACACCGTGGAGCTCGGCGAGTTGGGACGCGCCTTCCAAAGCACTCGCGACGTGATGAACGTCCGCTTCTTTGACGAAGCGCAACAGCTGCTGACAGTGCAGGGGACCCTGTTGTTCCGTGGCACCGTGTTGGAGAACTACGATATCTCCGGCGGTCGCAGTCGCTGGACGCGTACGAAGTCGAGTCATGCCGCGACGCAACACGGCGGACCTGATTTGGACCCGCAATTCGCCGCCGCCCTGCGCCCAAGTGGAAAATCCGTCATTCAAGATACGACTCTCGAACCTCTGCGCCGCGAAAAGACCGTCTTCTTCGTCTACCCAGCTGTGACCGAGGGCGATCTTCGTGTCAGCTGGAGCGCCTCGCGCGACCAGCTTGAACGAAAGCCGCCCGTCCGCTCGAAGCTACGCCTCGAGCTGACCACCTACGGCTTCGACCAACAACAGCGGCAGATCGTGCAGCGTCGCGTCAATCCCGTTATGCAACGCCTGACGGCGCCGCGGCTGCAGGCGCTAACTCGCCTTCCGCGTGGTCCCGGCGGCGAAGACCCTTTTCCGCGACTCCGGGCCGAAGCGGCCCGCGTTCTGGAGGATGCCGCGAAAGAAGCCGCCATGCAGCGCGGTGCCGACGAAGGCTTCAGTCGCCTCGAGAAGGCGCGCCTCTTGGAAGACTACTTCCTCTTCGATCCGCGGTTCGCTTACTCACTCGACGGGCAAGACCGCGGTCGTCGGCTTGACCCGGTAGAGCAATTCATCGCCGAGAAGCCGATCGGTCATTGCGAGTACTTTGCCAGTGCGCTAACCTTGATGCTGCGAAGTCAGGAGATTCCCGCACGTGTGGTCGTGGGCTTCAAGGCCGATCGCTCGAATTCTTACGGCGGCTTCTTTGCCATCGAACAGCGACACGCCCATTCGTGGGTCGAGGTCTACCTGCGTCCCGACGACGTGCCGTCGCGTCTGCGCACCGAGGCCACACAACTCTATGGAGCCTGGTTGCGGCTCGATCCGACGCCTGGCGGCGATGCCGACTTTGGCGCCGAGTCGTCGATCGGCTTGTTGACCGGGGTGAGCGAGTTGCTCGATTACAGCCAGTACCTGTGGAGCAATTACGTGGTCGGCCTCGACGCCCAGCGCCAGGGCGATCTGATCTATCGGCCGTTGTCGCGCGTCGGCGAGGGCGTTTCCCACGTGTTCACCAAGGAAATGTGGCAAGAGACCGTGCCGGCCTTCTGGAAGTCGCTGTTCGACGCCGAGACCTGGCGGCAATTGCTGGTCGAAGTGTTGACGCTGCGAGGATTCCTGCTAGCGCTGCTCGCGGTCACGCTCGTGACGTTCACCGTCTGGCTCCTTCGCAGGCTTGTGCACCTCGCCCGCGGCCGGCGACGACGACGCGCCATCCAGGGTGATTCGCGCACCTATCCCGTCGTCGAGTTCTACCAGCGGCTCGAGAAGCTACTCGCCGCGCACGGTCTGGCGCGGGCCCCGACCCAAACGCAACACGAATTCGCCGTCACGATCGGCGGCGAGTTGCGAGCCCGTGGGGCGCTGCGCGAGGTCGCCCACCTGCCGAAGCAACTGGTCGAATTCTTCTATCGCGTACGCTTCGGCGGGAAGACCCTGGACAAACAACAAACCGAGGCGGTAGAACAGCAACTCGCGCAATTGGCCGCGGCACTCGACCAGGGTTCTGCCGGCGGCCGTTAACGGAATATCGGCAGCCTCGGGACGTCAATCAGGATGAAGATCGGCATCGTCGGATATCAGGGCTCGGGCAAGAGCACCCTCTTCGAGTGGCTGACCGAAGTCGCGGCCGATCCTTCGCTCTCGCACAGCACGCAGTCGGCCATGGCCACCGTGCCCGAGCCCCGCGTCGGCCCCCTCTGCGACATCTACCAACCGAAGAAGGTGACCCTGGCTGCCTTGCAGCTGGTCGACACGCCCGGACTCGAGCGAAGTCACGAGGGCAACGCCTCGCGTCTGAGCTTGATACGCGAGGCGGGCTGCCTGGTTCATGTGGTGGGGGCATTCACCGGTGCCGATCCGCTGGCCGAGGCCAACTCGCTGGCCGAGGACCTGCTGCTGGCCGACATGGACATCGTCGCCCGACGAATCGAGAAGCTCCGCGAGTCGATCAAGAAACCGCGACCGACCCGCGATCAGGAGAAGGCCGAGCTCGAAGCGCTCGAACCACTTCTGGAGACGCTCGAAGCGGGCACACCGCTCACCGAGATCGAGATGACCGACGAGCAGCAGCGGGCCACCCGTTCGTTTCAGTTGCTCACCGAAAAGCCGCGGATGGTGATCTTCAACACGGCCGACGACGAGTCCGATCCCGACGCGCTGGTCAACGCCGCGCCCGAGGGCATCACCGCCTTGGCGATTCCCGTGGGGCTGGCCGTCGAACTGGACGCCATGGAAGCGGACGAGCGGGAAGAGATGATGGCCGAGCTGGGTATCGGGCAGATCGATCGCGATACGGTGATTCGCAAGATTCTCGGCGAATCGGGTCAGATGTTGTTCTTTACCGCCGGCGACAAAGAGGTTCGCACCTGGATGATCCCTCAGGGGGCGACCGCGGTCGACGCGGCCGACGGCATTCATAGCGACCTGGCCCGCGGCTTCGTGCGGGCCGAGACGATGAGCTGCGACGACCTGTTTCGCCTGGGCAGCGAGCGCGAGGTGAAGGCCGCCAAGCTGATGCGGCAGGAGACGAAGGACTACGTCATCCAGGACGGCGACATTCTGCACATCCTGGCCAACGCCTGACGGTCTTCGCGTGCGACATCAACGGGCGGCGATCCCCTTGCCGGCTTGCGACGCCCCGCCGGGGCCCTTCAACGGGCCGCGATGGTCGGTGGATGTCTACTCGATGAATCGTTGCAGGCGAATCGTCTTGTCGGCGTTGTGGTCGTGCCCATTCTCGTAGGCCACGGGAATCGAGCGATCGACGATGAAGAAGGCCCGATGCCGGCGGATATCGCCGGTGTCGGTACCCATCTCCGCACCGAGGTAGATCCCGTCCGGATGGGCGGCGTCAACGGCGCCTTCGGTAACTTCGAAGTAGCCGACGGTCATCCACACCGCGTAGACGTTCGACTGCGTGGTCACAAGATTGCCCAGCCGCTGAATCGACTCGTAGGCGAAATAGGAGTTTCGCTGGGTGCTGTTGTAGTCGGCAGTGCTGGTCGGCGGCGCAAACAGCGGGGTACTCGACCCGCTGGTCCTGGGCCGCAGTAGCGTCACGTCGATGCCGCCGTTGGTGCGCGCGTTCACGACACTCGCCACCGGGTGCAAGTCCCAGCCGGCCGCCGAGCGGAACGGGTTGTTGACGTATGAGGGTCCAGACCCGTTTCGACTGGCCAGAAACTGTGCCCACGTCGGGCCGCTTCGCCCGTTCATCAGCGCCTTGAACACGTCCTCGTCGTAGATCGTATTGAGGTTGATTCGGCCTGGTTCACGGTACTTGGAAAGCACGTTGAAGGGCGGATGAAAGCCGGCGGTGTCGGTCCAGGTTCCGTCCAAGACGCCCGGGTCGAGCGCCGTTGCTCCCGGCTGAGCGAGTGCCGCGGCGTTGAGAATCGTGTGCGCTTCGACATAGTGGGAGGGCACCTGCAAGAAATCGAACAGCCGGTAGAAGTTCGTCGCCTGAACGAGCGCGTTGCTGTTATCCCTGGAATAAAAGAAATTCAACAGATGTGGAAATGACGTTTCGGATCCCGTATATCCGTTCCTCGCACCCTGGGTAATCGTATCGCCGTATTCGAGCAGGAGCCGGCTCGCCGAGCTGGCAGGAACCTGCATCAGCTCGTACGGCGTAGTGAAGGGACGATCGTTCCAAACCAGCCAAGGAAACGGCCTGGCCGGCGCTCCGCCACCATTGGCCAACAATTCAAAAACGAAGCCGCTCGCACCCGGAATGCGATTCAGGTAACCGAGCGTACTCTTCGCTTCGAAGTCAAGATAGCTCATGGCACTTCCGGCAGTCGCCGGCGCGGTTGGTCGGTTCACCGCATCGATGGCAGGTCGCCAGAAGTTGTAGCTGCTATTTCCCCGCTGTCGGCTGCCGAAGATCAACGCGTTGGGGTTGGGCGCGGCTTCATCCTTGTTGGCGCCGCTCCTATCCCCATTAAAGACGTTAAGATCAACCGGCATGAAGTCGACGGTAATGTACGGGTTCGTAGTTGCGTTCCACGGTTCCGTCGGGTCCGCCAGGCGCTGCAAAAAGATCGTGCGGAAATTAAGATACGTCTGCGAGGTAACCGCTGTTTGTCCGTTCTCTGCGAGCAGTGTGCCGACGGGCGTGCTTGCATTGCTATCCAACGGGGTACCGATCGGCGTCGCAAACTTCCCGCCCTCGTCCACGACGGGAGTGCCACCGGAGACGCTCGCGTAGAAGTCGGTCGGCGCCGAAACGTTTAGGCCGACCGGGAAACCTAAGTCCGAACTCTGGGCGATCATTACGGCCGGGTCGCGCACCGTTGTCGGTGGAGAAACCGTGCCACCAGCGGTGTTCGTGAGCAGGATGTTACCAGCTCCCGGATTTCCGGGCGTGAGCACGAATTTCTGATCGCTGGGAAAACCCGACCCGTCATTCTTCAGCCCCATCTCGGTCGTCTCCCGCGGACCGATCACGAGATAGTCCCCGGGGTTGAGACCCAGATTCAGCGCGGCAACCGTGTTCTTGAAGAGACGGAAGCCCGGCGGAGCCGCGGGACCAGGCATATAGTCGGTCAGATCAGTCGGGCTGGCACTGGTAAACCAAACTGCCCGTTCGATCGGCACGGTCGCCTGTGGATCTAGCGGATCGAGGAAGAGATCGAATCGGTCCGGCTGTAGCGTCGTCGTGTCCGGCCGACTACTCAGCCGCGCTGCCACGCTATTGGCTTGGGTGTGTGGCTCACTAATCAGGATTCGCCAGTACGGCTGCCCCATTCCGTTCGCTCGCGAAACCCGCAACACGTTCGTGCCGTGTTCGAAGAGGTCTCCGGGGGCGCGCACGATGTCGTCACCATCGGCCCCCCATTTGCCCAGTGCACCGGGACTACCGATGTAGGGATTGGCCGCGCAGTACAGCTCGATAAACAACGATGCCACCGGCGGCGCCACCGAGTCGTAATGCGGGTCGGGATCCGTCTGAGCCGTCGTCGTCTTCTCCGTCTCCATGTCCTCGTCCGTGTCGTCGAGCCGGGCATCGTGCGTCGCCAACACCTCGGAAAGTAACAGCGTGGGCGCCTCGCTGCCCCAAACGACCCCCCGATCAGGATCGGTCGTCGTACCGACGGCGCCATCGACCTCCCAGCCGCCTGCGTCGAACGGCTCCTGGTCGTACTCGAACGGCGTCATGATGCTGTCGGGGTCGCGAAAGTCGACGACATTGACCGCGTACTGTGCCAGGCGACGGACATAGAGTTGCCGCTTCGCGACGTCAGATAGACCGGACTGGGCGAACGTGACATTCAGGTGCGCGTCGTCGTCCGAGAGCAACATCAACAGCAGAAAGATCTGTTTGGCGTAGTTGTAGCGAGCCAGCTTGTCCGCCGTCGAACTCGTGCCGTCATTGTTGTGATCGAAGACAACGTTCGTGGCAAACTGCCCCGGGACGACGCTGTCCGCGGCGGCTTGGGTATCTGTGCCGTAAACGTACTCGCCCGCCGCCTCCTGGACTTCGTCCGCAACGGGGCTGGGTGCACCCGGCGTGCCGTCATTGCGTCCGTTGCCAAAGGGTCGATTGACGTCCATCCGCAGGCCGGCCATCAGGTCGAACGGCAAATAGCGGCCGGTTACACCGAGCGCACTTCCGGCAAAGAACGGGTTGAAGTCCGGTACCGTGGGTGCCTTCGCTCGAAAAAAGTCCGTGAGGTGCAAGTTCATCGGCGGTACGCTCGCGGCTGTAAAGGCCCCGCGAATCTGTGCGGGTGGCAGCGGGCTGAAGACCGGTAGACTCCACGAGGCATGACCAATCGTCGCGCCAGGTCCGTCAATGGTGATGCCGAGGGGGTTCAGCAAGTTCACCAGCCGTTGCGACAGCAATGACGCATCGACGTCGGCACTGCGATAGATCGCTTCAACTTCCTCTGCCAGGAAGGGAGCATCCGTGCCGACGGCCGCGGCCGGGTCGAGCACCTGTTCGTACGGGTCGTCCGCAATGAACAACTCGGGCGTTGTGACGTCGCTAGGATAGAGCGACACGGTGCGAGGCCGACCATAATCGTCCACGGCCACCGACGACGTGCCCCACACGTCGAGCGGCCCGAATCCGGCGGCACCGCCAAAGTGGCTCGTCTGCAACAACAGGCTGAGCAATCCCTCGCCACTGCTGCCCGGAGTCCCGTCCGTCCCCAGGCGGGAGCCGATCACGTTCGTTCGCACCGTTGTGTCCCCGTTCAAGACGTGCAGCGGATTGATCTCGGCAGGACCGAAGCCAGTACCCTCGGGCAACACCGACAGCGTGGGATCCCCGGCGAAGAACGTGTCGTCGGCCGCAATCGCACCGGTCACCGGAATGGCATTCGTGCCGGCTGTGTTCAGATTCACCTTACCGCCCGTATCGACCACCAACATCGCCACCAGCGGGACATAGAGCCGCCCGTCGGGGCCGCGCCGCGGCGAAACGCCCGGGTAGATCCAGACGCTGTCGGGCACGCCGTCGCCGTCGTTGTCGACGTCCCATTGCGAGCCGAGCGCGGGGAAGGCGGGGTGGTCGCCCGAACCGCCGCCCGACGGTCGGAAGGTGTACATTCGCTGTGTAACACCACTCGCTGTGTGCCCGTGGCCGATCAACGCCGGATCGTGCCAGGAAGGTCGCAAGACACCCGCGCTGCTGATCGCGGCCAGCCACATGTTGTTGTAGTCGGCCGCGTCGTAATCCTCGTCGCCGCCACCTGCAAGGGACGTGTAGTTGGGCGCCGTCGAGCGGGCCATCGAATAGACAAGGTTCGGCAACAAGGCTCCCTTTTGCTCGGTAACCGTCCCCGTCGCCGGGTCAAAGCCCAAACCGGTGCCGTTGAAGGGGCGGCCGTTGATCAACACGATGTCGCCGTCCAGAGGGTAACGGCGCGCCCCACTCTCCACAGGCCCGTCATTGCCTGTAGGGGCGATGACGAACAGGCCGAACACGTTGCTGCTCGTGTCCGTGTAACGGCGGTAGTTGACGATACGAAAGCTCTCGACGGCGGCCGAACCAGAGACGATGCTCAGCACGCGGCCGTTGTAATAGCCGTTGACCGGATTGAGGGATCCACTGGCGCTGGCCTGCGAGACGGCCAACGCGAAGAACTGCCCGCCTGCGCGCGGGCCACCGGTAACGGCCGTCGTGCCGCCCGTGGGATTCAAAAGCGCCGGCGGCCAGGCCACCACCGCGCCCGAGATCGAATCGTTGCCGTACAGGTCGTCGAGCAGGTTGTTGTAACGAAACGGCGACATTGGGTTCTGGTCGCCGCGGACGAAGCTCATCAAGATACCTCGCAGATCGTCCTGCCAACGGGCGTCGACCGCCTGGCCGGCCGCCGCGTGCGACTGGGCACCGAGGCTCCACAGCTTCGCGTGCAGGGCAAACGTCATGCAGGTGAGCAGAAACAGAATCAACACCACCATGCAAACCAAGAGCAGCACGCCGCGACGTTGTTCGGCCCGTCCGCGTCGGTAGTTCGAATTCCGCTTCGTCATCTCGACTCCTCGTCCCAAAACCGTTCGCTCACACTCCCCTTCACTGGCCCGCGGCCCCGACCCGTCGGCTCGGCCACCATCGGTCGCGACCGCTGGGAAGTCGTGGGCCGCTACCGCTGGGAAATCGTCGATCGCTATCGCTC
>ERZ869936.745-NODE-745-length-27765-cov-7.249152_pt1 | contig 27765 bp, 15 predicted proteins | sample MGYA00520876_ERZ869936 | MGnify/ENA primary metagenome ERZ869936 (study PRJEB32218, sample SAMN09650985) | biofilter metagenome | isolation source: enrty point of leading RO module | place: Saudi Arabia: Thuwal, RO plant located on Red Sea | collected 2016-02-17 ... | reverse complement strand
ATCACCGTCGCGATGGTCACCGCGTTTCCGGATCAGCGTGAGCTACGCCGCGCGTTGGGCAACGTGTTGAGCGTGCCCTGGGCGGGCGGCGGGCCCGCACGGGCCTTGGACCGCTTCGTCCGCGAGTTGCAAGTCCGCGAAGAGCAGCCCGACGCCATCGGCCCGATCGAAAGCGACGGCCGCGGGCCGTTTCCGGCCGAGAGTTTCCAGACAATTCGCCAGACCTACACCGTCGGATCGATGCCGATGGTCGAAGGCGGCGGCCTGCTGGTCGCCAAGCACTTCATCGCCGATCACGGACGATTCCAAACGACTAATCCCAAGGCCAAAGACTACGTCACCGTGCGGTGTTCGAATTCGCAAGCCAAGTTCACCGCCGAATCAATGCCGCTATCGGGAATGCACGGCGGACTGTTCGCGCCGGTCGACACGCTGGTTTTTCGGCTCTCTGGTAGCGACTTGCAGCCGGGCGATACGATCACGGTCACCTACGGCGATCGCAGCGAGGGCTCGCCTGGCTTCCGGGTGCAAAGTTACTCCAACGACGCGTTTCCGCTGCCGCTGTATGTCGACCTGGAAGGAAACGGCAACTACTTCACGCTGCCGCTCGTTCCCTACAAGGTGGTCGGTAAGGGCGTCGCGGGCGTTCACGGCTTTGCCCCGTCGATCGTCGGCGTCGGCGAAGCACTGGAGGTCTCGATTCGCAGCGAGGACGAGTACTACAACCGCGCCACGGGCCCGATCCCGGCGTATTCGGTCCATGCCAACGATCGGCTGCTTCGCGAGATCCCGGCCGGCCAACAGGCGATCACCGTGCTCGAGGACATCCGGTTCGACAAGCCGGGCGTGTATCGCTTTCGCATCGAAAGCGCCGACGGATCGATCCGCGGCGTCGCAAATCCGGTGTGGGTCCGAGAGAATCCCGCGCGGCGGATCTACTGGGGTGAGACCCACGGCCATTGCGGATTCGCCGAAGGGCAAGGCACGCCGGAGGCGTTTTTCGAGTTCGGCCGAGACGACGCCCGGCTCGACTTCCTGACCCATTCGGAACACGACATCTGGATGGATGACTCCGAGTGGGAAACGCTTAAGCGAAACGTCGACAAGTACACGGAACAGGGCAAGTTCATTGCGCTGCTGGGATACGAATGGACAGCACGGGCCGAACAGGGCGGTCATCACAACGTCTTCTTTCGCACTGCGCCCGGTCGCAAGCGCGTACCGCTGCAAGAAGCGCCCTCGCTTTCGCAACTCTATCATCGGCTGGGTCACGAGAATGACATGCGGGATGTGCTGATCATTCCGCACGCGCACGAGCCGGGCGACTACCGGCACAGCCATCCGCACATGGAACACCTGGTCGAGATCATGTCGATGCACGGCCGGCACGAATGGTTCGGCATCATGTACCTGCGGCACGGGCATCAGGTCGGCTTCGTGGCCGCGTCGGACGATCATCTTTCGCACCCAGGCTACGTCACGCCAACGGTGCGTGGGCTGGCCGACTCGGGCGGGCTGGCCGCGGTCATGGCGCCGGAAAAAACGACCAACGCCCTGTTCGACGCGCTAAAGAACCTGGACGCTTACGCCACGACGGGGGACCGGATCATTTTCGACCTTGAGCTCAACGGCACGACGATGGGCCAGCGGGCCGAGTACGCGACCAAGCGCCAGATGCGAGGCCGCGTGATCGGCACGGCGCCGATCGCGTCGATTGATATCGTCAAGAATGGCCACGACGTGGAACACCACGACTATCTGGCGTCCGATTCGAGCAAGTTCGTGCGCGTGACATTTGCCTCGCCCAGTGATCCGATCGTTCGCGACAGCCCGCGCGGCTGGAGGCGGTGGATTGGCAAGCTGAATATTGGAGGGGCACGGTTGGTCGGGTTTTCTGCCGATTCGTTCTACAATCCGCGCTCGGAATGGGCGCGACGGTCGGCTGGGGATGCCAATGGAGTCGAATTCAGTGCCTGGACGCGGGGCAGTGAGAAATCGATCGTGCTGGAGCTCGACGACGTGACCGACGAGGCGGGCGTGACGATCGAATTGGTCGAAGCCACCGAACGCTACAGCACACCGTCGCGATTCCGCTCACCGGCCAAACTACCGGCCCAGCGGATCGAGCTGCAACTGCCATCCGGCAAGTCGATCGCAAGACACAAACTTCGAGTGGATCGGTTCGAGGATACGGTCTCGCTCCGGCGCGTCCGCCCCGATCCGCCGATGGAGCAGACAGTTGAGTTCGTCGACGAGCACGACCCGAACCGGGGAGACTATTACTACGTTCGTGTGAAGCAAACCAATGGAGCGATGGCCTGGTCCAGCCCGATCTGGGTCGGCGGCTATCCACCGCGATGAAGGCGGTGCCTCCGCGCATGTTCAGCGCGCTCGTCGCAGATCAAAAAGGCCGCACGACACAGCGTACTTGTCTTTCAGACTCAATCAACGAAAGCAGCTTTCCCATGGGCCAATGCCAGTCACTGCCAGCCATCCTGATGCAGCGTCTTAGCGGCGCAGATCGTTGTGCGGTCCGAATTGCCGTCTGGGTGCTGCTGGCGTTCCCGATCGCCGCGGCGGAAATGGGCGCCGGGACGGCGCACGGCGCGGAAAACAATAGCCGCCCAAACATTGTGCTGATCATGGCCGACGATCTCGGCTATGGCGACGTGAGCTGCTACGGCGGTCCGCACATTCCCACGCCGAACATCGATTCGATCGCCGCCGACGGCGTGCGGTTTACCGATGGCTACGTCACCGCGCCGGTTTGTAGTCCCTCGCGCGCCGGTCTGCTGACCGGTCGCTATCAGCAGCGATTCGGCTTCGAGTTCAACACCGGACCTCGCGAGCGCGACTGGCAACAAGGACTGGGCTTGCCGCTGGAGGAGATCACCGTTGCCGACCTGATGCGAAAAGCCGGTTACGCGACCGGGATGTTCGGCAAGTGGCATCAGGGCCTGCAGCCGCAGTTCCATCCGATGAACCGCGGCTTCGACACGTTCTTTGGGTTTCGATTTGGCGGCACGCTGTACATCGATCCGGCGACGCCGGGCGTGAAGTCGGTGCAGTACGATCGGCGGCGTATTTGGCCAAGACGCTACGAGCACGACCCGATCATGCGTGATCGCACGCCGGTCGAGGAGCATCGCTATCTGACTGATGCCTTGTCGGAAGAAGCGGCGGCGTTTATCCGCAAGCACCAACAGGAGCCGTTCTTCGCCTACGTACCGTACAACGCGCCGCACACGCCACTTCAGGCAACCCAGAAGTACGTCAAGCGTTTCGCCGACGTGGACGACGACCGCAAGCAGGTCTATCGGGCGATGACTAGTGCGCTGGACGACGGAGTGGGCCTAATCCTGAAAACGCTGCAAGACGCCGGGCTGGCGGAGAACACGTTTGTCGTATTTCTCAGCGACAACGGCGGAGCGCTCTACACCGGCGCCAGCGAAAACACGCCGCTACGGGGTGGCAAACTGTCGCTGTTCGAGGGCGGTATCCGCGTGGTGTTTGCCGCGCGTTGGCCGGCGCAACTCAAGAAGGGGCAGGTCTACCGTCATCCGGTTAGCTCGCTGGACTTGCTGCCCACGCTGCTGAGGGCCGCCGGCGGAAGCCTGCCGACGAATCGTCCGTACGACGGCGTTGACCTGATGCCTTACTTGACCGGTAAAGAATCCGGGCGGCCGCACGAGATTCTTTTCTGGCGAAACGGCGACAACGCCGCAGTGCGCAAGGGCGATTGGAAACTGTGGCGCACCTCGGACGGCCACGTTTGGCTCTATGATCTGGCCAACGACGTCGGGGAAGAGAACAATCTGGCCGAAGAGCGGCCGGAGGTCGTCAAGCAATTGCAATCGGAGCTCGACAAGTGGGAGAAAACCTTGGCCGAGCCCAAGTGGCCCACGCGGCGCAAGGTGCCGCTGAAGGTCGACGACGTGACGGTCCAACTATCGATCTAGCACTTACGCGCCGCGAGGGCCGCGCAACGCGCGTCTGAAACCTACTGCGAGGTTGCCAACGTCATGCCGAACCATCGACTGCTCACTGCCGGCATTGTTGGATTTGCGGCTGCCCTGGCATGCCTTGGCTGTTCGGCTGCGACGCGCGCCGGCGAGTTGTACTTTCCGGACAGCAACGCATCATGGCAGCACGTCGAACCGGCCGAAGTAGGATACGACGCCGAGGGCCTGGGCCGCGTCGTGGACTACGCCAGGGCACAGAAGTCGAGCGCCCTGGTCGTGTTGCATGCCGGACGGATCCTCCTTGAGGCGCACTGGCCGCCCGGCGAATCGGTGGGCGACATCTCGCCGCGCTACCGGCGGATGGTCGTCGGAACAACCTCGGACGGACACGTGGTCGAAGACGTGGCGTCGGTACAAAAGAGCATCGTTTCGTTTTTGACCGGCGTCGCCGTCGGGAGGGGCAAGCTCGACATCCATAAGCCGGTCACCGAGTATCTGGGCGCGGGCTGGTCGCGTGCGGAAGCCGAGGCGGAGCGGGCGATCACGGTCAAGCACTTGCTGTCGATGACGTCCGGGCTGGATGATGCCCTGCGATATCAGGCCCAGGCTGGCACGAAATGGCGGTACAACACGGGCGCGTACAGCAAAGTAGCGGCGGTGCTCGAAGCGGTGCTGCAAGAGCCGCTGGATGTGATCACAAAGCAATACCTGACCGAGCCGATCGGCATGCGCGACACGCGCTTGAGGCCGCGCCGCTGGGCGGCCAACATCGACGCTGCAGCCAAGATCGGTCTGGCCACCACGGCCCGTGATCTGGCCCGGTTCGGATTGTTGATTCAGGCGGGTGGGAATTGGAACGGGCAAGACCTTTTGGGCGCGCCCGAGTATCTGGACGTGGCCCTGGCGCCGTCTCAGGACTTGAACCGGTCGTACGGCCTGTTGTGGTGGCTGAACGTCGACGCGGGACGCCCGCGCAAAGCAAGCGCGAATCGGATGATCGGCCGCAGCGTGACCGCGGCACCGACGGACATGGTCGCGGCGCAGGGCGCGCTGGGACGCAAGGTGTTCGTCGCGCCGAGCCTGAATCTGGTCGTGGTCCGGCTGGGCGACGCGCCGGAAGCGGACTTCAACCAGCAGTTGTGGACGCGGCTGCGCGCGGCTTCGAAAGCAGACTAGCTGCCACGCTTGTCGCACGGCGCGGCTGAGGCCAAAGTCAGGCCGAAGTCAGGTCGCCAGCCACGGCGGGCAACTGGCGCGTCATCAGTTCGCGGGCCTCGGCCACGATCTTGTCGAACAGCTCCTGCACGGTCGGCACGTTGTGGATCAACCCGATGATCTGGCCGGCAGAGAACACGCCCTGGTTCATTTCACCGGATTCAATCATCTTGCGCCCTTCCAGACCGGACATGTACTGCTTGATGTCGTCGATCGTGGCTCCGCCGCGACTTTCGATTTCTAGCACCTTCTCCGTGTTGTCGTTGCGCAGAAAGCGGGCCGTGTTGCGCAGCGTACGCATCAGCAGATGCGTATCGCGCTCACTGGCGTCGACCAGCGCTTGCTTGACGTTGTCGTGTACTGGACACTCCTTGGTCGCAACAAAGCGGGTGCCCATGTTCATGCCGTCGGCCCCCAGGGCCAGCGCGGCAACCAGCCCTCGCCCGTCGCCGAACCCGCCTGAGGCGACAATGGGAATGTCGAGCGCGTCTTTGGCCAGCGGGATCAGGATCAATGATGTTACGTCGTCTTCGCCCGGATGTCCGGCACACTCGAAGCCGTCGATGCTCACCGCGTCGCAGCCGATTTTCTGGGCCTTCACGGCGTGGCGCACCGACGTGCACTTGTGAATCACCTTCATGCCGGCTTCTTTGAATCGTGGCAAGAACGCCTCGGGGTTGCGACCCGCCGTTTCGATGAACTTCACGCCCTCTTCGGCACAGACTTCGACGTAGGCCGGAAAGTCGGGCGGGCGGAGCGACGGCAGAAACGTGAGATTGACGCCGAACGGTTTGTCCGTCAGATCGCGCACTTTCTTGATCTCGTCGCGCAATCCCTCCGGAGTCGAATGCGTCAGCGCCGTCATGAAACCGATCCCGCCGGCTTCGGCCACCGCGGCGGCCAGCTCGGCGCGGGCCAGCCACATCAGCCCGCCTTGAATGATCGGGTACTCGATTCCAAACATCTCGGTAACGGCCGTCTTAAACATGAAAGTCTCCTGGATACGCGTCGTTCGCCGCCAGCGCTCGCGGGCAGAGCGTCCATAATAAACTCTGACGGCGCGGCGTGCGCGGGTCGTGAGACAGACGATCGTCCCGGGCGTGGCGCATTGCGAGGCGAACGCCCGTGCAATCCGAAAGGATGAGTGTCCACATCGCAGCTTGCCCATCCGTTACTCGCCGGCGCCGTGCGACGCACGACCGGTGGTAATGAGCGCCGAATATGCGGGCAATACCGCACGTGGACGCACCGACGGCGAGCGCAGTTGCCACGGATCAACGCCGGCTGATATAATCGGCAGCCGACAACAGCCATCCGCCCTTGAGCATCGAACCACGATCATCGGAGACTCGCCGTGCTTCGCATCGGTAGCTCGACGCAACAACATTTCTGCGATGGGATGAGCCGCAGACGGTTCATCGAAATCGGCGGCTTGAGCGTCTTTGGTTTGTCGTTGTCGCGGCTGTTGGCCGGCGAAGCGCTGGCGGCCAATGCGTCGGGCCAGTCGGTCGGGCATCGGTCGAAGCGATCGGTGATTCTGGTCTGGCAGCACGGCGGACCGTCGCAGCTCGACACGTTCGACATGAAGCCGGACGCGCCGGCCGAAGTTCGCGGACCGTATCGCCCCGTGCCCTCGGCGCTGCCGGGGTTGGACGTGAGCGAGCTGTGTCCCGAGCAAGCCAAGGTGATGGACAAGTGCACGGTGATCCGCAGCTTCTCGCACGGCAACGGCGATCATTGGGCGGCGGCCCATTGGATGCTCACCGGTCGGCTGGGGGCGAATGGCTCGGACCGCGTGCCGCGCCAGCCGTCGATGGGTGCTGTCGCGTCGCACCTACTTGGACCGCGGATGCAAGGGTCGCTTGCCGCGGTCAACATGAACGACGGCGGATTTGGCTATCACGGCGCGGCGTGGCTGGGCGTCGCCCACAATCCTTTCCGTTACGGCGAATTCAGCTACGGTAACGAAGCCGGACGGCTGCCGACCGGCGATCACAAAAGCTTCTCGCTGGTCGACGGCCTGAGCGAGAGCCGGCTGATGAATCGCGTTTCGCTCAAGAAGCAGTTCGACGGACTGCGGCGCCGGCTCGACGCGAACCACGTCTTCGAACATCTCGATTCGGTCGATGAGCAGGCGATGGACATCGTGCTTTCGGGCCGAGTGCGCAAAGCGTTCGAATTGGACGACGAAGATCCCCAGACGCGCGAGCGGTATGGCGAAGGCTGGGGCGAGCAGGCCTTGCTGGCCCGGCGGCTGGTCGAGGCGGGCGTGCGCTTCGTTTCACTGAACACGGGTTACTGGGACGATCACGGCAACATCAAAGGCGCGCTCGACAACAAGATGCCGCGCCACGATCGCGCCGTTGGCACGCTGATTCAGGATCTGCACGACCGGGGCATGCTCGACGACACGCTGGTCGTCACCGCTGGCGAGTTCGGACGAACGCCCAAGATCAACGGCAACGCCGGGCGCGATCATTGGCCGCGGGCTCAAAGCATCTTGATCAGCGGCGGCGGCTATCGTCACGGGCAAGTCATCGGCAGCACCAACAGCAAGGCGGAACATCCGACGTCGCGGCCCATCGGCGTCGACGACTTTTGCGCGATCGTGTATCACGCACTGGGACTCAAGGCCGACGATTCGATCATCGACCATTCCGGCCGCCCGATGCACTTGCTGACCGGTGGCACGGTACCAGTCGAGATGCTGTAGCGCAACAGCGCGGCACCGTAAGACCGATCGGGTCCATCGTACAGCCGTGGCCGTTTGGGGCGTTCATCCGAAGAACAGAAAGCCCAGCATGGCCAATCCAGCCCCGATGAATCCCAGGACGACCCACCAGGGCGGTTGGCCGCCAAAGCGACTGGTGCCGTGCACCACGTAGCTGCCGCATGCCGGGCACTGCTCGGCTTCCTCGTAGATCGGTTCGCCGCACTCGGGGCACGCCACCATCTCCAGCGTCGCGTCGTCATCCACCGCGTCCACGTCGTCCGACCAATCGTCCGTATCTTCATCGTCGGACCAGTCGTCGGAAAACTGCGGGTCGTACGTCATCGCCTTGGAAGTGATTGCTGTCGCGCGTCCGGCGTCGGCATGCGGCCCGCGCCACAGGGTGCAACTACGGCTCTCGGGAGCGACTGGTGGTCGAGTACGGCGCGTCTTGTCGCGGCGGATCGCCGGAGTCCTTCAGAAGCTGGAACAACTCGCTCTCGGTCGACAGCACCAGTCGCGACTGGCCGCCCAGCGTGTTCTTGAACACCTCCAGGCGGCGGAGAAACTCGTAGAACTCCGGCGACCGGCCATAGGCTTCGGCCGTGAGCTGTATGACCTGGGCATCGGCCTTGCCGCGAATCTCGGCGGACTCCATCTCCATCTCGCCCTCGATCTTGTCGAGCTCTTTCTGCGTTTGGCCAAGGATCCGGTTTTGCTCCTCGATGGCCTCGGAGTCGTACAACCGGGCGATTCGCTCCCGCTCGGAAATCATCCGCTCGTAGACGGCCTGGCGGACCGACTCGACATAATTGACGCGCTTGATCCGTATCTTCGTCAGCTCGATGCCGTATTCAGCCAGGTCGACACCGGCGAGGATTTCATCCTCGACGTCTTCGCGCCCGCGCCCAGTCACCGTTTCGCCGGGACCGCGTTCGAGCTCGTCCGTTTCGTAGATCAGCTCGGCGTTCGACTTGCGCACCACGTCGATGAGCTTGTGCCGGGCGACGACGTCGCGTACGGCCGAGTCGACTAGCTCGTCGAGGATCTGCTGACCGCGTTGTTCGGTGCGCACTTTGATGAAGAACTTCATCGGATCGACGATGCGCCACCGGGCCCAAACGTCGATGTCGATGCGCTTCTTGTCCCGCGTCTGCATGCTCTCCGGAGCTCCGTCCCACGGAAGCAACCGCTTTTCCAGGTAGTGAACTTCCTGGACCATCGGGGTTTTGAAGTGCAGCCCGGCGTCCTCCACGGTCCGGATAGCGCGGCCGAACTGGGTCACGATCGCCTGCTTTCCTTCCTCGACCGTAAAGGCCGCGAGATAGAGTACCGCGGCGGCGGCCAGCACGAGGATCAGCAAGAAAGATGCAATCCAGGTTTTCATGGCCGGCCTCCTTCCGCGCTCGGCGTGCCGTCGGGCGACTGGTCGAGATTCATCATCGGCAGCACGCCGCGCACGGATTCGTCGATGATCGTCTTGCTGCCGACCGACGCCAATACGTCCTCGATCGCGTCCAGGTAGAGCCGTTTGCGCGTGATGTCCGGAGCCTTCTCGTACTCGGCCAGTTGCGCGAGAAACGCGTTGATCTTGCCGGTGGTCTCCAACACGACGCGGTCCTGGTAGCCTTCGGCCTCGGCAATCATCTTGTCTTTGGCCCCGCGGGCCGCCGGGATCTTGGCGTTGCGTTCGCCCCGTGCCTGGTTAACGACCGTTTCCTTCTTCTGCCGCGCGCGATTCACTTCTTGAAAGGCCTCTTGCACGGGCGCCGTCGGCGGCGACGTCGTCTGGAGTTTGACCGTCACGATGTCGACGCCGGCTTCGAAGCCATCCAGTTCTTCCTGAATCATCTGCTGCGCGTCTTTGGCGATCTGATCGCGGCCAATGGTCAGTACATAGTCGATGCTGGCGTCGCCCACTAGCTTGCGCATGACCGATTCGGAAACGTCCTGTATCGTGTCGGGCACGGCAGGGTTCACGTCATTCAGCGCAATGCCCGACAGATCGCTCTGGGCCGCGCCGATCCGAAACAAGTAGTGCATTGGATCGCTAACCCGATACTGCACGATCCATTCGACGTGCCCCAGGTTGAGATCGCCGGTCAACATCTCCGAGATCGCCATGTGTTCGGCGTCGCGCGGCGCGTAACGGGTCGTGCGGCCAGGCTCTTCCGTCTCGAACCCGAACTCGAGCGTCTGGATTCGCTGCACGGGCACTTTGTAAACCGTATCGATCGGCCAGGGCAGCTTCCAGTGCAGGCCTGGCTGCGTCGTCTCGTGCAGCTTGCCAAACCGCAGCACGACGCCTTCTTCGCTGGCATCGACTCGGTAGAAGATCGACGCCACAAAGAACAGCGCACCCAAGGCGATTATGCCCAATAACGTCAGCCAGCTCCACTTGACCGCCTGGCGCCATTGGGAGTCGTCCATGTTGAACGGACGGTTCGGCCGCTGCCCGAAGTCATCGAATGAAGCCATGCGATCCATTCCCTATCGACAGATTTCGTTGCATCGGCGGAAGGCCTCGTCCGCGCCCTGCCGTTCGCGGCGCAATAGCCCGACGCGTGCACGACTCGTCGCCGCGCGGCAGATCGTCGCTTACGAATCGCCGCAAACGTTTCTTTAGCACTGCACCGTGCACCGCCCCCGTTGGCAGCCGGCGCGAGATATCGGCGCGAGCGCCACTTACGGTGTTGCCTCGGTGCCCGACTCTTCGGCGCGCACCATCGTGAACTGTTGGGTCTCTGCCGGCTTGCCGCCGTCCCAGCCTTCGACAACCACCTTGAATCGGTTGTCGCCGAGGATCTGAATCTCGGCGTTGTGCGAATGGGCATCCTGATTCACGTCCATGTTCGTCCCGCTGACGAACTCGAACCGCATCACGCCGGGCCGATCACACTCGACCATTTCCATCGTCGGTTGGTTTTGCAACGCGCAATAGTGCGTGTGAACCAGGCGTTCGGGTCCGTCCAAGTGAAAGACGCTGAGCATCTCCATCGGCGTGCCGGGAAAGAACGTGACCTGAACCGCGCTGCCGGCGCCGGTCGTGCGAATGACCATGCCGGGTTTTGCTTGCGGCGTCTTCTCGTTCGTCCAATCGCCGTTGAGTGATTCCAGCGCGGCGAAGGCATCCTCCGGCGTGCGAACGTCGGGCAGGTCGCCGGCGCGCGCCGTGGAGTGACTCAGGCCAAGGAACATACTCAACACGACGGCGAGCCAGATTCGAGGGCGCATGACGGATGCCTCCGGTTTGTCAGGAAATAGAGTAGGAGCGCGCACGTGATTCTATCGCTCGATGCGCCACGAATCAACGAAATAGCGCGCCACCGGCGGAAGGAATAGCGCACTGCGTCCCCCAGCGCGCGTGTTGGCCCTGGTGAACCGGCGTGCACTTTGCGCCTGCGGACTCTTTGCGGGGCAGCTACTGCTGGTGCGGTGTGTCGAACATTAAGGCCCGAAACGCCAGCGGCGTGAGCCCGCTGCGAAACACCATGCCTTGCGCGAGCATCTGCTGCTTCATGTCGTCGGGCATTTCTTCCGGCTCGATGATGCCGCTCTTGTCTTTGTCCATGCCTTTGAACATGAGCGTGGCAAACAAATTCGGCTTCTCCGGCGGGAGCGACTCCTGCACCGGTTCGTCGTAGGCGTACGTCAGGAACCCGTACATCATCTCTTCGCTGGTTTGCAGCCCGTAGCGGACGTCGATCGACGGATCGGGATTGGCCAGATTGTTGGCCGAGTTGTCCCAATGGGCGACCGAGTGAACTTTGGTACCGGCCTTGGCCTGGATGGGCTCGGCAAACCGGTAGAACGACTGCCAATTGAAGTCGTAGCGCGGCACCGAAAGCAGCGTGTCCGTCTTGCCGTCGGGGTGCTCGATTGTCGCTTGATACGCTTTGCCACGCCAGTGCATGTGAGGCAACATCGCGAAGATCTGCGCATCCTTCTCGAACTCGAAGCTGACGCGCCGCGCGTGATGCGGATCGTGGGCCGGAATCTTAAGATCTTCGGTCCCGAACATGTTCATCCGCAGCTCGCGCTGGGGCGGCTTGTCGCTGAAGGTCATTGCCACTTCGGTCCGATCCGTGGTGGCAACACCGTTGGGCTGATAGTGCATCTCAAACAATAGCTCGGTGCCCTTGGGCAGCCGCAGCGCGGTCCCTTCGGGCGCCCGAAAGAGTCCTTCGCCCGGCCCACCGATGGCCAGAATCTGCGTTTCGTGATTCTCGTCGAAGAAGCTGCCCCGGCTGGGCGACGCGAAGTACACAATCACGTGGTGCACCACGGCCGGGTTACCGGCTAATGCCTCGGACGCAACGACCCAACGGTCTTCCTCGAAGTTGGTCGGCACGAGGTAATACTGATACGGCATCACGCCCGTGGCGATCACTTCGGCGGTCTCCGGCATGCGAACGATCATGTCGGGCCGGATCTTCCACTTCTGCGAGTATTGGCTGGCGTCGAATGGCGTGCCCTGGGCCGGATCGCCCTCGGGCATTTCGCTGGCAAACCACGCGGCCAGCCTGGCGAGTTGTTCGTCCGGGATGCGTCGATCGTTGTTGAAGTGGCCGTAGCGCTTGTCCGCGTGCCACGGCGGCATGCGGCGCTGCTCGATCACTTCTTGCACCGATTCGGCGTTGGCGATCACGTCGTCGTATGATACCAGGGTCATGGGGCCGATCTGACCCTCGCGGTGACAATCGACGCAATGCGCCCGCAAGATTGGGGCGACGTGTTCGTGATAGGTCACCGCGTCTTCTCGAGCCGGCGGGGCGGAACGGTTCAATGGGCAGCCGTCGGCGGCCACTTCGGCTTTGGGTACTTCACTGCCCGACAGCACGGCATCGAGCGCATCGCGCAGATCGTGATGCCGCGGCGCAGCGCGCCGGCTGGCTACCGCGAACTGATCATCGATCCGGCCCCGGTACCGCAATTTCAGGCTTTCATCCAACACGCAGACCGTCGGTGTCCGGGTGACACCCAACTCATCGGCCAGCATGGCTGCGAAATCCTTCATCACCGGGAACGGCACGTCACGCTCGTACGCGTGAGCCGCGATGTCGTCCAAGGTCTCCGGCCGGTTGGGGTAGACCGCGATGAACTGCACGTCGCGGTCCTTGTACGCTTCGTTCATTTCAACTAACCGCGGGACGTAGAGATTCGCCAAGGGACAATCGACGCCCAAAAAGGCCAGCACAAAAGCCTTGCCGTCGAAGTCGGCCAGCGGTCGGGCATTGCCCAGCAGATCGCGCAACGACTCGCTGGCCGAAATCTCTTGCCCGATCGCCGCGGGGGCGGCGCGCTCGGCTGCGCGCGATTCGGTGAACCACGGAGCCACAGCCAACGCGGCGACGGCTATCGTGCAACCAACAATGCGTTTCTTAGTCGGTGTCATGGCGAGGTCTCCGTATTGATTCGGGCGAATGATGGCAGCGAGTTTCCGCTTCGGTTACAGGATGTTGATGGTTCGCGGCGGTTTTTGGTTCACCTCGTCTAGTTGCCAGTTCCCGCGACGAGCCGCGAAAGAGGCGTGGCGCCGCGAATCAGCAGTCCAAATAGTGACTCGCGCAACCTGTCCATCGAGAGCAGCGGGTCGGGATCGTCGGAGAGAAAGACGGTGAGCATGCCCATCATCGCGGCGTAGAACGCGCGGGCCAGGACGCGCGCGTTGCCTTCGAAGATTCCCTGGTCCACGCCTTGTTGCAAAACGGTCTCTAAAGGGCGCCAGGCCGCGTCGCTCCGTTCGATCAGCTCGGGAAACGCTTCCCAATCGCCTTCGGTATAGACAAACAACAGCGCGAACTCGGTTTCGTGCTTGGTCGCAAACCGCAACAGCGCGTCGCTGAGTCGTTTCAGCCCGTCGACCGGATCGGTGGCGGAGTGGCAGGCCTTCCACAACAGTTCGTCGAGCACGACGAACGCGTCGATCCGCACGGCGGCCAGGATCTCGTCGCGTCCGGCGGGAAAATAGCGATACAGCCCGCCGGTGGAAAAACCGGTCTCGGCAGCAACGCTGCGAAACGAAAGCGCCGAGGCACCGCCGCCGGCAAACAGCCGCTTGGCGGCCGCAACCGCCTCGCCGCGGACGCGTTGAAGTTCTTCATTGGAGAGCAGAGTGCGTGGCATATGTGAAAATAATACAGTGTTCGCTTTTCGCTGTCAACGGGGTTTCCTGACCATTTGGGTTTGAGAACGAGGGCCGCCGCGTCGCCCGACACGGCCGGTCGAAGGCTGCAACGGACGACTACTGCTCGACTTGCTTCTCGATCTGCTTGGCGTCGAACAGCCGGTTTTCGAGGTCGAACGCCTTGAATTCCAGCACGGGGCCGTTGATGGCGACCATGCAGTAGTGATGACCGTGGCGGACGTTGTTCTGGAACCACGGCTTGAACGGTCCGGGTGTCTCCAGGCCGCCGCCTCCGCCCCCGGTGATCATGTAAATGGTGCCGTTGCTGCGCACGACCCGATCACCCACGACCGGCCAGGTTCGCTCGTAGGAATGAATGTGGCCACACCAGACGATGTCGACGTGATGCTTGTCGTACAGCGCGGCCAGTTGGCGAACGCGCAAGTCGCCGCGAGTCGACTTGTTTGTTTTCCAAAGATCGCCGTAGTCGTTTTCATCGGACGAATAGGGCGGATGGTGGTGGCAGACGAACTTCCACGTCGCGTCGGAGGCGGCCAGCGCGCCGTCGAGCCACTGAAACTGCTCGGTGCCCGGCCCGACCTTCTTGTTCGAGTCGATCATGAAGAAGTCGGCGTTGCCGTAGGTGAACTGATAGTAGTACTCCGGATCCGGCAGGGCCATGTAGTCGTAGTAGTTGCGGGCATTGCGCTCATGATTGCCCAACACGGGGAACAGCGCGACCCGGCTGATCAATGGCTCCATCGACGGAAAGAACTGCTGCGTCCAATCCGTGTCGACCGTGCCGGTGCCGACCAGGTCTCCGGGATGCAGCAGGAAGTTGGGACGCTGGGCCCAGGCCATCTCGGCCACTTTGCGGGCCACGGGCGGATTGCTCTGCGTGTCGCTGATCACGGCGAAGGCGAACGGCGTGTCGGGTTTGTTGGCCGTCTGAAACGTGCGCACGTCGCTCTCGATCGTGTCGCCATCAGCGTCGGTGGAGGTGACGCGGTAAAAGTACTGCGTCTCGGGCTGGAGATCGGCTAGCGTGATCTCGTGAATCGCCTGGGCGTCGGGACCGTCGACGTGCTGCCCCACTTTGTCGTTTTCGCCGAAATGAACTCGGCCCGAGGCATCACGGTTGGTTTGCCACATGATGGTGATGCCGCTGGGCGTGACGAATTGCAGATAGGGCTTCACGGCAAAGTCGAGCTCGGGTGGGGCCGGCTCGACCGGCGCCAGCGCGGCCAGCTTCTCTGCGTGCGCAAACGCATGCGCGGCCCATGCCGGCTTAGCGGCTAAATCGTAGATCGCGACGTCGCGAATGCGGCCGACGTGCGGATAGTCTTCGTTCGAGTCCAGATAGCCGCCGAGGAACATTGGAGCTTGATCAGGATAGAGAATTGGGCCCGACTGTTCGGCCGACTCGCCATCGAGTTGGCCGTTGACAAACAGTCGCATCGTTTTGCCGTCGTACACGCCGACGACGTGGTAGAAACGGCCCAGTTCGTACTCGGTCCGCCCGGTTAGATAGGTCAGCTTTCCGTCACCGTCGTCGGCTCCTTCGCTGGCCAGAGCGAAGTAGAAATGTCGCTCGTCGTAGCCGAGGACCCAGCCGCGCTCGGTGTCGCCGTTGTCCTGCACCACGCCGACGATGCCGCCATAAGGCTGCTGCTGGTTGACCGAAACCCAGGCGGCCACGGTCATGTCGCCCTTGGGCAAGTAGGCTTCGGCCTCCTGCCAGTCGGAAGCGACCAGCAACCGGATCGCCGGCGACAACATGAGCGATTGGCCGAAGGGATCTTCGACGACCGCCGGCTTGCCTTCGACCTTGGCGTCGGGACCGAGGCGCGCAGCCAGGCGCCCCTCGACAAGGCTGCGGGCATTGAAGTTCCAATGTGCCAGCGGATCGGGTCCTTCGTGTGCCAGCACCGACGTGGCACTGACGACCAGGCATAGCATGACGATTAGTCCGCGAATCACGTCAGGTTTCTCCTGCACCGGCAAATGCGGCACTGGGACGAAGTACGGGGCTGCTGGCGGAGCGAACGAACGCGACGCCGGCAGGGGAAATTCGGTGGAGCAAGGAGAGCAAAGGTTGAGGCAGGCACAAACGGCGTACTTTGGTAGCATGACCGCCAAGTGGCTGATTTGCAAATTGGCAACATTGTTTTTGGGCTCGGCTTACCCGATCGATCGACGCTCGTCGCGGATGCCGCGAACGGGAAGTCGCCGAACGGCGGCCAGTAAGCCCCACTACGGATCGGAAACGCCAGCCAGTGGCTCTACCCATTAGCGTATTTCTGCTTCTCGGCCTGGGCATCGTGATGGTGGCGGCCGTTATCGCCGCGTTTATCATCTACGAACGAAAACGGGCCGAAAAACTGGAAGCAATCTGCAAAGAACTCGGGCTGCGCTTTGTTGCCAAGGACGACGGCACGTTGTTCGACGCCCTGTCCCACTTCCGCCTGTTCTCCGAAGGAACCGGACGGAAGATCAGGAACGTGTTTCTCGGCCAGGCCGACGATCGCGAGATTGCCATCTTCGGCTATCGCTACACGGTTCCCCACGGCAAGAACAACCAGACCATCCAGCAGACGGTAATGTCGTTTCGCTCCGAGCAACTGAACCTGCCCCAATTCGAGATGCGGCCCGAAAGTTTTCTGCACAAGATTGGTAAGGCCTTCGGAATGCAGGACATTAACTTCGAGGACCATCCCACGTTCTCGAAGAAATACTTGTTGCGGGCAAGCGACGAAGCCGCCGTGCGCGGGGTGTTCAATGACAACGTGCTGCGCCACTTCGCCCAGAACACCGGCGTCAACGTCGAAGCCGACGGCAACCGGCTCATTTACTACCGGGCCGCCAGTCGTGTTTCGCCTAATCAAATTCGGATGTTCATGGAAGAAGGATTTCGGGTCGTCGGATTGTTCCAGCGCTAGCGTTTTGGCAAGCGGCGGGTGCCGCGCCAGGGCGGGAACGGACAACGGCGAACACCCCTGAAACCGCAGGGAGTGTTTCCAGGTAGATACCTTGGTGTCGCGCGGATTCGTCTTGCATCTCGCGACAGGGAGATTACATTCGGCGATACCGCCGGAGCGCAGGGGAGATGGCTGGAATCTGAACCTCAACAGATGGGTTGTCTCGCGCGGCACATCGCCCGCCGACAACGCAATTCCTCCAGACACTACCGGGAGTAACGGGTCATGCGACATTGCGGATCGCGTATTGGCGGCGGCGGACGGTTTTCTGTGTGCGGGCTGTTAGCCATCGGACTTTTGGTTGTCGCGGCCGCGACCCCCGCGGCCAGTGCGAACGACTCACGTGCGCCCAAGGCCAACGATGATCGCGCGGCCGAGATTCGCTTCCTCTCGGCCCTCGATTTGGACGGAGGCGCGCACCGCATCGGCAACGGCGAGGGTTACGACGCGGTCGCTCTGGTGTTCATGACCTCCGAGTGCCCCATTTCGCGACAGTACGTACCTGAGCTGAATCGTTTGGCCGAATCGCTGGACGACAGCCGGGTGAAGTTCCTGGGCGTCGTCTACGAGCCCCAGCTCAACCGGGCCGCGGCGGTGAAGTTTCGCGATACGTTCAACGTAGCGTTCCCGTTGCTGTTCGATGCCTCGGGCGAGTTGGCCGCCACGTTGGGACCGACGCACGTGCCCGAGGCCTTTGTGCTGGACCGCCATGCCCAGGTCGTTTATCAGGGCCGTATCGACAACCGCTATGGCGAGCTTGGTAAACGGCGCCCCGAGGCCACGACGCACGATCTGGCCGACGCGATCGACAGCGTTCTGAACGGAAAACCGATCGAGGTTGCCAAGACCAAGGCCGTCGGCTGTCCGATCGAATTGGAACACGAACAGACCAACGGCGACGCGGTGACCTACACCCGTGACATCGCGCCGATTCTGGCGGCGAATTGCGTCGAATGCCACCGGCCGGGCGAGGTGGCGCCGTTCTCGCTGTTGACGTATGAAGACGCGGCCAAGCGAGCCGGGTTCTTGAGCGAAGTGACGCAGTCCCGTCTGATGCCGCCCTGGAAAGCGGAGATTGGCCACGGGCGATTTCTGGGCGAGCGGCGCCTGAGCGAAACACAGATCGCGCTGTTCGACGCCTGGGCCAAGGCGGGCGCACCCGAGGGCGATCCGGATGACCTGCCTCCGCAGCCGGAGTTTGCCAGCGGTTGGCACTTGGGCGAGCCGGGGCTCGAGCTGGTGGCGGCGGAGCCGTTTTCCGTGCCGGCCGGTGGCGAAGACATCTTTCAGCATCACGTTATTCCGACGAACTTGACCGAAGACAAGACGATCGTGGGATTCGAGTTTCGGCCCGGCAATCCTTCGGTCGTCCACCACGCGATTTTGTTCTTGGATACGTCGGGCAACGGACGGCGCAAAGACGCCGAGACGCCCGAGCCCGGCTACACGACGTTCGGCTCGATCGGCGTTCCGACAGCCGGGATCATCGGGGTTTGGACGCCCGGGCTGACCCCGCGGTTCTTTCCGCAAGGCGCGGGAATGCACATTCCGAAAGGGGCCGACATCATTCTGCAGTTGCATATTCATCCCAGCGGCAAGCCGGAGACTGATCAGTCGTCGATTGCCCTGTACTTCGCCGACAAGCCGGTCGAGCGGATGATGTCGCGTTCGCCGTTCGTGCTGGGTTCGCTGATCATCGACGTGCCGCCTGGCTCCGCCGATACGACCGTCACGTCGTCGATCACGCTGCCCACCGACGTGACGCTGATCTCGCTATTGCCGCACATGCACTTGATCGGCAAGGAGATGAAGATCACCGCGACGCTGCCCGACGGGGCCGAGGAGTCGCTGTTGTGGATCAAGGACTGGAACTTCTATTGGCAAGACAACTACGTGTATCACGAGCCGGTGCGGCTGCCAGCCGGCACGAAGCTCGAAATGATATCGCGCTACGACAACTCGGCCGATAACCCGCTCAACCCGAGCGATCCACCGCGGCGCGTGCTATTTGGAAATGGCAGCACAGACGAAATGAGCTTTGGCATCTTTCAGATCATTTTGGACGATCCGGCCGGCAACCGTCCGCTGCGGATGTCGTTATTGACCTCGATGCTGCAGCAGTGGAACTCCGCGCAGCTCGACGACGAAGCGCGAAAGCACATCATCGAGGAAGCGGCGCAACTGTTCGGCGGCAGCGCGGACCGGCTCCGACGTTTGCTCGACGGATAATCCGTCGAAGAGTAGTTGGTCCGGCACATCGCGCCGCGGTTGCACGTTCTATCGGGCTTCGCGCAAGCCATAACCGCCCGGTCCGGAGACCGACTGCGACAACCGCTCGGCGACCAGTGCGCCGTAGACTCCGTGGCCCCAGGTAATCGTTGCGCCTTGCAGACGGTCGAACAGCGCCGGCGGCAAAGCGGCCTCGCCCAGCAATTTTCCGTCTTGTTTTACCGCCATGCGTCCAGAGGACAGCCTCACCCGTAGCGTTGTCGGCCGCCGGGTGGGATCGATTCCGACCGACAAGTTACCCGGCTGGGTCAGCCGTAAGACGCTGCCATACTGTGCACGCTGGGCGGGACTTAGAAAGTCGAACTTTTCATCCGGTTGCGTGGACGATTTAGCCGAGGTGCCGACATAGAGCGACGCGCCGAGCGGCACCAGGCTGGTGACCCGCTGGCCCCACAGGTTGGCCACCGGCGATCGCTTGGCCGTTTCCTGCTCGTAGGGATGCGTGAACTCTTCCGTCAGGTCGGGGTGCGTGAACATGCGGTCGACGAAGTGCCAACTGTCGTCGCCCCGGTTGTAGCGCCACACTTCGGCCCAGGGCCAAACGCCGGCAATCAGGTCGCCGCCATAAATGGCCAGCGTTTGGGCCTCGCGCGCGGCGCTCGACACGCCCGGCATGACCGGCGGCCAACCTTCCAAGCGCCGAATCTCCTTTCCGTCGTACTCGAACAACTCGCCGGTTGGATACTGGCCCATCAGCAATCGATCGTAGTAGTTGAGCATCGCGTAAATTTGGAAGCTGACGTTGCGGTCGGGCGGGATCATGACCTCCCACGCCTCGCCGTCAAATCGGTAGACGCCGCCGGTGTTCGTGGCCACCAGCACGTCGGCACCCAGTTGGCCAAACGCGTAAACAAATTCGCCGTTCCAAGGCAAATCGAGCGAAACGCTCTCGGCCAGCCGCGCCACCCCCGGTTGATCGGGCCGCCATGCCACGGCGTGCAGCCGGCTGGGTCGCTCATCGTCCAGCGGACGCACCTCGCGAAACAGCAGGAAGTTGTTGGCGAAGTAGTGCCGGCCCAGTGTGCCGCCGTCGGTTCCCAGGACGAGTACCGTTCGATCCTGGAACAGGATCCGATTGTCGGCGACCCGCAGGTGCCCGCCAGCCACCGCGGTGGTCAGGCGCGGCGTGCCGGTGTCGTCGAACCAGGTATTCTTTTCCGGATTCCAGCGGCGCAGCGCCGTGTCGCTCGCGGCAGTCACCGCGAACAGTCCGCCCCCCTGCTCAAACAGATATGCGCCACTGTCGCGGTTCGGCTTGGGCAAGCGTTCGATCGTCGGCCGTGGGTCGCTCGGCCGGACAAACACGTTCAGTGCGGTGCGGTCACTGCGGACAAACGTGTTGTACGCGCCCAGGAAGCCGGCTCCGGCCAAGGCGTTGCCCTGCGCATCGCTCAATTCGAACAGCGTGCCGTAGTTCTGACCACGATCTTCGCCGAAATCGAGCGTCGCCGTCAGCGTGATTGCGGGTTCCGCGGGGCGCGCGTCTGGCCGCGTCGCCGAAAGCTCGGTCACGGGAGCCGCAATAAATTCGTCGAGTTGCGCGGCTAGCTTTTCGACCGCGGCGGCATGGCCTGCATCGCCCGCCGCGTTTGACGTTTCGCCCGGATCGGCCTGGTGGTCGTACAGTTCCCGGGCCAGCACGCGGCCGTCGTCGACGGCCCGCCATTCGGTGTAGCGAAAGCGATCGGTGCGCAGTGAGTAGCCCATCGCCGCCAGCGGATCGTCGTCCGACGGATATGCCGGGCGGGTGTGTTGCGTCAGAGCGGCCGATTTCACGGTTGCTGTCGGTTGTTCCAAGGCGGGCCGAAGGCTCGTGCCCTCCAGTTCACTTGGCACCGGCAGATCGCACAGGTCGGCCAACGTCGGGTAAAGGTCCAACAGTTCGACGATCGCCTGCGTACGCTGCCCATGCGCGTGTTCCGGCGTGGCGATGATCAGCGGAACGCGGGCGTCGAGTTCGAAGTTCGACGTCTTGGCCCACAGTGCGTGCTCGCCCAGGTGATAGCCGTGGTCCGACCAGAACACGACAATGGTGTTCTTCCACAGATCGAGCCGATCGAGCTCGTCGAGCAGCTTGCCAATCTGGGCGTCGACGTAGCTGGTGGCCGCGTAGTAGCCATGGCGCAAGGCCAGCGCTTCGGCGTCGGTCGGCCGGCCGTTCGGACGACTCTTGAAGGCCCCCAGCATTTCGCGGCTGTCGTGCATGGCAATGTCGGGCACGCCAGAGGGTGGCTGCGGATTCTGCGGCGGGGTGATTTCATCGCGCCGATACAGATCCCAGTAGCGCTTCGGCGCGTTGAAGGGCGAATGGGGTTTCCAGAAGCCCACCGCCAAGAAGAACGGTCGATCGGCCAGTTCAGCCAGCGCGTCGACAGCACGCTCGGCGATGCGGCCGTCGAAGTACGCTTCGTCCGGCACGTCGAGGATGGTCGTCTTGGGCACCTTGGATTCATTCGGCGGCAGTTTGCCGCGCACCACGGGCTTGTCCGAGCCGTGGTTGGCGTAATGCATCTCGGCCGGCACGCTCCACGACGCCGGATCGCCGCGATAGTCGTCCTGCCGCCAGTTGTGAAACACTTTGCCAATGTTGCGCGTGTGGTAGCCGTGCCTTTTGAAATGCTGCGGCAGCGTGATCAACTCCGGCCGGTTCTGGCGAAAGTGCGTGGGCAAGTCCCACACTCGAAGCGAATCCGGCCGCATTCCGGTCAGCAGCGACGCGCGCGACGGATTGCAGACGGCCTGCTGACAATAGGCCCGTTCGAATAGCGTGCCGCGGTCAGCCAGTCGATCGATGTTGGGCGAGCGAACCGCGGTGTTGCCGTAGCACCCGAGCTCGACGCGCAAATCGTCGACCGCGATGAACAGCACGTTGGGGCGCTCGGCGGCTCGCACGACCGGGCCGCACCACCCGATGCACCAAACGGCCGTGACACATAACAGACAGGCGATTCCACGAAGGCGGAGCATCGTCACCTCGTTCGGGGGCTTTGGAGGATCGGGTCGTCGCGCCGTGGGGCGGACGCGCGTTGGGGCAAGATTCGCGGGCGGAGCTTCATCATGGCACGCGCCATGCAGCATGTCAAAAAGGGTCGCACTTTGCTCGACCGGGGCACAGGGTCCGGGTATGCGCGAAACTGTTCGCCCGCATGTTGCTCGGTTATGCTGAGATGGCAATCGAACCTCAGGAGGCTCCGATGAAACGTCGACGACTCGTCCTACTGGTGGCATTAGGAATCGTGGCCGGCGGCGCGCTTGCGCCGCAGGCACTGGCCAAGCGGCCCAACGTGATCCTGATCATGGCCGACGACCTGGGCTATGAGTGCCTGCGCGCAAACGGCGGAACGTCGTACGACTCGGCGCTACTGGACCAGATGGCCGCCAAGGGCATGCGGTTTACGCATTGCTATTCGCAGCCGATTTGCACGCCGTCGCGCAATAAGATCATGACCGGCCGCTCGAACGCGCGCAACTATCGCGAGTTCGGTCTGCTGATTCCCGAGGAGATCACGTTTGGCAACGTGATGAAGCAGGCCGGATACCGCACCTGCATCGCCGGCAAGTGGCAACTGTCCGGCGGACCCAAGGGCCACGGGACGATGCCCGATCGGTGCGGCTTCGAACAAAGCTGCATGTGGGCCTACTTGCACAACCTTCCGCCAGGCGTCAAGCACACGGGCGGCTGGGAGCGGAAGGACAAGAAGACGTCGCGCTACTGGCATCCGTCGATTATCGAAAATGGAAAGTATCGCCCCACGACCGCCGATGACTACGGGCCCGATATCTACACGCAGTTCATCCTGGACTTCATTGAAGGACACCAGGACGAACCGTTCTTCGTGTACTACCCGATGGCGCTGACGCACGGGCCTTTCTATCCCACGCCGCACAGCACGGACCTGCCAACCGCCGACAAGTTCAAGAGCAAGCCGAAGTACTTCAACGACATGATCGCGTACACGGGTTTTTGCGTGGACCGCATCTTGCAACAGCTTGAGAAGCTGAAACTGGCCGAAAACACGCTGGTGTTGTTCACCACCGACAACGGAACGGGCCGCAGCCTCGTTTCGCGGATGGGCGAGCGGATCGTGCCGGGCGGCAAGGGGTTTCCCGTCGACGCCGGCTGCCACGTGCCGATGATCGCCTATTGGAAAGGGACGATCGAGCCAGGCAGCGTGTGCACCGACCTGGTTGACTTCAGCGACTTTCTGCCGACGATCGCCGAAGTGGGCGAAGCCAGCCTGCCAACCGATCGGCCGCTCGACGGGCGGAGCTTCTTGCCGCAACTGAAAGGCCAGACGGGCAACCCGCGCTCCACGGTGTTCGTCCACTACGACAAAGACCCCCAGCGCGCCCGACCGGTATTCAAGCGCGTGCGTTTCGCGCTGGACGGCAAGTACAAGCTGTATCTGGACGGCACGATGTACGACGTGGTGGCCGACGTGGAAGAGGAACATCCGCTGGATCGCGGCGCGCTGTCGGCCGAAGCACAGTCGGCGCGAACCCGATTGCAGGCAGCGCTCGACGCGATGCCGCCTTGGACGCCGGACAACTCCGCCTTCGGCGCCGGGCCCGACGAGGGCACCAAAGACCGCATGAGAACGCTCCGCCGGTTGCGGGCCGCGGGGTAGCGGGCGGCAAACCTGGTGCGCCTCATGCCGTCAGCGAGAGCGAGCTGGGTTGTCGTCTGCGTTGCTGCACCGCTGGGCACGCGCCGCCGCTCGCACTTGCCGGTTGCCCGGCGGCGGACGACCAACGAGAATGGGATCAACCCGCAAACATTGCCCCCACGCCTCTTGCGCACGAAGCGAATCGGCACGCCGCGCTGAACTCTGCCGCGTCCAACTTGTCATGCCACGCACCATCGTCCCGGCCGTTGCCGTCGTTCTGATTTGCGGATGGCTTGACCACCGGACAGCCGCGGTGCACGCGGACGAGGCACAAACCGCCAAGCGCGTCGAATTCTTCGAGACGCGTATTCGTCCGGTATTGGCCGAACACTGCTACGCGTGCCACAACAGCACCGAAACGACCGAGGGTGAACTGGCCCTGGACCACCGCGACGGACTGCTGGCCGGCGGGGCATCTGGAGCGGCCGTTGTGCCAGGCAAACCAGACAAGAGCCGGCTGCTGGCGGTGATCCGTCATGAAATCGCGGGCCAGGAAATGCCCGACGACGGGCCGAAGCTCGACGAGCCCACGATCGCGGACTTCAAACAGTGGATCGCCGACGGCGCCGTCGATCCGCGCGACGAACCGCCGACGGCCGAGGAACTGGCCAGCGCCAACGATTGGGCCGCGCAGTTCGAGCGCCGCCGCAAGTGGTGGAGCTTTCAGCCGATTCGCCCGGTCGCGGTGCCGGCCGTGCGACGGCCGGATTGGTCGGACCACCCGGTCGATCGATTCGTGTTGGAAGGGTTGGAAGCCAACGATCTGGCCCCGGCGCCGCTCGCCGACGCACACACGCTGGTGCGGCGGCTGTACTTCGTGCTGATCGGACTGCCGCCGACGCCGGAGGAATTGACGACGTGGAGCGACCGGATCGCGGTCGACGACGATCGCGCCGAGGGCGTCGGGCAATTGGCCGACCATTTGCTGGCCAGCCCGCACTTCGGCGAGCGCTGGGCGCGGCACTGGATGGATTGGATTCGGTACGCCGAATCACACGGATCGGAAGGCGATCCGCCGATCGAGGGCGCGTGGCGCTATCGCGACTATTTAATTCGCGCGCTCAACGCCGACGTGCCGTACGACCAACTGGTGCGCGAACACGTCGCCGGCGACTTGCTGGCTGAACCGCGCGTGAATCGCGAGCTGGCGATCAACGAATCGGTCATCGGCACAGCCCACTGGCGGATGGTGTTCCACGGATTCGCGCCGACCGACGCGCTCGACGAGAAAGTGCGGTTCGTCGACGACCAGGTCAACGTGTTCTCGAAGGCATTCCTGGGGCTGACCGTTTCGTGCGCCCGGTGCCACGATCACAAGTTCGACGCGATCAGCCAGCGTGACTACTACGCGCTGTTTGGTATCCTGGCCTCCTGCCGCCCGGGGCGCACGACGATCGACCTGCCGGAACGTCTGGAGCAGAACCGGGCCGCGTTGGCGGAACTGAAGCCGAAGCTGCGCGAAGCGCTGGCCGACGATTGGGCTAGCGCCGCGACGCGGATGGCCGAATCGTTGCTCGCGGCGGACGTTGGCAAAGAGCAATCGGAGAAGCCGGACACAGTCCGCAGCGTATGGGCGGCGATGCAAAGAGCGGTCGCTGCGGACGGCATGTTCGACCAGGCGTGGCAGCAGCGCGTGACGAATTGGCAGGAAGACCTCGCCCGGCGGCGAGAGCACGACGAGCGCACGTACCTCAAACGCTGGCGAATGACCGATGCGAACGACTACGCCGCTTGGACACGGCACGGTGCGGGACTGCCCGACGAGCCGCTTTCGGCCGGCGCGTTTGCCGTGGCCCCTGACGGCGACTCGGCCGTATCGGGTGTGTATCCTGCGGGGATCGTATCGCACCGCTCGTCGACGAAAGACGCTGCCCGGCTGACGTCGCCCGATGTTCACCTGGACGCGGAATGTGACCTCTGGCTGCGCGTGATCGGCGGCGGTAAGGCAACGGCCCGCTATGTCGTGCAAGACTATCCGCGCAACGGCACGGTCTACCCGGTCGCCGACTTGGCCGATCGCTGGCGCTGGCAACGATTCGATTTGGCGTATTGGACGGGCGACGACGTTCATCTGGAGTTGGCAGCCGCACGGGACGCGCCGCTACTGGTCAAGAACGAGGCCCGCTCGTGGCTCGGCATTCGCGAGGCAGTGCTGGTGCGCAAAGGATCGCCCGGCCCGCCGGCCGACACGCAAGAACACCTCGACGCGTTGTTCGCCGCGTGTGGCGCGAGTGATTCGAGAGACGATCCGCGTGACGCCGATCGCCCCGGCCACGGGCCCCGTTCGTTGGCCGATTTGGCTGCCGCATACGCCCAGGCTACCAAGCTCGCCATTGCCGCGTGGCACGACGGGCGGGCCAGCGATACACAGGCCGCGTGGCTCGATGGTTGCCTGCGCGAGGAGCTGTTGCCGAATCGGCTTGGCGCGCTGCCGGCTGCCAAGCCGCTGGTGGAACGGTACCGCGCGCTCGAAGCCGAGATTGCCGAGCCGGTCCGCGTGCCGGGCCTGGAGGAGACGACCGGCCGCGTGCAGAAGCTGTTCGTGCGCGGCAATCACAAGAACCCGGCCGAAGAAGTGCCGCGCCGGTTTCTGGAGGCCATCAACGCAACCCAATACGGCAGCGACTCGAGCGGGCGGCTGCAACTGGCCGAGTCGCTGTTGGCCGCAGACAATCCGCTGGTGCGGCGCGTGATCGTCAATCGGGTGTGGCATCACTTGTTCGGCCACGGGCTGGTCCGATCGCCGGACAACTTCGGTCGCATGGGCCAGATGCCGACGCATCCGGAACTGTTGGACCACCTGGCGATCCGGTTTGCCGGTGCGTCACCTGCTACGTCCGACGACGTGCCCCCGCCGTCCGACAACTTCGACTGGTCGCTCAAACGGCTGATCCGCTACCTCGTCACCTCGAAGACCTGGCAGCAGGCATCGACGCCATCGCCCACGGCGGACCGCGTCGATCCGGAAAATCGACTCCTGTCGCACGCCAACGTGCGCAGGATGGAGGGCGAGGCGGTGCGCGACGCGCTGTTGCAAGTTTCCGGGCAGCTCGACACTGCGCGGTTCGGCCCGCCGGTCGACGGCAAGTCGCCCCGGCGGAGCATCTACGTCCAAGTGCGGCGCAACGCGCTGGATCCATTCTTGCGCGTGTTTGACTTTCCCGAGCCCTTTAGCACCACCGGCCGGCGCGACGTGACGAATGTGCCCGCGCAGTCGCTGACGATGATGGACGACGCCCTGGTCGATCGGCTGGCCGAGCGCTGGGCAGAGCGCGTGCAAAGAGATGCGACGCTGCCGAACGACACGGCGCGGATTGACCGGATGTTTCGCGCGGCGTTTGGCCGGCCAGCGGATCAAGGGGAACTCGCGACGCTGGTCGAGTACTTGGCCGAGGCGGAGCGGCGATCCGACCACCTCGCCAAACAGAGCGCGCAGCTAAATGACGACATCACCTCGCATCGCGACGCCGAGCGGGCGATCCTCGATCCGGTCCGCGCGCGGCTGCTGGCCGAGGCGAAGGCCGGCCGCGCTACTCCGCACGGCAATCTGCCGCAGCCGATCGCGCTTTGGAAGTTTGACGACGACTATCGTGACTCGATCGGCGATGCACACGGCACGCCGCACGGGGGCGCTATGTTGCGCGACGGGGCCCTGGTGGTCGATGGTCGCGCGGCCAACGTCGTGACGGCTCTGCTTGAGACGGCGCTCGGCGAAAAGACGCTCGCAGCCTGGGTACAACTGGACAACCTCGACCAGCGGGGCGGCGGCGTCATCAGCGTGCAAACGCCCGACGGCGTGACGTTCGACGCGATCGTG
>ERZ869936.744-NODE-744-length-27771-cov-5.253355_pt1 | contig 27771 bp, 28 predicted proteins | sample MGYA00520876_ERZ869936 | MGnify/ENA primary metagenome ERZ869936 (study PRJEB32218, sample SAMN09650985) | biofilter metagenome | isolation source: enrty point of leading RO module | place: Saudi Arabia: Thuwal, RO plant located on Red Sea | collected 2016-02-17 ... | reverse complement strand
CCGCCAATGGATCGGCATCGACGTCACGCACCTACCATCGGCCTGATCGAGAAGCGCCTGCGCGACGCCTTCCCGAAGGTGCAATTCACCACCCACGGCGTGCCCCAGGACCTCTCGGGCGCCCGCGACCTCGCCCGGCGCGGCCGCGAGGACAAGAACTACTATTTCGAATTCGAGAAATGGGCGCTCAGCCTCATCAACGCCCAGCCCGGCAATCTGTCCAGAAAGTGCGCCGACCGGGGCATCGACGGCAACATCTACATCGGCAAGACCGACCGCGCCATCGTCTCGGTCAAGGCAGGCGACAATGTGGGCGTCTCGATGATCCGCGATCTGCGCGGCGTCATCGAACGCGAGAACGCCCAGATCGGTATCTTCCTGACCCTGACCGAACCGACGAAACCGATGGTCACCGAGGCCGCCGCAGCCGGTCAGTTCGAGATGGAGGGATTCAATCCGGTGCCCCGCATTCAGATCGTGACCATCGAAGAGGCGCTGGAGTTGCGCGACCGCGCCGTTCGCCTGCCGGCCCGCCGTGACGACACCTTCAAGAAGGCCGCGCGCGAGGAAGACAGGTCGTCTCAGGGCAAGTTGGACCTTTAACACCCCCTGACCCCACCGTACGCCCCTGCCATACGTTTTGCCGACATTCCGCCGACGCCCGGCCGACCGCCGCTTTCCCCCTTCCCGCCGCTCTGTTAAGAGACATGCCCATCAGCCGGAGAGCCCAGATGAGCAAATTCGAATACAAGGCCGTCCCCGCGCCCACACGCGGAACCAAGGCGAAGGGCGCCAAGTCGACGGAGGATCGGTTCGCGCTTGCGATCACCGAGACGCTGAACGAAATGGCCGCCGACGGCTGGGAATACGTCCGCGCCGAGACGCTGCCCTGCGAGGAGCGCAAGGGCCTGACCGGCACCCAGACGACCTATCAGAACATGCTGATCTTCCGGCGCTTCAAGCAGGTGGCCCAGCCACTTCCGCTCGACGCGCGCACCACCTCGCGGCCGATGCCGATGGAGATCGAGACCCCCGCCGGCCCGGTTTCGGAACCGGTCGTACCCCGACGGGTCACCACGCGGCCGCCCGAGGAAGAAAACAACGCGCCGCCATTGGGTGCGGCGCGCGGAGACTAGGCCGAAATCTTCAAAGCCAGCGCGTGGATGCGTCCGACCAGGTCGTCACCCAGGGCGCGGTGGACCGCCCGGTGTCGCTCGATGCGGCTCATCGGTCCGAAGATGTCCGATGAAATGGTGACGCGAAAGTGGCTCTGGCCGCCTTCCTGATACCCCGCATGGCCGCGATGGCGCTCGCTTTCGTCCTCGATTTCAAGATGATTGGGGCTGAATGCCGCCTCCAGCTTCGTCCGCATCTCGTCGGCCACTCGCATTTTTCGCACCTTGCCTCTTCAAGTTTCGGTTCGAGAGGCTAAACTCTTCCGTCCGAGTCGGAAAGGCAGGTAACAGATGATGGATGACCCGTTCGGTTTCGATCTCCGCGTGTCGGCGGACAAGAAGAAGCGTTCGCGCACGCGGCGCGGCATGTCGGGTGCATTCGAGACCTCGACGCGGGTCTGCGATCATCCGGAGTGCCAGGACACCGCCCAATATCGCGCGCCGAAAAGCCCCGACGACCTCGACGATTTCTATTGGTTCTGCAAGGATCATGTCCGCGAGTACAATCTGAAGTGGAACTTCTTCAACGGCCAGACCGAAGAGGAATTCGCCGCCCAGATCGACAAGGACCGTGTCTGGGGCCGCGAGACCAAGCCGTTCGGCAAGAAGGGCGAGGAACAGCGCGCCTGGGCCCGCCTGGGTGTCGACGATCCGCACCAGATCCTGGGCGAGAACGCCACGCGGAACCCAGGCAAGTCGATCACCGGCACCCGCAAGCTGCCCCCGACCGAACGCCGCGCGCTGGACATTCTGGAGGCCAAGGATCATTGGACCAAGGCCGAGATCCGGAAATCCTACAAGGCGCTGATCAAGGTTCTGCACCCCGACATGAACGGCGGCGACCGGGGGCACGAGGAGCAGTTGCACGAAGTGGTCTGGGCCTGGGATCAGATCAAGGACAGCCGCAATTTCCAGAATTGAGGCCCCATGAAGAAACCGCCCCCGATCGGGAAGACCGGAGGCGGGATCGTGCGGAACGTGTATTCCGCGTGCCGTGAGTGGTGACGCCTGAAATAAGGCGAGCGTTTTCGGTAGCGCCACCATGCCGATGGCCTCGGAAAACGCCATGGACGATCTGGGCAGAATTGGTGCAGGCGATCCGATGAACGTGCAGCGTTTGCGTAGTTCGCCCGCTTACGCGGCCCGGAACACAAGGCTGACGCCGTTCAGGCAATGCCGCTTGCCCGTGGGTGCGGGGCCGTCGTCGAAGATATGTCCCAGATGGCTGCCGCAGCGGCGGCAGTGCACTTCGGTCCGGGTATAGAACAGCTTGCGGTCGGGCTTGGTGCCCACCGCATTCGGAAGCGACTGCCAGAACGAGGGCCAGCCGGTGCCGCTGTCGAATTTGTGCTCGGAGGAATAGACCGCCAGATCGCAGCCCCGACAGAAATAGGTGCCGTCGGCATAGTTCGCGTCCAGCGGGCTGGACCCCGCCCTCTCGGTGCCTTCCTCGCGCATCACCTTGTACTGGATCGGCGTCAGCATCGCGCGCCACTCGGCCTCGCTGCGCGTGATCTCGAATGCCTGACCGGCCGCACCCGGCCGACCGACCGCCAGAACGATGGCCGAGCCTGCAAGGGCGGTGCCGAGGAAATGGCGTCTGTTCATAGGGGTAATCTCCTTTTCGCGAAGCACTGTAGCGATTCAGCCGATCACAGGGAAATCACAACGCCGCGTGATTTGTTGCTGTGGCATGCCGATGCGCGGGCGGGTCTGCGATGCGATCGGCGACGCCCTTTGCCTTGCACCCGCCGCCAGAATGAGGCACCTGAGAACGGAACCACCGCGCATATTCTTCGCTGCAAGGAAAAGACATGGATTTTCGGCGCATAGACACGGACGCCAAACCGACCGAGGACATCAATGTCCGCGATGTCTTCGGCATCGACGTCGACATGAAGGTCAAGGGCTTCTACGACACCAACGAGCGTGTGCCCCAGATCGACCAGACCTACAAATTCGATCCCGACACGACTTTGGCGATCCTGGCCGGCTTCATGTACAATCGCCGTGTTCTGATCCAGGGGTATCACGGCACGGGTAAATCCACCCACATCGAACAGGTCGCCGCGCGGCTGAACTGGCCCTGTGTGCGGGTGAACCTGGACAGCCACATCAGCCGGATCGACCTGATCGGCAAGGACCAGATCAAGGTCGACAAGGGCGTGCAGTACACCGAGTTCCAGGAAGGCATCCTGCCCTGGGCGTTGCGCAACCCGACCGCCATCGTCTTCGACGAATACGACGCGGGGCGCGCCGACGTGATGTTCGTGATCCAGCGAGTGCTGGAAGTCGACGGCAAGCTGACCCTTCTGGACCAGAACGAAGTCATCGACCCGCATCCGTATTTCCGGCTGTTCGCGACCGCGAACACCATCGGTCTTGGCGACACGACGGGTCTCTACCACGGCACACAGCAGATCAACCAGGCGCAGATGGACCGCTGGTCGCTGGTCTGCACGCTGAACTATCTGAGCCACGATGCCGAGGCCGCCATCGTTCTGTCGAAAGCGCCGCACTACAACACCGAGCGCGGGCGGAAGACGATCAGCCAGATGGTGACCGTCGCCGACCTGACGCGCACGGCCTTCATGAACGGCGATCTGTCGACGGTGATGAGCCCCCGGACCGTGATCGCCTGGGCGCAGAACGCCGAGGTGTTCCGCAGCGTGGGCTATGCCTTCCGCCTCTCGTTCCTGAACAAGTGCGACGAGTTGGAGCGCGAGACCGTTGCGGAATTCTACCAGCGCTGTTTCGACGAGGAATTGCCCGAAAGTGCCGCCAGCGTCGCAGTCTGAGGCGCCGAGTGGTATAGTGGAGACATGACCAAGAACGACAACCCGGCCGAACCGTTCAAGAAGGCGCTTGCCGAAGCGGCAAAGACGCTGGCGGACGATTCCGAGATGTCGGTCACTTACACGGTCGACCCGCCGGGCATGTCCAAGGACGGAATGCGACTGCCGCAGGTGACGCGCCGGATGACCAAGGCCGAGGTGATGCTGGCCCGTGGCACGGCCGACAGCTTCGCCATGCGCCGCAAGTATCACAACGACAAGACCTTCAATCGCTACGAGCCGCAGGGCCAGGTCGCCCGCGACATCTATGAGGCGATGGAATGGGCGCGCTGCGAGGCCGTGGGCGCCCGCGACATGCCGGGTACCGCGTCGAACATCGACCACAAGATCGCGAACGAGGCCGAGCGGCGCGGTTACGCGCAGATCAGGGATGCCTCGGAGGCGCCTCTCGCCGTCGCCGCGGGCTATCTTGTGCGGCATCTGGCCAGCGGACGACCATTGCCGGTGGGTGCGGAAAACGTCATGGATCTGTGGCGGCCCTTTATCGAGGATCAGGCCGGCGGCACGCTGGAAGGCCTGAAGGAAGCTCTTCGGGATCAGGCGGCCTTTGCACGGTTCACGCGGCAGGTCATCAGCGACCTGGGTTATGGCGATCAGTTGGGCGACGATCCCGATCAGGAGGATCAGGACCAGGATGACGAGGCCAGCCAGGACGAGCAGGCCGACGAGATCGAAAACCAGGACCAGCAGCAGAATCAGGACGAAAACGAGGACGCCTCGGAATCCTCGGCCGAGCAAAGCCAGGAGGCGCAGGACGACGCAAGCCAGGCCCAGATTTCCATGGACGACATGGCCGACATGGAAGCGGGCGACGAGGCGGAATTGCCCGACGGCCAGGCCGAGATGGAGCCGCCCCCGCCGCAGCCGATCAGCGACGCCGACCCGAATTACACCGTATATACCGGCGAGTTCGATGAGGAGACCAAGGCCGAGGACCTGGCGGAACCGGCCGAGCTGGAACGGCTGCGTGCCTATCTGGATCAGCAACTCGATCCGCTGAAGGGCGCTGTCAGCCGGTTGGCCAACAAACTGCAACGGCGCTTGCAGGCGCAGCAGAACCGCAGTTGGGAATTCGACCTGGACGAGGGCATCCTGGATGCCGCGCGCCTGGCGCGGATCGTGGCCAATCCGACGGTGCCGCTTGCCTACAAGATGGAGAAGGACACCGATTTCCGCGACACGGTGGTCACGCTTCTTCTGGACAACTCGGGCTCGATGCGGGGACGACCGATTTCGATCGCGGCGATCAGCGCCGATGTTCTGGCCCGGACGCTGGAGCGGTGCAACGTCAAGGTCGAGATCCTGGGATTCACTACGCGGGCCTGGAAAGGCGGTCAGGCGCGCGAGAAATGGCTGCAAGAGGGTCGCCCGCAACTGCCGGGACGTTTGAATGATCTGCGCCACATCGTCTACAAGGCCGCCGACGCGCCCTGGCGGCGGGCGCGTCAGAACCTGGGCCTGATGATGAAAGAGGGCCTGCTGAAAGAGAACATCGATGGCGAGGCGCTGGAATGGGCCTATCGCCGTCTGCTGTCGCGGCGCGAGGCGCGGCGTGTGCTTATGGTGATCTCGGACGGTGCGCCGGTCGACGATTCGACCCTGTCGGTGAACCCGGCGAATTTCCTGGAAAAACACCTGCGCGACGTCATCGCACTGATCGAACGCAAGAAGCAGGTCGAACTTCTGGCCATCGGGATCGGCCACGACGTGACGCGGTACTACGACCGCGCCGTTACGATCACCGATGTCGAGCAATTGGCGGGCGCGATGACCGAGCAACTGGCCGCGCTGTTCGACGCCGATCCGCGCAAGCGCAGGCGTGCCCAGAGGTTGCGCAGGGTCTCGTAAGGGCCTGAACCCTTTACGGCTTTTTCATGCGCGGTGTATTTGTCGGCGGGGTATCTCATCACGCGGATGTCGAATTCAGGGTGCATGGCGGGTCTCCTTCGATATCCACCTTTTTGCCGTGCCCCGGCGCGACCCGCTTGAAGATGGCCTTGAGAAACGTCTGATTTTTGCCCTAGAACGCCGCGATTTTCTTGAGAAGATCCGCCACCACCCCCTAATCTTGGCCATGCGCTACGCCTTTGCCGATTGCTTGCTCGACACCGACACCCGCACGCTGCTGCGCTTGGGCACGTCAGTTCCGGTCGAGCCACAGGTGTTCGACCTTCTTGCACTTCTGGCTGCCAATCCCGTCCGCGTTGTCACCACCGACGAAATCGTGGAGCAGGTCTGGCGTGGACGCATCGTATCCGACAGCACGATCAGCGCGCGTATCGCCGCGGCCCGAAAGGCCGTCGGCGACAGCGGCAAGGATCAGGCGGTGATCCGCACCGTCTCGCGGCGCGGCCTGCAACTGATTGCCCCCGTCAATGCGCCCGATGCCGCGCCAGAACCGCGCGCCTCGGCCACCCAGACCGTCCGCTACGCCACGGCATCCGACGGTGCAAGGATCGCCTATGCCGTCGCAGGGTCCGGCCCACCACTCCTGATCGGTTTCTACATGGGAACCGATCTGGATATCGACTGGAACGCGCCGACCAACAGACCCCTTTACGACGCCCTTATCCCGCATCACACGGTGATCCGGCTCGACGCGCGGGGTACCGGATTGTCCGATCGCGGTATCGAAGAGGTCGACTTCGCGCGAAATGCCACTGACATTCTTTCTGTCGCGGACGCCATAGGGCTCGACCGATTTGCCCTGCTCGCGGAATCGGGAGGCTGCCTCGATACGATTACCTTTGCAGCCACCTATCCCGACCGCGTCTCACACCTGATTCTGGCAGGCGGCTATGCCGAGGGGCGAAGTCTGCGCGAGGGCGGAAAGCCACCGGAGTCGGATTCGATCCGCGCCATCATCGACGAGGGATGGGGGAAACCCGACAATGCCTTCGCCACCGGCTTCGCCACGTTGTATTTCCCCGAGGGTCCCCATGACGCGGTTCGCGTGATCGCCGAGAACATGGGGAAAAGCGTTTCGCGCGAGACCATCATTCTTTACCGGGACGCGGTGAATACGGCTTCTGTTATCGACCTGCTGCCGGCGATCCAAGCGCCGACGCTGATCGTCCACGGACGCAACGACCACGTACATCCGCTCTCCGAGGCGAGGAAGCTGGCCCGCGGCATCAAGAATGCCGAGCTCCTTGTGCTGGAGTCCGCCAATAACATTCCGATCCCGGGACACCCGACCTTTCCGACTTATGTCGATGCGATACTCGCGTTTCTCTCGCGGTCCTGACCCCCTTGCCCTTTGCCGGAATTCGCGTTTCCTTGCCGCCGTCTGTTCCCCCACGAGGTCCGCATGTTCCAAACATTCACCGCCGCCACCTCGCCCGAACAGGGGCCGCCGCGTCTGGAAGCGTTGCGCGCCGAGATGCGGGCGGAGGGGTTGGATGCCTACATCGTGCCCCGGGCGGATGCGCATCAGGGCGAGTATGTGGCACCCTGCGACGAGCGGCTGGCCTGGCTGACGGGCTTCACCGGGTCAGCGGGCTTTGCCGTGATCACGGCGGACGAGGCCGGGGTGTTCATCGACGGGCGCTACAAGTTGCAGGTGCGCGCGCAGGTCGCGGATGACTTCACCCCTGTCGACTGGCCCGCAACCAGGCCGGGCAAATGGCTGGCCGGCCGGCTGACGGCCGGGGCGAAGGTCGGGTTCGATCCCTGGCTGCACACGGCGGACGAGATCGAGAAGCTGGCCAAGGACCTGGGCGACGCTGGTGTCCCGACTCCTGCCCCCAACCTCGTCGACCGTATCTGGACCGACCGACCCGCGCCGCCCGACGCGCCCGCCTTCGCGCATCCGATCGAGTTCGCTGGCGAGACGTCGGGCGACAAACGGCGGCGCATGGCGGATGTGGTGACGGGCGACGGACATAGTGCGGCGGTGCTGACGCTGCCCGACTCGATTTGTTGGCTTCTGAACATCCGGGGCAACGACATTCCGAGGAACCCGGTCGTTCAGGCTTTCGCCATCCTGCACGCCGATGCTTGTGTGTCGCTCTTCGCCGATTCGGCCAAGTTCGAGGCGCTTGGCCCCGACCCCGCCATCGACATCGCGCCCAAGGACGCTTTCGCCGAGGCGCTTCGGTCGCTTGAGGGGCCGGTCAGGGTCGACCGGACCACGGCGCCTCTGGCGGTGTCCGAGATCCTGAGCGATGCCGGGATCGAGGTTGCATGGGGCGACGATCCCTGCATCCTGGCCAAGGCCAGGAAAAACGACGCCGAGCTGGCCGGAATGCGCGAGGCGCATCTCAGGGACGGTGCGGCGATGGTGCGGTTCCTGGCCTGGCTGGACGCCGAGGCGCCCGGCGGCGGCGTGACCGAGATCGGCGCGGTGACTGCGCTGGAGGGGTTCCGGCGGGCGACGAATTCGCTGCGCGAGATTTCGTTCGAGACGATATCGGGGGCCGGGCCTAACGGCGCAATCGTGCATTATCGGGTCACCGAGGGCACGAACCGGCCTTTGAAGCAAGGTGAGCTGTACCTTGTCGACAGTGGCGGGCAGTATCCCGATGGGACCACCGACATCACGCGGACGGTCGTGGTCGGTGCCCCGGATGACGAGCAGCGGGCATGTTTCACGCGCGTGCTGCAAGGGATGATCGCGATCTCGACCGCGCGCTTTCCGAGGGGGCTGGCCGGCCGCGATCTGGATGCGCTGGCGCGCGCGCCTCTCTGGCGGGCGGGCTTGGATTACGACCATGGCACCGGGCATGGCGTGGGGGCCTATCTGTCGGTGCACGAGGGGCCGCAGCGGATCAGCCGGATCTCGGAGGTGAAGCTGGAGGAGGGCATGATCCTGTCGAACGAGCCGGGCTATTATCGCGAGGGCGCTTTCGGGATCCGGATCGAGAACCTGATCGTGGTCGAGAAGGCGCCCGAGTTGGGTGACAAGCGCGACCACCTGAGCTTCGAGACCCTGACATTCGTTCCCATCGACCGGCGATTGATCGACAAGGCCATGCTGGCCCGGTGGGAGATCGACTGGATCGACAGCTATCACCGCGCGGTTCTGGAAAGGATCGGCCCGCGCGTCGACGGGGATGACCTTGCCTGGCTAAAGGCCGCGACCCGCCCCCTTTGACAGTGTCATGGTCTTGAGACGGAAAGCCTGTTAGAAGGCGGAAAACAAGGAACATATCATGGCCGAACACATCACGATCCGGCCGGCCGAGGGCACATGGAGTGTCCGCGCCGGCGGCGCGGTTCTGGGCGAAAGCGACCGCGCGCTTGAACTGAAAGAGGGCGATTATCCCTCGGTCATCTATTTCCCGCGCGAGGACATCGCGATGGAATTCCTTGACGCTTCGGACAAGAAGACGACCTGCCCGCACAACGGCGTGGCCAGCTACTACTCGATCGTGACGAAGAGCACGACGCTGACGGATTCGGTCTGGAGTTACGAGACGCCCAAGGACGCGGCAAAGGACATCGCAGGCCATCTGGCCTTCTACACGGGCGATCTGGTCACGGTGGAGCAGATCTGACCGGCTAGCCGTGCTCTTCCGCCGCCGTGGCGGCCAGCGCGCGGTTATAGGCCCGCAGGGCGTCGACATGGAACAGCGCGCCGTGGATCCGGGGCGCCTTGCCCTCACCACCCATCGTGACCACCGGCAGGAACTGGCGTCCGGTCTTCTCGAAGATCGGCAGAACCTTTTCAAGCGTGGCGTTTCGCTCGACCCAGTGGCCGGCCTCGATGGCCTCCCACATCGCGTCGTCGGGGGCGGCGCGCGGATCGTCGGACGCGCGCATCACGTTGGCGACGCGGAACATCGACAGGAGATAGGCCTGGGGTCCGGCCGCCAGGTGGATGTTGCGGCGTTCCAACTGGGTCAGGAAGAACGACCGATCCACCAGTCGCGAGGCAATCGCCGTTGAGAGCGACACCGCGACCATCACGGCCAGCCCGGTTTGCCAGTCGCCGGTCAACTCGAAAACGATCAGCGTGGTCGAGATCGGCGCGCCCAGGACCGCCGCCGCCACCGCCCCCATGCCCGCCAGCGCGTAGAGCGTCTCGGCCCCCGAGACTTCGGGGAAAATCGCGGTCGCGGTCAGCCCGAAGGCCAGGCCCAGAAGCGCGCCGACCATCAGCGACGGCGAGAACACACCGCCCCCCATGCGGCCTGCCATCGTGATGGCAACGGCCACCACTTTCAGGATGCAGAAGATCACCGCTTCGTGCCAGACCAGCTGGCCGGTCAGGGCCCGCGATGTCGTTTCGTACCCGACGCCGATGATGTGCGGATAGAATATCGCGAGGGCGCCCAGCATCAGACCCGCGACCGCGGGCCGCAGAAAGCGCGGCAGGCCGACATAGCGGCGGAAGCGGCTTGCGACATCCTCGGCGAAGAAGATGGATTTCATCATCGCCACCGCGACAAGGCCAGAGATGATGCCGAGGATCAGGAAGGCCGGCAATTCGACATAGAAGGCCAGCGCGCCTTCTTCCATCAGGCGAAACTCGGTCACGTCGCCGAATGCCAGGCGGTTGATCACCGTGCCCGCCGCGCTGGCCACGACGATGGGCGTGAAGGCGTGGACGGCGAAGTGGCGCAGTATCACTTCCATCGCGAAGAGCGCCCCCGCGATCGGGGCGTTGAACGAGGCCGAGACGGCGGCGGCGACGGCGCAGCCCAGAAGCTCGCGTCCGGTGATGCCGGTGGCTCCGATCCGGTTCGAGACCCAGGTCGAGATCACGGCGGCAAGGTGGACGACGGGGCCTTCGCGGCCGGTCGAGCCGCCCGTGCCCAGCGTGATCATCGACGCCGCCGCCGAGGCGAGACCCTCCTTGATCTTCACCCGGCCGTCATTCAGCGCCGCGCCTTCGATCACATCGGCGACCGAGTGCACCCGCCCGTCGGGCGTGAACCGGGTGAGGATCAGTCCAACGACCGCGCCGCCGACAACCGGGATCAGCAGGATCATGTACCAGGGGAGCGTCTGGGCGAAACTGTGCAGATGCTGCGGATCGTTGGTGCCGTACATGGTCACCTGGAGCCATTCGATCCCAGTGCGAAAGCCCAGCGCGGCGAACCCCGCCGCCGTGCCGATCAGAAGCGCGATGAACCAGAACTGGATCTGACCCGGGCCCTTTCGGCGCAGCGTTTCCCATGCCGCGCGGATCTCGCGCAGAAGCGGATTGTCCGTGGGGGCCGTCGCTGAGGTCTCGTCGCTGTTCATCTGGCGCAAACCGGGCCGCGTTCAGGGGCTGCCTTCCGAAGGCCCGTGGATCGGGTGTGGCAGGCCGCGCCCGCCGGAGCGGTGCGGCCTTTCCGTCCTAGGACAGCGGCTTCGGTGGCGAAAGGCCGAATCTCCGTTCCTCTCCGTTATGTCAGCCAGTGTGTCCGCGGCGAATACGGGATGCGGTCTTGCCGAATCCCCTCGGGCGCGGTCTGATCCGTCCATGACCCTGCGCGTGGATATCAACTCGGACATGGGCGAAGGCTTCGGGCGCTGGACCATGGGCGACGATGCCGGGCTTCTGAAGATCGTGACCTCGGCCAATATCGCCTGAGGATTTCACGCGGGCGATCCGGACACCATGGCCGCGAGCCGGGGGGTGGCGGTGCAGCACGGCGGGGGCATCGGCGCCCATCCCGGTTTTGCGGATCTGTTCGGGTTCGGGCGGAACCGGATGCAGGTGCCCCTGCCCACGCTTCAGAACCAGATCCGCTATCAGGTGGGCGCGGCGCAGGCGATGGCGCGCGCGGCCGGCGGCGAGGTGCGGCATTTCAAGCTGCATGGCGCGCTGTCGAACATGGCCTGCGAGGATACCGAACTGGCGCTGGCCTGTTACGAGGCCGCTTTGGACGTGGCCCCCGACATCATCGTCATGGGGCTGGCCGCCACCGCGATGGAAGAGGTGTGCCGTGGCCTGAAATGCCGCTGGGCGGGCGAGATCTTCGCCGATCGGGCCTATAACGCAGACGGCACGCTGGTGGACCGAAGGTTGCCGGGCGCGATGATTCACGATCCCGATGAAGCGGCGGCGAACATGGTGGCGATGGTGCGCGAGGGCGCGATCCTGACCGGTGAGGGCGAGCGCCTTGTGACGCGTATCGACACGATCTGCGTTCACGGCGACAGCGCGGCGGCGGTCAGGCTGTCTCGGGCAGTGCGGGAAGGGCTTGAAGCGGCAGGCGTCGAGATTGCGCCCTTCGATGGGTCGCCATTGGCTTGAACTTGATGACCGTCGGCACGACCTCGCGGTAGTCCCGGGTCACGAAGCTTTGCCAGGCGTCGTCCATCTGGCCGGCCTCTTTCATGATCCGAAGCATGCGCTGAGACGGGACGCCGGTGAAGGCGAAGAAATCCAGCTCGTCTTCGAGGGCCGCAAGATCGCTGTCGGAGAGTGTGGCGATGACGTCGGCAAGATCGGGGGATCGGGCACAATTCGCCGGCTCGACGGAATTGAACTCGATACGGGGGTTCTGGGCGTTCATTGCCGAATCCACTCTTTAACCAAACACAAGTTACTGCTGCCATGAAACGCAACAATGAAAGCCATTATATGGAGAATCCGCGAAATTTCCAGTTAATAGGTCGTAAATTTTGGAAACAACGTGGCGATTGAGGCGAAACACGGCTGGCAATGCGGCCTGGCTTCGAAAAACTTCCCGAAATCACCGCGGGCGCTTCACGAATCGGGCACAAATCCTTGGTTTCAAGGTGTCATCGAAAGGTGACGTGTCGGTTCTGGAGGTTTCCAAGTGACGATTATCAATCTGCTCCCAGGTCTCGAGCGCCTGATTCCCCTGCTCATGTTCGCATTGTATCTGCTGACGGCGGTCCGTATTTGCCGCTATTCGTCCTGGGTTCAGGCCGGTGAGCCGAATCCCTTTCTGCCGCGTGGTCTGAAGATGGTTCTTGTGGAAGCCGACACCCGCGTCCGCCGTCTGAGCTGACACGAAAAAGGCCGGCACGATTGGCCGGCCCTTTCGAATATGCGCGCTGCGGACGAGCCGCAGGCCTTATTCGTCCTCGAGCGCCTCGACAGCCTTCTCCAACTTGTCCTTCGAGACTTCCTTTTCCTTGATGCTCACCTGTTCGAAGATGTGGTCGACGACCTTGTCCTCGAACAGCGGCGCCTGGATCTGCTGGCGCATCTGCGGGTTCTGCTGGACGAACTCGAAGAACTGACGCTCCTGCCCCGGATACTGGCGCGCCTGGTTCATGACCGCCTGGGTCATTTCGGCGTCGGTCACCTGTACCTCGGCCTTCTGACCCATGTCGGCCAGAAGAAGCCCGAGGCGCACGCGGCGTTCGGCCAGCTTGGTGTGTTCCTCGGTCGGTTCGATCTTGGGGTGGTCGTGACCGTGAACGTCGGGGTTCTCCTCGTGCCAGAGCTGGTGCGCGATCTGGCCCGCCTCGGCCTCGACCAGCGAGGGCGGCAGGTCGAATTTCACGGCCTTGTCCAGCGCGTCGAGCAGCCCGCGCTTCATCACCGCGCGGGCTGCGCCGGCGTATTCGGCCTCGAGCCGCTCGGCGATCTGGGCCTTGAGCGCGGCCAGATCGTCGGCGCCGTACTTCTTGGCCAGGTCGTCGTCGATCGGAGCGGGCTTGGGTTCCTTGACCGCCTTGACGGTCACGTCGAAGACGGCGGCCTTGCCGGCGAGTTCGGCATTGCCGTATTCCTCGGGGAAGGTGACCTCGACCGCCTTTTCCTCGCCCGCCTTGACGCCGACAAGCTGGTCCTCGAAGCCGGGAATGAACTGGCCCGAGCCGAGAACCAGAGGAAAGTCCTCGGCCGCGCCGCCCTCGAAGGCCACGTCGTCGACCTTGCCGACGAAGTCGATCACGACCTGGTCGCCGTCCTTGGCCTTGGACCCCTTCTTGCGGTCCTCGAAGTTCTGGGCGCTTGCCGCGAGGTTCTCGAGCGCCTCGTCCACGGCCTTGTCTTCGGCCTTCACGACCAGCTTTTCGAGCTTGATCTTGGAGAGATCGACCTCGGGGATCTCGGGCAGCGCCTCGTAGGACATGGCGACCTCGATGTCGTCGCCTTCCTTCCAGTCGTCATTCGTCATCTCGACCTTGGGCTGCATCGCGGGGCGGTCGCCCGATTCCTCGAAATGCTTGTTCATCGCGCCGTCGACGCTTTCCTGCATCGCCTCGCCCAGAAGACGCGGGCCGAACTGCTTTTTCAGAAGCGCCATCGGCACCTTGCCCTTGCGGAAGCCCTTCATCTCGATCTCGGGCGCGGCCTCGGCCAGTTTCTCGTTGACCTTGGCGTCCAGCTCCTCGGCCGTGACGATCAGTTTATAGGCGCGCTTCAGCCCCTCGTTCTGGGTTTCGGTGACCTGCATATCGAACCTCTTGGCATGGCCCGGCCGGCGACGCCGGAAGGGCGGAAAATCAGCGGTCCTGATAGGCGAGAGAGGTCAGGTGTGCAAGGCGAAAGACGGGGCGGTTCAGGCCGAACAGACCGCGCGCGGCGCGATCCGGCGCGACCTTCGCGACCAGCCCCGATCGGTGCGTTCGAAGATGTCGCGCCCGGTCGGCCGGAACACCGCAATGTCGGGGGCCGCGGCCATGCGCGTGACCGATACCTCGGCGCCGTCGACTTCGAGGATGGCGAAGTCGTTGGGCTCGCCCCTCTGGCGTTTTGAAAGCCCGGTGCCCGAGTGGACCTGCAAGGTCTGGCGATCGCCGCGCCGCGTCACGAAGGGCTCGACCAGCCAGCTGTGCAGGTGTCCTGACAGGATGACATGGGGGCCGCAGGAGGACCAGGCGTCCAGCGCCTCGGGTGCGGCGAGCATGAGTTTCTTCTCGATGTCCGGGCGCTGGTGGAACGGGTGGTGCGCGGCGACGATCACGGTGCGGCGGCCGTCCTCGTCCATGATGGCGCGGCAGACCCGGTCGATCTGGCGACCGCGGATGCGGCCGCGCTGCCAGCGCATCGGATCGGTCGTGTCGATACCGATGATCACGGCGTCGGAGGTTTCGATCCAGGGCTCGCGATCATGCGAAATCCACGCGTGATACTTGCGGTAGGGCGCGGTCAGGCGGGCAAAGATATTGTAGAGCGGGATGTCGTGATTGCCCGGAACCCCGATCCAGGGCGCGCCGAGGCTGTCCATGAACCCGCGCGCCGCCCGGAATTGTCCGGTCCGGGCGCGCTGGACGAAATCGCCCGCCATGACGATCAGATCGGGCCGCGCCTGTCGGATGACCTCGGTCAGGGGACCGGTCAACTCGTGACGGACGGTACCGAAATGGAGGTCGGATATCTGGACGATGCGCATCATCGCGGGCGAAAGACCTCGATGGCGTCGTCCAGAATTCGGAACCGGTAGGGTCCCTGCATCCTTTCGCGTTCGCCGTCGCGGGCGACCAGGCGGTGACTGCGGCGGGTCTCGATCAGGATGTCGCGCCCGGTCAGGAGCGTGAAGTCGCGGCCCCTCCTGATACCGCGCAGCGCGATCTTCAGCGCCCGCCAGATCAGCATATACCGGCCCGAGTCCGGCGCCAGAAGCACGGCGAACTTGCCGCTGCGAATGGCGTCTGCGCCTTCGATGGCGTATTCGTCGAGCTGGTGCGCGCTGATGCCGATGAAGGCCATCGGCGATTTCGCGCGGACGATCTGGCCGTCGATGGTGATCCGCATGGTCAGCGGGCGGTAGACCGTCACCATGGCGACAAGGACCGACCAGTAGGCCGCCAGCCGGCTACGCCCCCAGCGGCGGTAGACCTGTTCGCGTTCGTTCAGGATCAGCGCGTATGCGCCAAGGCTGGCATTGTTGATGAAGACGCGGTCGTTGACCTGACCCAGACTGACCGGGCGCGGACGGCCGGTCGCGAGGACCTCGAGCGCGGCTTCGCGCTCCAGCGGGATGTCGAGACTTCTGGCGAAGAAATTGAAGGTGCCGCAGGGGATCACCGCCATGCGGCATCCGGTGCCCAGGATGGCGGCTGCCACGCCGCAGACAGTGCCGTCGCCGCCGGCGGCGACCACCGTCTCGGCGCCCTTCGCGATGGCGTCGGCGACGACGGCGGCCAGGTCTTCGCCCTCGCTCATCACGTGGATGTCGGCATCCGGGCCGAACCGGGCGCGGATCTGACCGGCGGTCCGGTCGCCGGACTTGTCGCCCGAGGACCGGTTGATGAGAAAGAAGAGACGGCCCGCTCCGGCGCGGCCGGGCGTTGGCAAATCACGGTTCAGTTGCTCGATCGCGCCCATCCAGGCTTCTCGCTTTGGCTTCACTGAGGTAAGCCGGAACGGAGGGTTTGGTTCCCTGCCTGTCGTCGGTCGTGGCGGTTTGCTGCTCAGGAGGTTGCGCGGGTGCCTCTCGGCATGTCGCCTTGCGACACGCCTGCCGGCCGGCGACTTTCGCGTTGCGAAAGATCGTGCGGGTGCCTCTCGGCATGTCGCCTTGCGACACGCCTGCCGGTCGGCGACTTTCGCGTTGCGAAAGATCGTGCGGTTGCCTCTCGGCATGTCGCCTTGCGACACGCCTGCCGGCCGGCGACTTTCGCGTTGCGAAAGATCGCCGTTGGTGCGGGTGGAGGGACTTGAACCCCCACGCCTTGCGGCGCCAGAACCTAAATCTGGTGCGTCTACCAGTTTCGCCACACCCGCGTCCGGCGCGTCATGTAGCAAAGCATTCCTCTCGATGCGAGCGGATTCTGGTCCGGCCCCCCTCGCCCTTCGCGGACAATATACCTATAACGCCCGGGTTACCTGCCGGAGAGACCCATGAGCCAGCCCCTGTCCCCCGTCGACACAGCAAAGTTCGCCGCCGCCAAACGGGCCTCGGCCTTCGTGGCCGACGGCATGAAGGTGGGGCTTGGCACCGGGTCGACCGCCGCCTGGCTGGTCCGGTGCCTGGCCGAGCGGGTGAAGAACGAGGGTCTGACGTTCACGGGTGTGGCGACCTCGACCGAGACGGCGGATCTGGCGCGCGCGTTGGGCCTGACGATCACCACGCTGGACGAGGCCGGGTGGCTGGACCTGACCATCGACGGCGCGGACGAATTCGATTCCGAGCTGAACCTGATCAAGGGGGGCGGCGGCGCACTGTTGCAGGAAAAGGTCGTGGCGACGGCCTCGGACCGGATGATCGTGATCGCGGACAAGACCAAGAAGGTCGAGACGCTTGGCGCCTTCCCCCTGCCCGTCGAGGTGATCGGATTCGGACGGCAGACGACGAAACGGCTTCTGGAAGAGATCCTCGAAGGGCTGGACGTGATGGGCACCACCGGCAAATTCCGGATGAAGGGCGATCAATTGTTCGTCACCGACGAGGGCCACCACATCATCGACCTGCACCTGGGCCGGATCGGGAATGCGCGGCAGTTGTCGCTGATCCTGAACCAGGTGCCAGGCGTGGTCGAGAACGGTCTTTTCATCGACATCTGCGACGTCATCGTGACCGGCCACGGCGACGGCACGGTCGAGATGCGCGACATCAATTCGGGCGAGGTCGAGACCTCGCATTTTCAAAGCGCGGGCGAGGACAACGCCTTTCGCGACCTGACGGACTGAGTATTGCATGGACTATGACTATGATCTTTTTGTGATCGGCGGCGGCTCGGGTGGCGTGCGCGCGGCCCGGACGGCGGCGGCGACAGGCGCCAAGGTGGCGTTGGCCGAGGAAAGCCGGATGGGCGGCACCTGCGTGATCCGGGGCTGCGTGCCGAAGAAACTGATGGTCTTCGCCTCGGAGTTCCGCGAGCATGCCGGGCTGGCCAGCGACTATGGATGGAGCGGTGAATGCGGCGAATTCGACTGGGAGGCGTTCCGGACGAAGCTGCACACCGAACTGGACCGGCTGGAAGAGATCTACCGCGAGCTTCTGCGCAATTCCGGCGTCGAGATCTTCGATTGTCGCGCTACGCTGGAGGATGCCCACACGATCCGCGCGGACGACCGGACGGTGACGGCGAAGACCATCCTGATCGCCACCGGCGGCCATCCGGTCCGGCCGGACATTCCCTGCGCGGACCTGGGGCTGGTGTCGAACGACATCTTCCTGATGGAGAAGCTGCCGAAGTCGATCCTGATCGTGGGCGGCGGTTATATCGCCTGCGAGTTCGCGTGCATTCTGAACGGTCTGGGCGTCGAGGTGACGCAGTATTACCGGGGCGCGCAGATCCTGCGCGGCTTCGACGACGAGGCACGCGGGCTCATCGCCGAGATGATGCGCGCCCGCGGAATCGACCTGCACATGGGGACGAACATCGTCGAGATGATGGCTGAGGACGATCGGAAGAAGGGTGGCGGCTCCGCGCCATCGGGCGCGAGCATGGGCCCGCCGATCGGCTTCTCGGATACCGGGTCGAAGACACTGGAGGTCAATCCGAAGAGCGAGACCGAGGGGTCTGCGGGCAAGCCGGTCTGGGTCAAGGCGACCAACGGCAGCGAGAAGGTCTTCGATCACGTGTTCTTTGCGACGGGCCGCGCGCCGAACAGCACGGAACTCGGGCTGGAAGAGATCGGCGTCAAGCTGAACCGCCGGGGTGCGATCGAGGTCGACGATTATTCGCGGACGGCGGTCGAGCATATCTATGCCATCGGCGACGTGACCGACCGGATCGCTCTGACGCCGGTGGCCATCCGGGAGGGCATGGCCTTAACCGAGACGGTCTTCAAGGACAATCCGACGAAGATGGAATACGACAATGTGCCGTCGGCCGTCTTTACCCAGCCTGAGCTGGGCACCGTGGGACTGACCGAGGAACAGGCCCGCGAAAAGGAGGAGATCGAGGTCTACTGCACATCGTTCCGGCCGATGCGGTCTGCCTTCGCCGACCGGCCGGACAGAGCGCTGATGAAGCTCATCGTCTCGAAGTCCACGCGCCGGGTTCTGGGATGCCATATCGTCGCGCCCGAGGCGGGCGAGTTGATCCAGATGGTGGGCATCGCGGTCAAGGCAGGGCTGACGAAAGAGGATTTCGACCGCACCGTGGCGGTGCATCCGACCATGTCGGAGGAGCTTGTAACCATGCATTCACCGGTCAGAACGGCTTGAAAATGCGGCCCGGAGGCTACAGTTAGCCTTCCAAGACCAGAACGATAATGACTACGAGAAGGGAAACGACCTTAATGGCCAGCAACAACGGTGGACCCTGGGGCGGCGGAGGCAACCGCGGCGGCGGGGACGACGACGACCGCAGACCGGGACGGCGCCCCGGGCAGGACGGCCCGCAGATCCCCGAGATCGACGAGATCATGAAGAAGGGGCAGGAACAGCTGAAGGTCCTGATGGGCGGCCGGTCGGGCACGCCGCGCGGCCCGAACGGCAGCGGGGGCGGCGGCGAAGGGCCGGAGCTGACCCGCGGCACGGTGGGTCTGGGCGCGCTGGTTCTGCTGGGCATCTGGGCGTTTTCGTCCTTCTATACCGTCAAGCCGGAAGAGCAGTCGGTCGAATTGTTCCTGGGCGAGTTCAGCTCGATCGGGCAGCCGGGCCTGAACTTCGCACCCTGGCCGGTGGTGAGCTATGAGGTCATTCCGGTGACCACGCAGCAGACCGAGGAGATCGGTGTCGGCCGGACCGGTACGCCGGGCGGTGACGGACTTATGCTGACCACGGACGAGAACATCATCGACATCGACTTCCAGGTGGTCTGGAACATCAAGAACCCGGCGGATTTCCTGTTCAACCTGCGCGACGGACGCCAGACCGTACAGGCGGTGTCGGAATCGGCCATGCGCGAGATCGTGGCCAGCAACGAGTTGGCACCGCTTCTGAACCGCGACCGCGCCGCCACGGCGCAGCGTGCCGAGGAACTGATCCAGTCGACCCTGGACAGCTATGAGGCCGGTATCAACATCGTCCGCGTCAACCTGAACAAGGCCGACCCGCCGCGCGAGGTGATCGACGCCTTCCGCGACGTGCAGGCCGCCGAACAGGAACGCGACCGGCTGGAGCGCCAGGCCGACGCCTATGCCAACCGGGTCCTGGCCGGGGCGCGTGGTGAAGCCGCGCAGGTGCTGGAACAGGCGGAAGCCTATCGCGCCCAGGTGGTGAACGAGGCCGAGGGTGAAGCAAGCCGGTTCTCGTCGGTTCTGGAGGAATACCTTCAGGCCCCCGACGTGACGCGGCGCCGCCTGTATATCGAGACGCTGGAGAAGGTCCTGGGCGACATCGACAAGATCATCCTGGACGAAAACGGAAACGGCGGCGGCCAGGGCGTGGTCCCTTACCTGCCCCTGAACGAACTGCGCCGCAACGCGCCCCAGACGGGAGGCAACTGACATGCGTGCCGGAACAATTGCCATTGGCGCCATCGTGATCGCTCTCGTCGCGGCGCTGTCGTCGATCTTTATCGTGGAAGAGCGCGAGAAGGCGCTGGTCCTGCAATTCGGCCAGATCAAGGCCGTGAAGGAAGAGCCGGGCCTGGCCTTCAAGATTCCGTTCATCCAGGAAGTGGTGCGCTATGACGACCGCATCCTGTCGCTGGACACGCCGGCGATCGAAGTCACGCCGTCGGACGACCGACGGCTGGTGGTCGACGCCTTTGCGCGGTACCGGATTGCGGACGTGGTGCAGTTCCGCCAGGCCGTCGGTGTCGGCGGGCTGCGCGAGGCCGAGGCGCAGTTGTCCGATATCCTGAACGACAACATCCGCGCGACGCTGGGTGCCGAGGGCGTGACCTCGAACACGATCCTGTCGTCCGAGCGCTCGGCCCTGATGGACCGGATCCGCCAGCGCGCCGACAGCCGTGCCGCGGCGATCGGGCTGGACGTCGTGGACGTGCGCCTGAAACAGACCAACCTGCCCGAGCAGAACCTGGCCGCCACCTTCGACCGGATGCGCGCCGAGCGCGAACGCGAGGCGACCGACGAACGCGCCCGCGGCGCGGAAGCCGCGCAGCGGGTTCAGGCCCAGGCCGACCGGACGGTGGTGGAACTGGTCTCGGACGCGCAGCGCGAAGCCGAGATCATCCGTGGTGAGGCCGATGCCGAGCGGAACCGCATCTTTGCCAATGCCTATGGCGCGGACGAGGATTTCTTTCGCTTCTACAGGTCGCTGACGGCCTATGAGAATGCGCTGAAGGGTTCGAATTCGACCATGGTTATCAGTCCGGACAGCGAGTTCTTCGAATTCCTGGACGGGGCGGGCCTCTCGCCTGCACCGCGCGCGAACTGACGGGGACCGGCGTTGGAATTGATTTTTCTGGGCCTTGGCCTTGTGCTTGTCTTCGAGGGGCTGGTGTTCGCACTGGCCCCTTCGCGTTTGGAGGAACTGGTGCGGCTGATCTCGGAGATACCGGTCGAGACGCGACGCACCATCGGTCTGGCCGCAGTGGCGCTGGGAGTGCTTCTGGTCTGGCTGGCGCAGGGCGGGTTCTGACCGTCCCGCTGCGTGAACGGCAAGATATCGTTATTTCCCCCGACCTCCCGCCCCTACCCTTGCGCGCGCCATGTGAACAGGACGTGAATGCGGGCGGTGACATGGCCGGTGATTTGCGGACAATTCGACTTATCGGACAGGTTTATTGGCCTGGCCTTCGACGCAGGTGGAGGTTCGGCCCTGTCGTGTGTTCTCTGCGGGATCAGCGGTGCGCGCGTGCGTTGAGGTGCTCTGTCCCATGTGTGCCGGCCCCTTGAATGCGGGCCGCTGGCGTTCGCTGTGCCTGTAGGTCATGGGTTTCATCGATCATCCCGGCCCCGCCGCGAGATACCTTAATGCCCCATGTCCTGTGGCTGGGACGAGATGCCGGCCTTGGGAATCGCCTCGCCTGCCTCGTACTTGTCGAGAAGCTTGTGACCACGAGCCTCGGCCTTGCGGATGCGCATGGCGGTCAGGAAGGCCTCTTGCAGCGTGGGGGACGATGCGCCGATTTCGTCGGCAACCCGGCGCTCAAGGGTCTCGTCGCCGGTCTTCAGATACAATTCGGCGGCCCGCTTGGCCATTCCGTCGGCGACATTCTCAAGAATCGACATGGGTCCTGTCCTACTCGTTCCCGTTCAACTGTGTCGTTCTAGGCGGGTCCCTTGACCCAAGATAGGCGGAACGGGGGCGAAAATGCGCCAGCATGCGCCGTTTCCCACCTTTCTCGCCCTGTGAAAACCGGGCATGTACGGCCAGGTTTCGCCAAGGGATCCGGGCCATGTTTCTGAGCGTTTTCGACATGTTCAAGGTGGGGGTCGGGCCGTCGTCGTCGCATACGATGGGGCCGATGGTGGCGGCGGCGCGGTTTCTGGACCGGCTGCGCGCCTCGCCCTTTCGTGTGGCGGGACTGCGCGCCTCGCTGCACGGCTCGCTGGCCTTTACCGGCGTCGGGCACGCGACTGACCGGGCGGTGATCCTGGGGCTGGCTGGGTTTCTGCCCGAGACCTATGACGCCGAGCGCGCCGAGGCGGCGCTGGCCGATATTCGCGAGACGAAGACCGTGTCGCCCGAGGGGCTGGGACGGCTTGCGTTCGATCCCGAGGCGGATCTGGTGTTCGATTACGGCGCGCCGCTGAAGGGTCACGCCAACGGTCTGATCCTGATGGCGACGGATGCCGAGGGCGATGTGACGGTGCAGGAGACCTACTACTCGGTGGGCGGTGGGTTCGTTCTGACCGAGGCGGAACTGGTCGCCGGCAAGGACAGCGACGACGGCGCGCCGGTGCCCTACCCGTTCAAGTCGGCCGCCGAGATGCTGGAGATGTGCGCGCGCGAGGGCAAGTCCATCGCAGCGTTGAAGCGTGCGAACGAGTTGACGCGGATGGATGCGGCGGATCTGGATCGCGGGATCGCGCGGATCTGGGAGGTGATGAAGGGCTGCATGGACCGGGGGCTGGAGCGGGACGGCATCCTGCCCGGCGGGCTGAAGGTCAAACGACGGGCGGCGGCGATCCGGCGGTCGCTGGATGCCGAGCGTGGCATGAACCTGACGGCGCCGCATACGATCAACGACTGGATCGGCGTCTATGCGATGGCGGTGAACGAGGAAAATGCCGCCGGAGGCCAGGTGGTCACCGCGCCCACGAACGGGGCGGCGGGCGTGGTACCGGCGACGATCCGGTATTGGCTGGAGCATGTGCCGGGGGCCTCGGAGACGCGGCTGGGCGACTTCCTGTTGACCGCCGCCGCGATCGGGGGACTGGTGAAGTTCAACGCCTCGATCTCGGGCGCGGAATGCGGCTGTCAGGCCGAGGTGGGATCGGCGAGCGCGATGGCGGCGGCGGGGCTGGCCGCGGTACTGGGTGGCACGCCCGAACAGGTCGAGAACGCCGCCGAGATCGCGCTGGAGCATCATCTGGGAATGACCTGCGATCCGGTGAAGGGGCTGGTTCAAGTGCCCTGCATCGAGCGGAACGGACTGGGCGCGATCAAGGCGGTCAGCGCGGCCTCGCTGGCGCTCCGGGGCGACGGGACGCATTTCGTGCCGCTGGACGCGGCCATCGAGACGATGCGGCAGACCGGCGCGGACATGAGCGAGAAGTACAAGGAGACCGCGTTGGGCGGGCTGGCCGTGAACGTGCCGAACTGCTGAGCGCGGCAGGCTTGCCGATCCGTTACCGCGCCGGGCGGCGCGCGTGGTGAACCAGAGGCGATTTGACGGGCCTTCGGGCACAATGCGCTGATCGGGAAGGATTTTTCCGGGTTTCCCGGTGTCGGCCCCATGTCCGCAAAGTGTCGGCCTTGTGTATGGCAGATTGTATGGCAACAAGGTGCGCTGGATTAACGCTCCGTTCATCTGTTGGCGCCGGGCACGGCAAAATCCCCGCCGGGCTTGCCAGGCCCGGCGGGGGGATGCCCGGTGCGTCGACCGGGCATGCTTCAGGAAGGCGGCGCCGCCTTACGGGGGCCGGTGGTATCCTCTGGCCGGAACGGAAAGGGCCGAAACCCTTGTTCACCGTCACGCTGTGCGTCCGCATGAGACCATGCGGCCCGCAGGTTCGAACCGGGCAAGCGTGGTTGCCGAAGGTTGAAGACGCGTGAACCGGGCGTTCGGGCCTAGAACAGCTTCGGATGCGTTATCGTCGAGAGCGCGTAGGGCGCGGGTTCCGATTTCAGGAAATACGATCGGACGACGGACGGCGCCTCGTCGATCCCGAAAGCGGCCGTTTGGCGGAACGCCCGTGGATAGTTCTGTTCGCTTGAGCGGATCAGCACGGCGCGCCCGACCAGGGGCGCCTGGGCGCCGAGGTCGGGAAAGTTGACGAAGCCCAGGCGCATACCGGTCCGGAAATCGGCCGCGCCGAAGCGGTAGTAATGCGACAGCCCGCCGAGCCCGTCCGGCGACCTGATGACGCCGAAGATGTGCAAAAGCGAGTCGCGTTTGATCAGGACCGGTCCCGACAATTCGCGCACCGCCTTCGGTACGCTGACATCGAAGAAACCGTTCGGCATCCGTGAGTAGGCCCAGCGACCCGCGCGAGCGTCTCCCGCGATGAGCAGCGGGATGCGCAAGAGCCGGGGCGTTTCGATGTCGAGCGCGGCGAAGAGATCGTAGACGCCCGATTTCAGGTCGTCCTCGGTCGGACAGGTTGCGCCACCCACGGCGGCTTCGAGGCCATTGCGTGCCGTGGTGGCGTGAATGTGGCTGGCCGCCGCGCTGTCCGCCGCTTCGACGGCATCGGCGGCGGGGCCGAAATGATAGGGATACTGGCTGACCGCGAGGAAGTAGTCGCGCACGAAATCGGGTGCGTCCTGCATCTTCAGCAAGGGCGGGCGCCGGCGGGCGCTGCGGTAGCTGCCCGCGTCGAGGCGGCGCAGGACGACCTTGGAGGCCATTGAACTGGCGCCTGGATACGGCACGATCCGCGTCGCGATGCCCCGGCGGATGCGTTGCGCGGGGTCCTCGGGGCCAAGGATGACTGTTACGAAAAGCTTTTCCTCGTCCGGCGACGAGGCCCGGTTCTGGAGTGTCAGATAGTAGGAGTGCTCGAACTTGACCTTGAGTATCCCGGTCATGCGGCGGAAGGCGTAGGGCGACCCGGACGGCAGCGCCGCTCTGGGCAGAACGGCGCGAACGCGGCAGGACGCGCCGTCGTTGGTGATCGAGAGCGTCAGCCGTGTGACGGTGTCCATCATGAGCGGATTGGCGGAAAGCAGCTCGTACACCCCGCTGGGAACCTGATCCGGGCCGGGGTTCCGGGCGTTACCGAACATGTCGGCGTCGAAGCGTTCGAGCCTGGGTTGGGCGGTATGGGTGTCGTCCCGAACGGCGGCCCAAGGATCGAGCGCGAGAACCCCGCAGAGCCGCATGAAGCTGTCGGCACGCGGCAGCGCGCTGCCGGCGAGGTACCGATGGACCTGTTGACGGTTGAGACCGGCCCGTCGCGCGAGCTCCGACGGCGTCATGCTGCCCATCGCGGCGACGAGGCGTTCGCCGAAAAGTTGTGCCGGTGTCTTTGGCAAGCGGAACGTGCCCTTCCCGGGAGCCGATAACAGCGACCCCAGGTTCTTTGAGACACGAAACGAACGATTCGGGAAGCAACTGAGTGACATTTGTCACGAAAAAGCGACAGGCTCGGGTAGAATCTGCGGATTTAGCGGAGATCCGGATCAATACTAGCGATATTTGGTTCCGGCTGGATGAATCGGATCATTAAAAAAGCGACATATTCACATAATTTGATTTGATCTATTTCGTAGCCCGCGTCGTTTCCGGCGCTACGCTGAACGTTCAATAGAAGCCACTTCGGATGGTGAATTTACAGACAGCCTGCCGGGCGAGCCCGGGCGGAAACGAGCGGTGTTGCACTATGGAAGGAACATTCAGCGCCTTTCGCCCACAGCGCCGTCTAGGGAGGACCGGGATGCCGGGCACGTACTGGATTGACAAGAAAACGAATATTGTCGTGAAGAGATACTCGGGGACGGTGACGGTCAGGTGCGTGTTGAACGTTCTGGACAGTGTCGAGGCCGATCCGGAGTTCGCCAGCGGGATGAACGAATTGAACGATTCCCGCGCGGTCACCGCATATGCGATTGCGCGGGATGAGCTGGAGCACCTGGCGGAACTGGTCAAGGGATACAACGTCCGCGTGCGCGGGTTGTCGCGGAAAGCCGTGGTCGTGCTGACCGACGAGACCTGGCGGACGGCGCATCTGTACCGGTCGCTTGTCACCGCCGGAACCCGGCTGGAGGTCGGCGTTTTCGATGCAATGTCGGAGGCGTTGGATTTTCTGAGGGTGATGGACGAGGAGGACCGCCAGCGCCTCATGAAACATCAGGTGATCTACAATTGAGACCGGGGGCGCTCAGAACGCCTGTGGTTTCGCCTCGCGCGCCATGTGATCCAGGACGGCGTTGACGAATTTGGGTTCGCGGCCTTCGGGGAAGAAGGCCTTGGCGACGTCGACGTATTCGCTGATGACGACGCGGGGCGGGGCCTCGCCCTCGGTCAGTTCGGCACCGGCGGCGCGGAATAAGGCGCGAAGCGTCGGGTCGATCCGGTCGATGGGCCATTTGGCGACCAGCGCGCGGTCGGTCATCTTGTCGATCTTCGCCTGCCAGTTGACGGCGTCGTCCAGGATGCGGCGGAAGAGGTCGATGTCGCCCTCGGCCAGTGTTTCGCCCTCGATCTCGGCGCCGAAGCGGAAATCCTCGAATTCGCGCTGGACGGCTTCGACGGTCTGGCCCGCGGCCTCCATCTGGAAGAGCGCCTGCACGGCGTAGAGGCGCGCGGCGGATTTCATCTGGCGGGTGGAGGCGGTCATGCGGTTGCGGGTCCCTGGCCGCCGCCCGCGATCTGGTATTCGCCGGGGGCGAAGCCGGGCTTGCGGCGCTGGCCGCCCCAGCGGCGGGCGAGCGCGATCAGGTGGACGCAGGCCTCGGCGGCGGCGCCCGCGGTGTTGAGGCGGCTGGCGTCGGCGCGTTCCTCGGCCTGGTCCATGTTCTCGACCGTGATGATGCCGTTGCCGATGCAGAGACCCTGAAGGCCCAGGAGCATGATTCCGTTGGCCGATTGCTCGACGACGACATCGTAATGCGAGGTGCGGCCTCGGATGACGCAGCCGAGCGCGACGTAGCCGTCATAGTTCGAGAGGCGGTTGGCCAGCGTGATGGCGGTCGGGATTTCAAGCGAGCCGGGCACCTCGATCGTCTCGTGCGTGGCATTCGCGCGGTCGAGGACCGAGCGGGCGGAGGCCAGCTGGGCCTCGGCGATGGCGGTGTAGTAGGGCGCGATGACGATGGCGACCTTGGTGGGGTCGGTGAATTCGGGAAGCCGCAGGTCGTTGTCGGAATGGCCGGCCATTACGTGTGCTCCTGCACCTTGCGGGTGCCGACGATTTCAAGCCCATAGGCGTCGAGGCCGACGACGCGCGGTTTGGGCGAGTTCGTGAGAAGGATGAGCTTGGAGAGGCCGAGCGACGAAAGAATCTGCGCTCCAAGCCCATATTGACGAAGTGTCTGGGGCGAGGTTCCGTCATTTGACGCAAGTTTCATCGTCGTATCGCGCAGCAGGACCAGCGCCCCCCTGCCCTCGGCCGCGATCAGTTCCATCGCGTCGCCGAACTCGTTGCGGCGGCCCCTGGGGCCGAGGCCGACCACGTCGAGCATCGGGTCGAGCGCGTGCATCCGCACGAGTACCGGGTCGTCGCCCGAGATGTCGCCCTTGACCAACGCGATGTGCTGATCGCCGTGGGCGGTGTCCTCGAAGAGGCGCATCAGGCAATCGCCGGCGAGTGCGGAGGTTAGGGTGTCGTCGTTCGTGACGCGCACGAGGTTGGCGTGGCGGGGAGGGTAGGAGATCAGGTCCGAGATCGTACCGATCTTGAGGTTGTGGTGCTGCGCGAAGGCGATCAGTTCCGGCTGTCGGCTCATCGTGCCGTCTTCGTTCATCAC
>ERZ869936.743-NODE-743-length-27771-cov-7.174917_pt1 | contig 27771 bp, 14 predicted proteins | sample MGYA00520876_ERZ869936 | MGnify/ENA primary metagenome ERZ869936 (study PRJEB32218, sample SAMN09650985) | biofilter metagenome | isolation source: enrty point of leading RO module | place: Saudi Arabia: Thuwal, RO plant located on Red Sea | collected 2016-02-17 ... | reverse complement strand
CGGAAAGGGAGCCCCCTCCTCCGCCCACCTGTCCGTGCAGATCAGCCCCCGCTTCCCGCAGCCTGGGCTGGTCTGGATCGGCTCGGCCCTCAACCGCATCCCCACCCTGACCAACGACGAGATGGACATCGCACCGGGCACGGACGCGCCCCTGCTTGAGCACGCCGGAACCACCCTCCGGCGACATTGCACCGACGAATCGCGCGTATGCTCGAAACAAGAAGTCTCAAACTCGACCTCTTGGCACTGGGACTGTTTGCGCTAACAGTCTTCCTGGGCCTGGCGTTGTTTACCTACGAGCCGACCGACTCGCTCGACGCGCTGGTCTATCCCGCCACCGGGGCAACGCACAATGCCTGCGGCCGCTCAGGGGCGCTGGTTGCCGACCTGCTACTGCAAGGCTTCGGCATCGGGGCGTACTACATCCTGGTTTCGCTCAGCGTGCTGGATGCCTGGCTACTAGCCCGCCGCCCGGTTTCAGACCGGTTCTTGCGGGGGTTCGGCTGGCTGATGTCACTGGTCGGTCTGACGACGCTGGCCTCGTTGGGCATTCAGTCGTGGTCGCCCGGTCCGGTCATCGGTCCGGGCGGATACCTCGGCGCGGCCGGACGGGGCTTTCTGGAAATGCACTTTGCCAGCGCCGGCGCCGTGCTGCTGACGCTTAGCGTCTTGATCGGCGGATTGTTGCTTTGCACCGAGTACACGCTGCCGCGTTTGCTGGGTTTGCTGTTGATGGCGCCCGGCCGAACCTGGAAACAGATCCGGTTGCACGTGGCACGGGCCGAAAACACTGATACACAGAAGCGGTCGCGACGCACCGATCTGGATGACGAGGAAGAAGAGGAAGAAGACACCGAAGTCACCGTAAAGATCCGGGGCAAGACTGCTGGCGGTTCGCACGTCGAGGACGAAGAAGAGGAGGAGGAAGAGGACGTCGAGGAAGAGGACGTCGAAGCAGAGGGTGAGGACGACGAAGAGGAAGAGGCCGAAGCTCCGCAACCGAAGAAGCCGGCCCGAGGTCTGCCGCGACTACTGCGTCCGAAGAAGAAGAGCGAACGCGAAGAGGTCATGACGCAGCTCGACGCGGCCAGCCGTACCGACGACACGCACGACTACGTGCTGCCGTCGGTCGACCTGCTGCTCGAGGGCGAGGACATCTGTTACGAGGAACACGAGCGCGAAGTACGCCGTCAGGCCAAGATCCTGGAGAAGACCTTCGCCGACTTCGGCTTCCGGGTCCGCGTGGTCGAGATCGAGACCGGTCCGGTCATCGCGCAGTTCGAAGTCGAACTCGAGGCCGGATTGCGGCTGTCGAAGATCACCAGCCTGGCTGACGATCTTGCCATTGCCCTGCGTGTACCCAGCGTGCGCATCGTGGCGCCGATTCCGGGCAAGAATACCGTGGGCATCGAGGTGCCCAACTCGGAGCGGCACCTGGTCCGCTTGCGAGAAGTGATCGAAGAAGCCAACGGCCGCGCGCAGAAGATGCGGATTCCGATCTACCTGGGCAAAGACGTGTCCGGCAAGTCGATGGTCGTCGACCTGGCTACGCTGCCGCACTTGCTGATTGCCGGCCGCACCGGCACGGGCAAAAGCGTGTGCCTGAACTCGATCATCGTGTCGATGTTGATGACGCGCCGGCCGGACGAAGTGCGGATGCTGATGATCGACCCGAAGATGGTCGAGCTCAGTCCTTACAAGCGGCTACCGCACTTGATGCACCCGGTGGTGACCGACATGCGCAAGGCGGAGGCGATCCTCGCCTGGGCCGTGGAGAAGATGGAAGAGCGCTATACGTTGTTGGCCAAGGCCGGCGTGCGCCACATCAGCTCATACAACCAATTGGGCGAAGAGGAACTGCTCGATCGGCTCGAACCGGAGGACGAGGAGCAGCGCAAAGCGATTCCGACGAGCTTGCCGTACATCGTGATCGTGGCCGACGAAATGGCCGACTTGATGATGACCGCCGCCAAAGAAGTCGAACAGCACATTATCCGGCTGGCCCAAAAGAGCCGAGCCGTCGGCATCCACCTGGTGCTTGCCACGCAAAAGCCGACGGTCGACGTCATTACCGGTTTGATCAAATCGAACCTGCCGGCGCGGATCGCGTTTCAGGTCGCCAGCCGCACCGACAGCCGCGTCGTGCTCGACGAAATGGGGGCCGACAAATTATTGGGCAACGGCGACATGCTCTTCCTATGGCCCGGCACCAGCACGTTGCTCCGCGGCCAGGGAACGTTCGTCAGCGACGAAGAGATCGACTCAGTGGTCGACATTTGCGGCGAAACCGAACAGCAGTTCGTCAAGGAACTTGTGCAGCTCAAAGCGCCGGAACGCGAAGGCGAGCAGACCGCCAAATCGTCGAACCGCGACGAGCTGTACGAATCGGCCGTCGACGTCGTGGTGCGCGAAGGCCGCGGAAGCGTCTCGCTTCTGCAACGTTCCTTGGGAATCGGCTATGGCCGTGCCGCCCGATTGGTCGACTACATGGCCGAGGACGGCATCGTCGGACAATACAATGGTTCGCAAGCCCGCGAGGTGCTGGTAACCGTCGAGCAATGGGAGCAGATGCAAGCCGAGGGCGGACCGTCGGCCGCATCCGCGCCGGCCGCTGAGCCACCCAAGAAGCCGAAACAGCGCGTCCACCGCGTTTTGAAAGTAGCGCCGCGTTCGCGGCGCGAGTTCGACGATGAGGACGCGGCGGCCGACGAAGACGCATCCACGTTCGCTAGCGAGGGTGGCGGCGAGGACGAGAGTTCGGGCCGGCATGCGTCGGCCGAGTACGACTCGGAGGAACTCGAGGAAGAAGAGGAGGCGCCGTTCGACGAAGACGACGCCGGGGAAGAACTCGTCGACGAAGACGATGAGCAGCTCGAGGACGAAGTCGAGGAAGAGGAGTACGACGAAGACGACACCGAGGAGACTGACGAGTCCGAAGAGTACGACGAGGATTCCGACGAGGAGTACGAGGACGACGAAGAAGAGGAACTCGACGACTCGGACGATGAAGAGGACGTCGAATACGAATACGAATACGAAGCGGCCGAAGAACCTACACCGCCTCCTGCGGCCGTTCGTCGCCGCCGGCGCGAAAGCGCGTAGTACGCACTACGGCCCCGCGCGCTGCTTGCGTTGAAAATACGCGGCACGAGCACTTCGGCCATGGCGGCGTGTTGCGACACCGTGCCGCCCTTCTGCGGCGGGCCAGGCTGCCTGCCCCGGGTCTCCACTACCTTGCACCAGGCGTGGCCGCATGCTTGAATGATGGGGCAAGCTCCCCGCGTTCCCGCAGGTCATCCCGCCCGAAGGAGACTCACCGTGATCGTTCGACGTTTCCTGCCTGTTTGTGCCCTGTTGGTGGCCTTGGTTTCCGCTTCGTTGTCGGCGGTATGGGCCGCCGCGGAAGATGCCCCCAAGAAGAATGCCCGGATGCTCTTCGTCACGCAGAGCGCCGGCTTCCGACACGGCTCCGTCACGCGCAAGGAAGGCCAACTTTCGCCGGCGGAGCGGGCGATTACGGACCTGGGCATTGGCAGCAACCTGTTTCGGGTGGACTGCACGCAAGACGCCGGTTCGATCACCAAGGAACAGTTGGACAACTACGACATCGTGATGTTTTACACGACCGGCGATTTGCCCTTTGCCGACGACGTGCGCGACTATTTGTTCAACGATTGGGTTAAGCAAAAGGGGCATGGGTTTATCGGCACGCACTCGGCGGCCGACACCTATCACAACTATCAGCCCTACTGGGAAATGCTCGGTGGAACATTCAACGGCCACCCCTGGGGATCGAACCAGACAGTCACCGTAACGGTTCACGACACCGCGCACCCGGTGAGCAAGCCGTGGGGTGACGAGTTCGAAATCACCGATGAGATCTACCAGTTCAAGCACTGGCAGCCGGAAAAGGTTCACGTGCTAATGAGCTTGAACATGGCCAAGACCAAGCTCAAGAAGCCCTATCACGTGCCGATCGCCTGGGTCAAGGAGTACGGCGAAGGGAAGGTGCTGCACATGAGCCTCGGCCATCGAGAGGACGTCTGGACGAACCCGAAGTACATGGATTCGCTCTTGGGCGGCATCCGCTGGATGCTGGGTTACGAAAGTGGTGACGCCACGCCCAACCCGGCCGTCTCGTCGGCGCAAGAAGCCAAGGCTAAGGCCGATGCCGAAGCAGCCGGCGCGGGCTAACGAGCATCGTGGCCCAATCAGTCGGCGTCCTGCGCCGGTTCTTCCGGCGGTTCCAGGGCGATCTGCAGCCAGCCGTCTTCCACTTGGGCCCGCGCGATGCGCAATCTTGGCGCCTCTTCGGAATCATCGGTAATCGGCAACTGCGGGCTGCCAAAGGTGTAGGTGTCGTCCAGCGCCCGCGCCAGCTTGCGCTGCACCGCCAGTCGCAAGGTTTGCTGCCGGCCGCTGAGCGCCGGCGTGCCTTCGCCCCGTCGCTCGAGCGGACGGACGTTCAGCCGGCCTTGCCGCACCAGTGCCAGTTCACCCTCGCGTTGCTCGACGTTGTAATGCGCGTCGACGGTCATGGCGGGATACTTGACGTCGTCGGAATCGAACGAGGTGATGTAAAATTTCGCATGGACCTGCCCGCCGGCAAAATGCACGTCGAGCGGATGATCTGCAAACCGGGCCCGAAAGTCGCCCCGGTTACGCTTGTCTTCGGCGGCCTCGCCAAACATCTCAGCAATCGTTTCGGACAACTGCTCGCCCGTCAGTTCGCGTCCCGCCAATGACGCCAGTGCCTGGTCTTCTAGCGCGCTGGCCGCCATGTAGAAGCGGATTGGGGCTGTCGAATCGAACTCGGGCGGAGGACCCGGGGCGGCAAACAGGGCAGGGCTTTCCAGCCGGCACTCCCAGCGCAGCAACGCTTCGTCGCAACGGACGCGGATATCGGGCGTGGGGCGGTGCGCCTCGAATTGGCGGTCGCGGAGCTCGGTGTACGATCGATTGAACCGCGCAACGAGGTCGTTGCCCTCGGCGTTCATACGACCGACGATTTCGCGGCGTGTGGCTGCCGAAGCGTCAGCTTCGGCCCGGCCCCGGCTGGCGTACGTGCGTCGAACCGCCTCATTGCGGCGCCGCCGAAAACCGGGTGCGTTGATGCTGTTGAAAACGATTGACGTATCGGCCCGCGCGGTCGCGGGCTCGGTGCTTAATCCGTGCGCGTCCAGGGCGAATTGCTTTCGGCCGTGAAACGTTGTGTGTGACGTGCTCACGATGCCAACCCCCTGGTTCGTGCCACGCGTGCGGGCCACGCTGGAGCCATCGAGCAGAAACCGGGCTTGTGCCACGGAGCGCGACGGCAACACGTCGCATCGCATGGTGCCCGAGATCGTGCCGCTGCCGTAGCTACGCGTTCCGGCGAACACGTCATTGACGTCATATCGATCTTCGAAAGATTGCAAGAACTGGTCTTGCAGCCACGACGTGCTGACTTCGAAGATCACGTTCGGTCGCGAGTACTCGGCGCGGATCGACGCGGTGAGCGCGGAACCCTGGCCGAGCCGTTCGCGGCGATTCACGGCCGCGGCGATGCGGGCGGCGTTGTCGTTCCCGCCATCTGCATTTGGCTCGAGCAGGCTGGCCAGTTCTTTCCACGCGGCCGCGTGTTCCTGTGCCGACTCGTTGGCCAAATATCGGCGGTAGATCCGAATATACGACTGTACGGCCAGTGACGCCTCGACCATCGGCGGCGCGTCCCAAACGGACGGGGCGCCCTGCCATCGCGCTTCGAGCCGATCGAGCAGATCCGGATCGCGCTCGTCGCTATAGATCAGAGCGCGCGTCGTGGGCCACGAAAGAAAATACCGCCATGCGTCGTCCGGATTCGACAACGAGGGTATCCGTCGTTCGAGCGCAAGGAGACTGCGTTGCAACGCAACACGCGCGATGCGGACCATCTCGGGCGTGGTCGGCTGAAAGTCGTCGGCCCGGGCCCGACACGCTTCCGCCCATTGATCGGCCGGCACCGATTGTAATTCCGCGTGTCGCTTTTCCAGGATGTCGGCCAGCCGTTGCAGCGCGGGGGCGCTGTAGTCCGAATCGGCCCCGGCCCGCACTTTATCGATCGCTGATCGCAACACGATCGGTTCGGCCCGATTGCCCATCCGCAGTTCGTGCTCAACGTCTTTCAGGCCTAGCCGGTGCGACCATGCGTTCCAACCCGGCTGCGATCCGTAAACCCGCTGCAAATCGCGGAGGGCGTCGCGCGCTTGTCGGGCCGTCGGCGTGTCAATTTGTGCCTGCGCGGGAAAAGCGCACAGGGCTGTCAGCGCGAATGCCGTCGTCACGATAGCCGCTCGAGCAGCCGCATTGGTGATTTCTCGAGTACCGATGAAAGACACAAGTCCGTCGAGGAGTCGGTCGCGAATTGCCATGGCGTAGTCACCTTCCGTCGCTAGAATTCCTGCTCGCCTGAATTGATCACGCCGAAGCGAATCATCCATCCACCCTCGGTTTGTGACATCACGATCGCACCTTTTTCGAGCGCGTCGCGCAGCACTTCAAACTGCGGTGCGGCCGAGTACGGCACCTCCTTGCCTTCGGACGTGTCACCGAATAGCAGCACCCGCAAGAGCCGCGCCGCCAAGGGCTCGGCTTGTACCTGTGGCGCTTCGTCGTCTTCGGACGTCGCTTCCTCGGGCATGGGCGGCGGACCGCTCGTCGCCGCAGTGTACGAGGGCTCGAGCAATCGGTCGGGACGAAGCAGCGACTGAAACGCGGTCGTTTCGTCCGTATGCGCCTGCGACCATTCGAGCAGCCGTTGCCAGCCTTGGTCGTCGGCCAACTTGGCGCCGCGCGTTGTCTGTTCCAGCGCGTCGCGCAGCAGCGCCGCTTCGGTGCTAAAGATCAATTTTCCGTCCCCGACTGCCAGACCGCGGACGGTCACCAGCGAGTCGCTTTCGCCTTCGACGAACAAGGAAGCGTTTCCCTCGACGGTCCATACATCGAACCCGCTCCACGATTGGCGTTTTACCCGCTCGTCTCCCTTATAGAATCGCGACAGCGCATCGACGACTCGTGGCACGTCAGGCACGTCGGCCACGTATAGCCAGCGGCCGGGAGTTTCTTGGTTGGCTTCGTCGGACGAATCGCCGTCGGCCGCCGGGCCGGCGTCGCTGATGCGGGTCAGCTCAGGCGCGAGTTGCTGGAAAATGTCGCGTCGCAGGTCAACCTGCACACCCTCGGGATCATCACGCAACCCGTCCAGCATGTCCTCGAACAGTCCTTCACCGTACGGTCCCGGCTCGTTCGCCTGGTCGTAGAGCGTGCCGAATCCTTTCATGGCCAGCGGAAAGTCCCACCGCCACACGCCCGCCGTGGTGACGTCCGACGCAATCCAATCCGGCAGCTTCGACAAGGGGCCGGGTTGGAACTCGAAGATGCGCATCGCGCCGCGGTACGGACGTTCGATTTGCATCGTGGCATCGACGGCCCATTCGCATGTTTCGTCAGCGAATCGCAGTTTGCCAGCGACCCATTGGACAGCGGACAAGCCGATTCGCTTGGCGGCTGCCACTTCGTCCTCTTCCGAATCGTCGTCAGATTCGTCGGACTCAGCGGCGGCGGCATCTTTGTTTTGGGCGCGCACCAGCTCCCAGAGCTGGAACGGGCGAAGCAAGAATCGAACGCTTGACAAGTCGGACTCTTCGACGTTTGTGTCGGCATCCGCGAACGAGACGACGTTTGACTGGGCGGCCAACGACTTGTCCGCAGTCACGGCCAGAACGGCGTCGGCTGCCGCTTGTGAGTTGGCGACACCGTACAGCTTGCTCGTGGCGAACAGGACTCGCGTCGGCTCCGACTCGCGATCGCGCGGCGGCGCAAATGCGGAAAAGTTCGCTCCACCACGGGTGGACGTCGAGCCTTGGAATCCGTGGGAGTTGAAGTATTCAGCCGCCGCGGTCAGGCACCGCGGCGTGTCTCGTTGCACTTCGGCCGGCGAGAATAGCCAGACAACACCCTGCGCGCCGTCGTCCAGTGGAAAGACGAGCATTCCGCCGGAGTCGCGCGTCGCGGCAAGGTCACTCCAATCGAAGCCGAACAGCGGTCGCAATCGCAAGGCGCTCGCTTTGCCGCGTTGGTCCAACGCGGCGATCAGCGGCTCGAACGGCTGGCCAGCGAGTTTGCCGCCCAATTCGGTCTTCGTGAATGCGGCGCACGTGGCAGCCAGGTCGTGTGAGTACACGGCCAGGCACGTATTGACCGGCGCGTGTTCGAGAAAACGGTCAGTCGCATCGGCAGCCGGCGACGATTGTGCCCAACAAGTCGCCACGACCAGCGCGGCGAAGAGATTGCGGTGGAAACTCACGGTGCGAAACCAGTTGCTCGGAGGATCGTAGACGCCAGTGATCGAAGTCGGAGGGCGACGCGGTCACGGGCGAAATCGCGAACAACCGGCGTCGCGCTATCTCGCGCGACGATACGACCGGTCTCTCTCGCGATCTCCCGTCTCGAAACTCCTAGACAGCCTCGGCCCTCGCACCGTGGCAGCGGCAGAATCCTTCTGGCACGCATTCCGCTCAGTGAGTCGGACTACGCGCTGCAAACGAGAAACTGTGAACGCCCATTATGTGCGGACGCCCAAATACTCGCAAGCATGCACTCGGTCGATGGCCCGTGTTGCTGGACCTGTGCGGGGCGGGGGAGCGCAAGTTTCGCCGCACGTTTTATCGCGCCGCGCTACGAACAATCGGCAGGTTCGTATTCACGCAAACGTTCGGCACGACTGGCACCAACGGACCGACAGCGTGGCGGGATACCGATCGCGCAACTATCATGAACATCTCTCGTTCGCGTCGTGCCTCGGCCGATTTGTACCTACCCCGCGCGCCTGATGGCCATCCTCGAAGCGATCCAAGTCTGGAAGAACTACGGCGGACAGGGTTCGGTCGTCGTCCATGCCCTGCGCGGCGTCGACGTGCGCGTCGCGGCCGGCGAATTTCTGGCCATCATGGGGCCGTCGGGCTGCGGAAAAAGCACGCTCTTGCACTTGCTCGGCGGCATCGACGCACCGACGAAGGGCACTGTGCTGCTCGACGGTACCGATCTGGGCAGTCAAAACGACACCCAGCGCAGCATCGTGCGCCGGCGGCGGCTGGGATTCGTGTTTCAGAAGATGAATCTGCTGCCTACGCTCTCGGCGTTGGAGAACGTGGCGCTGCCGCTACGGGTCGACGACGTAGCGCGGCGCGAAGCCCATCGCCGGGCAGCCGAAGTGCTCGAGCGTGTCGGCCTTGCGCCCCGCGCTGCCCACTATCCCCACGAAATGTCTGGCGGGGAACAACAGCGCGTGGCGATCGCTAGGGCGCTGGTGGTACAGCCGGCTGTCGTGTTGGCCGACGAACCGACGGGAGCGCTGGACAGCACGACCGGCCAGAGCATTCTCGCGCTGTTACGCGGCTGCGCGGATCAGGGGCAGACCGTCGTCATGGTGACCCACGATGCCAACATGGCCACGGCGGCCGATCGTCTGCTCGTGATGCGCGACGGTCAAATCGTCGACGATCCTGCCGGCGCAGGTCCCGGTGCCTTGGCTCCGGAGGCATCCGACCGACTCGGGTAGGCGATCCATGAACCTCGTCCACTTGATCGTGCGGCAATGGCGCCAGCGCTTGGCGCGGACGTTGCTCTCGGTGGCCAGCGTGGCCATCGCCGTGGCCGCGGTGCTCGGAGTGATGCTGGCGCAAAGCTCGGTGCGCTTGGCCTATCGCGAGCTATTGGCCGTGACCGAGAGCAGTCCGGCGGTTGAGATCATCGCGGCTGAGGGTGGTCGATTCGACCCGGCGGCTATCGGGCCGCTTACCGACGTCGCCGGCGTGCGGGCCGCGACCCCGGTGGTCACACGAGCCACGCTGGCGCGCGTGAACGGAGAACGCTTTCGAGCAGTCGTGCTGGGCATTCCGTCCGGCGACGAAGCGATCTGGGAGGCACTGCCGCTGGTCGACGGAGTGCCTTGTCGGCAGGAGCGGCAAGCGCTGTTATCGGCCGAGTTGGCGCGCAGCTTGAACTTCGACGTCGGCGACCGGTTGATTCTGCTTGGCAAGCGCGGGCCGCATCGAGCCACGATCGTGGGGCTGGTCAACGCGGCGGCTCTGGCCGAAGTGGCTCCGGCTGCGACCATCGTAATGCCGCTTAACGAGCTGCGAGAGATGTACCGGTTGGGTGATACGGTCAACCGGGTGCGTGTTGCGCTGGATCCCGCGGCCGATCGCGACGCCGTGCAGCAAGCCGTGGCTGACCGGCTGCCGGACGACTTTGTGGTGCAGGCTCCGTTGGCGCAGTTGGAATTGGCCGGCGGGATCCTCCGCTCGACCGAGTTGGCGTTGCGGTTTGCTGGAGCGCTGTCGATGGCGATGGCGGCGTTGATCGTCGTCAACACGCTGCGAATGAACTTCGGAGAGCGCCGGCGCGACATGGCGGTGTTGCGCGTTCTGGGCGTCACAGCGCGCCAACTGGAACGACTGCTGCTGCTCGAGGGCCTGCTGTTTGGATTGGTGGGCGCGATGCTCGGCATCCCGTTGGGGTTGGTGTTGGGGCGCGGATTGGCCGCGATCATGCACCAACTGGCCGGGGCCGGCGTGCCCGAACCGCAGACTCCGTATTGGGCGCTTCTCGCGGCGCTGATCGCCGGGCCGCTGGTGGCGGGTGTCGCGGCGCTGGTGCCGGCCGTGCAATCGCGCGGCGTCTCGCCGGCCGAGGCACTCGGCGATACCGAGACCCGCCGCGGAGAACGGTTTCCCTGGTGGTCGGTTGCCTGGGGAGCGGGCATTTGGGCAGTCGCCGTGGTGCTGTTGGCACTGGTCAGCCTCGAGCGAATCCCGACCGAGGCCGCGATACCCGCAGGTGTCTGCATGTTGGTCGGCTTCATCGCGGTGATTCCGGCCGTGCTGGGGCCCGTGATTCGCGCCGCGGCGAGGCTTGTGTCGCCGTGGACCAAGACCGAGGGTGAGATCGCGGCCGACCAATTGCTCGAACGTCCGACGCGCACCGGGTTGACAGTGGGCGTGCTGGTCGTGGCAATCAGCACCGGCATTGGCATGGGCAACGCGATCGTCAACAACGTCGACGACGTGCGCGGATGGTATCGCCGATTCACGGCAGGCGACATCCTGGTCGCCGGTCCGTCCTTGACCGAGGGCGCTGCCGAAAGCCGCGATCGCACAGACGTTCGCCAGGTAATCGCCGCGCAGGCTGGCGTTGAGCACGTCATCGAATCACGATTCTTTCCCGCGCGGGCCGGCGGAATTCCGACGACGTGCATCGCCCATGAGTTTCATCCGCGCTTGATTCTGCCGTGGGCCATCTCGGCCGCGGAAGCCGAACGAATTCGCGCACGGCTTAGACAAGGCGAGGCGGTAATCGGCAGCGGGCTCGCCAAGCGCTTGAACATCGGGCCAGGCGAGGCCCTGCGCTTGGAGGTGCAGGGTAGGGAATTGACGTTCGACGTAGCTGCCGTGGTTCGCGACTACACGCTTGGCGGTCTGGCGGTTTACATTGATCAACCGGCTGCGGCCGAGCTGTTCGAGTTGGGACCGGCTAATTTCTACACGGTACTCACCGCGCCGAAGGTTGACATCGAACCGCTCATGGAAACGTTGCGGACGCTCCTGGAACAAGAGGGGCTAGTCGTCGAATCGTATGCCAGCCTTCGCGGCCAAGTGGACCTGCTGATCGGCGGCATTGTCGGTGCGTTGTGGGGACTATTGACGATTGGCTTCGTCATCGGAGGCGTTGCCGTGGCAAACACGCTTTCGATGAGCGTCTTCGAGCAAACGCGCGAGCTGGGGCTGCTCAGAGTCATTGGCATGACGCGCCGTCAATTGCGCAAATTGATCTTGTGCGAATCGCTGCTGATTGGTGTTCTCGGCGCGTTGATGGGAACATTGGCCGGATTAACCACCGCCTGGATAATCCATCTTTGCAACGAGCCGTTGCTCGGGTATTCCGTGCCATTTTCGTTGCACGCCTGGCTTGTGATTGCCAATGCCGCGACCTGTTTGGTCATCACGCTGTTGGCAGCCTGGCTCCCGGGCGAACGGGCCGCGCGGCTCGATTTTCTGGCCGCGATTTCCTACGAGTAGCGTCATCGCCGGAACGTTCTCCAGAGTACCCCAGCGTGTTCCACCGCCCGCGTGATGCCCGGCGAGGTGCGGTCCTGCACGTCGGCTCCGCGACTAGCTCCCTCGACCATGCGGAGCTACGACTGGCGGAATGCTGCGCGATCGGCCCACATTACCCCGTTCACACTGAACAGGTCGACAATCGCATCTCGCCTACCTTCGTTGGACAAGGCGTCGTCGTCGTTTCATGGCGCCCGCTTTTGGGTCCTCCAACGCCCAAATTCCGATGCAAATCGTCGCTATTACCTGGCGATGCGGAGCAACCCCAACCAGCCGCCAAAATGCCGCTTGTTTCGCTATTCAGCGCTTCTTGACACGGCACAAGTCGCTAGGATAATGGGAGTCTGCGTTACATGCGAGGAATAGACTGACTAGATCACCTTTTTCAGTTCCGAGATGTAGGCGGTATCTGAACCGGGCTAGAGCGCGACACCATGATGCAGTCAACCAACGGTCAGCTTCGACAGGCAGTCTCCACCAAGCGGTCCGAGCTCTCACTCGAACGGGCACGTGATAGCATTGCTGGCGGCGACAATAGCACGATGCGCGTGCTGCCGTATCACTTGCCATTGGTGGCCGACCGTGGGGCCGGTTCGCGCGTCTGGGACGTGGACGGTCATGAGTACATTGATTTCAACATGGCCTACGGACCGTTGATCTTCGGCCATCGGCCACCGCAGATCGTCGAGGCCGTGGTCCGGCAGCTCACCGAATCGGGCAGCCAGCTAGGATTTCCGCAAGAGGTGACCGCGCGCGTTGCCGAGAAGGTCAAGCGGCTCTATCCGCACATCGACATGTTGCGTTTCTCGAGTACCGGCACGGAGGCAATCGTTGCCGCGCTGCGGTTGGCGCGAACCGTGACGCGCCGCCGCTACGTGATCGCCTTCGAAGGACACTATCACGGCTCGAGCGACAACATTTTTCATCGCTATCACACGCCGGTCGAAAATCTTCCCAAAGGTTTTTACGGGCCGGCCATTCCGGGCACTCTGGGCATGAACGGCGCGCCGCACGACGTGTTGGTTTGCCGTTGGAACTCACCCGAAGCCTTGGAGCAGTGTTTGTCCGACCACGCGGACGACGTCGCCGCGGTGATCATGGAACCGGTGATGGGCAACTCGGGCGTGATCCCGCCGCAGCCGGGCTTTCTGGACGTGGCTCGCGCACTGACCCATGAGTACGGCGCTCTGTTGATCTTCGACGAAGTGATCACCGGCATGCGGGTGGCCGCCGGCGGCGCCCAAGAGCGCTACGGCGTCGAGGCGGACATCACCGTGCTTTCTAAAGCGCTCGGTGGCGGCTTCCCGATATCGGCCGTCGGAAGCAAATACGACATCATGCAGTGCATTGTTGACGGAGAATTGTTTCATGGCGGTGTGTATTCGGGCAACGCCATGGTGATGGCGGCGGCGGATGCCGTGCTCGACGAAATCCTTCGCGACCGCGAAACGATGTATCAACAACTGGACGACGTTTCGGCCGAATTCGCCCAGGGCGTCGACGAGATTCTCGGTCGCTTGAGCATCCCGCACCAGGTGCACCAGGTTGGACCGATCGTGTCGATGTTCCTGACGCACGACGACTGCGAAGGACTTACGAACTATCGCGACGTGCGGAACAATTGTGACTTCGACAAATACATTCAATTCCAAAACCGGCTGCAGCAATCGGGTATCTACTTCCACCCGAACCAGTTTGAGCCGTTGTTCTTCTCGACGGCTCATTCGTCTGCCGACGTGGCCACGGCGCTGGAGCGGATCGAGGACGGCGTCCGCAGTTCGCTGCTAATCTAAGTGCCGGTCCGAGGGGCCGGCTTCCGATCCCGAAACCTGCGTCTGATCTGAGCATGGATCTGTCGCCGCTTCCAATTTTGGACGCCGCGGATCGCTATCGTGGCGAAATCGTGGACCTCGATACGGGTCGCACCGTCAGTGCCGACGCTTTGCGCGCCGCTTGCGAACAAGTCGGCGCGTCGCTGGCCAATTCCGGTTTGACGTCCGGAGCCAGGGCAGTCGTGGCGATCGACAACGGACCGCATTTCATTGCCACGCTATTGGCCGTGTTGCAGCAGGGTGGCTGCCCGCTGTTGGTTCATCCGAAGGCCCCGGCGCCCGAGCTAAAACGGACGGCGCTTCGTTTTGGGGCAACGATGGTCGTTTCAGCGACGTGCCCGGCGGAGGATTTGCAATCCGAGGCGATGCCGGCTGCGCGGATCGACCATGACGATTGGATTGCGCTGGCGACGGCAACGGTCGATCCGTCCACGTCCGGTTTCGACGGAGAGTTTCCGGACCTGGTGAGCGTTCCGTTGCATCCCACTTCCGGCACAACCGGCGTTCCGAAAGTCGCGGCTCGACCTGGGTTCGCTGCCACGGAGGAAGCGCGACACTACATCGAGACGATCGGCATAACGGCCGAAGACAGCATCGTAGCTGTCCCGCCGATGTGCCACGCGTACGCCTACGGAATGTGCGTGATGGTTCCGCTGCTAAGCGGCGCCCGCGTGGTTTCGATGCGCAGCTTCCAAACGAAGTTGTTGCTCGACGCACTGACCGCCGGTCAGATCACGATCCTCCCGGCCGTTCCGGCGATGCTTGACGCGCTGATGTTTGGCGCTGGCGATCGCCTGCGGGGAACGGTACGTACCGTGTTGTCGGCTGGCTCGCCGCTTTCGGAGCGGACCGCCAGCCGTTTCCACGAAAAGTCGGGCGTCCGCATCCGTCCCCTGTACGGCACCACTGAGACGGGTGGGATTACCGTGGCACCCAACGGCAACGAGCAGACCGCGGGAAGTTGCGTCGGCCCGCCGATGCAGGGCGTCGACGCCGAAGTACGTTCGGAAGGTGAATCCGGAAACGGCACGCCCGGATTAGGGCGCGTCCACATCCGATCGTCGTCGATGATGGCGGGCTATTTTGCCCATCAAGGTGTCGATACCTCGCCCGTCGCGGAGGGCTGGTTCGCCACCGGCGACTTGGGGCACATCGACGAAGCCGGCCGCATTCACTTGATGGGCCGCGAGACCGACGTGATCAACGTGGCCGGGCTGAAGGTCATTCCGCTCGAAGTCGAGGAAGCGATCGCAGCGATGCCCGGCATCGTCGAGGTCAAGGTCTATGCCGGCGTGCGGCGCAATGGCAGTCAGTACGTGAAAGCGGCCGTCGTCACCGAAGGCGACGCGAATCCCGACTTGATCCGTAGCTACTGCGAGACGAATCTGGTCTACTACAAACGCCCCGAGCGAATTCTTTCTGTCGAGCAGTTGCCGCGCTCGCCCGCGGGCAAGATCCTGCGGGATCAATTGCCGTAGTCTGGTGGTCCGAGGGATTTGATGCACCTGGGCAATTGGCAGATCGACACGATCAACGGCGGGATGTTTTGGTTGGACGGCGGCGTCATGTTCGGCGTCGTGCCCAAGTCGATCTGGCAGTCCGTCGCGCCGCCTGATGAGACCAACCGCATCCAGTGCGCCAACAATTGCGTGCTGGCCCGCGACGGTCGACACACGGTTCTGATCGATACCGGCTATGGCGGCAAGTTCGCGCCGCTGGACCGCAAGTTTTACAACATGCAGGAGGGGGAACCGCTGGTCGCGGGCCTCGCCGAGTTGGGTGTCGCGCCGGAAGAGGTCGATACGCTCGTGCTGAGCCACTTGCACTTTGACCACGTCTGTGGTGCCACGCGGTTCGATGCCAATCGGCGTCGCGTGCCAGTCTTTCCCAACGCGCGGCACATCGTAGGCCGGGTTGAATGGGAGGACGCCACCGGCGACTGTCCGGAACTGACGACGGCCTACCCGATGGATGACATTTTGCCTTTGTACGAGGCCGGGCTCATGATGGTGGTCGACGACGCCCAAGAGATCGTGCCCGGCTTGCGCGGTCACGTGACCGGTGGACACACGCGCGGGCACATGGCGTTGTTCTTCGAGTCGGGCGGACAGACTGCGGCTTACCTAGGCGACATATGTCCTTCGACGGTCCACCTGCGCCGCATGTGGCATCTGGCGTACGATACCTTTCCGCTCGACACGCGTCGTCGTAAGCCAGAACTGTTGGGTCGCGCGGCCGACGAGGGTTGGTGGATCCTATGGAACCACGACCCACGGTGCGGCGCAAGCCGCGTGGCCCGCGACGACAAGAAGGAGTTCGTCCCGGTCGATCCCCGCGCGAGGGCCTAGACGCGGCACACGAGCCACCTGCCTTACGACTGCCGTTGTTGTTGAGCGATGCGTGTCATCGCTTCATACACGGCCGGGTCGCGAAACAGTTCTGGCACGGCCGCCAGCGCTGCCTCGGCGCCCTGCTGGGTTGTTTGCGCACCGGCTTCGTCGATTAATTTGTCGCCCCACTGTAGCGTTGCGGGCGGCCTGCTTGCCGCAGCGGCCTGCGCCTTTGCGAGAGCGCGGTCGGCCGAAACGTCGGCCGCCAGCAGCTCTTCGACGGTTGCAGCCGAAAACAGCGACGCCATGGCCGCCAACTCGTTCGGCGGCTCCTTGGGCAGCCACTCGCAAGATTCCGGTGACGCGGCCAACGATCGGGCCGTGGCCTGAGCCGCGGTCATCAGATCGGCCGGCATGGCCAACTCGTCGACAAAGCCCATCGCCAGCGCTTTGGGCGGCGGCAGCATCGGTCCGGCGTAGACGATCCATTTGCAAAGTGCCGGTCCGACGCGACGCGGCACGCGATACGTTCCGCCCGAGAAGGGCAGAATGCCCAGCGATGTTTCCGGAAACGAGAAACTTGCCCGCGGCGTGGCCACGATGCGATGGCACGCCAGTGCCAATTCGACGCCGCCGCCGACCGCTGCGCCGCCAACGGCCGCCACGATCGGTTTGGGGCACGAAGCGATCTTCTCGAAAGCCATCTGCGAGGTGCGCACTACTTCGACAATCCGATCGAAGTCCCTCGCCTCTAGGTACCGTACAAACGCGCCCAGGTCGGCGCCGGAGCAAAACTTGTTGCCCTCGCCCGTAAGTACGATGGCGTGCACCTCCGCTTGAGCCACGAGTTCGTCCAGCGCCGCCGTCAGTTGCGCGAAGACCGACAAATTCAGCGCGTTGCCACTTTGCGGCCGATTGACAGCCAGTGTTGCGACGCCGTTGACGACTTCAGTCGCGATGAACGTCATCGGGATTGCGCGGCGCGAGGACACGGCAAAACTTTCGAACGCGGAGGACTCGTTAAACCACGACACGAGTGGCGCAAGCTACTTTAGTTCACCGACGCGCGCCCGGCCAATCGGAATGGATGTCGGCTCGTCGCGGTGCGTTGCGACGAAGGTTGTTTGACGGCAGACGACTATTCCGAAAGCCAGGTCGACAGTTCGCGCAGTGCCTGCTCGTAGTTGTTGTAGCCGACATGAAACCGGTCGGCGCGGCGGAACAGGTGGCCCTTGAAGTCCGGTGTCGGAAGGCTCCGTCGGGCATTGAACGCCTGAACGTTCGCCGCGCCCTGCTGTTCTGCGCGGTAATAGGCGGCAATCGCTTCGGCCTGTTCGGCGAACACCGGCCAGCATCCGCGCAGCCCGATCGTTTCGGCCAAATACGTCAAACCCGGCTCAGATCGGTGAAAGACGAAGAACAGGAGCGATTCGGCCACTTCGTCGGCTGACGCACCGGAGTGCGACAAGAGAGGATACTGCCGGGAAAAGCCAGTGGCGAACAGCGCGACGTCGACCGGTTCGTCCGGGTGGTCCGAGTTCTCGAAACATGCGCAGCCGTTTTCAAACCCCGTGACGTTGGACCGGATCTGGACACGACCGGAGCGAATCGCTTGGACAATACCCCGATCGCCGATGGGCAACCGGTCGTTCAATCCGTGCTTAGGCTGGCGAAGGCCCAGCCGGCGAAAACTGCCGACCGCGAGTCGCCGCACAACGTGAAATGCGCCCTGCTTGTACCACTCGGGCAGCAAGGGCGACGCTTCGGCTGCCAACTTATCGATCGGCGAACCAAACATGTATTGAGGATTGATCCAGGGTGGCGTGCGGACCGCGATCATCGTGCGCTCGGCGTGCGCACTGATCTTGTCGGCGATGTCGGACCCAGAGTTACCGATGCCGACCACCAATACGCGTTTTCCCGCGAAGTCGGTTGGATGCTTATACTGCGACGAGTGGATGACTTGGATTCCGCTCTTCTCGGCTTGCTCGCGCAAGGTGACCGGAATCGACGCGCGTTGCTGATTGTGAGCCCCGGTCGCAAAGACGATCGCCCGAAACGATTCTTCAAAGCGACGATCCTGGCCGACGTCTCGCAGGGTAGCCATCCAGGTACCGTCATCCGATTTTCGCGCGTCTTCGAAGGCGGTGCGGAAGCGGATTTTCGGCAGGATCCCCGTGGTGTTGGCGACGCGCTGAAAATGCTCGAGCGCTTTCTCGTGGGGCACATAGTCGGGCCAGTCGTCGGGCATCGACTCGGTGAGGTACGTAGTCGTCCGCGAAGTGACCGTGCACATCCCCTCGTAGATCGAACTAATCGGATTGGCGATGTCCCATATTCCGCCGACGCGTTCGTGGCTCTCCACGCCGACGAATTCGAGCCCTGCACGACGCAGCGCGGACATGCCCGCGATTCCAGCTGGTCCGGCGCCGACAACTAGAATCGGCAAGCTTGGGTCTGTAGAGGATACCGGTGGAGACGGCTCGCGGTTGGGCTGCGCGAGCCATCGTTTGAATGTGGTTTGTTTTGGCATGCGTGGTGGATTCGCCTGGAGACAATCGGGGTCGGCGCGGTTTGATATCGCGGGTCGACGAATCGCGAAGTGCAATCTGCTGTTTCGGCGTGCTGACGGTGTGCCGGCCGTCGATCCTGGATGCAAAACTCAGCAAGTGCGAACAAGTGTACCTTGCGGCCGGCGGATTCGGTCGAAAATCTTGCCGACGGGGATGCTGAATTTCCGCGATTCCGGGTGGCACGGCGGAACGTCGCGAATCATGCTAGGAGCGTCTCGCTTGCCGGCACCAGGTGCAGAATGTAGGGTGTTTCGTCTGGAACGCAATGTTGGGTGAACTCGTTTCGGAATCCAAAATCACGGAGGAATCTGACGACCGCTTGCCCGTCGTGCTTGTCTCGCATGCCGCGTACTTGCGGATCCTGGCGCATGCCGCCCGTCGCCACGATGATCGGATCCGGGTTGTGGGCATGATTCGGACTGACTACAAGTCCCTCGGGCCGAAGACGAAGGAAGCGGGGGAGATCATATTTCGCCGTTATCCTTGGTTCTCTCTCAAAGTCATGTTCTTCGAGGTGTTTCCCAGCATTCTTGCCGCAGCGCGCAGCGCAATTTCTTTGTCGCCAGACATGAATGCACCGACGATTCGGCTGTCGGAAAAGGAAAAAATGACGACTGACGTCGGAAAACAAAAAGTGCTGTCGTTCCTAGAGGGAATTCTTGGCGGCGAGGAAGGTGGCGCGTGCGTCTTGGTATCTTGGATGGCCCCGCTGATACCCAAAGAAGTGTTGCGGCGATTCGATGCATCAATCAATCTTCACCCTGCGAATCTGCCCGGCGCCGGCGGGTATGGTTGCTGGCTGCCGATTTTTGGCGACGAAGGCTATCAGCACGCATGGACCGTGCACGTGATGGCAGACGAGATCGATAAAGGACGGATACTCAGGCGATTCGATCGACCGCAGCCGAAGAGCCTGTGGATGCATCAGGCCAACGACCCCCCGGAACAGGCCGAAGCGCTAATGAACTATCTGTGCACGTTTCAACCGAAGGACGTTGAAACGGGCGAGGATCAGCCGGCCGACGCGTCGGTGTATACGCTGACCACATTGTTCAAAGACTTCGATCGTTGGTATGACCGCACGAAGGCTAAGGGCGCGTTGCGACTGCGGATGCGCGATGTGCTGAGAATCATGCGCAATAACCTCCGCGCATAGTCGTCTCGACGTCGCCGGGCGGCATCGACGGAGCGCGCGTATGCCGGGCCGAGTTTCGCGAAGTGTCCCGACGCTGTTGGAACGATTCTTCGAAAAAGATCAATCGAAATGACGGACACACGGCGGCATGCGATCGTGACCGGCGCAGCCAGTGGGTTGGGCCGGGCTCTGGCCGTCCGCCTGGCACGAGACGGTTGGCACATCGCCCTTGCGGACATTGACGCACACGGCAGCGAGGCGACCTTGCGCGTAATGGAGGCGGCCGGAGGCACGGGAGAGGCCGTTCGACTCGACGTCTCGTGCCAGCAAGATTGGATCGCGCTGCACGATCGGTTGCGGGCGACATGGCCGCGGATCGATTTGTTGGTCAACAACGCCGGCATGGGATGCACCGGCGACGTAGGCGTTTTTCCGCTAGAGGAATGGAACTTGTTGCTAAACGTCAATCTTCGCGGCGCCATTTACGGGTGTCACATGTTCGTCGACTGGTTGAAGGAAAACCCTGACGGGGCGCATATCATCAACGTGGCCTCTTTCGCGGCGATCGCCCCGATGCCGTCGATGAGTGCCTACAACGTCTCGAAGGCCGGCATCGTGGCACTGTCCGAAACCCTCTACTGCGAGCTTCAGCCGCACGGCGTCGGGGTGACGGTCGTTTGCCCGATGCACTTCAAGACCAACATCAACTCCGCCATGCGGGTCTATCACCGCGACCGAGCCGAAGCGCTCCGCGACGCGGTTCAGCAATCCACGACGTCGGCCGCCGACGTGGCCGACATCGCCGTTCGATCGATGGAGCGGAAAAAGCTCTATGCGATTCCCGGGTGGCGAGCGCGCTGGTATTGGTGGCTGCGACGCCTGGCGCCAGCCGGCTTTCAAGACGGCATCGCGCGCGACGCGCAGCGGCTGGAGGCCACCGCGCGCGACGCGGATCGCGCGGCTGAGTAGCACGTTTTTCCTTCGCTTCGGCGCGCTCCCGCCTGCCGAGTCAGTCGACTAAGGCTCCTGAGCCGCCATGCCAGCCAAAGTCATGCTCTGGTGACGCGGATTCCGGCGACTCGGCCGCGAGTTGGGCTCATATTTTCGACACGCTCCGACTTAGCAGGAAGCTATGTTTGCGCAGCGCCTGCGCGAACGGCGCTCAGTCAACCGTAAGAGGCTTCGCAATCGTCGTAACCTGCTTATTTGCACCATATTGACACCATCGACGCCCATTGTAGAATCAAGATTCTAGCCCTGCTTTCCCAAGCTCGCCGTAGCTGGTCCAGCCAGCACTCTTTGCCAAAAGCGCCCTGTTGGATCGCAACTACATGAAGTACCTATTGCTCTCCGGCGCAACTGGCCTCGTGGGGCGCTACCTGCTGCGCGACTTGCTCGCTGCAGAGGTGCCGGTCGCGGTGCTTTGTCGGGCAAATCGCGTCGAATCGGCGGCCCAGCGCATCGAAATGTTGATGCGCCGCTGGGACAAGATTGCCGGCCGTAATCTAGTGCGACCGGTCGTGATCGAAGCCGACCTGGTGCAACCGGGAATGGGGCTTGGTCCGGACGACCTTAAGTGGATTGGCGACCACTGCGACCGGATGCTGCACAACGCGGCGAGCATGACATTTCGAGAGGACAAGCACGGCGAGCCGTTCCGCACGAACAACGACGGAATGCACAACGTGCTGGAAATGTGCCGCGCGACTGGCATCAAAAAGTTTCACCACGTCTCGACGGCGTACGTCTGCGGGCTGCGCAACGGCACGGTCTATGAACGCGAACTGGACCTCGGCCAACAAAACGGCAATGTCTACGAAATCAGCAAGATGACGGCCGAGAAAATGGTGCGTGCGGCCGAATTCTTGGACGAGACCACAATCTATCGCCCGGCGAGCGTCGCTGGCGACTCGGTAACTGGTTACACCGTGTCGTCGCACGGCTTCTACTTACCGCTGCAGTTGGCTTACGTGATGGCCGACAGAATTCCGACGCGACTGATGGGCGAGCGGTTCTTTCGCCTCTTGGGCTTGCGGGGCGACGAAGGAAAGAACCTGGTGCCTGTCGATTGGCTGTCGCAAGCAATCGTCCACGTGGTAACGCATCCTGAGCTGCACCGCGAAACGTATCACCTGACAAATCCGCAGCCTGTCACGGTGAAGCTGATCCAGGAAGTAATCCAAGAAGCAATCGAAAAGTTTTCGTCGCGCCGGTTTGTCGGCGAGCTGACCGAACAGCAGATCCTCGACTACGAGGCGCTGTTTGAGCACTACATGGAAATCTATCGTTCCCATTGGAGGGACGATCCGAAATTCGATCGTACGAACACGGACCGGGCGCTTTCGCACTTGCCGTGTCCGCAGATCGATTACGAAATGCTGCTTCGCATTGCGAGTTACCCAGTGAAGGAGAACTTCGTGCTGAAGCGGATGGAGTCGCCCGAGCCCGGTTTCGAGCCGGTGGAGCATCTCCGCCGGCTCGCGGCGTCCAAGCACCGCATCTTGCCAGGTGTGTTGCCGTCGGACGCCATGGGCTTTCAGGTCACTGGCCCCAGCGGCGGTCAGTGGCGCCTCGTGATGCGAGACGGAATGGCGACCGGCCTAGAGAAAGGTCTCGGGCCGGAAAACCAGATCCGGTTTCACCTCAACTCGCAGACGTTCTCGGCGCTGGTCGCCGGTCGCTACACGGCCGAACAGTCGGTTCGGGCCGGACGCGTACTGGTTGAAGCCTGCCCGAGCTCGAACGGCGACGAGGAAGACTACGTCCGTTTTCTTCAAGCAATTGTTTCTCATTTATGAACTACCGGCGATAACGCCGTATTGGGTGTCCGCAACCTGTCCGTCGACGACGATCACGGCCCAAACGTGTGGCGTCGCGGCGGCAGTCGCGGGAACCGCCAAGGGTAACTGAGCATGGGCAACGCGTTCGAGCACACGAGTATTCCAATTGCGATCACCGGCATGGCCTGCCGCTTGCCGGGCGCTGACGATCTGAACCAGTTTTGGGATCTGGTCTCCGGCGGACGCTGCGCCGTCGCTGAGTTGCCTCCCGACCGGCTCGATCAAGAGCTCTACTACCATCCCAAGAAGGGCACCCGCGGTAAGACGTATTCAAAGCTGGGCGCGATTATCAGCAGCCGCCAGTTCGATCGGCAGGCCTGTCCGATCCCACCGCAACTGGAGCAGGGAGTCGACAACGCGCATCTCTTGATGTGCCAGACCGCTTGCGAGGCGCTACGGCACGCGAAGCTCGATCCGTTCAACGTTCCCGACGCGATCCGCAACACGGGCGTTTACATTGGCCACGCGCAGGGCAGCAACCTGGCAGGCGATCTGATTTATCACACGTGTGCCGAAGAAGCCGCGAACTTTCTCCGCGAGATCGACGGCTTCAACCAACTTCCGCCGGCCGACCAGCAAGCGATCATTCAAGAGTTGGTCGACGAAATCCGTTCCGAAGTGCCGCCGATGACGGCCGAAACGCCCGACGTAGCGATCCACATGATCGCCGGCACGATCTCCAAGGCGTTCCGGCTTTCGGGGCCGTTTCTGAGCATCAACTCGGCATGCGCCTCGTCGTTGCACTCCATGCTGCTCGCTGCCCGCGCGCTCCAGTTGGGCCGGGTCGATATGGCGATTGCCGGAGGGGCGTCGGACTGCAAGTCGGACTCGCTGGTGCTCTTCTCGCATGCCCAGTCGATGAGCGAGACCGGCACGCGGCCCTTCGACTCCGGCGCAGACGGACTGATTTGCGGCGAGGGATACGTGGCCGTTGTGATGAAGACGCTCGAGCGGGCCCTGGCCGACGGAGATCCCATTCAGGCAATCGTGCGGGGGCTAGGCGTTTCCTCCGACGGCCGCGGCAAGAGCCTGTGGGCGCCGCGCAAGGAAGGGCAAGTCAAAGCCATGGAGCGGGCCTATCGCCACGGGCTCGACATGGGCACGCTGCAATACATCGAAGCGCACGCCACGTCGACCAACCTGGGCGATGCCACCGAACTGAACGCGTTGGGCGAGATCCTCGGTGACAAGTTCCCGCCTGGCAAGAAGGTGCCGATTACGAGCGTGAAGGCGAATATCGGCCACGCGCTCGAAGCGGCCGGCGTCTCGAGTCTGATAAAAACCATACTCTGCTTGCAGCACCGTACTTTCGTGCCCGCGGTGAACGTCCGCGAGTTGAACCCGAAGATCGACTGGGAAAACGCGCCGTTCTTCATTCCGCGCGAGACGATGCCCTGGCCCGAACAGCCCGACGGCACACCGCGCCGGGCCGCGGTCAACGCGTTTGGGATCGGCGGGCTGAACATGCACGTCGTTCTGGAAGAGTTCACCGAACAGCGGCGCGCGGAATTGACCGCACAGTACGCCAACAAGGACAAGCAGCCGGCTCCGTCCAACGAAGACGATCGCGCCGTGGCCATTATTGGCATGGGCTGCATCTTTCCCGACGCCGACCACCCGACCAAACTCTGGGAGCTGATCTCCAGCCGGCGCGACCCGAAAGGACCGACGCCCGAAGGACGCTGGCGAACCGACTTGGGCCACAAGCCGGGTGTTGCCGATTCGTACACCACGCCGACGATCCTGGGTGGGTACGTGAAGGGGTTCAACTACGATTGGAGGGCCCACAAGTTACCGCCCAAGCAAGTCCAGCAGGCCGATCCGCTTCAGTTCATGCTGTTGGAAGCCGCCGATCAGGCGCTCAAGGACGCAGGCTACGAGCAGAAGGAGTTCGATCGCACGCGTGTAGGCGTGCTGGTAGGCAGCGAATTCGGGGGCGACTTTGGTACGCAGCTTGAGTTCGGTCTGCGCTTGCCGCACATCGAGGCGATTCTAAACGCCGCCTTTGCGCGGCGCGGCGTGGCACCCGAGGCGGCCGCGGGGATCAATCAAGAGTTTGCTAAGGTGCTGCTCAAGCACTGGCCCGCGCTGGTCGACGAAAGCGGCAGCTTCAGCACGAGCACGCTTGCTTCCCGGATTACCAAGACGATGAACCTGATGGGCGGGGCGGCGGCGATCGATGCCGGCGACTGCTCGTCGGCCGCCGTCTTGTCCACGTCGGTCGATCAATTGGTTTCCGGCGATTGCGACATGATGATCGCCGCGGGCGGGCAGCGGCGAATGAACTTGCCGCAATACGTCGGCGCGGCGCTCAACGGAGCGCTCAGCGCGAGCCAGAGTCCGCGCAGCCCGTTCGACGCCGCGGCCGACGGCATTGTGCCGGGCGAGGGTGTCGGCGTGGTCGTTCTGAAGCGACTGGCTGACGCGCGGCGCGACGGCGATCGGATCCACGGGATCATCCGCGGCATCGGCGCAGCGCACGCCGAAAATGCCACCCAGTGCTTGCAGCAAGCGATTCGCCGTGCTTTGACCAATGCTGGAGTCGATCCGGCCGACGTGTCGCTGGTCGAGATGGACGGAACCGGATTGCCCGCCGACGATCAGGAACAGTTGCGGGCCGTCGTGTCAGCCTATGGCGGTTCGCAGCGCCCGGAGCCGTTGCTGCTGGGTAGCATCACGGGTCAGATCGGACACACGGCCGGCGCGTCTGCGATGGCCTCGGTCTTGAAAGCGACATTCGAAGTCGAAACTGGCCAGATGCCCGGCATGTTCGGGCTAGAAACGCCGGTCGCGGCGCTGGCCGATAACGCGGGCGTTGTTCAGGCGTCGTCGTCCGAACTGCCGATTCGCCATACCACCCGCGACGGGCGGCGGATCGCCGCGGTCAGTTCTTCGGGCAAGAACCTCGCCTACCATATTCTGCTTGAGCGCGGAGAGCGCGTGTCGGCTAGTCAACCGGCTCCAGCTCCCGCCGCGCAGCAACAACCGGCGACTGCGCCCATTCAAGCCGCTGCAACCACGGCAGCGCCAAACGTCGCGGCTTCCGCGTCGCCAAACATCGCCCCACCGGCTGTGGCAGCCGATTGCCGAATCATCCGTTTGGGCGCCGCGGTCGAAGCCTTGTTGGCAGAGAAGCTTCAGGCTGCGTTGGCCGATCCACAGCAGGCGTTCGCGTCGGCTGGTTCCCAGTCATTTACGCCGGCCGATCGCGCTCGGTTGGCGATCGTGGCCAGCAGCGCCGAGGCACTGGCCAAGAAACTTACGCTGGCGGCCAAGCAGTTTGCCAATGCCGACGCGCAGGCCGTGCTCGAGCAGCAGGGCTGTTTCTATCGTCAGTTGCCCGTCCGCAAGCCGCGGATTGCGTTCCTCTTTTCCGGTCAGGGTTCGCACTATGCGGGCATGCTGCGCGAATTGGTGCGCGACGTGCCCGCCGCGGCCGCGATGATGGGCCAGATCGACGACGTGATGCAGCAGCGTGGCTATCAGACGTTTACGCAAATGGCGTGGCAGCACCCCGATCAACTCGGCAAAGACGTGTGGGTCACGCAGGTGGTCATGCTGCTGGCCGACTTGATTGTCCACGCGGCAGTCCGTGACATGGGCATCGACCCGGATCTGGTTGCCGGACACAGCTACGGCGAGTTTGCGGCGCTGACGGCGGCTGGTTCTTGGGACCTGCAAGCCGTGATTACCGCGGCGCGGGCTCGCTTCGACGCGATCGAAGCCACACCGACGGCGCGCGGCACTCTGATGGCCACGACCGCGCCGCCAGCGGCCATTCAGCAGGCGATCGCCGCATTGGCCGAGCCGGCTTACATAGCCAACTTCAACGCTCCGGATCAAACCGTCGTTGGCGGGCGACCGGAAGTGTTGGAACAACTGGCCGCACAACTGACACCGCACGGCTTCAAGTCGCAAATGCTCAACGTGCCTTGCCCGTACCACACGCCGCTGCTGGAAGGCGCCGGCGCGATACTCGGCCAAACACTTGAAACATTGCGGATGGGTCCGCCGCGCGTGCCGCTGCTTTCGAGCGTTACGAACACGTACGTTGCTGAACCAAACGAGATTCGCGCCAACCTTTCCGCGCAACTGACAACACCAGTGCGCTACGTCGAGCTGATCAGCCGCATCGCCGACGAGCAGGACACGGTCTTCATCGAGATCGGTCCGCAACAGGCGCTGACGAAACTGAATCGCCGAATTCTCGCCGGACGCAAGACGGTGGGAATCATTGCCTCGGACAACGCAAAGAATCCGGGCGTCGAGCAGCTTGCTCAGGTCCGCGCGCTGTTGGAATGCCTTGGCATGTTCCACGAGCGCGCCGCGACCTCGACTCCCGCAGTCAGTGCGCCGGCTATCGCGCCGCAGCCCGCAGTCACACCAACCAGGAGTTCGCAACCGGTCATGTCGAAGCCAGCTAAAGGAACGATCACGCACGTCGACGCCACGCAGCGCCGGATCGAGAAGAAACGCCAGATGGCCAGCGGAGGTCGCCCGAACGGCCGCGCCGCGGCCAGTCCGACGGCCGCTCCAAGCGGCAGTCGATCGGACGCGAACGGTGCCGGCAGCGCGGCATCGGGTGCGGTTTCCCCGACGGCGCGCAACGGCGCCTCGCAAGCACCGGCCCCATCGAGACCGGCGATGCAACCGCAGCCCGTAGCGGTTGCGGCTCCAGCACCTGTCACGCAGCCGGCACCTGCACCGGCGCCAGCACCGGCTCATGCCGCGGCACCAGCGCCCGCGCCGACCGCAGCGGCAGCGCCAGCGACGACCGGCGGTCCGACCAGCCTCGATCCTGCCGAGCTCGAAAAGTTCCTGGTCAACTTCGTGGTCGAGCAGACCGGCTATCCGCCGGAAGTTGTGGAACTGGACGCCGACCTCGAGGCCGATCTGGGCATCGACAGCATCAAGAAGGCGCAACTGT
>ERZ869936.742-NODE-742-length-27816-cov-6.880012_pt1 | contig 27816 bp, 39 predicted proteins | sample MGYA00520876_ERZ869936 | MGnify/ENA primary metagenome ERZ869936 (study PRJEB32218, sample SAMN09650985) | biofilter metagenome | isolation source: enrty point of leading RO module | place: Saudi Arabia: Thuwal, RO plant located on Red Sea | collected 2016-02-17 ... | reverse complement strand
AAGAATAAATACTACGAGGTGTGCGAAAGAAAATAGTTGTCTCCCTCTAGTCGTTTATCCTGGCAAACTCACCGCACACATAAGCAAGAGTCCTCTGCGTCAAAGCATCAACCCTTCTGGTGACAGGTAAAAGCCATCCCTTTTGAAATTGAGATGTTGCCTGCTTGGTGATGGGGCCGTGAATCCCGTCAATTGCTCCCCCGTAAAATCGCAGTTGCTTTAGGCAGACTTGAGATTCAAACTTATCGAGAGTCAGCTCATCCCCATAAAGGTCCTGTATTTTTCTTTCGATAGAAGATGAGTGATGCCTGTCCTCGTCTCTGATGTATTTGCAGGCATTGTCGCCCAAGTAGTTGTAGTGCCATGACTCAAAGCGAAGGGCATGGTCTTTTCTGTGGCAGTACCAACCGTACTCCTCCAGCAAAAGGTCTAGCGCTTTTTTCGTCAAGATAGATTGCATGAGGACTTTATCCACATGTAGGTCTACTGCCAATCCAAAATTGTGCGCGCTCTTTGATGGGCGCTGCACTCCCCTTTTTCTGCTCCTCGCTCTAAGAGAAGCCTCTCCGCTACGAAAAATGTCACTAAACCAAAGCTTTATTGAGGTTTCTTTTGCAACTTTAAGCAAAGACTCTTTGGCATCTTTATGCAGCCAAAGCATTCTATGAGGGAGTCGTGTACCCCTGGGGGTGGGATAAATACCCCTATCTTTTGCGAACCCAAAATAATGTAGCTCCACTGAAAGTCTAGACCCTTGAAACTTAATATTATCCATCACTTATACCACTTTCTCCGAAAGAATCTTTTTACTTTAAACCCAAGCTCTGCAAGTACGGCCATAAAAAAAGCCCATACAATCAAGATAGGATTGCCCGGGCTGAATCTGCTATCCACTTTTGCCCCCACCAAAAAACACCAGCACAGCCGTGATGATGGTACCTATCAGTGCTGCTATCGCTGTGATGGCAGTGCCTATCATTTGATTTCTGCCCGCATGATTTCTCTCTACGTTCTTTATATCATTGGTGTTTTGCCTTACTTGCGCACGAACACTTTGATTGCCACCCTCAAGCGTAGTATTGATGGCGTCAATCTTGTCAGCCATTTTGCTCATCTGTGATTTTAGAGATGAGTTGTGTTCGTTAAGATCTGACCGTAACGAGCTGATAGACTCACGATTCTCTGACCTGATGTCGCTACAAAATTCTCTTATCTGCGAAATCTCCTGCTCGACAAGCTTGAACCGAGAGATTTTATACTCATCGCTCATGACGCTTTGACTTTCTCTTTTTTTGCAGGGTCTCTTCTGCGGTAGATAACAAAAAGACAGCTAGGGGTCATGGGTAATGCAAGCACGTAATAATCCCCAAGTTTTACATTTTCTGTCTCAGGGTGATAGTACTTGTCATCGATGATTGTGAGGTTGCCGCTTTTTAGGACGTCAAGGTATTTTGGACCAAGGTCTTTGGCAGCTTGCGCAAAAACGTCTTTAAATTTCTTGTACTTGTAGTGGTCGCCTATCATCTCGATGATGATCTTGCCAGGCCTTGATATATGGCGAATCCGTAAGTCGCCAGGGTCATTATTGAAAAGGCGCTTTTCGAAAATGATTACTCCATCCTCGATGTTGTCTAGGGTATAGTAGAGGTACCTAAGCGCCTTGTACCAAACGACCACACCTGCAACAGTTGCCGAGACAAAGCAAGCGATTACGAGTATCACCATCAATCCTACATATCCCATACCACCATCGCTCCTTAAAATCTACCCCGGATACCCACCATACCTGAATATCCCAGGCGAGGGGAGAGACCAAAGCCCACCCCGTAATCTACTCCGCCTTCTGCAAACACGGAGATGTTTTTGCTAGCTGCGTAAGACAAGGTGCCCCGTGCACCAATAGAATGTTTTTCTGCAAAAACATCTCCCTGACCGTATAAACCCAAATCTAAATTCAGTGACTTAGGCTTCATTTTCTCTACTCTATCTAGGCCCGCCTCAATCCTATCCATCAGGACAGCGGGCTTTTCTACAAAGGGATTGGACTGGCCTCTTCTTTTTTCGACTCAGAGAGGCTGACCTTACCTACCGCGCTCTCAACAAGTCCGCCCAAAAATCCGTCAAGGCTATCTAGCCCTAAGATCTTTACAAGCTCTGCAAGTCCTTTTGCACCAAGATAGCTTTTGGCCTCCTCTATGGCGCGCGCCTTTGCTCTCGCCTTTTCGACCTTAGTCCACTTGCCATCCTGGGTATCCGCCTTCATCTGGTCAACGTACGATTGCTTTACGCTAAGAACGGCCTCTTCAACCGCTTTGATTGCGCGACTAAGCACGCCATTGATGTAGTCTCCCTTGACTTTGTCAGCGATTTTTTTGAGTAAGTACGCTGCAAGCAGTCCAATGACCGTACCCAAAAACCCAAGTACCGGCTCTAAAATTTGACTCAAATCCATGTAAATCCTTACCCTATCTCCCCCGAAAAAATCCTAACTTAATCCTACCACTGAACCTGCACTGCCGTTGGCACCTTGTGTACCAGTGCCAGATACTGCGCCTGCCACGCCCCCAAGAGCTTGCACTGTACCGGTATTAGACTGAGTGGGCGCCATGATGATGACCGTGCCGCCATCTCCGCCTTCTCCAGAGTTGCCGTTTACCGTGGTGCCTGTTGCTCCGCCGTTGGCTTCGATTGTGCCCGCATTGGTAAAATCGTTCGTCACAATAACGACGCGTCCACCAGCGCCGCCGCCCCCTGAACCAGAGTCTCCAGTGATATTACCGCTCCCGCCGCCATTGGCGGATATGGTCGCGCCAGAGGCGTTGACGAAAGTCTTTGCGCATACAAGTACCGTAGCTGCAGCGCCGCCGCCTCCAGTACCATTGTCGGACACGCCTTCTGATCCGCCGCCTCCGCCGCCGCTGCCATTACCAGGAGTGGCTTCTCCACCAGCAGCTATGAGACGACCTGTGGTCATCTGCGGCCAAGTGTTAATCCCGCCAAGCGAGCCGACGGGCCCGATGACGCTACCCTCATTCGCCCCAGTGCCTCCACCAGCAGAATCTCCGCCTCTCCCACCACGTCCGCCAAAGGCATTAAAACTTGATGAGCCAGTCGAACCATTGGTGCCGTTTACGCCCCCATTGCCGCCGGATACTGAACCTCCTAGGCTGCCGTTAGAAAGTGCGCTGCCACCAGCGTTCGTCGTAGAGCTGTTACCATTGCAGTGTAAGGTACCGTTGTTCGTAAAAGTACCAGTGCAATAAATTCGAAAGCGCCCCGTCGTAATCGTAATCCCTGAGTTGATGGTGTAATCTTTTACGATGATGTCGCCCGGCAGGGTTCGGTTACTAGACTCTGTAACGTCCCCATCTATGGCACTGCCGTATATGGCAAAATCTGAGACGGACCCGCCGCCACCACCGCCGCCACCTCCAAATAGTCCACTCATATTAATCTCCTACAGTGTAGTAGATAGTGCCCCTTACCCTAACCGCTGCGCTAAGATTTAGCTGCAGGGCCTCACTAACAAGGGTTTCGTACCAAGGCAGGTCATCAGCATTGTCAAAGACAAGGAGCTGATCTGCGGCCATGGTTATCTCTGCATGAAGGTCTGTGGTATTTGACCTGAATTTTATAGACACAGCACCAGCGGCTTGGAGCCAAAATTTTCTTAGCCGTATTTTCTGACCAGAGACGGCGGCCTGTATAGAATGATCTCCGGACGTGTTTTCATCGAAATTGAATGACTGTAGGTGCTGACTAAGGGGAGTACCCATATTTTTACCATCCTCTACCAGGCGTAACCATGATCCAGTTTAATCTTGCATCCTCATCAAAGTTGCCTGAGTTTATGGTCTTAAGTTGTATTCTCACTCGTATCTCATATAAAGTCGTGTCGTGTCTTATCTCTGCCGCATTTACAGCAGGCTGTGTAAGCCGTGCTATCACGGGCTTTGACACTAGGTATACATTATCTTTAGGCAAATTGCCAGGCCTCACGGTGTCCTGTAGCAAAGCATTGCGAGTCCATAGCCCAAGACCTAAAAGCTTTCTTCTAGAAAAAGACTGAAATCCGGGGTGCTGTATCGGGTCTACTTGTATCGACCGGGTTCTAAGCACTGCATTGCCCTCTTCTAAAAACGTTGTCACCCCTTCGTCCGCATGACCAGGCGTATCAAGGCTTGTCACAATCGAGTCTGGCACCAAAGACGTTGAGGGCTTATGCACCGTAATGTGTAGCCTACACTCTGTCAAAATGTCACTAGTCGCAGGGAGCATAGCAAATCGAATCTCCAAAGACCCTAGCCCTGCCGGTATTGCAGTAAGATGACGACTCTCAAGCCATTGATTGAGCCCCCCGATATTGATGACCCCTGCCGCATGGAGCTTTAATCCCAGGTACCTATTACCATTTACCTGGATTGCACTCGTCGGAGTGTTTTCTCCCAAAGACCTGACAAAGGCGTGATTGACATAGGGCTGCCTGATGACTGCGCCGTCTGGCTCAATGGTGCCGCCGTCTCCGGGATTTTTTATGCCTTGGTGTTGGTGTGCGCCGCAAATCTCGCGCACCCAGCCGTTACGCCTGTCTACGGTTCGGTTGAGGTCCTTTAGGCCTGGTGCAGCGCCGTATAGCGCAAGACTTCGCTGGTTCGTAGACTTTCGTATCCTAGAAGCCAGTTCGGTAGAGAGTACTCCGTGCCCAGAGAGTACGTCTGCCGTTTGAACCTTTGCCCGCGGCACATCAGAAGAACGGCCTGCCCTTACCCTTTCGTTCGCGGTAGCTGTGGTATCATCAACGCTAAACCCCAAAAGTCTGTGCTCAACCGTTGCGTGAAACTGTTGAAAGATGCAAATCTCTACATCTCTGTCTGACCCGCTGTCGCCAAAGTCTGCAAGGTCAGAAAAGGTGACAGTAAAAAATTGATTGCCCACTGCTGGGGGAGTAGAAAAACTTTGCCTTCTCTCAACGAGTCCTTCTCCTGCCTGATAGCCTACGCTACTCAAAGACCTGATGATGACGTGTAGCAAAAACTCTTGCTCCACAACGCCTACATTGAGATACACTGTTACTGAGCAAGACTCAATGCCGCCCCTAAGAAACAGAGGGGATGACACCAAGAGCTTTGATGCAGCAAGGCTTGCACGAAAATCGCTCCCGTCAGAAAGGCCGATAAGGATGCCTTGCTTAGGAGAGACAGATAAATCCTCGGGGCCTTGCGGACCTAGCATCACGCTAAGCAAGTGTCGCTTTAATCTTTGCCCCCCGTTTTCTCCGTGGTCATGAGGAGGGGACACCCCGTCTATCTGCCTGTCTCCATAGATGAGCAGGCGCTCCCCCTCGTCGTTCGTGACTACCTGAGTATGTATCTCTCCCGCAGGGAGCATCCGGTTTGGGACGAGCTGAGAGTTTGGTATCACTTTAATATCTGCCATTACAAATATCCAATGTGTACCTCTTCGATGCGAGGTGACCCGCTACCGGTCTTGATGGCTTGTAGCTCTAGCAGGCAATCTATCTGTCCATCAACTGCGCCGACATCCTCTACTGACGCAGGAGGTAGCTCAAAGATAGTGCTTACCTCGCTACCTACCGGTGGCTTTTGAAAGGTAAAGTCTATCCATCTTGCATCGATGATAGCTAAGAATTTATCGTAGAGAAGGCCTCGTATGGTGAATGAATCTGCCCCAGGTATAATTCGTAACCTGCGATTCACACGAGGCTCACCGTCTCCTACAGAAAATCGAAACCAAGCAAAAGTCGTGAGCGTGGTAAAGTCTAGCTCCACAGATTCTCTCTGCGAGCTAAGTGTGTCGCTAGAAAACATCCATGACCCTATGGTCCTCCACTGTATCCTACCGTCCCTTTTAGAGTGGTCGTGACCTGCTGTGATCGTTTGATTCGAATCCAAGCAATCCCCAGTAGAGCCAAGATAAATGCCCCCGACATTTTCTTTTGCAAGCTTTGCCTGCTGTGAGCCATAAGTGTCTGTCTCGTGAGAAAGATTTGGTGGGTATCCATTTAACTTTTCAGTAGGCTCAAATACCCAGCCAAGATGTTTATGTTGTACGAAAGGTAAGCTCATTATGTTGCCGCCGGGTCAAAGAAAGTCACTTGCAATTCGCCACTGATGATAGGGTCTGCCGTCCCCGCATTTGTCCTGTAAATCGATGAGATTGCGGCCCCAGTTAATAGTCTACGAGCTCGTATCTCCCTAAAGACAAGGTCGTGAGCAGTCGTGTCCGCGCCATCATTAAAGTCTAACACTGCGATAAGCTTGCCTAGAACCACTGCAAAAGTCCCCGCGCCCATGGCAGCAGATAGCTGTAAAGATTGTACAGAGATTACTCCGTCGTCTCCGGCTTGTAGCGGCAAAGCCATACCAAGGTGTGCAAGCTCAGACTGAAAGGCAAGCTGAATCATAGACGTTGTCTGCGTGGTCCTCGCAGAAGTGCCGGCTCTATTGGTGTAGGTAACGTCTATGGTGGCAGCCGTCCCGCCTAATGCGGTCTGCGTATCCAGAAACATAAATACATTTCGACCGTCGTGCCTAGGTAAATCGGTGTTGCCTGCTCCCGCGCCCCCCGTCACCACCTGAGACGCCGCGCTATTTGCGTCAAATCCCTGGTAAGACACGAGCATATCGAAGAGAAATAAGGTGCCATCTGAGGCCGTGTTCTCTCCCCTGTTGTGGGAGAATGTAAGAAAGTTTTGGTCTGGCGCTGTCGGGTCTAAAAATGTTATATAGCCCCCCGTCACGGTAGGAGTGTTGCCCCCCGTAATTTGCTGACGAGATAACGCAGCCCCAGGGTACGTGCCCGCTGCCGGGTCAAAAGATTCTTGAAACGTGTGGTAGTGCCTGCCAAGAGAGGTCGTCCCATTTATCTGCTTGCGCCAGGCCTTTAGCAGCACTTGGTCGTTGATATGTGCCTCTAGGACTCTGTCATGAAATGGTCTCGCCATGTATCTATCCTATCTTATTCAAAGTTTTGTCAAAGCTTGCGTTGCCAGACACTTTAGAAAAGCCGTTGCCCGCGCCGTCATTATGCAGCTGACTTGCTCGTGGTGCAAGTAAGGGCGCGCCTTGCGGGTGAGTGTTTGGCTGTCTTTGGTCTACGAGAGAAATCTTTGCATCGATACTGGCAAAGTCCGCGAGCTTTATGCCGTCCCTCGCCCACGAGCTATCGATGGATACCTTTATTACTGACTCCTGTAGACCCGGATCAAATCTGATAGAATCCACCGTGCCATAGGCCTCTAGGTATCCCACCCTATCAGACGCTGAAAGGGCATTTTGCTTGGTGGGCACTGTGATTTTTATGGGAGCCCCTATTGTATTGATGTCAGACCATACACCGCCGTGGGCGGTTGTTGCGTCAAAAGAAGAGTCTCCAATGGATTTCGTGGTGTATTCTACCAGGCTACCACCTTGGTCAAAATTTGTTTTGGTAGGCTCAAGCGCTGGCGCGATATTTGAGTCTATCACCTGAACGCTAGAGTCGTTGAAGTTGTCTTCTACCAGCCTCACAAGTACAGAGCCAGTGTAGTAGTTTATAGAGTATCCAATAAGCAGAAAGTTTTTGTTTGATGCCTGGTTACCGTTCTCATCCCGAAAAACCTTGTCCGTGACTTGTACGAAATCTGCAAACTCAATCGAGTTATTTATCAGCCAGTCAAGGTTTGTCTCCCTCTCAATGACCTGCGGTTGCCCCCCGTACATCTGAAAGAAAGCCCTTATCAGGTCAGACAGGCTGCCAGACTCAATGTCCTGGTCTGCAATGTGATTGCCTCTTCTCCAAATCCTTATGGATTGCACACCGTCTCTGCCGCCCGATTTTGCCCTTCTAAATTTCACGAGCCTTGTAAACTCAGGATCCAATGTATCAGGGTCAAATCCGCTAGACAATTGGATTTGCTTGACGCTTGGCAGGGTCGTAGACGGGTCAGGCTCAGAGTTTGTATTCGGGTGAAACGCGACGATTGCACCCGATGGCAGCGGTCTTGCCCATGGTCTAAGCGTAATCTTTCCAGACTGAAGGGGTCCAAGCATGAGAGAATGGAGCAAGCAAATATCCTGCGCAAGAATGTCTCCGAGATTTGTCTCTTCTTTGCTAGAGATATGGACCTGGTAGGTGTCCTCAAGTATCTGGTTTCTCTCTAAGAGCTCGTTAGTTGCAATGTCTACCGTCAGAGGATCGGCAACAGTTGTGCCAAGATTTATCCATGATGCATCAAATCCCATACCCACTGAGCCGATGATTTTATCAAAAACGTCCGTTGTCTTGCCGCCTTGCGATATTAGAGATAAGAGAAGTATCTCAATAGGTGTGCCTCGAATCACAGTCCTAAGCGCTACCTTTGGGCCATCGCCAGATAGCACTGGCTCAGCAGATTGGGTGGTCCAACCGTTTTTGCCCTGGTCCTGAAACAGTTTAGACCCTGGCACTCGAAAGGCTAGCTCAAAGTCAATCCGAAAGAAGCTTTCTTCTTGAAGGGAGCCTAGAGGGCGCCTTCGCTCGAAGCGAGCATTGTTTATCCGAAAGAGATATTTGCCAGAAGCCTCTACCTCTAGATAGTAGTCAACCTGTGCTGATGTAAATAGCTCAAGACGCAAGTCGTCTATCAAAGATTCACTTAGAAAGTCTGCGCCCGGCACGTGTACAGGCTCGTCAAATATCCTCTCTGCCTCAAGTCTTTTTAAAAACGCAATCCCTCTCCTGGGGATATTGTCAGTAAAATCAAGGTCGTCAGAAGAAATGACAGGGTCAGGAGGGTCAGCAAACTCAACCTGAATGAAGCGCTCTGTTACCTCGTCAATCAGCTCTGTGGCAGTAAGGTGATGAGAAAGAGTGACCTCCCTATCTTGACCGCCTACCTCGTGCGACCTGATAAACTCGCCAACGTCAGACACCCTTATTTGAAAGCCGTTTTTCTTCGTTGGGCGCGGCCTGTCCTTTACGAATCCAAACCTTCGAATAAAAGATGTTGCCTCGAGTGTGGCCGGGTCTATTTCGAACAAGTAAATTTCTACACCAAAGTTTGCAATGTCAAAGTCCGGCCTCTCGTCAAGCTTCATGCGGCTTTCTACCCCGTTACCGCCGGGGTAGTACAAACTTGGCACGAGCCTATGATTTCTTGCAAAGCTCCCGCACTGGGCGCGAGTCAGGATTAGATTAAATGTCGTGTCGCTAAAGCCGCCACCAATACCAACTTGTTGCCTATTGGTGACCTTGACCGCCTCTTCATTGATCCAATAGACCTGATTGATCTGGGGTAAATCCTGCGGTGGTGATGTTACTCTAAGAGAAGTAACCGTGGGCTCAACCCTTGCAGACTCTATGTCCCAAAATCGCACGCGGGCATTTCTGAAAAGGAGCTTGTGCAGGTTGCCAGTGATGTCTGGTATCTCTACAGTCACCTCTCCACCGCTACCAATCACTTGTCTCGGGTCGCTGCTCCAAGTAAATCCGCTTACTTTCTTCGGGTCGATGTACGCTTTGATTGTGGTATTGGTAAACTGAGAAGAGATGGCAGAGCCAAAGGTTATCTTTTCGGTGGTATAGATGACCTTATTGCCCGAAGTCCTAAGCTCCGAGTCAGAAAGACCTAGTATGGAGAATCCGAAAATTCGCTTCGTCATATCTACCTATTAAACACTAGAGGACCGCCAACATTGCTTGCATCTATTGCGTCTTTTACAAAGAGTCCAATCTCAGCTTTTGCCTGCTCTCCTTCGCCACTAATGATTGCAGTACCTTCTCTAGGGCCTAAGAAAACATTAACGTCCGCAAGTTGCTGCGTAGAAAACTCATCGGGCGTTGAACCAGTGCCTCCACCAATGCCCCCTTCTCCTGCGCCCGCTCCTGTAGCACTGCCTGATGTATCTGCACCAGCTCTACCAGCCAAAGCGCCTACTCCACCCATCGCAGCGCCTGTCGCAATCTCAATGCCCCCCAGCGCAATCAATGGCGCGCCTTGTCCTGGATTGCCCAAGATTGTCATGGCAGTACCTTTCAGCACATTGAATACACCATCTGCTATCATCTGAGTACCTGTGGATTTTAGAAACTCAGAGGCGGCCTTTGCAAATGTTTTACCCACCCCAGCAAATAGGCGTTCTCCCTGCTGGATATTCTCAAACATCTGACCAAAAGAGTCACCCACTGCAGATGAGAACGCTTGGACGCCAGAGTTCGCAACATTAGCGAAGGTGTCATTGAGCCTCAATGTGAGGTCTTCTATTTGAGATATTTCATCACTAAGCCCAGCAAGTGGAGGCAGCGCTTGTTCTAGGCCTCTTATTTCTATCTGGGGAGTAAGAAGTAGCAAAAGATCATCAGTAGACAAGGCATCCTTTGCTGTGGCAAACTCATCAGCAAAAGCCTGACCATCGAAAGGCACTTCGCCTTCTCCTAGAGATATAAGAAAGTCAAGCTCTTTTTCAAGCTCTGACCTTGTATCTCTCACGCCTCTTGCAATGCTAGAACCAAGCTTTTTACCAGTCTCTTCTCCCTGCGCCGTAACCCCTGCAACATCCAAGGCGTCAGAAACAAAGGATTTAAGTGCACCACCGAATCTGCCCACATTCTGAGATAGTGCTTGCTGTGCGCCTTCAAGAACCTCTTCATTTATTTTTTTGGCAATCTGAAGCTCTTTTTCAAGCTCTTGCCTGCGAGCCTTCATCGTATTGATTAGCTCAAGTCCTAGCTGGTTTATGAGGGTATTTGTTGCGCCCCCTGCCGCTTCTACGCCGACCTTGTATGTTTCAAGAAAAATCTTAGCAGCCTCTTCGTTCTGCTTAAGCTCTTTCTCTATCTGGTCAAGGGCCCTCACTTGCGGGTCTATCGAGTCAACAAGGGCTTGGGCCTGCTCTAGTACAGACTCCGTCGTTGCCTCTTGCGCTCGTCTAACGGCCCTCCTCACTTCAAGAATTTGCTTCTCTTTCTGCAAGATAACGTCCTTGAGGCGCGACTCTCCGTCAATACTTTTACCTAAAAGCTCTTCAATCTCAGCCTCTTGTTTTTTAATCCTAGCCCGCTCAAGCTCTAGCTCCAGAAGTATACCCTCCTTGTCAATGAGCTTGTCTATGTTCTTAAGAGATACGTCCGCCCCACGCTCTAAAGCATCGGCCAAATCGTTCATCGCTTTTGCGGTCTTCTCTGCTTGCTTCTGCGCCTTTTTCATTTCTTCAGAGTTTTGCTTGGCAACACCCGCAAGCGCTCCAAATCCAGCCGCAACAAGACCACCTGCCACACCAAGTAGGCCACCAAAGGCAGCGCTCGTACCAAAAACTGCCTTAGAAAGATTACCTATCTCAAGCCCTGCGGCTGCGCCCTTCTCTGCCATGTCACCGGCAAGGACTACCACTTCTCCAAGCTTTTCAGAAAGGCCAGCAAGAGGCACAACAGTAAATTCAAAAATATCCTTTACGTCGCCAAACACTTGACGAAGCTTCTCAACCTTCTCGATCTCTACAAGTTGATTGAGGGCAGACTGAACCTCGTCGGTGGACCCTGGGTCCACGGTAACCTTCAGAGGTACATCTGCCTTGCTGGCAGCCTCCTTAAGAAGAGACTGAAAGTCTTGGTTGAATCGGTCTGCCGATATGTCTATCTCTACAATGACCTTTGACATTATGGCACCGTAAGCCCAGGGTTCGTGTTAAGGACGCATGATAAGTCGATAGAGTACCGTCCGTTTCTATTGTCTCGCCTTCTTTGCTCTATTCGATAAACCCCATTTTGTGCGGGAGCATAGCATCTCGAAATCCACTTAGAGGTACCTGCCCCCTCGTTTCTTTCGTAGACGAAAAGCTTTTGCGTACGAATCCACTCCTTTATCAGAGCCTGCCCATCAGAGATTGCATCGACTATCTCGCTTGTATTTAGCACTAGGCCAGTAGGCCAAAGGTCGTAGGTCCTGAGATTATTGCTAGATACCTCAGATTCAAATCTTGCCCAGAAATCCCCAATCCTCAAGTAGTCTCCATCCGAGAGGTTTGATAAATCTTTCAAAGTCCCAGTCATCCCTCGAAGAACTGCCTCATCTCTACTGTCCACCGTGAATGTACTTCTGACCGCAGTAAAGGTATTGAAGAAAGCAACGGGCCTTGCAGGTCCTGTGTCTTTTTGCGGCAAGTCTACTATAGTAATCTCTCTGTACCTTGCGCTCCTACCAAAGTCGTGCACGAATGTAGAGCCGTCCCCAACGGGCAATCCAAACAATCCAGGTAGCCTCTCCTCGTCACCAAAGTCGTTTATGCTTGCTCTGAATACAAAAATCCATCTTGGCTGAGAAAGACCAGTGCCTGTGATGGTGCCGCCTGACGCATTGAAAGTCCTGCCAACCTGCGGGAGCGCAATACCTAAAGAATGCCATACCGATCCTGCCCCTTGCACTGGCGAGAAAGATACATAAGTGATAGCGCCCCCAGGGCCTGTTGCACCCGTTGCCCCCAAAAAAAGCTCTACCTTTGTCGCCCCTGGACTTGTCAGTACATTTGCGTCAGGTATCCCAATTTGCACAATGACTGACGCTTCTGATGGAGGGTCAGTGGTAGAAAGGGACGATGCACTTATCTGGGTAAACAGACTCGTACGAAGAACTTTACCTACATGTGTGAGGTATCCGTCAGGGCTGTAGGTGCCTGCCGTCAATGCAATGGTGTCAGAGATGACGGAGTTGCTGACACCGTCAGTGATAGTGCAGCTATAATCAAGCTGGTCTCCGCTCGATACGATCACCGCTGTACCAAACTTTGTAGGTATCGACATACACTATCCTATACAGACGAGAGCTTATTTCTCTCGCTCTCAGCCTGCGATAAAAACCTAGCCTTGATCTCTTCTAAAGCATGCAAAGTCCAGGAGACTCGATTTGGCAAAGAGTTGATTGCAGTCCCAAACCAAGCACTGGCACCTCCTGCGCTATTGATCTTGTCCCAAGTCCTGACTGCATGCATGGCATAGGGCTCAATCTCGCGAAACGATGCAGGGCAAAAGTTAATCTTATCCGGCCTCAAGCTGCTGTTATGGTCAATCACAAATACATCGTCCCCTGGTGATTGATCTGACCCGAGTAAAAAGCAGCCTCTCTCTTTTCTATCGTCACATGTTTTGCAGTCAAGGTCAGAGAATCCAATGCTAGAAAATCGCGTCCTCTTACCGTCCTTTGATTTAGCGGTTACTTTGCCACTGACCCTTAGCCGGTACACAGCAGACAATATTTTGAGAGGACTAAGATCCATCGGATTTACACAGACCTCGGAGTAGGGTTTTCGGGTTTATCTTGAACCTCGCTCTTACCCATGGACCTCCACTCATCAGCAGTCCTTGTCTCTCCGCTCTGAAATAAAATGCAAGCCAGCATCAATCGGCCATAAAACCCTCTGTACTCCTCAACCGAGTCAATGGATTTATAGTACAGCGTCATAAGGTCAGTGGCACAGGTATGTTTTTTGCCGCTGGTATCCGTCCAGTCTTTTGACGAAAAGATCACCTCTGCTACGGTCGGGTCCCCATTGACTTTCAGGCTATTGGCAGCAAGCACCTTTTCATCAGTGGTTGCACAAGGTATGTGAAAATCCTTATGACCAAAGATGCACAGAGAAACTAACTCATCTTGTAGAGCAATTACTCTATCTCTGATTGAGGAGTTGATTGCCGCAATTTTGGTCGACTTGTCATTTTTGAAGCAATCCAAAATCTCAGTGGATAAGCCTTTTGTCTCTTTTGTAATCGCCTCAAGCTCAAGTCTTTTGCACTCTATCTCAGAGAGTATCTGCGTGGATTTGTACGAAGGTATCTCTTGAAGGCAAACGCTCAAGCACCCGTCTTCTTCTTTTGAAGAAAGAGGGATTTCAACCCACTCTTTGCGAAACTCTGGACTCAAAAGGTCAACCTTAATTACGGGCATCCTTGGCCTTACCTTTCTTTTCTTCTAAGAATTTATCCCCCCGTAGGTAGTCCGCAGTCGGCAAAACCCCTCTATTAAAAGCAACGCAAGCAACCAATACCCTTTTCAGAAAATCCTTGGAGAAAAGCTTTTCGTAGAGAGCGTAAGACTTTGATGTGTAAGCCACAGGACCTAATCCTTTGCTTTTAATGTGGGCAATGTCCTCGTTCATTACGCCACTAAGCTGCATGTCTTCTACTCCCGTAAAGTCACCAAAGCGCGCAATCACATCGATAGACTGGTGACCTTTGACGCAGGCGGAGAACCATCCGCCGGGGCTTGAGCATGCCTTCTCTACCTCTTCGTCCCGGATAGAGATCCCATTCTTCTTCTGAAGACCTTTCGGCAAAGATGCAAATGCATCATCAGAACTTTCTAGAAGCAGCCTTACAATTCGAGGCTGGCCAGTAATTTTGTCTTCGCATGGGATGTGGATGTACTCTCTAACCATTTGAAACTCCAAATCTTTTTAGTTGAAAAAGGCAAGATGAAATTTGCTCTTGCCAGTGAGAGTCGTATCTCTCTCAGCAACCCATTCTGTATCAAAAGCAACCGCTCCGTCAACTATAACCTCCTGCGGCTCTTTGCTTTGCACAATCCGGTGCATATAAAAGGCCATGCGATTTGAAGGGATGGTCGAAGATCCAGGGGCTCCTGGGTAGTGAACACCAAAAAGTTTGTAAGGGGTCCCATTCTCCCACGCTGCATAAAGGCTGAAGGTAGGATCTTTGATTACAATGTTAGGCCTAATGTCGAGAGCCATACGAGTGTACCCAGTGATGTCACTCCCAGAAAGCACTGTGCCGGACCCATCGAGACCTTTTGTTGCAGTCTCGTTGATAAGGTCAGGGGCAATCGAGAACGATAGCGTCTTAATGCGCTCAACCTGAGTAAGAGGCACTGGAGTGCTTGCAGGCTCTAGGATAAAGTCACCCTGAAACGCAATAAACGGGGTCGAGTATTTTGCAGGGTCAGAAATATTGACTGACGCACTCGAAGACTTTGTAAAGGCTCCTGCCCTGATGTTATACGAAAATCCCAGTCTCTGTCCTCTCTCGAAAATGTAATTGATGCCGTAACAACCTGCCGTAGTGGCATTGAATACGACTTCGTTTGGCCTGGTTCTACGGTCAAGCTCTATCTCGTAAAGCTGTGCAGATGTACCAAGGATGTAGTTAAAGCACCCACCAGAGACTTGGTTGCCATTCTGTGCATTGGTTGGCACTTGACCTGTCGGGAGCTTTACCCCAAATGTCGCTTGCCCTCCAGTGTCAGAATCAACCGGGACAATGAAAGACCCTGAGGCCGTCGTGATTTTGACGATGGGGTCGGGACTACCAGAACTGAAAGCAAACTCCGAATCGTTGTTCGTACCAGCCCCATTGAAGACGAGGGTAGAGGAGGCTTGTAGCTCTCCTATGCCGCCCTCTAAAAGGTCTCCCATATCCGCAAAAGTGTTGGCATTGATGTCCGCCTGAAAGCTCCCATCAAAGGTTTGCATACCAGGGTCAGGCGCATAAAAGTCACCAAAGCTATTTAGGTGATGGTCTCTTTCTAGCGCCTCTGCGGCTGGTGTAAACGCAATATCTTTTACTGCTCTTGGTACCCGAAAGGTGCCGGCGGCCTTTCTGTAGGCCAGGCCTCGGTACCGTTCTCCTGCTACTGCCATGTCTACCCTCTCCTACGAAGACCTACCTTGTCTCCTGTCGATTATTTGTTGTATTATATCGTCAACAATTTTACTAAACTCCGCTTGCTTATCTGGACGCACTCCGATGAAATTATACCTGTCATTGACGTGACTTGTGTAATCTTGCGAAAACTCAAGATGATCGCCCTTGTTTTTGATGCGCCTCATCATCCTGCCACTGTCCCTCAGAGTGACTCCTTTTGGTAGCGCCTCTCCCGTCGCGTCAACTCTCCGCCTTACGTTATCCTGCACGAAGGACTTGAAAACAGAGAGAATCTTTTTCTTGTCATTTTTCGTGACCCTCAGTGGCCTGAAGATAAACTTACCCATTATGCAAACTCCCGAGAGTACTTGACAGAGAAAGAAGTGACTCGAATCATGCTCCTCTCAATAAACACAGAGCTTAAAAGGTCAGCGATCTGAACATTTTGAATCTCCGGATTCTCTGCATCTTGAGAAGCAAAGGGGGCACCAAGCCGAAAGAGCTTATCTATCTGCTCAAAGTCGTGCACCATCAAATCTTGCATGTCGTACTGTATCCCACTCACTGCCAAAAAAGGATCCCGGATGTAGCCCATATGAACCTCAAACTCTCCGGTGTAGTCTAGCAAGCTCTGCCCATCATTGTACTCTCCGGGGATAAAGTTTGCGCACCTTACCCTAAAAGACCTTAACCTCTTAATGTTGGTCGAAACCTCAATACGCTCGTACCCGGTATGCCTCTTGAAAGCAAAAGAAGGCAGAAGCTCAGGGGTATCCCTCTCAATCAGCAGAGCAAACCTCTCCCGAATCTCACTTGCTTTTGCAGTCACAGCATAAGGCGTCGCCATTAGGTTCTACCTTACTTGCCTTTTTGAGAGGGCTTTAAAGAAGCAATTTCATCTCGCAAAGACTTTATCTCACCCTTCAAAGAGGCAATGGCATCCTTTGCATCCTCAAGGTCCTTCTTTGCCTGCTCCTTCTCATCAAGCGGACGGGCATACTTTTTATTCAGCTCGTCATACTCTTTTTGCGAGGAGATTTTCTTGACGATAGCAAAGTGATTCTTGTCACCCTCTATCAGAGCAAGCTCGTCTTTCGATAGCTCGCAGACGTGAAAGCCTCTATTGAAATGTCGCCCTGCTCTCATGCGCCCCTCATACTCAGCAGGCGGGGTGCAGTTTAGTAGGACGCGTGTTTTTTTCTCAGACATAACAAACCCTTATCTCTTTCTTATAAAGATGGGACAAGGGGTCATCTTGTGACCCCGTCCGTCCCAATGCTTGATTATTCGTCAGCTTGCGCGGCTAAGAAGTAGAGACCTAAGAAAGCATCTCCTCTTGCATGCACCCCATAACGAAATTTTCTTTGGTCAAAGACCACGTCGTTGGTTGCGCTGGTAAGCTGAGTCACCTCTGGCTCTTTTCTTACTTGGATACCAAACGGCATGATATCCATCGATGCATCAATCAAGAACCACTTGGTAGAGCTAGTAAGCTCAGGCACTACCAAGATTTGGGCGTCACCAGCTTGCGGGTTTTCTCCGCCTGCTGAAATTGTCTCAACCTTAACAATCTCTCTGGCAGTTTTTCTGAGCTGGGGCGGCACCATCAAGATAACTTGAGATAAGTCCTGAAAGGCACCAATTGGTTCGTTGTCTGCACCTTTCATCTCTTGCATGGCAGTCAAGACCGTGTTGAAGTTTGCAGAACTAAGCGCGCTCGATGTGAACCGGTTGGACTGGGTACCAAGACCAGGGTTATTGATGTCGATGGGATGGTCGGTGTCAAAGAAGAACTGACCATCAAAACCTGTAGTAGCGTCAGCCGCTTCAATCAGGTCTCTCAAAAGATAGTCCCAGTGCTTTGCGGCAGCGCGCCCTTGCATGGCAATGTTCTTTGCGCGAATACCAAGGTTGTCGTCTTCGATGTCGTTTGCATCAATCTCAAAAGAAAGCTCAAAGTCTTTGTTATTGATGGTGATTTGACGCTCTTTGACGTCATGGTATGCACGGGAGCCTAACCACTCTCTCATCTTCGGCAGCACATCTGGCCAGCCGTAGGTGTTGCTTTTAGAGGCGCTCGCCTCTCGCATTGCAATCTTGTCCCAAAAAATTGGGGCAGTCTTATAGGCCTGCTCGAACTTCGTTACGATCGTAGTCCGCAGGGCATCAAGGACCGCTTGTGAAATAACAGCCATCGTTTATTCTCCTTATAGCCCGAGCCCAACTAAGACTAGGACACCATCAGACTCAACCTTGACCACCTTGCCTGCTCGGCTCTTGCCTGTCGAGTCAGTGCTCACGGTCTGGTCATCGTCAATAAAACAGTCAGCACCAACGTTTGCATCAGCGATCGTATTGGTGGACGCATTCTCAAACTTAAAAACTCCGCCTTCTACTTCGATAGACAAATCCCCTGCAGCACCGCTTGAGTTGTCTACGGTAGAAAGTGCCTTGCCAAGTGCAATCAATCCAGTCGCTGCTGTGCCTCCTGCGGCTAGACCGGAGTTTGCTACGACAAGAGCTCCATGAAAAATCTTAGTACTCGCGGCAACCTTGAACGATTGGCGAGGGATTACGACCTCTCCAAATCGAGGGGTTGCTCTTTCAACTGTTAAAGCAGCCATCTATCATGCCCTCCCTATCGCACAATTCGCTTGCCAAGATCTTTTGCCTTGACACGCTTGAATGCTTCTAGATCCTCTTCTTTATCAAGACCAAACTTGTTCATAAGGTCTCGCTCTGTCTTGGTGATGGATACCATCTTTGGCTTGTCTTCTTCGGGTACATCGGCAACAGCAGAAGGTGCTTTGTCCGCCTTAATGCCAGGCCCTTTTGGCACCTGAGTTTTAATAAAAGACCGTAACGTCTTAATGTTGTCCTTGCCCATTTGAACCGCAAGGGACCGCTGCGCAGGAGTGATGCGACCTTTGGTGATGGCATCCTCCACTAAGGACTCAACCTTTTGGCTTTGGATTTCTGACTCAAGGTCAGATACTCTTTGCTCCAAGGTCTCTTTTGCACTGCGTTCTGATTTTAGCTCAGAAGGCATTTCGGCGAATGCCCGCAAAGCTCCGATGACCTCGTCTCCATCATCAAGACCTGTCACCTCTTTTGCCACAGAAGCAATCTCAACAGACTCTTCGTCTACTGCTTCGTTAGCGTCTACGCTTCTGTCTTCGTCGTCTTCGCCCATTGCCGCGGACTCCTCATCTGCATCCCCTACCAGCTCTGGCAGTGCGTCAGCAAACATGCCCTCCCATCGAGAACAGAGAGCCTTCAGATCCTCCTGACGAGATTCTGAGAGCTCGATGTCCCACGAGCTTAGGAGGGCTGAGATGTCCTGACAGTAGGCCTCAAAGATCTCGCTTAGTGTCATGCTCTCTCCCCTATTAGTAGCTTTCGCTACTAGTCTAGTGTTATTTACACTTCGCTCCACCAACGGCCGGCACTTGTCTGTAGCCGGATTATTGGTGATGGCGAAGTTTTCGAATCCAACGATAAATCTTGTGCCGTCCTCTTTTTCTTCTACGAAATAAGAGGGGGACGTGAACCGATACTCTTTTTTGGCAATCAGTTCTTTTGCCCGGTCAGTCCACGAAATGTTCAGAGCCCAAAGCCCATCTTCTTTTAGGCCAACCTCAAACCAACCGGCGGCCTCCTTTTTGTCGTGCTCATAGTCAACCCAAAGGTCAACGTCTCGTCTCTTTGAGTCAGACACAATTCTTATCGCATCGACCTTATCTAGGATGTCGATCTCTGTATTGCCAAGGGCGTCCCAGAATTTATTCTCTCCAAAAGACAGAAGTTTGATTTCTGTGGGTAGCTCAGTGGTGACTCCCCAAGGTATTGACTTTCTATTGACTCTACTCGGCATCATCAACCTCAATCGTAGGCACACCAAACTTTGTAAGTAAAGCGTCTACATCCACCTTCTTGTCAGCAGGTAAAATTCTGTTTATGCCCTCTACTGCAATAGAAAGGTCAGCCATCGTCTTTGCCTCTTGAGAAAGATTGTCTGGCGGAGACACGTTGTACTTTATCCAAGGCACCTTGTGCTGCTCGCCAAAGTTAAACTCCACCAATGGCTTGGTTATTTGTGCCCTGACAGCGGTCGAAAAGAATTCGTTGTCAAACTCTTTGATATCCTGCCTTACAGACTCGTGCCCTTTTTCTGCAGCAAAACTACCGCCTCTAGAAATCTCTGTCGTAAGATTCTGACCAAGGATGCCAATCGCTATCTCTAGGCTTGCCTTCTCTTGCGCTTCTGCAAAAGACTCCCTGCCCTGCCCTGATGCCTCTACGATGTCGTATCCAAATCCCGAATTGTCTGTATTCTTCTCCACGATGAGAGTATCGGTGGTTCTGCCGAGATTCTTCACGTTGTTGAGATAGGTGGTCTTTGCCGGAGTACCAGTGCTTGTGTTGTCAGTATCTTTATCAGCCCCAGAAGGCACAATTGCCAGCTTGACTGCATGAGCAAGAGTGTCGTTAAAGTCTGACCAGTCTATCCAAGAGAAGGACCTGACGAGGACTGGGATAGCAAGCGACAAAAGCTTTGCCCTTCGATAGCCAAAGTCCCCATAAGGTAAGAACAGAGCCCAACGGCCATCGCCAGGAGTTATAACTTTCTCTCCAGTCATTGTCTGCGCAAGCCAAACTCTTCTCCACTCATCGTAACGAATCCAGCTTGGGTGCCACACTTTAATCTTCGGCATCCATCGAATGACACCTAAACCGCCAGTGTCGATCCACTCTATCTGGGCAACTGCATAGCCGCACAGTATAGACCAGGTCATTATCTCGTGCTGCACACCCTCTGGCAAAATGTCAAACCATCTCTCCTCTAAAGATGAAGAAATTAGCTCAGACATTTCGCCTTCTGCTTCTACACTGACATTCAGCTCGTTGCCAAGGATACCCATAATCCGAGTGTCCATGACAGAGGCAAGACGACCGTCCCTTAGCATCCACTGGGCAAGCAATCCAGGATTGAAGAATAACCCCTCCTCTTGATCGCGCTGGGCGTTTTGAATCTCTTGCACAGTCCAAGCATCAAATCCGACAAAGTTATTCTGCTTGTAGATCTTTGGTAAGTCTTCTGAGGGTAGCCTTGAAAATCCAATCATTTTACCTCGCCCTACCACCTCTTATTGTTGGCAGCGATTCAATATCCTTTTGCGTCACAGAGAATGACTGCTTTCTCTTGACAGGAGCAACGTGCCACACAATATATCCCAATGCGTCACATGCATGAGAATGCATGGATGTTCTATCACTGTTTCTAAATCCTGCCAAGCTGTCGATGGTTTTTTGGCAAGAAGGGTCAATCTCGATTCGGTGCTCGCCCTTTGCATTCTCTAGGAGGACATTCACCGACGTGTCCCGATTTGAGATGTGAGGATTCGCCCCTCTTCTTACAACGAAAAACCCTGAGGCCTCTAAAAGAGCTATGCTTGACTCGCCCTTGTTATTGACATGCTGCCGATTTTTGCCAGAAGCATCAGGGACCAGAGTCACGTTTTTCGGAGCAAGGCGGTATTTCTTGAGTCTCTCTGTAATTCTGGATGCTTGGTCTTGCGCAGTGCCTGGCTCCATAATTTCATCAAAGACATGTAGGGTCCCGCCATACCACTGACAAAATACAGCCGATTGTTGCTCAATGTTAAAGTCAAGACCAATGAGCACCCGAATCCCTGGCTTGTGAGAAACGGGATGAGAAGCGTGGTTTCTCCGAGAGAAGTTGGGATAGACTGCATCGACTGCCCCAACAAACTGACCATCAATGTACATCAGCTTTTCTCTTGGAGTGATGTCAGAGAGCATGTCCCTTCGATAGTCTGGATGTAGATTCTGCTCGTTATCTGCTAAGACAAACTGCACGATGTCGTAGGCTGGATCCTCAGAAAGTGACTCTTTTGTAAGCCAACCTTCTTCTGGCAGGCCATCTCCAAACCGTCGCAAAGTATTTGCCCTTGCATCCGACACTCTCGCTCTTACTACTCTCCAAAATCCTTCGCCGTCTTGAAGCTCTGTAAAAGCACACCATCCTACAGTAGCACCCTCAATGTTGCCTGGCCTTTTCGCAGAGGCTAGAAAAACCGTGACTATCTTACCGCCTCCCACATGAAATTCAATCCTCGGATTCTTGGGGTCTTTGATGTGGGTGTAGAGGTCAGGTGTGACAATCTGCCTTAGGTGTGACAGTATATTTCGTTCTAGCTGCCCGAAGGTAGGCGCTGCAATAATGCCGTCAACATCAGGCTCCCAGTAGAATATCGACCTACGAATTGCCTCTGCAATGGCTAAGGTTTTGCCGCTTCTTTTTGCCCCGATGGCAAAAACGTTGCCTTTTGAGTAGATGCGCCGTAGCAAGTGCTTTTGCTTGGGAGACCATCTAATCATCTGCCACTTCTCCGCAGACAGAGCAAATGCCTTTTACAATGAGAGGTATCTTTGAGCCTGGATAGATTGCGGGGTCAAGAGCTGTATGATAATTGCCACAGATACCTACTCCATCTCTACCTGGAGTTGCTTCTGGACAATACTCTCCCTCTTGGCGTTCTATGGTCTTGGTTTGCGACTGTTTCTTATTCAGTTGATTTGAATGCCTGGTGGCTTTTGCTTTTTCTTTTGCAAGATTTGTCTCTTGCTTGCCGCGCTGCCCCCAGGTATCTGGGTATCTACGCTCTAGCACCCAAATAATAGCTCGAAAGTCATCTTGCTTCATGATTCGATCTACCATTTTCGTCTGAGCCACGGCTTGGGCTTGATTCGTCTTGACGTAGAAATACCCGAGTGGATGCTCTAGATTACCAGCGTGCTTCTTACCGGCCTTTCTCCACTCGTAGTACTGCGCCCGATACGCAATACCCAGTAAGTCGCAGACGGTTTTTACGAAATATCCTCGAACGAGAAGCTTGCAAATCTCGTCTGCGAGCTCATGGGTCATATCGGTAGGCTTGCCTGCTGTGCTTTTAAAGGTGGGGCGTTTGGGTAAGTCCTTAGCAGGCGGTGGGGTCTTGCGGGGGCGTCCCTTTCTTTTACTGCTACTGCCTATATTTTTTCTGACCGTTCTTTTTGGCATAATACCAAAGTAATACTACATACTACTGGTATGTGTCAAGTGGTCAGTATGAATTATTGACTTAGTATATATCGAGCCTAGGTCTTTTCTTGGATGTTATGGTAGGTAGCTCAACGCCTGCACCCTCAAAGAAATACCTTGCCTGATCCATCCTTGGCCTTGTGTAGCCGATGGAGTGAATCGCTTTTTTGGGGCAAGTGAATTTTTTGAGCGCCAAGAATGGGGAGACATCACATTTATCCTTGGAGATAGACTCACATAGCTTTATCCCATCCCAAGAGATGATCCTGCTGAAGGGATAGTTCGCTTTATAGCAGGATAGTACTTTTTCAGTGGAGAGGAGCCTTCTCTTTTGGCTCAAGATGTGAACTGGATAGTAGAAAGGTTTTTCTTCTCCACCGTAGCAAAGTAGCCTTGCATGGAGTTTCTTTCTATTTCTCCTTTGGATGTCAGTCTGAGAGAAGCCTTCGAGGTAAAGCTTTGCGATTTTGTTATTACCTATGTAGTCCACAAAGTTTATGCACGAAAAGAGATTCTCCCTTGAGATTATCCTCTCATCAAAACCCTTTGTGTCGATGTATAGCCAGTAGAGGTTGGTAGATATATCGTGAATACCTTTGAAGATTGAGTGAACATCTTTGAAAGGGAGTCCAGTAAAGCCAGTGACTCTCCATAGCATGGCAGGTGAGTAGTCTCCTTGTAGGAGGTTTCTCCGAATCTCTGTAGCAGCGTAGTAGTATTTACCGCCCATGCAGGCGGCAACAATGGCATGGACTTTTGAGATGTGCATATCAAGGCAAAGAGACACTTGGTCTCTATCCCTGCCAGCCAAAAGCAAAGAGCGTGCTAGCCTTTCTTTTGCCGTCATTTCACTGAGGTCAAACTCTGACTCACAATACATACATCACCTCACATCATCAAGCAGAGCAAAAGCATCAAGGTCTTTGTTAACTCCCAGGGCATACCTGCTATCTAGCACATCCTCCTTATCATCCACTGAGACAATCCACTGGTATCCGTCAAGACATCGTAAAAGGGTCCTAGAAAATTCATCGCAATCATTCATGCAGTGAAAGAAAGGAGTGTGCCCCCAGAATAGCCCAGACAAAACGTGTCCATGAAAGCAATCCCACTTGAGCATTCTAAGCCAGAGAAATAAAGCCCACCACACTTCGTTGTCAATCATCAAGTCGGAGATGCCCCTATCTTTTATAAGCTTGCAAGCCTCTCGAAAAAGCCTTCGGTACTCCTGGCTTTTGGGGCCGTTCATCTCCCTTTCTTCTACTGCTGCCTTTACAAACTCTCGAATCTTTTCATGCCTCGTTTTCATGTGCCCCTACCTCCGCCAGAGTAATCTTCTCCGCCGTGCCTTGCGCAATACACCCCGGGATTGTTAACTCCCATTCTCGCCCATTTGTCACAAGGCTTGTCATTGGTGACAGCGGATAGCTTGCAGCAATACGACCACTCAAGCTGCCTTGTCATCTCGTGCTCTTCGCAGTAAGGCCATCGTCTTGATGGAGTACCCATCGCCTTATTATGACAAATTGTCACAATGCATTTTTCGGATAAACTAATCACTGCCGCCTCCTAACTTAAAAGTCCCTATAACCTGTGATCCAAGATGTACGACAAATGTGGTGTTATATAACCCAAAAAACTCAACCAGCAGGAGGCCCTTAATAACCGAGCCTTCTTCTTTGCCTGCCGCAATGACGTCGCCTCTCCATATCATCTGAAACTGATACACAGTATCGTCATCTAACTCCCTAAAATCATCAATCATATTAGCAAAACTCCTGGTATCGATAGGTCGCCACAACTTCGCGCCCTAAGGCTGGCTTGGTGCCCCGGTCTTTTAGGACGACCATACTGAGATGGTCACTATGTATCCAGATCATTGTGTTGAGTATGTAGGTCTTGATGTGCCCTCCCTGAATGCCTGCCTCACGAAAGGGTATCGACTCCATGAGGTCCGTCGGACGATTTGATTTCTCTTCGTAAAGCAGGACTCGGTAGTATGACCCTTTGTCAATCCAAGAAAAATCCAGGTGCTCGTGATGGATGTGGTATAACTTCTTCATGGCGCTACCTTTCTGCCGTCAACTTCGGGCGCTATCTCTTGAGACTCTACTGACCCGCGATTGCAAGTTACCCTCATTGTCCTGCGATTAGGCCTGCCATCCTCTCTCTTATCCGGAGAATCAAAGACCTCAATGACTGCTCTAAAATCACGGGAGATAGAGAGCATGTTGTCGATGTATTGCTGCACGACGACACCCACCATGTCCTTTACCTCTTGCCCTTGCGGATGTCCTGCGCCTCTATCAGAAAACTCGATAGAGAGAAAGTAGGAGTCCTCATCTCGAAGTGAATCGAGATTTACACTTGACCTTACCTTCAGGTCGTCCCGCTTCTTTTCAACCTTTTTGCCTGATACCGTTCTTTTTCGGGGGGGAGCCTTTCTTTGCTGCACTGCCATCTTCTTTGTCCTTTCTATTCATCTCATCTACATATCTCTTTATGTCTTGCGCGCACTGCCTCCAGTCAGTTGCGATTATATACAAGCCTCCCATGGACTCGATCTCTTTTCTCCAAGCTTCTTGGGCTTCTGATAAATTCTGGCCAGGGACTTTCACTTCGATTGCAAGAAACTGACCGTGAGGCTTTATGAGACCTACGATGTCTGCCGTGCCTGCAGGGGCAAGGGACATGTATCCACCTTTGACTTTTACCTTGCCACTATTTGCCCGCCAAATCTTTACCTGCGGCACAATCTGAGGCAGGTGCCTCAGGATGTGACGTTGTATTACACCTTCTTCTTTACCCATAATTGATCCATCCTATTGCGATTTATTGCAGTATAAATACTCGCAGTCACCTTTCATGTCATAACGAGCCTTGTTGGCATAGACGAAGACAATGACAAAAACCTTTGGATCTGCCCTATATAATGACGCAAATACTTCGTCGATGAAGCGCGGTATCTGACCTTGGTTCAGAGTAACAAATTGATTTACCAGCCTGCCATCACTTGAGAACGATGGCATGTACAGGTAAAAATCCCTTAGTGGCTGGTCCTTATATTTCTCAAGCCATGAGTGGTCAGTCTTTACCATTAATTTCACTCCTCTTCATCAGACACTTCGAAGACAACTCTTCTCGTACTTTTCTCCTCAACGCTCCACTTAGGCCCCACTGCTAAAGATGCGAGTCGTAGCGCCTCATCTTTATCCTTCGCCTCAACAGTTATTGTAAAATGCCTTGCTTTCAAATAGGTGACCATAAACTTCTTATTCTGATTCATCACAAGGCCTGCCTTTCTACAGCAACTCTCTTTACCCTGTCACAGCCTCTATCTATGCAGGTCTGCATAAAATGATAGAAGTCAAAGAAGTTTCTAGGGTCACTCACAGTAATCGAATAAGTGTGCCCATCAATCTCAAAAATAACTGTCGGGTGTGAGCCCTTTTTGTAGACCTCTGGCACTTGCACTTTTACACCAACCTCCTCAAGCCTAGACTCTGCATAATCTAAGATGTCCTGCGGGGTGGGAGTTTCATCTTCTAGTGAGTCAATATAGTCAAAGTATCTGTCATAAAACGACTGTGGCATAGCATTAAATCCTTCTCTCTTTGCAGAGTCTATTACAAAATCTATCAAGCTAATCTTTTGAGAGTCATGAGATATTCTACTCAATATTTGCGCAGTACTTCTGTGAGGCACCATGCCCCTATAAGGGTGCCCCTGGATGGGCCGGTCGTTAAACTTCACTACTGGCCTTAGTGCCGCAGAAAAGTAAATGAATCTCCTCAATACCCTGGCGCTATGGACAAAAAACAGAACCATGACTGCTGAGACAAAAACGACTAGCGCCAACAAAATCATCACGACACCTTGCCTCTTTGTCTGTAGGGATTGCCTTCGTCAAATTTATCGCCATTCACAGGAGCAGGTGACTCCCAATCAAGGCCAATCAATTTTGCAAACTCAATCACACCTTTGACTTGAGAGTCACTGAATTTAAGAAGGACCTTCTTGCCATCATCTATATAAAACTTTATGATAATCTCTTCTTTAGAGAGCAAGCCCTTAAGGTTGTCTGCACCAATCTCTATGCTTGCAAAAGCACCTGATTCATTGCAAGGCTTGAGATTTTGACGCCTATAATACAACTCAACCTCACGAGATGTCTTTTGGTTCATGAGGACACGATCACCAAACAACACAGAGATACTGCCCCTTACGGTGTTGCCGTCTCCATTAGTATTGTAAGAATCTCCAATTCTTACGAAAATATTGCCACGATCATCCGCGCCCTCTATATTAACTAAACGCCTAGATGCAGCAGGTACACAATAGAATCTATGCATCTGCTGCTTTGTAAAGGGATCATATTCGTCAGACACGATAGCATAGCCCAAAGAAGCCTTAAGCACCTTGACAACCTGAATGCCTACACAGCCACAGACCAAAAAAAGAAACACACCAACCATCACCCATATCATTTAATTTCATCCCTTCTTCTAATTGCCCCCTTAATCAGACCATCTAGCTTTATCTGCAAAGACTTTACCAGGTCCACCTTGGCTTCGACCCTCGAAACCTCTGAGTCTATCTTGGCAGATATGACTCGTTCGAAAGCATTGTACAGTCTGTCCATCTGGCGGATACCCTTTGAGTTTTTCGTGACTGTGAGGTTAAGAAAAATAACCTCAACCAGAAGCACCCCTACCAAGAAGGCAAGGACTATCTCCGCTGTGGACATCATAGCCTCCTGATGAAGGACACCTCGTCCTTAAGCAGCCTTGCCTCTTTGCTCAAGGATGAAATCTTATACAAGCAAATCATCAAGAAAAATCCTTGTATGAGTAAGGCAATGCAAAGCACAATCTTAAAACGCCTGTCTTTCGATTCTCCGTAATCCACCACGCTACCTCTCCCCTCTGTCAATCCTTTTCGTGACCTCTTGATTGAGGTCCAAATCTAAATGGTCAAACCTTCGCTCTAAAATATCCACCTTATCAGAAACCTTTTGGCAAACCCACATGCCCCACATAAACAAGGCGAAGAGGCAGGGGTAGAGCATAAATAGAACCACTATT
>ERZ869936.741-NODE-741-length-27929-cov-8.497345_pt1 | contig 27929 bp, 31 predicted proteins | sample MGYA00520876_ERZ869936 | MGnify/ENA primary metagenome ERZ869936 (study PRJEB32218, sample SAMN09650985) | biofilter metagenome | isolation source: enrty point of leading RO module | place: Saudi Arabia: Thuwal, RO plant located on Red Sea | collected 2016-02-17 ... | reverse complement strand
AGCCGAGCAAAAAAGAATTGATGGTATCACCTCTCGTATTGAGGGGCAGTTTGCTTCTATGCAAGGAGACCTTGGTACTCTAGACGAGGGTAGCAAGAAGATATTTGAGGGATATATTCAAGGGTATACTCAAGACCTCAACACATATGCTAACAATCCTAGCCAAGAGAATCTAAACACATTGATGACTACAGTTAGTAAAGCGCAAAACTTTTTGAAGATTGCGCCTGCTTCGTATAGTTCTGATCGTAGCACATTGTTACGTGGTGTTATGGAACCCGACAAGTATGAAGAAAGCGGTGAACAAATGCGTAGCACTTTTAATACAAAGCATGGTGCCGAAGGGTTAGATGTTAGATGGAACGAGGAGACTCACGATGTGGAAGTAATCGATCCTAACAACGGCGCAGGGGATTACACTAATCCACTAGCCACAAACAGGTATTCTACTGATCCCGAAAAGGCGATGGTGTTCACGCAAAAGAATAATTTCAACTATACCACTCCTTTCGAATGCGGAGCGACTAAAGCACGTACTCTAATCCCGGCTGGTAATACGGAATCATATGGTAAGTTTTTTGAGTCGGAATTCGCTACTGATCCTCAACTACAACAAAGTGTAGTGTTGACATATGCGGAAGCACAAGGCACGACACCTCAAGCCATTAATGCTAACCCGGATCTTCTAGCGGATGCTAAAGAATATTATCTAGAGCAAGGTCGTATAGAGATGCAGGGTCTTATAGATGAAGAGGCTAGTAAGCTCGCAGCGCAAGAAAGTCCATTTGCTGGGGTAACGAAAAAGAATCTAGTTGGTAAAAATATTGAACTTGACGTTCTTAAGAAGCCAATTACAATGACTGTTCCTTTAGACCCAACAAAATCTACAAGTGAGCAAAAACAATATAGTGTTAAGGCGTATAGAGTTGTCGATGATACGCTAGTGGTAAACTATCAAGAAAAGTCTCTTAAGTTTGAGACACCGGGAGGAACAGCACTTCTAGGTCAAGACTTGCGAGACGCACAAAACGATTACTTTAGCGATAAACGTCAAGGTATTGGAAGTCAATATGTTGTAAGAGAAGTTTTCGAAGATAAAAGCACTATCATCACTGATCCTTTATTGATGGATGGATTTGCTCAAGAATTAAGAAGACTAAACCTACCTTTTAACAAGTAAGCATGAACGAAGAAATTCTAGAATATCTACGAGGACAGTTTGGCGATGACTACATGTCGCTTCAAACGGAACAAGAGTTAAGAGACTACGAGAACGGCGTTTTTCGTAGAGGTATCTTGGATGGTTACTCTATGATTGATATGCAACCTGCGATGGATCAGTTGCGTACCGAATTCGTAAAAAAAAAAGAGGAACCAATATCGTTCGAAGAGAGGTACAACCAAGTGGTGGAAGAGACTGGATATTCACCATCGGAAGACTCTCCATACGCTGGAGGTCTAGGGTATGACTATAGCGGTGACCTAACACCTACAGAGACTGCCGTTGAGAAAAAGGTAGCACAACAAGAGACCGAGTCCCTTATCAAGGACATAGCAAACGTCTCTTACGATCAGGTTTACAACACCTACAAGTACTTGGGGTATAGCGATGAGAAGGCGGAGTCTGCTACTAATGCTATGACTCAACGAGCTCAAGAAGAAAAGAAGCCACTCAACCAAGTACTCAACGAAACATACGTATACGATTACGGAAAGTTTACCGCCGATGCAAAAGCTCAAGGCGATATCACTATTGAAAATCAAGAGCGTTACAAAAGCCTTGTTGATTTCGGTGCTGCTGCTCAAGAAGCGACTAATGTTGCTTATTGGTTAGACAAGGATGTTGACATTCATAAGGCAGCGGATGACCTAGGTCTATCTATTAAAAGCCACAATGTACTATACGAAGACTATCTAACTCCCGGTGAGGATGTATTTTCATATTGGTTGATTGACGAGGAGAACGCTCCTAAAGACAAAACGGGTGTGGGCAACGACCTTATTCGTTTTTACAATAGAGCGGTTATTAGCAAACGTCAAGCCGACATGTTCGATCCTTTGGTACCACTAGAGGAAGTAGACTTTACAGCACTCGCTTACTACCAAAAACAATTAAGAGAAAACCAATCGGTTGGATGGGATACAGATAATTCTTTATTGAAGGGCATGGACGTTGTGTTGAGTTCGGTGATTAGCCCTGTATTGGAATCGGCTGCGGCTATGTGGATGGGCGTTCTTACCGACCCTGCTACAATCGCTGCATCGGTTGCTACGGGTGGTGCTGCTCTTTCATATGGATTTGGTAAGGAGGGTCTTGCTCTAGAGTACTCTTCTAAAATACTAGAGGTGTTTAATGAATTAGGATACGACACTACTGATCCTAGCCAACTATTGGCAGCTACGCAAAACCCAGAGGTTATGGCGGAGGCTAAAGAAAGAGGTCTCAAGAAAGGTATTCCAATTGCTATAGTAGATACCATTAGTGCTGGTTTAGGAGGTAGAATATTCAAAGGCATGATGTCCAAGGGATATAGTCGATTCGCCTCTAGATTTGCCGATGAAGCAGGAGAAGGTTTAGCGGGTGCTACGGGTGAGGCATTAGGTCAGCTTGTAGAGACCGGGGAAATCTATGACGTGAAAGGCATTGCCCTTGAAGCTATAGGTCAAGGTATACAAACTGCTCCTGTCCAAGCGTATATGGCGGTCAAGAATCGTGATATGAGTAAGGCGGAAGCGGAGTATGTTCGCTTTGCCGTTACCGAAACGGATGCTCATGAGTTGACCACAGTTGCTACGGCAATGAACTATAACGAGGTACAATCTCTAGACCAAAAGATTAAGGAACAAAACAAGGCTGCTCGTAAGGCAAAGACTCGTGAAGCTAGAATCACTCATAGAGAGAATGCTCGTAAGCTACGTGAACAAAAGTACGAGACCCTCAACAAGAATATTGAGACCTTGCGTAACCTCTCAAAAGAAAAGAGAGCCGAGGTTGCTAGTCTAACGGAGAACTTAAACAACCACATGGTTGAGCTTCGTAGATTTGAAGACAAGAACGACCCAGGTCGCAAAGCGGTAATCGAAGAGATCGGGAAGAACTTTAGCAAAATCCAAGCGATTGTCAATCCCAGTGAAACAAGACCCACTCCCTTTGGGACTGAAACTGTTGAGGGTGTTCAAACGCCTTCGGTTGAAAACGTATCTCCGCAAAGTGTACAAAAAACTGAAGAGCCTGTTAGTCCTCCGACCATTCTAGAACTCGATGGTAAACAAGCGGTAGTCAAGTTACCTACGGGACGAGCAGTTCGTGGTGTTGTTGCTATTGATGAAGGTGGTAAGGTTACCATTGAGGATGCAAACAATAACATTGTTGAACTAGGTTTTGTAGGTGATATTGGTGGTCAAACTATTGAGGAGGCTGGATTCGGATCGTTTGTTAGTAAACTAAACGATGATGGCTCATTTGAGATTCGTGGTAAAAGATATACTGCTCCTAAAGGAAAGAAATCCGTAAACCTTAATGATAAGGGTGAGGTAGTAAGTGTAACTCTTAAGGACTCTAAAGGTCGTAACAGAACCTTCCGAGGAGATGTTGCTCAAGAAGTAACCTTCTACTTTAGTGAACCACAAACTACTAATGAAGATACCCGATCCATAGAGGAGGTTGTTGTTGATACCGAACTCGGCGAAATGGGTTTGGTTCCGTTTGATGAAGAATTTTCGGAAAGCCAAAAAGAACAACAAGAACGTCAACAACAAACAACTGCCCCTGAACAAACTACCCAAGAGCCTGTTCAAGAAGCACCTCAAGAAACTATGCCTACCCCGGCATTGTCTTCTTTTGTTAGGACTATCCTACCTAAAAATGGTGTTACCGAAAGAGTTGCAAAGACAACAAATAAATTAGTCAAGGCTCTCAAGGATAACATTGGGAAGGATGTAAAAATAAACTTTTGGGCAACAGCCGAAGAGATGCAACAAGCCCTAGGTTTAGGAGATGCCGTAGATGGTTACTATGACTTTAAAACCAATAGCATCAACCTTACTATCAATGCTACCGATGAGGTCATTAGAGAAGAGTTCGGTCATGCTGGTTTTGGAGGTATCATGTCGGATGACAAAGTCCGTACACGTCTATATAGTGAGGTCAAAGACCTTGCTAAAAAGAATGATCAGTTAGGTATTGATATCGAAGCAAGAGAGATTGCTTATAGACAATGGGGCAAGCAGCATGGTATGAGCGAGAGCGATATCAATGCTATGATTGAGGAAGAAGTGGTGATGATGGTATTGTCACAGTACGCCTCAAACATGAACCAAATCGATGCATCATTCAAAGCCAAGTTGAGAAGAATCATCAACAATGCTTTGGTAAGAATGGGCTTTAAGAAGCTAACGATTACGGACAATACGTCTTTAGATCGATTAGCAGAAACATTTGCTATTGCATTCAAGCAAGGTAAACCAATCAAGCAAAGAGTAAGTCAACCATATAGAACCAAGCCTGTACCAGATGGTGGACGTCCTAACATCAATATGTTAGCCGATGCCCTAGGTCTTGATGCAAAGACAATCAAGCAACTAGATGGAGGAGGTGCTATTGGTGCAGAAACCTTTAGCTTTACTTCGGCTCCATTTATGAAGCGAAGAGATATAGGGTATGCTACTCCCGAAGAGGCTCGTGAAGCCCTAGGTGAAATAGACGATGTAAATCTTTTGCCAGAGATAGCCCAAGAGGATTTAGAACTTGGTATGGGTGCAATGGCTACGGAAATCTTTGATGTTGCTAGTCAAGCTCTAGAAGACAATACTACGTACAACATAGAGATGTATACCGATTATAGTACTTACAAGGTTGAAACTGATCTATCTATAAAAGGTAAGCAAAGTAATGGTAAGCCAACCTCTAGAAACTTGAGGATACCTATTGTTACGGGTGGGGTGTTCATGCCTCGTACAGCAGAAGGTTATGTTGAGGCAACCGAAGATGGAACTATAAACACTGTCTTCCCAGAAAGTTTTAACAAACTATCTCCCGGAGAACAACTACCTCCGAGATTCTTTGCACTAATGCCTGATCGTGGTACCAATGTGAGAAGGTCAACCAAAACTGGTGGTGAAGGTAGACCGGGAGGAACCGATGGGTTAAGAGGTGATAAGTTTCTTGCCGATGAAATATACACGGACGTTTCCAATATACACAAAGAAAGCTTGTTGCGTGGTGCGCTCAAGTCTCCTATGGTCTTGTTTGGAGACGATGCGATTTATCTAGGCATATATGAAAACGGCGAACTTATAGGTCATGTAGCCTACGAAAATCTAGATGCATATCGAGATGGTGAAACTAGTTACTTGTTAAATGAAAATCAATTCTATGCGGAAGCGGTAGAGGCTTTTAGCTACTATCCTGTAAAAGGTCTCCCTAAAGAGGCTCTTGATATTTACATGAAAGGCGAGGAGGCTGAAAGAAACTATGACTCCGAATATTTAAATAGTGAGGAGCATCGTAACTTATTCTCTATTCACATGAGTCCTTATAGTATTGGATGGGTGCCTGGTACACTTGAAAATACAAACATGTATCATCAAGTTTATAGAGATGCAAGAAGAATATTTAACGCTGTATTAGAGAGAGAGTTAAATAACGGCAACATCGCTAGTGCTAGAAAAGAAGCTATACGTGTTGCTAAAGAATCTATAGATAAGTCAATTATTCCTCTAGATGAATATTTCCTTTCAAGAAAACTTGCTGCTTCAATGGGAAGAGAGGTTGATTACAATACCTACATTGATGATGCTTTAAGTTGGTCTGGCGAAGCGGGAATCATTGAATTTGACCGAGGTATGAGAAAGATAATGTTTGACCTTATCGACCTTGATGCTCCTAATGTTTCTCTAGAGACAATTGCTTTCTTGGACAAAAATGAAGATAGTGCAAGTCTTGAGCCTTACCTAGAATACTTTGCTAAAGACTCTTCCGCTGAAGACTTTATGTCCGCTGGTATGTTTAGAGATAAACCTGATGGTATCGATCCGGGAGAATACAAGGCATATACTAGAAACTTTGGATCAGATGTTACGTGGTACATCGCGGGTCAAAGAGTTCCTCAAACAATGAACGAACTACTTGCCGATGCGGACAACATTGCTGATCCATTGCAACGTATCGACTATCTATCATACATGACTTCACACATAGTGAATCTTGAGGGTGATATCAATGCCGAGATAGACAATAAACTGTTCCAACAAAAAGTTAGAGAAAAGATCGAGTCTTCTCGTGATGAGTTGTTGGGCGGTCGTGCTGCCTTAAACAAAAAAGCTATTGAGACACTCAAGGCGAATCTCGTAGCAGCAAAAAGAGTTGGACAAGGTATCGGTACACAAGCTGGTAAGAAGTCGGACATCGCTAGTATGTCGGCAGAAACAGTACGTGCTATCCCACCTGCAAATAGAAACGCTCGTTCTATCTATGTAGACCATGCGGTTACTCTAATCAATACCGAGAACCATCCTATTATGGGTGACGTTGAGGTTCCTGCTTTTATCGATAACATGCCGAAAGAGGATTACTCTAGAGAGGGTATGGTTACTCTATATCATGGTGGATATGGTCTAGAAAACGTCTCTAACGATAGACCCCTATATGTTTCTCCAGAGGAAAGCGAAGCTCAAGACTATGCAAGATTGCAAGACATCGAGGAAAGTGTAGACCCTAGTCTAATAAACCCGGTATATATCGAGGAGGCGAGAATTGCAACGGAAGAAAAAGCCCTAGAGGTAGCTAGAAAACTGTTCCCTGCAAAGATGGCGGAGTACGATGCTGCTACTAATTCTATGTTCTTCATGCTTATCGATAGAGAAGGTAGTGAAGCAAGAGAGATTCCGTTATCGGATTTCCCATTCATGCTCACACCAAAAGAGCGTAAGAAGTTATTTAAGGCTATTGAGAAAGAAGGGTTTGATGCGGTAAGATTCTCTGATCAACAAGCCGATGAGACAAAGAGTCCACGTATTGTACAAAATGTAGTAGTGGTAAATCCAAAGAATGCACTTGATAGTGGTTCTATGAAACTACAAAGCCAAAAGGAATGGGCGGATGGAGTATACGCTACATTTAAAGAGCGTGTGGTATCTAACCTATTGTTCCTTCATGACCTCGCTGATCCAGAGGTTCGTGAGTACATGCGTAGATGGTACGATGGTGCTAACAAGATAGCCAAGGATATGTCCGATAAATACGGCATATCGGTAGAGCAGTCTAGTGGTATTCTCGCTGCACTTTCTCCGGGTGCCGATTGGTTTATCAATATCCAAAACGCATACAACATTGCCGAGGTTCTATACAACCATCAAGACAAGACGTTTGATGATGTCATGTACAACCAAGCTATTAGTAGAAAGCTAGAGTCTTATAGAGACACTGGACCAAATAGCAAAGTGTACAAGAAAAAGCACAAGGGTAAAAAGATGACCCCTTCTAAACTCCTTAAGAAAGATCGAACGAGCTTTGATTCATTCAAGGAGTCTATGGATATGCTACGTGGCAGAACCCTTTCTAGCATGGATGCTCTTGAGAAGGCGAAGTTTATTCGTTACTACCGAGAGGTGTATATGCCTTCAACTGTTAGTGTATATAACCCGGTGGGTGATAACCTAGGTGTGTACACCAAGAAGAACGGAGAACCTAAACAAGTTGTTACTCAAAGTTTTTCTAACATGGCGAAAGCCGTAATGATGTTTGAGAACAATGACATTGCTTTGATCAGTAGTCTACTCGGAGGTAGTCACAAGATTAGACACTTCTATAACAACATTGCTAACCCAGATGCTACGGATGGTGATGTTACTATGGATACTCACGCAATCGCTGCGGCGGAACTTATGCCTTATGGTCAATCAAGTACTGCCGTAAACGAAAACTTTGGTAGTGGTGCGAAGAGTTCGGGAGTCTTTGGTTTGTCTGGTACATATTGGGCATACCTTGATGCTTACAGTGAAGCAGCGAATCAAAGAGGTATTCTACCTCGTGAGATGCAATCAATCACTTGGGAAGTAATACGACTGTTCATGCCTTCAACAATGAGAGGTAAGGAGAGCCGAGCGGATATTGCAGAGATTTACAATGACTACAAAGGAGAACCTTTAGAAGATGTACAAAATGAAATTAAAAAATACTTTGATGAAAAAGACACAGACACCGAAACTCCAAGAGGAACCAATATTAAACACCCTGGATGGTATCGACCTGATGATAGCGAAGGAGATACTTCGCAAGGGGAAGGAAGTGACCAAGGAGACGTTCCTGGAGGAGATGTATCTGGGGGAACAAGTACCGAAGGTGATATCAGCGGAGGTACTCCAGACTCTCCCGGAAGGGCTGCGTTAAGAATCCGTGGTGGTGCGGAGCGGTTTGTAGATATGCTCAAGGGTGGTGTACCTCAAGAGGTAGCATTTGCCGAAGCATTGGTACAAGCTCAAGTGAAAGCACAAAAGGGAAAACTTAAAACTACGGATGAACTTGCCGAGTTCTTCTACGAGCCACAACGAATCCAAGAGATTCAAGGTGACTTGTCGGGGATGAGAACATCGGACATCGTAGCGATGCTCAAGACTAATGCTCTTCGTGATATTGTAACACAAGGAGGTAGAATAGATTTTGATACTAGCAACAACTTCTTGGTTCTTGCTCAAGTAGAATATCTAGAGCGACTACGTGCCCAAGGTGATATGGAGGGCTATAGATCAGAACTTGCGAAGCTAGGACAAATGGGTACAACCTTTGGTCAATTGCTACGTCAATTCGGTGAGATAAAAACAAAGACCGCCGAGGGTCTTACCTCTATCATCGCAGCGGAGTACGAGAAGAAAGGTACACCATTGAAGGATGAGGCACTAGAGAAACTAGGTGCTATTGCCGATGAGTACATTCAAGCGAAGCAAGAGTTCGATAAGATAGTAGATGAGGTATTCGAGACTGATCCCGAAGACTTCGATGCTATGGATAAGAAAGTTCAAGAGGCTCAAGAGAGATTAGAAAAGGCGATTGGAGCAATCAATGACTTCCAAAAATTCAACGCTCCTTCATGGGGTACACTATTGTCTACCATCATGCAAGGTAACTTGCTTACGTTGAAGTCGATTACTACCAACATCGTTGCGAATGCCTTTACTCTACCGGGAAGACTTGCTCAACAACTGATCGCTACTCCTATCGAGTATATGATGAATCCAAAAGATCGAGAGTTACGTCCTTCTTTCGGAGCGATGATATACGGAATGAAGCAATCGTTCGCAGGTTTGAAACAAGCCTTTAGACAAATCAAGACGGGTCAAGCTGATGGTGATTTTGAATACACTGCGGGATATCAAATCCGTCCTCTTGTAGCACTTGCTACAGTCTTTGGTCGTGGTAAAGAATCACTACCTCAAGAGTTCCATAGTCAACTAGACTACATGGATTACAAGGCGAAGAAGTTGTTCGAAGGTGTGTTCGGACTTACGGCATCTTCAAACTTTAGTCTACTTGTATTAGGTGACCGCCCATTCTATAAAGGTATGGAGGGGTACGAGTTGTACCAACAAGCAAAAGGACTTGGACTAGAGGGAGACGAGCTCAAGAAGTTCTTGAAGTATCCTACGGAGAAACACATGAAGAAGGCTAGAGAGGCTGGTCTTAAGTTGACTTTCCAAGAGAATGATAGCACTATACTTTTAGGTCTAGTGACTACGGATCAGGTACAGAAACTGTTCAATAGAGCAGGTGCCCAATCACTACAAAGTGATAGCTACTTGACTCAAATGATGGGGTCGGCATTGAAGTTCTTGGTGAAGTCTAACTTCCCATTCGTTAAGACTCCATTCAACATCTTGTCTCAATCACTTGAGATTACCATGTTCCCAATTACCATGGCTCAAGCGTTTGTTCCTAGCAAGAGAATGAGTTCTAGAGATAGAGCAGAGAAACTTGCTACGGGTCTCATGGGATACATGCTTTACCTATTGGCTCGTAATCTCTATGACAAAGGAGTTATTAGTGGAGCGGTAGATAAGGTTAGCCCAAAGGTGCGTAGTGCTGCATACGAGCAAGAGCCACCATTCACTATCAATGTATCCGCTATGGGAAGAGGTGAAGGTGCGCCATTCCAAGCTGGTGATAGAAGAGTAGGCTACGCTAAACTAGGTTTGTATGGAGCAGTACTAGCTGCATATGTAGAGGCGTTTAAGGCTATCGAGAGAAAGCAAGACTTCTCCGACAAACAAGAGTTGGTCGAGTATGGTATCGATGAGCAAAGCCCGGTTAGTAAGTTCGCCGAGAACTCGCTAGGTATTGTGCTTGGTTCTCTAGGTGCTTTGATGGATCAGTCATTCTTGACGGGTCTTGAGAACATCACGAAGCTATTGCAAAACACCGAGGATATAAATGTTGTAAGTAAGTACATCGAGCAAGTTACAAGAGCGATGGTATCGGTTCCGTTACCTAACATCTACACTTCGTTCTTTAGAGCGGAGCGTGAGTTTCTACCAGACTATAGAGATGTAGACTTTGATCAGCGTTTCAGAAATGTAATCTACGATAGAACCTTTGGTGCAATCGGTAGAGGCGATGACCCAGCACCAGTGCGTATCAATATTTGGGGCGAGAAGATTCATCAAACACCTGAAGGTACTAACCCTGTGTTCTATGAGTTCCTTGACCCTACGGGTACACGATTGACAACGGACGATCCGTTAAAAGTAGAGCTTTACAATCTATACAAAAGAACCGGGGACGAGGATGCGCTCCCTTCTATACCTAGCTTGATTATGAGTAAGCGAGTGGTACGTGATAAGGGATTGAGTGGTATCAACTTTACAACTCAAGAAGCAAACGAACTGCTCATGCTTCTAGGTCAAGAGAGAACCAAGGAGATGCGTAATGCAATCAATGGGGTTTATTGGAGTAGACTACCCGATGAGAAAAAGGTTGAGATTATCAAAGACATCAACAACAAGTATTCAAGAGGATATATCACCCTAGACAAGCTAGGCAATAGAAAGAACTTCAAGTGGTATATTAGAAGAGAAGAACTAATAAGACAAAAGAAGAATGAATAAAATTAAGGATACCAAACTAGGTAAATTATTAAAGAGCAAGGCACCCCAAGTACTAGATGTAGTTGGGGACTTGTTGCCTGATCAAGGTGCATTGGGTATTGTAAAACGATTGATCGATACACCCGAAGTTACACCCGGTCTAACACCCGATGAGAAGAAAGAACTCAACACGCAAGTGATGGAGATGTATAAACTTGAGGTGGCTGATCGTGATAGTGCTAGGAAACGTCAATCGGAAATGGTAAAGGCGGGTGCTAAAGATTGGTTGTTCAATGTTACGGGTCTTGTAGGTCTAGGAGCGTTTGCCTTTCTCGTAGCTTCAATCGTTTTCTTAAATGTACCTTCGGAGAACAAAGAGATATTCATTCACCTAATCGGTATCGTTGAAGGTGTAGCCCTATCTATCTTCGGCTACTACTTTGGATCAGCAATTAGAGAAGAGAAATAATGGAACTAGAAGTATTACGATTTAGCAGCGGTGAAGATAGTACAAGTGGTCTACTCTTTGATGTGACCCATGGAGAACGTAAGTTCCTATGTTATACCTTGGAGGATGAGCATAGGGATGTAAAGGTGATGTCCGAGACAAGGGTTCCTCAAGGCACCTACCAAATCACTTTACGAACAGTCGGTGGGTTTCATAGTAGATATAAAAGTAAGTATGGGGATATGCACAAAGGAATGTTGTGGGTTCGTGAGGTTCCTGGCTTTGAGTATATTCTTATTCACACTGGTAATACTGATGAACATACTGCTGGATGCTTACTTCTTGGTGATAGCCAACAGAACAATGCAATTAAGAGCGATGGTTTTATCGGCTCAAGTGTTCAAGCATATAAAAGAGTTTACCCTCCGATTGCTCAAGCTCTTGAGGAGGGGGAAGAAGTAACGATTACCTATATCGATTTTGACTAGTATCGAAATCCGTTAAATCCAAACATGTGAAATACTAACTCTACGAGGTGTGCAATCTTTGCACTTCTTGTGGTAAATAGTATCCTTTTAAAACTCGTGACCCTTCCTTCTTTACGATGCTTCTGCATTCGCTTGTTTACATTCTTGGTCATCCCTACATAGTTCTCACGAGGTAGCATGTACACAACATACTTACCTCCATACTTACCATTTGAATCGATCTTCTTCTTGCACTCTTTACAATAGCGTTGTACCTCTCTAGGTCTATCGGTATTGTCTTTATGGAACTGATCTTTGGTCTTATGCTTTTGACATCGACTACACTTATATCTTTTGCTCATGGTATTCTTGGAGTGTTGATTTGATAATCTCGAGCTCCAATCGAATCCGTTGAGTTGTAGATTGTAATACGGAAATGATTCGCTCTTGACTTATCTCTGGTTCACCATGAATATCAAAAAGCTTTTCATACAAAGAGTCTATCTCTTCGTGTGCGTTATCACAAGCGAGGTGGTAATATTTCGAAAGCGTTCTTTTATCCATGACAGTTGTCTTTAATTTAGACAACTATCGTGGAAAAGAGTGTTTGAATTATTGTGAGTTATTAACAATGTCTTGCACTACCTGGTCTACTTGCTTCTGATTACTAGGTATGTAGATAGAGTAGTCACCCATGTTATTTTGTTTACAAAATTGAAGGAACATCTTAAACCTTAATGGGAAACTATGTTGGCTTGGGACATATCCCTTGGTCTCGATAATAAACTTGTGCTGATCGCTAACGAAATCTGGGGTATATGTAACTGCTCTAATAGGTCTATTCTCCTTGATGCTAAATCCTCGTGCTGCCTTCTTACCATACTTACCATGGTGCTTGAAGGCTGGGAATATCTCATAGGTATTCTCCTCGTATTGAAACTCAATACCAGCCTCCTTCAACTTCTTATAGCAATAGAGTTCAAGTTTTGATTGGAACTCTATACCATCGTATGTACTCTTCTTGCGGTTTACCGCTCCTCGTTTCTTTCTCATAAGCTAAAGCCATCCTCAAGGTTCATCCTAGGGACATCATATGTTTTGTAATCCTCAAAGGTTTGAGAGATTGGTTCAAACAATCTCAACCTTTCACCTCCTTGTGCAAGATAAAACCCGGTCTTTTGGGTGTTGATTTCAAACTCGATAGGAGAAGACAATGGTGTTGGCTCTCCGCCTGTTTCGGTAACACGTACCTTACGCACGTGTAGTTCGGTAGTCCTTCTTGTTTGTGGGTCTTCCGCCTGTACCTTTCTATGGATTGTCAAGAACCCTGAACAACGATTGACCCACTTACCACCATGCTCACTATCTTCTGCATACGGAGCGATAGGTAGACCCATAGCATCCTTTCGTCTTTGTGCCTCGGTAACAGCGTGGGTGTTTAGCCACACCGCTATCTCGTTGTTGTTAGCAAAGTTGAGCAGTTCACTTGCTGCCTCGTAGTGGTATTCATGTATACCGATCTTGTTCTCTGATCCTATTTGAATCTTAAGACTATTGTATGGGTCAATGAAAAGAGCATCAACCTTTTGTTGCTTCATACACTTCTCGGTGAATGTAAGTATGTCCGTGTAAGAGTACATGTCCCGGTTACCATAGATGATAAAGTGTTTCTTCACCCACTGGTAGCTATGTCTTCTTTGAGCATAGGTCATCTCACTAATAGGTTTGTCTGCCGCAAACTCCATGAGCCTCATCTTCACCGATGCCGTTGTATTCTCCGAAGAGTATACACACCACTTCCATCCGTACTTTACAGCACTGTTCACCATGAGCCATAGAACGAATGTAGTCTTACCAACATTGCTATGACCATTGAGGATAACAAACTCTTTCTTGTACCTAAAGTATCTATCGATATTAGGGTGACCTATCTCTAGACCAATCTCAATATTACCTTCGGCAAACTTATTTATCCATTCAAAGTCATCGCTATCGGAACTAACAAAGGAGTAGTCACCATCGTCCAACTTCATCTTGCGCTTCGAAGTCTTCTCGATGTTAATGATTTCATTTATAGGTAGAGACTTACCATACTCAATACCCGTGCGAATGGTTTCACGAGCGGTATCCATTGATGCTACATCTCTCTTTCCTATCTCTCTTTCAAGAACACGTATTGCCTCATCCTCTTCCATTCGACCTGCGGAGATATAGCCTCCACACAACCTAGCTGCTCGGAGCAAGGTGTTATGCTTTTCACCATCAACTGCATTTGCAATCATGGTAGCTACAAGGTTGAGCTTTACGTAATCGGTGTACTCGGTTCTTTGTTTAGGCTTTTCGTTTTTCTTTTCACGTAGAGCCTCTTCCGTATAGAAACTACCGAATCTCTTTGCATCATCATTCACTATGAGATCAGGGTCAAAACTCTCGTAACAAGCACGAGACTCGTTCTTCCCGGTGGGGTCTACCTCTAGACCATATGATTTATCAAAGTATTTTTCTAGTGCATTGAAGTGGTCTCGATGTCTTTCTGGATTACTCACTTGAACCAATGCTTTAATTCCGTCTCCACTCGGAGACACCCAACACGCATACACGTGCTGATCCGTAGCAATGATTGGCTTGTATTTCTCTACATCGAGATGATCGAAGTCCAAGCATATATAACCACTATGGTTTACGAGTGCGCTATCCTTTCTTGTAGTAAAAACACCGCTCCATAATACACAAGGGAGTTGATTCTTAAGTTCCGCTCTCTTGGTCTTGTCCTCACATATCCTTATTTGGTTGATCAGTTCCTGGCTCTTGCCCGTCTTTATCCGTTCTAGTGCTATACCAATGTTCTTGTGATACGGATTCTCCTTCTGGAATATGTTTTGATAGAGTGTTACTTCCTTCATTTAGTTCGATTTGTTTTTGGTGATTTAGTTCTCTCTTGAGGTGTACGATTGCTTTGATTATGTCTTGACTCATGGGGTTGCCGGGCTTTTTTCCCGCCCTCATGATATATGTCAAAGCCGTTCCAAGATTGTAATTGTCGTGTTGGAAGTCAAGCACGACATCCATTGCTTCTATACCCTTATGCTCTCCCACATAATAACTAGGTACATCTTTTAAATTATAGTCCACAGTATCCGCTATCACATTCATTAAAGTCTTCATCAAATAACAAGAATTGCATTTTGTAATCCTTGATGTCCTTGTACCTCGTTCCCTTTTTAAAACGAGCTTTCTCGTTCTCTTGATTCGCAAACCAATCAAACTTGTTAGGTTCCTTCTCCGACATATGCTTGAGGAGCATCTCGTTTCTATGGAAACAACCTACACAATTGTTAAGGTACGCAAACCTCACGGGCTTATCTTTCCAATAGGATTCTATCTGATCTTTGTAGATGTTGTCATGGATCAGCGGAAAGGTACACACACGATAAGCCATCTCCTTGTATCGGTTGCTTAATCCAGTCTTGCTCTTTCCGATAATGAACTTGTCCCATTGGTAGCCATCTTCACGATACCTATTCATCATGGAGTTAGCCCTCTTAACTTCGTTCGCTCTAAATCCTATACGCATCTCCACGGGAAGATTAGTATTCTCGTAGCACCATTGTTTGATTGGATTGACCTTGAGTTCGGTGGTGCAATATCTTTGAGTCACGTTAGGGAGGTATAAGTATTCCTCTCCCGTCTTCTTGTTTCCTCTTACTATCACTTCATCAAAGGTTGGTCCAGTCACCCAATCGATCCGGGTACCTATGAACTGTTCCAAATCTAGCATGGTGTAAATGATATCATCTTGCTCAAGGGTTCCAATAAACTCTTGACCTATTCTATCACTAACTTCTTGTCTTATCTTCTCATCCGGGAACAAACAATTCTTATCGTTTGTACGAACCAACGAGAAGATGTTGTAGTCCGCGGGATAATGCACCGCAATATATGATGAGGTCTTACCCCCACTTAACGAGTTAACAGTTGTCATGAGAACAATGGTTTTACTTTCTCGGCGATAGCCTGGACCACATCGACAGTCACCGCATTTCCGCATTGCTTGTATCGTTGAGTCTTGCTCACCTCTTTTACTTCACCATCAAAGATACCATACTTGGTGTGGTCATCTGGAAATCCTTGTAGCCTTTCACATTCTATTGGGGTAAGTCTTCTGATCTTACCATACTTGATGAATTGATCAGTGTTACCACCACTCCCAGTGCTACCATGGATTGTGTTTGCCTCGTCTTTCAAGCTACGATTAACAACTTCTCCTTGTTTGTCTCTTGTGTAGCTTACTACTTTGGGGTCTTTGTAATCACGAGCGAGAAGGGTTGGGGACTCATCTTTAAAAGAGACTTCACGAGGAGCGTAGTTGCTAATCTTTGGCGTTACCATTTCTACGAGTTGCATCCCGGAGTGGAGGGTGGCTTGACCTCTTGCTGTAAGCGTTTTGCTAACGGGTCTTCTTGAGCGTTCCACTTCGACATACTCTCCACTTGCTTCTCGGAGAGGAAATACTCCTCGCCAATCTCTTCGGGGTTCTGCAATATATCCGACAAGGTACAGTCTCTCACGATTCTGGGGTAAAAACCACGCAGTGTTGACAAGCTGCCATTCGCAGTCATAACCCCCAATGTCGGCAAAGGCTTGGAGGATTCCCGCAAAATCCGCCCCAGCATTTGAGGAGAAAGTTCCTTTAACATTTTCCCATATAAATACTCGTGGTCTACAATATTTGATAAGCCGTATTGCTTCGGTGATAAGGCTGGAGCGTTCACCATCCATTCCTTTTCTTTTCCCAGCGAGGCTGAAATCTTGACATGGACTTCCAAAAGTGATGAGGTCGATTCGTGGGAGGTCTTCTCCTCGAACATCTGTAACTGATCCGACATAAGTTGATGATTTAAATTGGTGTTGGTATACGCCGACTGCGTACTTGTCTACCTCGGAGAAGTAAGATGTTACATTGTAACCTGCTCTCTCAAATCCCTTGTGAAAGCCTCCGATACCAGAGAATAAATCAAGTTGATTTATCTTCATATTCTATACGTTCCTTGTAAATTAACTTGGATGCGATAGATACAAAGGTTTGATCAGGCAACTCTCTAAAGTCTCGATCTTTTAGGAGGATTAAATTGTCACCCCTTTTGTTCGGTATAATGATAACTGCAAAGTCGGCTTCGACATTTGGAGCAGTTATATCTAGTTCCGAATTCCTATGATTTTGTATCGCTATCCAAAAACTATTTTCTTTTTCGCCTTTGGTTGCGGTGTAAAGCGGGGGACGAACGTCTTTTACTTTCATCCCCCAAGCTAAACACAACAGGTAAAATACCTTTTCCTCGCTCATTTAGAACGGCAAGTCATCCGTTTGAGTGTCGGCAACTTTCTCACTCTTATACTCTTTAGCAGCCTCGCTATTAGGATTCCATACGGAAGCCATCGGCTTACCAGCTTTGCTAAAGAACATAGTCAAGTACACCCATCCCTTCTCGGTCTTAAACTTCTGAAGGTCTTCTAGGTGAGTCGCACTCAACGACAGTTTCCATGCAACGATATCTCCTTTCTCGTTGCGCTTTGGCTGATCCACAAAACCGATCAGCTCGGAGTCATACTTCTTTTCTTGTGACATGACAATTATAGATTAAAATTAAACTTCAAATTCTGCGAAGAAAGTCTCGGTCGGTGCATCGCTATCTAGGTAACTCATAATCCTATCAATAGCGAGGTCAAACTTTTGCTTTCCTCTCATTAAGGTGTCATCCGATGCCTTAACTAATGCTGGAAGGTATGGATAAGTTTTCTCTTGTGCAACCCAATAGTAATCATTACCGGGGAATACCGATGTGTAGATATACGCTTGGATATCATAGCCAAAAGAAAAGACATCTCTACCAAAGCTCTTGACTGATCTACAGCTTTTGCTATCCGTAATGAATCCGTTACCCTTACAATCTAGGAAACCACGTACCGGGACTTCCTCTATAAAGGAATTGAATTCTACTTGGACTTCACCCGTAAGGAAGGAGTCTTTAAGACCTGTTTCATCAAGGCGGTTTATCATTTCAATAGCCATGGTAAAGTCTTCTTCGCTCACAATCTCACGACCTTCTTCCGAAGCCTGATCACTCAACTCTTGTTTCCAATTCTTGTACTTCGATGTAGCACGTGGTGATTTACCTCCAATCTCCTTGATGATTTCATGGTCATCAAAGGTTATGAATCGATCTTCGTACTTCTCTGGTTCAAAGAGTAGACAGTCGTATACGGAGCCAAACGATAGAGCTTGTGATGTCTTCTTTAGTTGACCCGCCATATACATCTCCCACAAGCGCATGTCTTGTAGGGCATACTTGATGGAGGAATAAGATAGGTATTCCTTACCTACCTTATCCACCAATGCATTCGCAAACTCCATTACTTCACGAATTTTTGGAGACCTGCCTTTTGGTTTTCACTTAAGGTGTCTCCATACTTGCCTACGATTCTATCGTAAGCACCCTGCTTGTCTTTGGATTTCTTAATGTACTCAATCGCATCTTTGAAAACATCTTTCTTTGAGGTTCCGCTCTCACTTCCAGGCATTTTGCTCTGCTTTGCGATAGCCATAGAGACCTCATTACTTGATGCAATAGAAGACTCGATACCGATGCCGAGGTTAGCCAAGGCTCTACCCCATGCGGAGGTCTCACAGTTTTCTACATACGATGTCTTGTTGATATGAGAACTTGTTCGGTCTTCTTGAGCGAAGCCAGTGGCGATAGTCTCGCCCTTCTCATTACGAATAACCGCTCTGATCACACATGAATCTTTCTCCAAGTGAATTAGCTCGGTGTCTAATGACCACCCCTTGTACTCTGGAGCGGTGCGGAAATAAAGGATACGTTGGTTTACTTCTACGTATTCCTTACCACGAATGTTCGTGGTTTTGAATTGGTGTTTAGCCATAGTTATTGAATTTAATTAATTGCAATTTAGTTGTTTAGACTGTCTTTTGCAAGTCGCTCAATCTCGTTTGTGATTGCTCTAGCACTTGCGATCAGAAAATCTAGTTGGTCGGATTCGGCTCTCACTGTCAAGCGGTCGATGTCCAATAGTGCCTTCTTCAAGGCGATAATAAGATCGTGGTTTCTCATACTACATACGGATTATAATTTCATCACCTTCACCAATCTCACCGAGTAAGATAGCCTCTCTGATCTCATCAATCTTTTGTACGGCTTTTTGTATCCGCACGGAATCTCGAGTACTCCTTATAATCCTTTGAGCCTTCTTCCTATCCTCGATGTACAGTTCTCCTAGATCAGTCACTTGATACACACCACGAGCCATCTTTTCTAGTAGACCGCTCTTCACTAGCCGGGAGATGTTGGAGGAGTAGTAGCCCTTGAGCTTTACTACATCGCTCCCATTCACCGCACGAATGTAGGACTGGATTTGGATTAGTTGTTCAGGCTTTTCATTCTTGATGAACTCAAGAATCTTTTGAGTTAAGTTCTTACTAGCCATTTGCTTTTACTTCTAGTTTAGTTAATACTTCTTCTATGGCTTTCATCTTGTTGATGTAAAGCACATTGTCTCGCATACCAAAAAGGAATTTAGCATCCTCTAGGTATTGGTACGCTTTCTTAAGATTGACTTGGTCAATATCATTCGTATTCATCATACTCACTTTCATAATCGGTTAACTCGACAAGTTCTTCTTTGAACTCATCATACTCAAATTCTCCTATGCCTATCATGTCCGATACGAACTCTTCAGGCTCAAAATGTTGGAGGTCAACACGACCTCGCACCTTAATCTTGATGGTAGCGACCACTACTGCATGAGCGGTCTCTACCTTTACATATTCTCTAGCCATTATACTATATGTTCTAAACACATTACACAAAATCCAAACTCTTCGGTGTCGTGGGTATTGATATGACCGCACGATTCACACTCGATGTCTTCCGCTCCTTCGGTGTCGGAGATTTCCTCCATGCGCTCCGAGGTAAGCATATCATCGTAGCCCATAGGATCAGAATCGTTTTTCAAAAGTTCTTTTCGAAAAGTATCGAAGTTGAATACATCCCATATGAACTTATCATCATCTTCATTATTCATCAAGAAGAATCCACCACAATCAAAGACCTCTTCTTCTAAATCCCATTCCGTGTAGTAGAAGTCAAGACCTTTCTCTTCGTACACTTCAAAGTATTCGTGAATGATGTTTTCCGCACCTAGGATACGATTCTTGTCTTCTTCGCTCCATGAACCATCTTCATATTCTAACTCATATCTGATCTCTCTAATCATGATATCTTCATCATCACAACAGTAGTGGACACCATTATCCCATACGTAGCCTTGATTGATAGGCTTGTGCGTTACACTACATAGGCGAGACCCCGTTTCTAGAACTTCCTTGATATCGCTTTGAGAAATGGTGAGCTCGATAGGGTCACCTTTTTGGTATACTAGTTCCGGGAACCTTTTGAAGTGAACTCGGTACTTTGTTTCGTAACCTAATCTAGGTTGATTGTCTAGGATTACCCCGATCCCTTGACCATCTTTCTCGGTATCCCAGATTTTGAACTTGACTACAGTGCCGACTGGTATCGGCTGGTTTGAATTACACATGACAAATAAATTTTGGTTATGGTGTAAATGTAAGTAGGATATTCCTATTATACAACACGTAGGATAAAAAACTTGACCTCCCTCTCTCTCTTCCAATCAAATATCGCTTGGTCGCACAAGCAAACGGATCAGCGTAACTGTCTGATCAACAGGCTTTTCCAGGCTTTGTGTTCAACCAAAGGTTCAACTAAAAATAAACTTGGGCGTGAGCCGATTAAAAATTTTTTTCGGCTCATGATGTTGCATGGTAGGATATTTTATTTACATTAGTGGTGTGCAAGGGCACGATGTTCTATGACATGATGGCTAACTAACTAAACAATCCTAATTATGATTATGATGATTGACATTGCTACACGCCTCGTATACGAAGCGGTAGTGCAAAGAGGTATTGCGGAAATTCTTGAAGCAATGATTGAAGACCAAGACTTCTACAATGAAGTTGCAAAGACTCAAGAAGAGAAGACTCGCTCCACGAGACATTTGTCCGAAGAGCAACTAGCACAGTGTATCAATAACCACTACGACCTAAACGAGTTCGGTGGTTTGTGTGATGATGAAGTAGTTGAATCTCTTGATTACATCTTCAAAGAAGACGTTGACAAAAGATTGCAATTCATTAACAAGGCGCAAGAAGAGATGCTTTGTAAGACAAGTGACATGCTTGTTACGATGATTCACTAACCTCAAACACCAAGGATCAGAAGCCTCACCAATCGGTGGGGCTTTTTTTTTGCTCTTCTCTCTCTCTCTCTCTCTTCATAGGGATGGGTGGTAGATTTAGCCGTGGTTTTTGTGAAAGCTCGAGATCGTGGAAAAAGTACAGTCCAGGCGTTGATGGAGGAGTTGGATTTTCGGCTTGAAGGTCTCAAGATTAAGAGCGGAAAAATTCAAAATCAATGAAGGCAAAAATGACCGCTCCGAATGTGTCCAACACAATCTCAAATCTCCTAAAAACGTCAAACCAGGGGTCGTATAGATCAGCTATCGCACCCCAAAAATGGGGCATAAAAAAACCCCCATCGATTGCTCGATGAGGGTCTAGTTTTAAACTTTTACTCGTTGAAATAAGTAAGGTAATTCTTCATGAAGTTGAACTCTTTTTGTCCGATTGCTCATTGCAATCATGATATCTAAAAGTTCACTTTGAATCTCGAAGAGTGCATCTTGGTCATGTATCATGTCGCAAGAATATAGATTGTATTTCTTCTCTAATTCAATCATTCTTTCAAGCAATCTTCCGAAGACAAAATCACGTTGAATCGAGTTCGTGTGATTAACATTTTGCCTTGCAATTTTGATGCCTTCGATTCTTGCTTTTCGGATAGCAAGTTCTTGCTTTCTTACCTTCTTGTACTCCTTCGGTTCATCCAAATATTGGAGACCAAGTTTCGTGATTTTCACACCTTCTCGATTGTAGGTGATGAGTCCTCTATCCTTGTAAGATTTGAAGTTAGTGTCGTAGTGACCGCTCATGTCGGATGGTAGTTTAGGTAGTAACCCTTTTACCTCTAATTCCGCCATGAACCTAGCGATATCGTGATGGATGTATTGTACAGTACTCGGAGGTATTCCGTGTTGCATCATCTTCAATTTCAAAGTCGCTTTCTTCTCTTCGTTCTTGCCGTTCAAGATTGCAATCATCTTCATGGTTGTTTTCTTACCATTGAAGCCTTGCTTGTTCATCACCTTCAAGTAGGTGAATAGTACATTGATTGTTTTCATAACAATAAAGATTTGTGCCCCTCCTAGGAGGAGCGGTTAGATTAATAAGCCCACATGTCATAGAACGTGTACCGCCGAAGCGATACCCTAATATACCATCTTATATCGAATTACACAACATGACCGCCCAGAGGCGCAAAGCTCAAGAATTCGCATATCATTTTTCTAGTGTTTATGGGGGTTGCCGAAAATGTCCAACAAGATCTCGACCAACATTTTAGGGCATAAAAAAACCCCCACCAATGGTGAGGGTTAGTTGCTACTTAATAATTACGGAGAAGGACTCGAGTAGTGCGTATCCTTCGGTCTTTTGAGCCGGATTAAGTTGTTCATGGTATTCACACATGAACTCATCTAAACTCAAATTAACCGCTCCTTGAATTCCATCCATGTAATGTTCATCTCGAATGAAGTTTACACTTTCTCCGATATCATCCATGAACTCGTTTGCCTTGTCATGAAGAATACCTTCAAGTACTTCTTCTCGATTCACCATAATGAATCTCCACATTCGCTTCTTTTCTTCTTTAGTCATAACTACTTTCTTTTAAGGATTTCAATCGCCTTGCCCACCTCTAGGAGGATGGGAAAAGCGATAGTGATCAGAATCAAACACATCATAATGACATGCCGTTTTTCACTTCTTTACGAAGCAAGTTGTTTGCAATTTCCATTGTGTCACAATCGAATTCAACTCGATTGCCTAGCCCATCGAAGTACTCCGATTGCGAAGTGACTTCGTACATGATATCTAGACCATGTATCTTGTTTCCTAGTTCAATGGATTTGATGAAGGCGGTGAACAATTTGAAATCGTTACCATCATTTTCACCTAGTAAAACACATCGCAATTCTCTTGCATCTAATGGGTGAAGTCCGTAGGTCAAATCGATGGGGCTACCTTCTACATCGAGAAGTTGCTTATCCTTCATTCTTTGCTCTAATCTTTTCAATACTCGTATCAAGTAATTATCAACCTCATCGAGTTCACAAAAGAAGGTGAGGCTATCACCCATGGCTCCGTGGACTTGGTCTATATCCAAATCTTGCGCACCCAGAAGGTACCTATTGAGGTATTCTTCGGCTTGTTGAAGCTCATTCATACCGATGTAAAAAGCCTCGCTAAATTCACGAAGACAAAGGTCATCAAGGGTGATGAATTCTTTGTCGGATAGTTTACGAGTTTTTACAATTTCCTTTGCGATTTCGGCTACCACTTGTTGGTAGGTTTCGAGTGATGATTCAATCATCATTGACAAATTAGTTTGTCTCATAACAAATAAAGATTTTACCCATGAAGGAGAACCCTCCATAGGTGGTTAGAATTAATGCCCATAAGTCAAAGAGCGTTGCACCGATTGGTACACCCTTAAGATAGCACACCTAGGATAAAATTCATAGACCGCACCGATATTTTGTCCAATGAAATCTTGAAGAACGTAAGCTCCTAATTTTCAGGGCGATAAGCCTGGTCTCCTAAAGGGACTGTATAGGTAGACACGGCTAACAATATGATACCCACCTAGGTACATGTTTGAGATTAAGAGCGGAGGGGGTGTGATTGTCAATCAAGAGGGTATGCGTACCCAACATTCGCAATCCTCTAGGGTACAAGCCGTTACGATATAGATGTTGAAGTGGTGGTGTAGGTAATCGAGTGTTAGCACCTGATCCGCAAGGAGTTAGGGCAAAACGCCAAAAGTTTTCGAGATTCGGAGCGAACGCACGAGGGGGTGGGTTTGGATTATCGTTTTGGTTCTCTCTCGCACACGTCATCATGTAGCGTATAATCCCCCCGATCTTTAGGACTCGATCCAAAAAACCTGGGATATTGTTGGGGCAGTTAAAACGAATATCAAAAGGTGGGTAATATTTGGGTGAAGGATGGTAAGATGTGGGTCAATATATCTTGACTTTGTATTTTATAAGTTGTAACTTCGAAGCATTAAACTTCCTGGGAGAGCGGGTCTCTTTCGAGACCGACCCGCGATCCTCTAGGTACAGTTATTTTACTAATCTTTTTAGTTGTATTAGGGGATACTATACCCTGATCTAACCTTAATTAAATACAATGGATTACGAATACTACTTGGAAGAGTGTAACTGCTCTTTTACGAACTGTGATTGTGAGGGATCGGTTATCTTATTTGTTTGAACTGATCGTAGTTCACTAATAGGTATTTCATAGAGTGGAGCTTTGACATCCATGAAGCTACCATCGTCTCTTTTTCTTTTGGAACCCTCTGGGAAGAAACTAGCCTTTTCTAGGAACTCATCTTTGAGGAGGTAACCACAAAGTGTATATAGGTTCTTCTTTTTATTTATAGATGCGAACATGAGTATGTCGCATTTGAATCTCTTCTGGTATCCGACAAAGTTGCACACGTAATGACTCTTTGGTGTAACTGTTCGACTCATTGTTTTGACATCGATCTTGTACCCATTATATAGAAGGTCGTAACCCCCGTCAAACCCCTCTATAAATTCTACTGGAAGATTTAGAGCGAGAGCGGTCATATACTCACCGATCAGTCCGACTAGTTGTTGCTCTTTATTTCCATTGAAGGAATGTCTTTCTCCGAGGTCGTGATTTTTGAGGATGTCCCAACAAAATACTTTTAGGGAGTGGGGGATGTCTAGGTGTATCATAGTTCGTTGTAAAATCTTTGTACCATTAGTCTACCTTTTTGGGAGAGGGCATAACGAACACGATAGTTGTACTTGGTCTCTGATCTAAACATTTGCCCTAGCACATCATTAGAAGGCGTGAGCTTATCAAAGTGTTTGTATACATATTCTCTTTTGAGGAGGGGGTATAGAATTTTATTGGGCAGTTGTTTCTTTGACTGCTCGTATTGGTCACATATCCAGTTAATGGTAAAAAACTCCAAGTCATAGATAAAAAGTAGGAACTCCATTTGAGGGCGAGAGATATCATACTCGTCTTTAAACTTTCTATAGACGAGTGATATATTCTTCAAATGGTTTTGCTTGACGTAGCGATCAGGTTGTTTCGAGAACTCCCGGAACTTCTTCGTCTTGGCTACATGACTCTTGGGCATATTGGTGTAGGTCTTCTATTTTCTTCTCTAACTCTCTATACATCTTTATGACTTCACCTTTGCTTACTCGATGTAATGGATCAGTATACTGTCCCATCAATTTATCGATCCTAGCGCAACAAGCTTCAAAGTGTTCTTGATATGCTATGCTATCTTTTGAATATGTGAGGTTTGTATCGTGCGATTTCCAGGCGTGAAGTATAGTGGCGTGGTTACACCCTATTATTCTTCCTAGGTCGCTTGAACCTATGTATGGTTTACATGCATTCATGTATGCATACTTCTTGACGATGTTAGGTCTAAATCTATTATCTACAATTCCGTTTTTCTCTTTGTAAAGAGCGTAGTCATATTTGACCTCTTCTACTCTATCCATCAATTAATTATATTTGTGTATAACCCTAAATCTACGGGAAAATGGACGAGCATCAAAGTCGTAAAGAAGAATTTTTAGAACTAGCCAATGATATCTTGAGTAGCTTAACAGCCACCGCTAGGGAGATGGGGCTAGAAGACGAGGTTGTTTTTATAGCTATGTGCGGTACCTATGATGAGGAAGAAGAGAAGGTACACGCCATTTATGACTATATTGCGCCAGATGCAAATGTGCTGATCAATGGACTTGAGTTTTTGGATACGATGATTTGCGAAGAGATAGCAAATAGTCCTCAACCGGGAACTATTGATTGGTGGTTAGATCGAATGAATTAATTAGACATGATTAGAAAAATTGTAATCGGCATCAATCCAAAAGATGCTATGGCTTACTATGTAGGCATGAAGGTAGGGAACATGAAGGTGGACAGTATAGTTGTTGACGAAAAGTTCCAAGTTGTTCACAACATTAGAAGATATTTAATATATTTAACATCAGACGAGGGAGTTATGCTCTGGAAAACCATTGAAGACCTTCCCGTTGTAGTTGAATATAATTTAAATTTCTAGTGAGAACAATGACCACTATCCTTATTCGTTTGCCCAAGCGATTTAAGGATACATTCAAATTGAACGGCGAGGAGCTTAAACTGATCACCAAGTTTGATGAGTTTGGTAACCGAGTCATGGAGGGCGAAGTTGTAAAGACTCCACTAAAGTATGACTGTCCATGTGAGGAGGGTGATACTATCTACTTCCACCACCACGTTGTGATGGAGAGCAATCAAAAGTTTGTTTACGAGGATGATGATATCTACCAGGTGCGTTACCACCCGGAAGACCCTTATCAATCCCAAGCGTTTGCTTACAAGAACAAGGAGGGAGAAATTCTACCTATGAGCAATTGGGTTTTACTTGAGCCAATCATTGCCGAGTCAAAACTTAAGAGTGATGTATTAGAGATTGTGACTTTTGAAGAGGAGCAGAACACCGATGGTATCGTTACGATGCTAACGGATGAGATGAAGATGAACGGACTCCGCAAGGGGGATCGGGTGCGCTTTTCTAAAAACTCGGACTACGAGATCGAGATTGACGGGAAGAAGTATTGGCGAATGAAGATGTCTGATCTAGAACTGATCTATGGCTAAAAAGGAATTTACCACGATCGGGGCTTCCGAGAAGCTAATGAAGAGTATGGAGGTGGCTATTGAAAATATGATTGGTGAGATCAGAAAACCGATAGACCCAGAGATTGGTGGTACCCAAAGGAAAGCCGAACTACAGTCTATTAAGCAAACGGCAGTAGATTGTAAGGAACTGATCATTGAAAGACAACGCCTAGAGCAAATGGTAAAAGACTTAAAGAGCAGTGGAGAAATCTCGGAAGAAAAAGATTACGGAGGAGGATTCGCAGAAAGGTTCTCTAAATAGAGACCCTAGATACGTCTTCCTATATTGGGACGATTATGACTTACAAGATAACAACGGGGATGTGTAGTTGTGGTTCTTTGGACTTCAAACACACATGCCCATATAGAGAAAAACACGAGCAAGATATAAAGACTTTGTGCGATTGCTGCGAAGCATGTATGGAGGCTTGTGCTAATGAATGCTAACCAATTAATTATGTCAAGAGAAAAAGAATTCAAAGTATTCCAGGACGCAGTGAAATTACTAGTCCTTTACCAGGCATCACTTGATGCTATGGATGATTTCAAGGGTACAGCCCTTTACAAGCACGATGTCAAGAAGATGATGAACACCCTCGAAAAGAAGATCGAGTTCATGATCAGAAAGCCCTTGGGAACAGTTGATGCTGATCCGAAGACAAGTGAACTATTTACTGCTCTACAAGAACGGATAGAGATGATTAACTCTTTGACCACTGTTGAGTTGGCTCAATTGAAGTGGACGATAGAAGAACATAGAAAGGAAGAGGATTAGGTGTACCAAAGTGGTACACAAAGTGTAAGATAAAAACATCACAAAGTGTAAAATAAGCCCTTAATGATGGGATTTAACACCAAAGAGAAATGACACGAACAGAATTATTAAACCAAGTAGCAGATAAACTTGAGAGATGTGAGTACACACCAATAGAAACTACTAAAGAGGAGTTGCCTATTTGGACGATGTTGCTTAATAAAGTTTATGAA
>ERZ869936.740-NODE-740-length-27962-cov-5.009926_pt1 | contig 27962 bp, 20 predicted proteins | sample MGYA00520876_ERZ869936 | MGnify/ENA primary metagenome ERZ869936 (study PRJEB32218, sample SAMN09650985) | biofilter metagenome | isolation source: enrty point of leading RO module | place: Saudi Arabia: Thuwal, RO plant located on Red Sea | collected 2016-02-17 ... | reverse complement strand
ATGTAAACAAGTTCAAAGAAGACTTATACGAAATAGAAACCTTTGTTTCTCCTAAGCGAAGAGCCAATGATGAAGCGGTAAAAAATACCATCAAAGGAACTTACGAAAGAGCAAGAACTGAATTTGATAAAAGAGATTACATTGCTTGTACACTTTCTGTTCAGTATATATTTTATTATTTAATGTATTACTATGCTATTGAAGATAAATACTCTAACGAGATATACGGTGCACTTCAAAAAGCGGACGGTAAATCATGGGAAGAAGCGGCAAAGCCTTTATTCAAAGCAATAGACAATATTATGAATGATAGATTCTCTCCTGTTACGGCCGGTTCTTCAGGTGAAGGGAAAGGGTTCTTTTCAAAATTATTTGGTAATTAATTTCAATAAAACATTCTGTTATGAGCAATATAGCTGACTCTATATTTAAAATAAATACTGCTTCAGGTAGCGGTTCTGGTTTCTACATTAAAGACAAAGACATCATTGTAACCAATTACCATGTGGTAAACGGTAACCGTGAAGTTTCGGTAGAAAACATCAAAAAAGAAAGACTTTTAGCTAATGTAATCATGGTAAATCCTGTGAGTGATTTAGCCTTTCTAAAAACACAAGGTAGTTTTGATGCTTCCGGTGTTAAAATAAACACTTCTACTGCTCCGGGCAGTAGAGACCAGGTTTTCGTACACGGTTTTCCTTTCGGAATGCCTTACACTATTACAGAAGGAATTATTTCTGCTCCCGACCAATTAATGGATGGTAGAAAATATGTGCAAACCGATGCAGCCGTTAATCCTGGAAATAGTGGCGGACCGATACTAAACAGTAATGATGAATTGGTTGCTGTTACAACTTCTAAGTTTAATAATGCTGATAATGTTGGCTTTGGAATTCCTGTAAAAACTGTTTTAGAAGAAATTGAAGCCTTAGCTGCGGTTACTGATTTTAACAGTTATTCTCTAAAATGTGACTCTTGTGGGAATTTAATTTACCAAAAAATTGACTACTGTAATAGCTGCGGTAACAATGTAGATTCACGAGTATTTGCTTTTGAAACTCAACAACTAAGTAATGTTGCCGTATTTGTGGAAGATGCCTTAAGAGCCGTAGGAACAAATCCTGTATTGGCAAGAAGCGGAAATGAATTTTGGGAGTTTCATCATGGTAGTTCGTTGATAAGAATCTTTTTATTCAATAGAAACTACTTATATGTTACTTCACCGCTAAATGAATTACCAAAAGGAAACTTAGAACCACTTTTAAAATACATTTTAGAAGATAAAGTTAGCCCTTACAAATTGGGGGTTTATAAAAACGCCATTTATGTTTCATACAGAGTTGCCGTAACCGATTTATTCTCACCTAAGGCTGATGAAATAAAGAAAAATATCGGTAATATTCTTCAAAAAGCGGATGACTTAGATGACTTTTTTGTGAATGAATATGGTTGCTCTATGACATCTTTCTCTAAAATTGTAGAAGAACAACTTTAAAACTTATTGTAAAAGCTTTTTAAGCTTTTCGGTTTGCTTTTTATTGTATGCTGAGTAAGTAGAAGAATAAACCATTTGCTTCTCTTTTTCGGTTAAATGCCAGCTTAAAGATATTGGGTTTTGGGCATCTGTTTGCAATTCAAAACTGATGACATCTAACGGAACTTCAAAAATAGAAGAGGCATATTCAATCATCATGTCTTGCTCAAAGGTTTGAATTTTTGGCCAGTTGTTGTAAAAAGAACCCAGCGGGCTAACAATCTCATTAATAAACCCATCTTTATAACTATCGCTAAATTCATAGTTTTTGGGTTTATCTCTTGTTTGAACAATAATTACACCTGAAGTATTGGTATTAATCCAATTTTTAAAAGTAGAAATGTAACTCAATCCTGTAATTAAGCCGTAGTTATCTCGCATACCCGCATCCATGATGTGTAATGAAGGATTGGTAGGCAAAGTAACAACAGGCATGATGTAAGGAAAAGTGGAGCTCATTCTAATAACGGATGAAAATTTGGTCTCTCCTGCCCCCTTGTCTTTAAATAATCGGTAATAATCAAAACTCTCAGGAATTTTATTTAATCCTAATTCTTGAAAAGAGTTTACCGTTGAACATAAAAAAGAAGTTGGGTGAGAAGAAATAAGCATTCGCCTACCATCATTAATAATGGTCGGAGAAAATATCATTAACGGAATTTCTCCATTTTTTTCAGGCAATAAATAATCATTTAGCGTTTTATTAAAACCTACACCAATGTTTTCAGTAAGCCGTTTTTCAAAAACATAACCTCTATCCTTTTTATACTTGTTACCATTGTATTCAAATTCCTGAAATCTGAAAAACATATCAGAAGTGACCATGTTTTTAGAAACTGCATTCAATAAATCTTTAGCAACATTTTCACGATAGGCAATAATTGAATTAGGTAGTTTTTTATTTCTTCGTTGAAGATAAAGCTCTCTGAAGTAAGCCGCACCAATCATTCCTCCTGAGGCTCCGGTTATTAAATGAGTATGGTTAAGCAATTCTCCGTCTAAAATGCTATCAACGTAAGAAACGGTTTGAAAAGTCCACAACGCAGAACGAAGACCGCCACCACTAGAATTAATAATAACCAACTTGGGTTTTTGGTCTCTGGATAGTGAATTAGAAAGATTCTTTTTTCTCCAGTTATTTAAAATTCCCAGATGGTAGTTCATATCTTCTACCGCTTGCATTGAGTCAGAAGTAAGCTGAGCTATAATATCATTGTCAATTTTAACTTTTGGTGAAGTATAATCTAAACCATACACCTGACTTTCGTAGTAGTCGTTTTCAGGAGATATAATTGCATTGAGGATTAAAAATAAACCTACAAACACTAATGTTGACCATCCCCTCATCCATGAATGAATGGCAGAAAACACCATTAGAAAAAGTGCCAACAATAAAAACACACTTGCTCCGGCCGGAATTTCTAATGTAGGTGTTTCTCTAAACAAACCTAAGATGAGTAACAGAATTATTAATAAGAACTCAAAATAACTGGCATTAGCCGTATTTCTGGAAAACACACTTTCCAGCATTTGCTTGTCATAATGAGTGGATTCTCGTGCAATGGAAACTTTAAATGGAGATGAAAGATATTTTGCAGTTCTCCACTCTCTCCTCATATTAAAGATTTTATACCATTTTACTTTTTTGTGAAAAGCATCGCTCATAGGGATTTCTTTCTTCTGCCTTTTATCCACTTCATCAGGATTTACACCAAAAAGACTATACATTCCCTTACTGGTAAAGTAAAAGTAAAACGATACAAATACTATAAATAACAAATTACCTACAACAAAGCCTCCAATGTTTTCAAGTACTGAAGACAGCTCCATCTCTGAATAAAAATATTGAAACCGAAAAAGCTGAATGATAAAAAATATAAAAAACAAGCCGGGAATAATGAAATTATTGAGGCACCACTTCAAAAAAGGTTTATTTAACGTAGCTAAAAACGGAAAGCGAAAACCATTTAGCATATAACTGGATATATTGTATATCATAATAAATACACCACAGCAAAACCCAAGAAGTAAATGAGATAGAAAGTTTTCTTCGCCCAAATATTCAGGGTATAAAAACAAATGATGAAAACCATATTTTACCCCTAAGTTTTCGGTGATGTAGGCAAATAAAATCACCCAGAAAAAAAGAATTACCAGATTCTTTTTTAATACAACAAATACCAATTGAAGCGGAAAGAAAAACCAAACTTGCTTAAAACCCTTATTAATATTTACTGTCTGGCTATCCATACTCTATTAAAATCTCATGTAATTATACGGTAAATTAATCATCAGGTTATTGTATTTTTTTAGCATAAACCCTCATTGTACAAGTGCAGGGTGGGCTTCCACATTTTTCACATTCAAATTTTTCTATCATGCTTCTCTCTTGCCAATAATTTTTATGTTCCGAACACAATACAAACTGCGACTTTGCTAGCATTTTTTCAAATACAGAAATAGTGTGCTCCTTCACCCAAACTGTAGAAAAAATGTCTTGCCTAACTTCATCTGCTTTTTTAATAAATTCAGCTAGCAACCTCTTTCCTATTCCCTTACCATGACAATCTCTTCGAACAACAATAGACTTCAGGTAAACGTACTCTTTAGGTAAAGGTAATTTAAATTGCTCTTCAGCAGTATAGTTAGTATAACCAAGGCACAAACCTATAAGTTCTTTGGAAGCATTATCCACTACTCCATAGCCTAAAAAAGTATTGATTTTGTATTGCTTATCAATTTCTTCGAAGCTAATATAATCCTTGCCAAATTCTTGATTAAAAATAACAATGCTTTCATAAAAATGAGTCGGTGAAAAAGAAACTAATTGATAATTACTCATTCACTATTTCTTCTTAAAATCCCCTCTTTTAACGGCTTCTATAAATTTAACCCATGCTATTGGGTTAAGTAAATTGTTTGGAGGAAGTTGCCCTGCGTAATACAACCTGCTATTTTGTTGATTTAAATAATACTTAAAGTTCATGTTTGCGTCCATAGGCATTTCCTCATATCTGGTTGCCATATATTCTTGAGATAGGTTTTTTCTGGCTCTTTCTAAGTCGTCATCAGGAATGTTCATTTTTAAAAAAGCCTCCTTAAACTGTTCACGAGTTGGCCATGGGTAAACAACATGTTCATTTAAAGAAAAAGTGTCTTTTCTTAGAATTTGAATTAATGAATATCTATTTTCTTCCATTCCGGTGGGAATGATAAATTGTGCTTCTTTGTATGAAATATTGCTAAAAATAATGGTATCTCCCTCCTGTGCAACAAAAGAAAAATAACCAAAGTAGTCACATGCTGTTCCTCTTCTGGTATTTTTAATAATAACATTACTAAAAGGTATTGGGAACAAACTGTCTCCATCAACCACAATTCCTGAAAACTGTAAAACTTTTCGTTCAGATGAGGAGGTGTCTTTTGAGGTTACCTGAGAAAAAGTGTTTAGAGAAAAGAAAATTAAAATTGTAACTACTAACTGCTTCATATAATTGCATAAAATTAAAAAAATAAACACTAGTTGTAATCGTTTATTGTATTTTCATCTTTTGAAACAGCAAATATTATTCCTCAAAAATTGAACAAAGAAAAGCTAAAGGTACTTTTTGTAAGTAAAGCTTATCCAAGTGAAGTGGATGTGCAGAATGGAGTTTTTGTAAAAAAACACGCCAAAGCAGCCAGTTTGTACACCGATGTAAAAGTGGTGTTTATAACTACAGCTAAAGAAACTAAAATAGTTCGAAATCAAATCTCTGAATCTTTTGAAGAAATAATCATTTACACCAAAAAGACGGGAAGAATTTCAAACTTTATTAAAAGAAAAAATGCGTATAAGACTATTCTTAAAGAACTAGAAAAAACTTGGGGTAAACCGGACATCATACATGGTAACATATTTTTAAGAGGAGCTTTTGATGCCTATCAATTGTCCAAAAAATACAATATACCTTTTATTATTTCTACTCACTGGTCAGGGTTTGTTAATGGAGAATACCAAAAAATGTCATTTTTAAGAAAGTTTCTTTGCAAAAAAGTGGCAAAACAAGCAACTTTAATTACTTCAGTCTCAAAATTTTTAGCAACCAATGTTGAAAATCTATTAAGAGTAAAACCCGTAGTTATTGAAAATATAGTTGAAACAAAGCCTCAGAAAACAGATGTAGCTGAGTCTTCAGATATAACAGCGCTGGTTGTAGCAGATTTAAGAGACCGGATAAAAAACATAAGTAGCATAATAGCGGTAGTAAGTCAATTAAAAAGTTCACATCCGACTTTTCGATTAAACATAATTGGAGACGGTCCTGATAAAGCTAAATTAATTAGTCTTTCTGAACAACTTGGCGTTTTAAATAGCGGTGTCTTTTTTTTAGGGAGAAAAACAAATGAGCAAGTGCTAGAGGAAATTCAAAAAAGTACATTTTGTATTGTAAATAGTAATGTGGAAACATTTTCCGTTTTTACTTTAGAAAGTATATTTTCCGGGAAACCTGTAATTTCAACAAAATGTGGTGGACCTGAAGAATTTATTACCGCAGCCAATGGCATACTTGTTAATAAAAATAACAATAATGAGCTTAAAAGTGCAATTACCTATTTAATTCAAAACTTAGATACATATAGTATTGATAATGTGAAAAGCAGCATTCATTTTGATTTTAGTGAAAGTGCGATAGGGAAAAAGCTTTTTTTGCTTTACAATGAAGCAATTAGGAAAACAATTTAATATCGAATTTAATTTGCTCCAGCGTATAATTATCTTTATTTTTGGGAAACTAAATTTATAAATATGAAGAAACAATTATTATTTGCAATTAGTATAGCTGTTTCCGGTGTGGCTTTCTCTCAAATACAAAACGCCCCTAAAGTGGCTCCACATCTAGATCAAGCTAAACCATTCGAAAAAGTTTACAAGGGAAATGAATCGGATCCTGGAATCATAAGAACTCCAAGCCCGAAAGTACCTTATGCAACTTCAAAAGCTATTAATGAAACTGTTATAGGTCAAACAACTTATGACCTTCAATCTAACGCTTCAGTAATGAGGAGAATTATTAGACATGCTGACGGAACTATTTCCGCAACATGGACTTACAGTTCATCTAATGACCTGTCAGCTGCAGATAGAGGCACAGGTTATAATTATTTTAACGGGACTACTTGGGGTTCTCTACCTACACTAAGGCAAGAAGCTTCAACTAGAACAGGATGGTCTTCTATTACAAGTTCAAGTAGTGGAGAAACGGTTATAAATCACTCTGGCACTGGTGGTCTTCATAGTCTTAAAAGAGCTACAAAAGGTTCTGGTTCATGGACCGAAGCTACCGTTCCTGCCAATGCAGGTATAGCATGTTGTATGTTGTGGCCTAGAACAACTATGGGTGGTGCAAGTGGCAATACGCTTCATGCAGTTGCTATTACTGCTCCTGTTGCTAATCAAGGTGCCACATGGAAAGGAGCTGATGGGGCATTGTTATATTATAGATCTAATGATGGTGGTGCTACTTGGGCAGTTCAAGATTCTGTGCTTCCGGGAACTGATACTTCAGCTTATGTAGGATATTCAGGTGATGAATATGATATTGCTTCTTATGGATATAATATTTCTATTGTATTATTATGTCAGTTAAAAGATGTATTTTTAATGAAATCGACTGACAATGGAGTAACATGGACTAAAACAGTAATTAAGCAATTTCCTATTCCGAAATATGTTGTTGACCAACCTTGGGGAACAGATGTGAATCAAGACAATGTTTTTGATACTATTCAATCTTCCGATGGTTCCGGCACTGTACTTGTAGATGCTAATGGAGTAGCTCACGTTTGGTATGGAAATATGAGATACTTGGATGATAATTTAACAGATGGTGTTTATTCTTTCTTCCCTGGAACCAATGGTTTAATGTACTGGAATGAAACAATGGGCGCTACTGCTCCTGTTATGATCGCTGCTGCTGAGGATTTGGATAATGACCAGCAAATAGGAGGTTTGGGTATTGCCCCATACTATGTATCCTTATCAGGTATGCCTAGTTCTGGTATTTCATCTAACGGAACTATATATGTTTCATATTCTGCTTATATGGAAACACTTGACCAAGGCAGTGAAAATTATAGACATACATATATCACGGCCTCAAAAGATGGAGGTAATACATGGACTAGACCTCTTGATCTAAACTCTACTTCGCAATATGATGAATGTGTTTTTGCTTCAATGGCTACAAGAGTTGACGGGCAAGTTCACATAGTTTACCAAAGAGATGCTGAACCAGGACTTGCTGTTCGACCTACTACTACTACAGATCCTTTTGTAACCAATGATATTGTATATTTATCTGTTGACACTAGTGATGTTTTGACATACACTACAATTAACGAGCAAACTAACTTAGTTCAAGGATTTTCTATCTACCCGAACCCAGCAAAAGAAAATGTAAAAGTTAACTTCCAGTTAAAAGAAGCCGGAATGGTTAACATTTCTATTTCTAACCTAATGGGACAAAACGTTCTTGAATTTAAAAATGAGTGGACTCCTGCCGGAAATCACTCAATTAATGTTGCTGTAAATAGTTTAACTAAAGGAGTTTATTTTGTAAACATTAACAACGGAAATTCTATTTCTTCTAAGAAATTAGTGATAAACTAATTATAATTTTTTAACTCTTTTAAAAAGGTCGGCATATTGTCTGCCTTTTTTATTGTACGATTTTTAACTTTGATGCGTTATTTTAACTTGGAAAAACAATTTCTAACATATCTATTCTTAATAGTATTTGCTGCAACAACTGTTGCTCAAGAAAACGTTACCACATTTGGCATTTTTTATAAACCTGTGGTTCCAATGAAAGCATTGGATAATGATGAAATTACAGGAGAAGTTAATCAAACCGCTTTTACAATAACACCAAAGGTTTCGCATAGCTTTGGAATGGTAATTAGAAGAGGATTTACAAAAAGTTTATCACTAGAAACAGGTATCAATTACATCACCCGAAAGTATGATTTAACCATCACAGATTTAGATTCGTCATTTTCAGGAACATCAAACTTTAGATTTATAGGATATGAAATTCCTTTACAAGGATTAGTTTATATAAGACTAGGAGAACAATTATATATGAACGCTTCTACAGGTGTTTCACTAGATTTTTATCCTTCTGATATTGCAACCGGTGAACCTTATTTCTTTCATCAAACCCTAAGAAATGGCTGGATTCAAACTGCTTTTTTAAGTAATGTGGGATTTGAACTACGAACCAGAAAAAGTGGATACTATTACTTAGGTGATTCATTTCACAGGCCATTTAAAGCTATTGCCGGAACCGATGTGCTTTATAAGGGAAATAATCATAATGATATTTTTAGCACAAGTTTAAATGGCAACTATTTTACAATTGATTTAAGATACTTCTTTCATGAAGACCCTGAAAGAAAAAGCAAGACTAAAAAGAAAAAATAATTAGACGATTACTTCCTGTTTTTTAAATTGCAAATCATATAATTTCTTGTAGTGTCCGTTTTTGGATAGTAATTCATTGTGAGAGCCCGACTCTATTATTTCTCCTTTCTCCAAAACAACAATAGTATCAGCAGTTTGAATAGTAGACAATCTATGCGCAACTAGAATAGATGTTCTTCCCTGAGTTAAAACTTTTGTAGCATTTTGAATAAGCATTTCAGATTCAGAGTCAATAGATGATGTGGCCTCATCTAATATCAAAATCTTTGGATGATGCACGTAGGCACGAATAAAAGAAATAATTTGTCTTTGCCCTACTGAAAGCAAACCTCCTCTCTCCTTTACGTCAAAATCATATCCACCGGGCAGCTTCATAATAAAATCATGTGCGCCTACTTCTTTTGCAGCGGCAACTACTTCTTCTCTGGATATGTTTGGGCTAAATAATGTAATATTATTAAAAATAGTGTCTGAAAACAGAAAAACATCTTGTAAAACCACAGCCATAGACTGTCTCAGTAAATCTAAATCATACTCTCTAACATTTTTACCGTCTATAAGTAATTCACCTTTATTATATTCATAAAATCTACCTAAAAGGTTAATTATTGAAGACTTTCCGGCTCCTGTTGCTCCAACCAAAGCCACTGACTTTCCTTTTGGAATGGATAAGCTAACATTTTTTAAAACCCAATCTTCTTCTTGATAAGCAAACCATAAGTTTTTAATTTCAATATTTCCTTCTATATCTGAAGATGTTAAGCTACCCGTTCTTTCAATACGATCATCAGTATCAAGTACTTTAAAAACTCTTTCTGAACTTACCATTCCCATTTGTAATACATTAAATCTATCCGCTAATTGCCTTATGGGTCGATAAAGCATGTGTATGTATAAAATGTATTCGAGCAAAACTCCTAGAGTAGCTTTACCTTCAAGAACATCTCCTGCTCCCCACCATACCAACAATCCTATTGAGCTTGCACTAAGCATCTCTACTACCGGTAAATAAATAGAATAAGCCCAAACGGTTTTTATATGCGCATTTCTATGCTTTTTATTCATTTCCTGAAACTTATCCAGCTCAATTTCTTCCCTATTAAAAATTTGAACGATATTCATCCCTGTTAAATGCTCTTGTACAAAAGCATTTAGTTTAGAAACCTGTGTTCTAACTTCTTGGAAAGCAGATTTTATAACGTTTTTAAAAATATAAGTAGCGAACAACAATACAGGTACCGGAATTAAAACGATAAGAGACAACTGCCAATTTTTCCAGAGCATAAAACCAACTATAACAAGTAGTTTAAGAATATCTCCTGCTATAGAAATAAAACCTTGTGAAAAAACATCTGCTATAGTTTCAATATCAGAAACTACTCTTGTAACCAATGCACCAATGGGTGTTCTGTCAAAATATTTCAGTTTGAATTGTAACACATGTTTGCTTAGCTGAACCCGTAAATCTTTAATTACATTTTGGCCAAGCCAATCGGAATAATAGCTTTGATAAAACTGTAAAATCCCTTCTAAAATTAACACACCCAACATCATTAGCGTCATAAACAGAAGCCCTTCTCTGTCAAATTTAACAATGTACTCATCTACAGTATGTGATATTAAAACAGGACGAATAATTGATGAGCCGGCTAAGATTATAGTAAGTAAAGTGGTAAAGAATAAAACAGGCTTATACGGCAAAGCATACTTAAAAATTCGCTTTAATAAAGTAAAATCAATTGCTTTTCCTGTAACTGTACTCATTTAATAAATATCTCCCTTGGGTACTCAATTTTTATTAGAAACAATCCTTTTGCAGGAACCGACATTCCGGCATCAGACCTATTTTTAGATTCAATTATTTGTTTGAATTCTTCTAAATTTATTTTCTCTCTTCCAACCTCAATCATAGTACCCACAATTGCTCTAACCATGTTCCTTAAAAATCTATTTGCTGTAATTTCAAACACCAGTAAGTCATTTTTGTTTTCCCAATGCGCAACAAAAATATCACATAAATTGGTTTTTGTGTCGGTATGACTTTTACAAAAACTAGAAAAATCCTTATATTTTATCAGCTCTTCACAACACTCATTCATTTTCTCAATATTCAAATCATAGTGCAACTGCCAGGAAAATTCATACTGAAATGGATTCTTGTTTTTTGTGATAACATAATTATAAGTTCGTTTAAGCGCATCAAACCTGGCATGAACATCAGGCTTAACCTGTAAAACATCATAAACAACAACATCCTCCGGTAAAAATCGGTTTAATTTATAGCATAAATCTTTTTCGTCAAGTGGTGAAGAATTATCAAAATGTGCGTACATTTCTTTAGCATGAACGCCTGTATCTGTCCTACCTGCACCAATAGTCTTTATTTCTGAAGACAAAATATTAGAAAGCGCTTTTTCAAGTTCAGCCTGAATTGTGTGAGCATTTTCTTGAATTTGCCAACCATGATAATTTAAACCTGAATAGGCGAATCGGATGAAATAGCGATGCATGAAACAAAGATAGAAATTAATTAAGCCAATAAAACCTTGACTCTATCAGAGGTTGAAATCTTTTTAGAGTTATCTTGTAGTTTTAATAAAATTCCGCAAACTGAAACTTCAACGATGTTATATGAACCTTTAAAAAATATATTATTTACTTTAGCCTCAACGCCATTTTCATCTATGGTTATCATTTCAGGACGTACTATAATGGCGTTACTTTTTATTGGAGTTTTAAAAAGTTTTTGGGTATTCTCGTTGACCGGAATTAAGTTATATTCACCTGTCATGCCTGCTACATATTCATTTACAGGTTTCTCATAAATTTCTGTCGCTTTACCATCTTGAAGTATTTTGCCATCCTTCATAATAATAATCCTACTGGCTAATGAATAAGCTTCTTGAATGTCATGAGTTACCATAATGGTTGAAAGCTCCTCTTTAGATATGATGCGATGCAAGTCTCTGGAAACTTCATCTTTTAAAAGTTTATCAATGCTACTAAAAGGCTCGTCTAGCAGTAAGAAATCAGGACTGGTTGCCATAGCTCTTGCCAGCGCAACTCTTTGCTGTTGTCCTCCGGAAAGTTCATAAGGGTATTTATCTGAAAAGGCATCCATACCAATTAACATTAAGAACTCCTTGAGTTTATTTTTCTGCTCAGCCTTTGGAAGTGATTTTATGCCAAATAATATATTTTCTTTGACCGTTAAGTGATTGAACAATGCATAATCCTGAAACAAGAAGCCTATTTTTCTATTATTAGGTTGAACAAATTTGTCTCCGTTTAATGTCTTGTTATTTAGTGATATTTCTCCTTTTTCTGGAGTTTCAAGACCTGCAATTATTCGTAACAAAGTGGTTTTTCCACACCCGCTCTCTCCTACTAGCGCCACTACTTCTCCTTTATCAATTGATAAAGAAACAGTATCTACTACAACCTTATTTCCAAAACTTTTTAATATGTTATTTAGCTGCAGCATTTATTTTTGATGCATTATTTTATTTAATAACAATACAGGAAACAGCCCCACCAAAACCACCATAAGTGATGGAACTGAAGCCTGATAAACGGCTCCATCTGTTTGCATCATCATGAAAGCTTTTACAGCCAGTGTCTCAAAGTTAAAAGTACTAAAAAGCATTGTTAAAGGTAATTCTTTAATAATATCTACAAATACTAGTATTAAAGCCGCCAAAATAGAGGGTTTGAGAGATGGGACAACCACATTAATCAAAGTTTTAAGCCTGTTAAAGCCTAAATTACGAGATGCTTCAATTAAATTAGGTGATAGTTTTTTAAAACCACCATCTATTGTGGAATAACTAACAGCATTAAAACGTATGACGTAAGAAAAAATAAGTAAACTATATGAAGCCGTAATTAGTATTGAAAAATATTGATTTATTAAAGCTACGGGCACTAGTACACATATTGCAACAACTGCTCCCGGCAAGGAATAACCAAAAGTTGATATTCTAGCTGAGAGTCTGTTTAAGTTGTTATGTGATAAAGCCAATGAGTATCTTATGATTAAACTAATTATTATACATATAAGAGTACCAAATAATGCTAATAAGAAGGTATTTCCAATAAGTTCAATAAAGTAACTACTAATTACTTTACTAAGGTTTTTGAAAGCCCAATAAATCAGTTGCCCAATTGGAATTACAAAACCAAGAACTAATGGAATTAGGCAGGCTAAATAAACCCACATTTTTCTTTTATTTGAAAAACTTTTGGGCAGTTGAATTCCTGAGTAACTCCCAAAATACCTTTTTCTTCTTCTAAATGATTTTTCAACTATAAGTAAAACTCCTACTATTATAATCAATCGAATTGAAATAAGCAGAACTGGTGTTATATTTAAAGGATTCCATAAACGAATTATTTCAGTAGAAAAAGTTTTGATACCAAAATAATGTACTGCACCATAATTGTTTAAAACTTCCATCAGTATTAGCATCATTCCCCCAACTAGCGCAGGAAATATGGTTGGTATTGTTACTCTAAAAAAAACCTGAGTGTCTGATAATCCTAATGTTTTTGCAACTTCCTGTAATTTAGCTGAACGCAATAAAAGTGATGCCTTAGCTGCTAAAAACACATAAGGAAACAACACACTTGCCATTATTAGGGACAGAAAAAATATAGACTTAATGTCATAGAAAAAATCAAATAATTGATGAGTTGTGCCAAATGGAGAAAAAATTCCATGATAGGTATAAGCAGCAATATACGAAGGAATGGCAAGGGGTAAAACCAAAAAAGAAGAAAAAAACTTTCTTCCCCTAAACTCATAATTAACAACAACGTAAGCACTTAAAAAACCAAACAATAAACCTAAAACTACCGTCAGAAAACCCAGTAAATAGGTGTTTAGTGCATAATCAGATATAAATGCAGAAAAAAAATCAAAGTTTATTTCACTAAATCCTTTAAGTAAAGATAGGAATGGAAGTACAATTAAACCTGACAGGCATAATGAAATTATAGTCCACTTATTTAGGTTTAGTCTAATTTTTATAACGATTAGTTAGCTTTATTTCCAACCTGCTTTTTCAAAAAGCTCAATTGCCTTTGTATTGTAATCCGTTAATTTTGAAAGCGGTAATGTATCTTCTTTAAAAGCCCCCCAACTCTTTAGTAGTTCAGAAGCTTCAATATTAGGGTTTACCGGGTATTCGTAATTCGATTCTGCATAAACTTTTTGAGCTTCAGCACCGGCTAAAAATTCTATTAATTTAATTGCATTTTCTTTATTCTTCGCATATTTTGTAACGGCTGCACCGCTTATATTTACATGGGCTCCTCTTCCACCCTGATTTGGAAAAAATACGGAAACACTTTTAGCGGCATTTTGCTCCATTTCATTCTCAGAGTTTATTAATTTACCTAAATAATAAGTATTTGCAATAGCTAAATCTCCTTTACCAATTGCCACATTACCTATCTGATCTCTATCATTACCGCTTGGCTCCTGAGTAAAGTTTGCCACAACACCTTTCGCCCAATTTAATGCTTTCTCTTCACCAACATTAGCAATAATGGAAGCATACAAAGACTGATTATAAATATTACTACTTGATCGAACATTTATTTTTCCTTTCCACTTCGGGTTCGCTAAATCCTCATACGTAGATAATTGTTCTGGCTTCACTCTTTCGTTAGAATAAATAATTACCCTTGCTCTTTTCGTTAAACCAAACCAGTGATTATCATTATCTCTTAAATGTGAGGGTATAGTTTGATGAAGTGATTCAGAGTTTATAGCTTGTGTTAGGCCAAGTTGTTTCGCATAAGCCAATCTTCCCGCATCAACAGTGATTAATACATCTGCTAATGAGTTTTCGCCTTCGCTTTGAAGCAGTTGAATTAACTGGTCATCTTTATCATTTTTAACATTAACCTTAATTCCTGTTTGCCTTTCAAATTCTTCAAACAACTGTTTATCTACATCATAAAACCTGTGTGAATAAACATTTACTTCGCCTACTTCAAGCGTTTCAGTTGAATCTACAGTATTTTTTACATCTTCTGTTTTTTCATTTCCACATGAAAACAGACTCAGCACTAATAGGCCTACACATATTTTTTTAAATAACATTGCAAATAGATTTTAGGCCACAAAGATAGCAAGCTTAATAGTCTTAGCTATACCTTTTTTATGGGAAATTATTTATTTTATAAGGGTTACTGTTTGCTTATATACTTCACCATCCTTTGTTATGAAAATGGCAAAATAGGTTCCTTCAGGAACTTCAACTCCTGCTGAAGTATAACCATCCCAAGTGTTGTTATAGTTATCGTTTTTATAAATAATCTGCCCCCATCTGTTATATATTTCTAACGAATTTCCCGCACCCCACAGTCCTTCAATTACAAAAACATCATTACTTCCATCTCCATTCGGACTAAACACATTAGGTACAATTATTTCTCCTATTACCACAATTTCCTTACAAATGCTATCACTACATCCTTGATAATCAATCGTCAAACAAACAGTATAACTACCGGAAGTGGCGTAAATATGATTGGTATCAGCAACAATGGCTGAATCTCCGTCACCAAATGTCCAAAACCAAGAAGAAGCAAAATTAGATAAGTCAGTAAATGAAATGCTTTCTCCGGGAGCACTTGGATTTGGTAGCGCACTAAAGTTAGCACTTGGAGTAAGATTTACTTGAATTGGTGTAGTAAATGTTATAACAGTATCACAACCTCCACTACTTACTGTAATAATCGGAAAATAACTTCCCGGATTTACATAAGTGTGACTTGAAGAAGTACTAGTACCGGTGAAATCTGTTGTATTATTTCCATCGTAATCCCAAGAGTAAGTGTAATTATTATTACCAACAACAGTGAACGTAGTTGATAAAGGTGCACAACCATTATCAGGCGAAACAGAAACACTAACATTAGGTTTTGAGACAATAGTAATTGTAACTTGAGAAGTGGAAACAGGTGTTGTGCAATTATCTGTAACAGTTACTATGTAGGTAGTATTTCCGGTAGGATAAACCACAATAGGATTAGTTGTTCCTATATTGGTTGTGCCATCATTCCAGGTAAATGAATAAGCGCCACCATTTCCACCAGAAGGAATTGCGGTTAAAATAACACTATCACCCAAACAAATAGCTGTGTCACTTGCAGTAATTGAAGATGACAAAGCAGGAAATAAGGATACGGTAACCGAATCTTGTATTGAGCAATTAGCACCATCAGTAATTGTTACAACATAGGTTGTGGTTGATGTTGGAGAAACATTTTTACTTGCGCCACTTCCCAGTCCTTGATTCCAAGAGTAAGTGATAGTTGGCGTACCACCACTTGCATTTGCTAATATTGTAACACTAGTGCCCTGGCAAATAGTAGTGTCATTTGATATACCACTTGTCATTTGTGGTGATATAGTAACCAATACAGAATCTCTGCCCGTACATCCGGCTCCATTATTTGCCGTAACATAAAAATATTGAGTTGATGTAGGAGATGCAATAGGGTTAGGAATATTTGTAACGCTTAATGCCGGGTCTGCATCCCAAGTGTAGTTTACTCCGCCAGTCGCGTTTAATTGAACTGAACCTCCATTACATATAATGGTATCGTTTCCTGCATCCACATTTAATGAAGGAGCTACAGTTACCTGAACAGAGTCTCTATACGAGCAACCATTTACATCAGTAATCGTTACATAAAAATACATTGTTGTATTAGGGAATGCTAAAGGATTAGAAATATTAGTAGCACTTAAGCTTGGATTGGCATCCCAAACATAAGATGTACCTCCGGAAGCAGCTAACTGAACCGTATCTCCTAAACAAATAGAGGTATCATTTCCAGCATTAACATTGGCAGCTGGAAAGATGGAAACAGTTACAGTGTCCATTATTGAGCAATTTGCAGCATCTGTAATTGTTACTATATAACTTGTGTTGGAAGTTGGTGAAACTGTTTTTACCGCCCCTGTTCCTAAACTTTGATTCCAGCTATAGGTATAAGTTGGTGTTCCTCCACTAGCATTTGCTGATATTGTTGCTGAATTTCCTAAACAAATAGTAGTGTCATTTGATATGCCACTAACAATAGGCGGAGATATAGTAACTAATACTGAATCTCTGCCATTACAGCCTGCACCGTTATTTGCAGTAACATAAAAATATTGAGTTGATGTAGGCGATGCAATAGGGTTAGGAATGTTTGTAGCACTTAATGCCGGGTCTGCATCCCAAGTGTAGTTTACTCCGCCAGTCGCATTCAATTGAACAGAAGAACCATTACAGATAGTAGTATCATTGCCTGCATCTATAACTAATGCCGATGAAATAGAAACTAATACAGAGTCTCTGCTACTACAACCACTAGAGTTGGTTACAGTTACATAAAAATACATGGTAGTAGAAGGAAAAGCTAAAGGGTTAGGAATATTAGTTGCACTTAAGTTTGGATTAGGATCCCAAGCATAAGTTCCGCCTCCCGAAGCATTTAATTGAACGGTATCCCCAAAGCAAATTGAAGTATCTTGTCCTGCATTAGCAGTTGGTGCAGGAGCTATTGATAGATATACGGGAATTCTGAAAGTACCCGGACAAACTCCGACATAAAAAGTATCTGGAGATGTGACATTTGTCGGATTATAGGTTAACCCTGTATTGATAGAACTTCCGCCAACTGGCAATGTGTACCAATTAACAGTTGAACTTCCGGGTAATGTTCCCACAACAGAAACACCTAAGTTAGCTGTTTGACCAAAGCAAACAGTATCATGAATGGCAATTAAGTCATAAGCAGTAATAGTAGCATTATTAATACCGATGCCACCTCTTGTGGCACCGTTAGGAGGAAACTCACTGACAGGAATAGAGGAAGTAGATGAAGAAACAATTCCATTTGCTCCTCCGTTAGTATTTCTAGTGATAGTTCCATTACTAATAGCAATGTATCCACCACCACCACCGCCACCCGGACCGTATGCGTCTGGAATAGTAGTCCAATACCTCATTCTTACACTACCTCCATTACCACCATTTGCATTACATGTGATCGAAGAAATAGCTCCAGTAGATTGAATCAATATTGTCCCGCCTGCACCACCGCCTCCAGCACCATCCTGTCCTCTCAAAGTAAAAGAAGTTCCTGAATCATCAGTGTCAGCAGCAGTTGCTCCATTTGCGCTAATACTTCCCGAACCTGACACAGTTCCATAAGTTTGTAAAAAAACCAGCCCTCCTCCATTTGCGCCTGCCGATCCATCTCCGTCATTTTGATCTCCGGCTCCACCGCCACCCCCCATAAAAATCCTACCTGTTGAATAGTCTAATGGCCTACCACCTTTCCCGCCAATGTTTCTTCTATTATCTCCACCCCAATTTGTATTTCCCGGTCCTTCAACCGTAGCATTTCGGTTATTGTTTGACCAAGAGTAGCCTCCTCTACCTCCTCCGGAAGCAGACCATGTTACCGAACCAAAACCACCAAACTCTAGATTCCATGCAGCTACCCAACCAGCGTTAGATATATCAGGATTTCCTCTTCCTGACCTCCAATTATTTAAATCACCGGCATTTCCACCACCGCCACCACCGGCATTGTGAGCAGTTCCACCACCACCGCCATTTGCAGGAGCTCCCATGCAATACCTCCCTAAATATTTTGCATAATCAATTGCACTTCCGCCCACTCCTTCCCCTTTTTCAGCTCCTTCATTGTCGGCAGGTGCAGCGTAAAAGCCACCACCAATAAGTGAGTTAGGATCTAAAGCACCGCCTCTAAAACCTTGTCCATTAACATTAATTTGTCCATTTATTGTTGTATTCCCTAAAACTTCAACAGCAACAACACCACCGGTGGTTCCATTCCAAGGTTGAGCCTGAATAGTTCCGGCACCATTTATGGTTAATGAAGCATATCTGGGAACTCTAATTACCTGGACTTTTCCTGTGTCTGTGTATGAATTTGATAGTGGACAGCTTAAATTTATGGTAGTATTATTAGGAACTGACAATACTTCAACAAATTCATATCTTCCACAATTATTGTAATTTAAAATAGTGCCCCAAGTAGTATCATTGGGCTCTGACCGATTTATAAATGGGGTTGCATTGGTTAAAACACCTTGCATTTGAATAATCATCAATAAATCACCTTGGGCAAGATTTCCTGAAAATCTTGTGTTTGTATTTAAACCACTATTCGCAACTGTTATAGAGGCTGCTCCAGCATTAGCTGAGTTTGATAAGCTGGTGTATTCATTAACAATAACCGTTGCGCTAATATTAGGATTTGCCATTTTACCTCTTTGAGCAAATGAAGTAAAAACAAATAATAAAGCAATTAATGATAATGCTATTCGATACATCCCTAGTAATTTAATGTGGAAAATTAAGATTTATATTTACTTTTTGAAAGTAAATAATGGATTTATTTGGATTTCTAAACTCTAATTTGATTAACTAAGAATTAAGATTAATTAATTCTTCAGGTACATCTATTATAACTTCTTTAGTTTTATCATCAATTTTAGTAATTGACTCTTCATTAATGGGAATTAATATTTCAGAATTATTCGTTGAAATTTCGATTAATTTATTTCCGGAGTAATTTAGTAATTGATTTACTTTTCCCAAATACCCATGATTCTTATCAATAACTGAATATCCTTCTATTGAATAAAATTCTGTTGGATTATTTGAAATTGAATCTTTTAAAAGAAAGACTTTTTTATTTAACAGGTGAGCTACACTTTCTAGACTTTGATAATCTAAAAAGCAAATTAGAGCTTGCTTACTATTTTTTTCTCTAACAGTATCTAAAAAAAAAGGAACCAATACTTCTTCATTTTCTGGCATTTGAAGAAATACTGATTCCTGTTGAAATACGATATCAATAAAAGATTCCTCTTGAACTGAAAGAACTAATTCTCCTTGAGTACCATGAGTTCTTGAAATTACACCAATCTGAATGCAATTTTCAAGGTTCATTTGAATAGAATTACTCAGCAGATTTAGCCTCTTCTCCTTCGTTGGTTTCAGGAGCAGCTTCTGCTTTAGGCTCGTCTTCCTTTTTTGCTTCTTCAGAGGCAGGTGCCGTCTCAACGGCTTCCGCAGCTACAGGAGCTTCTGCTTCTGCAGTTGGCTCAGCAGCCACTTCTTCAGGTTGAGAAGCCGCAGCTAGTTTTGCAGAAATTTCAGCAGCGCGTTTTTCATTTGCGGCTTTTTCTGCAGCTAGTTTTTCAGCAGCTGATTGATTTGAAGCTTCAGCAAGTTTAGCAACCTTAGCATCAATTTTATCTGTTTTATTTTTCAGCCACTCATCAAACTTTTTATCAGCTTGTTCTTGAGTTAAGGCTCCTTTTTTTACTCCACCTAAAAGATGCTTTTTGTAAAGTACTCCTTTATATGAAAGAATTGCTCTAGCCGTATCAGTTGGTTGAGCACCTTTGTTAAGCCAATTAATGGCGCTATCAAAGTTAATATCTATAGTTGCAGGGTTTGAGACCGGGTTGTAAGTGCCTAATTTTTCTATGTACTTCCCATCCCGTGGGGCTCTACTGTCCGCAACTACAATGTGAAAGAAAGCAGCTTTCTTCTTTCCGTGACGTTGTAGTCTAATTTTTGCAGGCATAAATTTTAATTTAAATTGTTAAAAGGGCGGCAAAGATGATGTTTTTTTTCCTTATTGGGAAATATTTTGTTGATTTTTTGAAGGGCATAGTCTTATTAATAAATAATTACCTCTCTTCAAGCTTAATATTATTAAAGTATTGGAGTGCCAATTCATAAGACTTTAAACCCAATCCGGCTATTACTCCAACACAGTTTTTCGACAATAAAGAAATGTGGCGAAACTCTTCACGAGCATATATATTTGAGATATGTACTTCTAAAACAGGAGATTGAACAGAAGATATAGCATCAGCAATACTAACAGAAGTGTGGCTATAACCTCCGGCATTTATTATAATTCCCTTATATGAAAATCCAACTTCATGAAGTTTATCAATTATTTCACCTTCAATATTACTTTGAAAATATTCAATTGATAAATCAGGGAAACTTTTACGAAGTTCGTTTAGATATGTATCAAAATCTTTCGAACCATAGATGTCGGTTTGTCGTTTACCTAACAAATTTAGGTTTGGTCCATTGATAATTATATACTTCATAAGTTAAGACAAAGCACAAATTTATACTTTTGTGAGGAATGACATGGGATATATATATAAAAGGGTTTCTTTCATATCTTAAGCTTGAGAGGTCATTGTCAAAAAACTCAATAGATGCTTATAAAAATGACATAAAAAAACTTGTTGAATATTTGAAGGAACAAAAAATTGAAGTCTCCCCTGAAAAAATAACTCAAAAGAATTTAATTGGTTTTATTGAAAGTTTTTCAGACAAAGGTTTAAGCGCCAGGTCTCAAGGCAGATGTTTAAGCGGAATTAAAACCTTTTTTAAGTATTTGCTATTAGAAGATGTTATTAAAGAGAGTCCGGCAGAATTACTTGAAACACCTAAAATTGGAAGAAAATTACCTGAAGTACTAAGTATAGATGAAATTGACGAAATCCAAAAAGCCATTGATTTGAGTAAGTTTGACGGACACAGAAATAAGTCAATAATAGAAACTCTTTACTCTTGCGGACTAAGGGTTTCTGAGTTAATCGATTTAAGGATTTCAAATCTTTATTTTAATGAAGGGTATATTAGGGTTATTGGAAAGGGAAATAAAGAAAGACTCGTTCCGCTTAGCAAAAAGGCCGAGAAAGAAATGAAGTTTTATATTTCCAGCACTAGAAATCATCAAGAAATCAAAAAAGGTCATGAAGACTTTTTATACCTAAATAGAAATGGAAGTAAACTAACTAGAGTAATGATTTTTATAGTGGTAAAAAAACTTACAGAAAAAGCAGGGATTCAAAAAAGCATCTCACCTCACTCCTTTCGACACTCATTTGCTTCTCATTTAGTTGCAGGCGGAGCAGACTTAAGAGCCGTTCAAGAAATGTTAGGGCATGAATCCATTTTAACTACAGAAATATACACACATCTTGAAAACCAATTTTTAAAAGATAATATATTGAAGTATCATCCCAGAAATAAATAATATTGTATCTTTCAAACATTGTTTCAATACTCTTGAGAAACCTAATTACATATAAACTTATTTTTTTACTACTGTTTGCTATTAGCTCTGAAATAGCTTTAGCCGATGAGTATGACGAGATAAAAACTATAAACTGTGAAGCAGAATTTTACTGGAAAAAACTATTAAGCCCGGAAAATATAGATTCGAGTAAAGCCAGTTCAATTAAAGTTAACATCCCAAGTTCATGGACTAACTATAAATTACCAAGCGGTGAAAAACCAAAAAAAGAAGGATACGGCACTTATCGTTTTTGGATTGAAACCGATAAAGAAAATCAAAGTTTGGTTATTCCTAAGTTGTGGTCTGCCAGTAAAGTATGGGTAAATGGAGAGTTAGTTAGTAAAAGAGGGGAAATCAGTCAGACAGAAAACACAAAACCTATGATGGTGGAAGATTTAGTTGCCCTTCCGAAGTCTTCTAAATATGAGGTAATAGTGCAGATTTCCAATGAAGTTTTATTTAATGGAGGCATTGTAAAACCTTTTAAAATAGGCTTTACCGGTTCCATTCTTAAAAAAGAAAAAGTAAATAATATTAAAGAGTTACTATGGATTGGTGCTATTTTGATAATGAGTTTTTATCACTTTATCATATTCTTTTTTAGAAGAAGTAATAAGCCCGCTCTGTTTTTTGGAATATTCTGTTTATTAATTGTATTAAAATTAATCTCATTTGGCGAAAACTATATCTATCAGTACTTAAAGCTTGAAGCCGGGTTATCCTTTAATTGGCAAAGTAAAATCTATTACCTATCTAGCTTTATGCTTTTTCCAATAGGTTTACTTTACATAAAGTCGCTTTATGTTGAAAACAGCAAAAATGCGATTATCAAATGGTTTAGTATTATTTCATTTGCATACGGTATTTTTATACTATTGACTAATGTCATGCTATTTACCAGTACACTTAGGTACTTTCAAATAGTAATTGCTTTAGGAATTATCTACATTATTTACTTACTATTTAAAGCAAGTAGAAATCGAAAAACAGAAGCCTACGCACAATTATTTGGGATTTTTGCAATGCTGTTTGCCAGTGCAAATGATATTCTGCATTCAACTAATATCAAACTTACTCCATACGGAGAAATTATTCCTATAGCATTTGCCCTATTTTTATTAATGCAAATTTATATAGTCGCAAAAAGGTTTACTAATGCCTTTAAAGAAGTAGAAGACCTATCAAAAAACTTGGAACTAAAAGTTCAGTTAAGAACCCAAGAAATTGAAAAACAAAAAGAACAGCTTGCTGAAAAAAACACAGAAATTGTCGATAGTATTACTTACGCCAAACGTCTTCAAGATGCTATTCTACCTTCCGATGCTGTCTGGAAAGAAAAACTACCCAACAGCTTTATTCTTTACAAACCAAAAGATATAGTAGCCGGAGATTTTTACTGGATGAAGGAGGTTAATGAAAACATATTATTTGCCGCTGCAGATTGTACGGGACATGGAGTTCCCGGAGCTATGGTAAGCATGGTATGTAGCAATGCATTAAATAGAGTAATAGACGAGTATAATGTTTCATCTCCCTCAAAAATTTTAGACAAAACAACAGAGTTAGTGGTTGATACATTTGCAAAAAGTGATAAAAACGTAAGAGATGGAATGGATGTTTCCCTATGTAACTTTAATCCAAACACACTGAAATTAAGTTGGGCAGGCGCCAACAATCCCTTAATTTTAATTCGAAACGGAGAATTAATAGAATATAAAGCCGACAAACAACCCGTTGGTTATTTTTCGGAAAAGAATGATTTTACTAATCACAAAATACAACTACAAACAGGTGATATAATTTATTTGTACAGCGATGGATTTGCTGACCAGTTTGGAGGTGAAAAAGGTAAAAAATATAAGACCGTAAGATTTAAAGAGTATTTACTAAGCATATCTAACAAAGAAATAGAAACTCAAAAAAAATTATTGGAAGAAGAGTTTAATAACTGGAAAGCCTCACTCGAACAGCTTGACGATGTATGTGTTATTGGTGTTAAAATATAATTCATACGAGTCAGCCTGTCCTGAGCGTGTCGAAGGAATGTATGTGTAATTGGAGTTAGAATATAAAAAAAAGCCACTTTTTAAGTGGCTTTTATACTTTAAATTAAAGTAAAAACTACATTTTAGTTTTAATAGCAATTTTAATATTGCCTTTACCGTCTCTTCCATTTAATGATTTAACTAATGCATTTACACATTGCATCTCTGCATCTGTTAAATCACCAGTAATTTTAACTTTAGTAATTTCCTTTACATTATCGGCTGTTCCTCCGGCATCTCCATAACTAACCCCATCTCCAACTTCAATAAAGTCATCGATTGGACCTGAAGATATTATTGAACTATCACTATCTTGAATTATTTGAGATGACTGATAATCAGCACCTATTTCTTTAATTACGCCTGTTGCCATAAATTTTATATTTTTAGTGGTTTATTTTACAATTATAACTTTTTCAATTGAAAAACAAAATACTTTTAATCAATCTACTGTTTCTATGTACTGGAATTTCCAATGCACTGAAGGCTTCCATAGACGATTCAATTGTAGGGTATAACTACTTAAATAAAGCAAGAGAATTTAGTGTAAATGATTTTGAGAAATCAAGAGAGTACCTTGAAAAATCTAAAGAGATAGCCAAACAGAAAAACATAATTTCTTTAGAATTAGATTGTAATTTAGAGGAATACGAGTTTTTTAACCTTCAGGATGAAAATAAAAAAGCCATAGATATTTTAATAAAGAGCATAGGACTAGCTAAAAAGTTAAAAAATGATGTCATTCTAGCTGAAATTTACAATAAAATTGGTGCCACTTATATTAAAATAAGCTTATTCGATAAGGCTCTTGACTTTTTTCAAAAGGCTCATGCTGTCTATTCAATTACAGGAAATAAAAAGGGTTTAAAAAATACCCTTAATAACATTGGAGCAATCTATTATTATAAAGATGATTTAAACAAGGCATTTGAATTCATGGAGAAGTCATTACAAATAGAACGACTTTTAAATGATAAAAATGGAATTGCTACTTCCTTAACGAACATTGGAGGTATGATGCTCTTAGAAGGAAGTTTATATAATCCGATAAAAGCGAAAAGTTATTTTATTGAGGCCGAGAAAACTTGTCTAGAGACAAGGAATTTCGAACAACTATCAAATGTTTACAATAATCTCGGTGAGTTTTATGTAAAAATGAAACAACTCAATAATGCCATAGCTTATTTTCAAAAAGCTTTAGCTTACAGCGATTCAATAAATAATATAAGTACCAAAATATTGGCATTGAACAATATGTCACAGGTTTATGAAAAATTTGGTGACTTTAAGAATGCATTTAAATATTTTACGTACTCCAAAAGACTAGAAGACTCGCTTTATTCTCTTGAAAATACTAAAATGCTGGCGGAGTTAGAAACAAAGTATCAGGCAAAAGAACGAGAAAAAGAAAACGAATTACTCAAGAAAAATAATGAAATTAATCAATTAGAAATACAGCAACAAAAAGATAATATTTCGAAGCAAAAAACATATCTACTATTTGGTATTGCAATAGTCCTTATTCTCTTAGCCGCTTCAGTTTTTCTGGTGAGGAGCAACAGAGAGAAGCAAAAAAACAATAAAATGATTATGGAGCAAAAAGTAAAGATTGAAGATCAACATAAGCTTTTGGCTCAAAAAAATAAAGATACCATTGATAGTATTATTTATGCCAAAAGAATTCAGGAGGCACTTCTTAAGGGACTTGTAGATATTTCAAAAAAAGTACCTGAACATTTTGTTCTTTTTCAGCCTAAAGACATCGTTTCCGGTGATTTTCATTGGACATACGAACAAGAAAATTATTGGTATGTCGCTGCCGTTGATTGCACCGGTCACGGAGTACCTGGTGCTTTTTTAACCATGCTTGGCACGGCATATTTAAATGAAATATGTAGCAATAACCCTACTATTTCTCCTGCCCTTATTCTCGACAAACTCAGAGAAAAGATAATTTTAGAATTAAATCAATCAGGTAAAAATACCGATACCAAAGATGGTATGGACATTTCTCTGGCCAGAATTAATTTAACTGATTACTCTATTGATTGGGCAGGCGCTAACAACCCCATTTACTATTTCCACAACAATGAATTGAATGTAATTAAAGCGGATAAACAACCCATTGGTTATGTCGAAAATAGTTCTCCATTTACTAATCATACTATTCAGCTCAACAAGGGCGATTCTATTTACTTGTTTACTGATGGCTATGCCGATCAGTTTGGTGGACCAAAAGGGAAAAAATTTAAGTATTCTCAGCTTAAAGAAAAGATTATAGCGTTTCAAAACAAACCTATGAAAGAGCAAAAACAGATTTTAGAAAAAATCTTTAATGAATGGAAAGGCAACCTAGAACAAATAGATGATGTCTGTATTATGGGCATTAAAGTTTAAATCACCTACCCACAAACTCAATTGTTTTTTCAATCATGTTTCCATCTTCATCTACCAAAGTGAGTTTATGAAAACCTTCTGTGGTTAGGATTTCTTTTTGATGTAAACGCTTAGTAGTACCTAAATAATCTTCATCTAAATACCAATAAATTTCTGCTTCCGTTCTTCGATGGGCTACTTCAAAAACAGATTTACTCAACGAACCGTCCAGGTTTTTAGGAACAAACAACTTCAAGCCTTCTTTCGGATAAATCATCTCCATCATTTTTTCTGAAGCACCCGCACAATTAGGGTGAATAGGCGGTAAACTCTTATAATCGGGATTTTTGGTTTTATAATACCACTCCTGAATGGGTGGCAACACAAACCAACTTTGCTCATTCATTTCATCAATGTTGTAACAATTACTGTTTACTCGGTAATTCCCTGTGTTATCCAAATGAATTTTTTTATGAAACGTACACACCGGAAAATTCATTCCCATAACGGTTGTTTTAATGTACTTCGTTTGCGGACAACTTAATGAAACCCGATAACCACTCACCGCACAAGTAGCTATCGTTTTTAATTCCTTTTCAGGTTCGCTGAACCAGGTTGTTTCGGGTAAATAATTAAACGCATTAAATAAAATAGGAGCTGCCACTTGGATTCCTGTAAGTCCCGGTCTTCCCTCACCGTCTGCATTTCCCGCCCAAACACCTACCACATATTCAGGCGTAACACCAATTGCCCAGGCATCACGTTGTCCAAAACTTGTTCCCGTTTTCCATGCAATGGTTCTGCTAGATTCAAACACTTTCCAGGCACCTTCTTCATTTGGTCGGTTTACTCCCGTCAACACATCAAAGGTTTGATAGATGCTACCCTTTGAAAAACTAGGCAGCAGTTTTTCTTCTTGCGCTTGACTAGCTTCATATTGAATAGAGGTAATAGCTTGTCCGTTGAGTTTCTGCGCCATAAAGTAATAGCCTCTGCACAATTCCCAAAGCGAAGATTCCGCTCCACCCAAAATCAATGATAGTCCGTAATGATTAGCCCCTTTGTTGATGGAATTTAATTCCAATTCGTTTAGGTTTTTAGAAAACTGCTGAATGCCGTAATCCTGCAACATTTTAACCGCAGGTATGTTTAACGAACGAGTAAGCGCATTGCTGGCAGGCACAGCACCGTCATAACTTCTGTCAAAATTTTGAGGCGCATAACCCGAAATACGGGTAGGAATATCTTCTACCAAAGCATTGGGCAAAATCATTCCTTCCTCCAGCATAGAAGCAAACAAAAACGGCTTTAGCGTACTTCCCGTGCTACGTTTAGAAGTAATAATATCTACTTTGCTTCCGCTTTCTTCCTCAGGGCAATTGGT
>ERZ869936.739-NODE-739-length-28037-cov-7.286327_pt1 | contig 28037 bp, 19 predicted proteins | sample MGYA00520876_ERZ869936 | MGnify/ENA primary metagenome ERZ869936 (study PRJEB32218, sample SAMN09650985) | biofilter metagenome | isolation source: enrty point of leading RO module | place: Saudi Arabia: Thuwal, RO plant located on Red Sea | collected 2016-02-17 ... | reverse complement strand
CCCGGGGTTCCGCCCAAAGATTTCGAACCGGATTTTGCTCCGGTGGCTGTTATTTTTTTCTTTGGTTTTCCTCTGGTGGTATTACAACCTGTTACCCGGCAAGTTATTTCCGGCTCCCACTTCAACCATTTTGTTCGACCGGAAAGATAATTTGTTATCGGCACGAATCAGTGAAGACGGTCAATGGCGTTTTCCTGCTGAAGAAAGGGTTCCCAGGAAATTCATGTATTGCCTCTTGCAATTTGAGGACAGAAAATTCCCTTTGCACAAAGGGGTTTCACTGACTGCCCTTGGACGTGCGGCCATTCAGAATTTCAAAGCCGGAAGGGTGGTTAGTGGTGGGAGCACGATAACCATGCAGCTGGCTCGGATGTCGCGCAATAAAAAGCGAAGAAACCTGTGGGAAAAACTCATGGAAATTATTTTTGCCACAAGGCTTGAGTTTAAGTATAACAAAGCGGAAATTCTTGCCCTGTATGCTTCAAATGCTCCATTTGGAGGTAACGTGGTGGGACTTGAAGCAGCCTCCTGGAGGTATTTTGGGAGGTCAGCCGAAAATTTATCCTGGGCTGAGTCGGCTACCCTGGCTATTTTACCCAATGCTCCCGGTTTAATTTTTCCCGGTAAAAATCAGGAACGGCTTTTTGCCAAAAGAAACCGGCTTTTAAAAAGTTTGTTTCAATCCGGTTTTATGGATCATACCACCTATTCACTTGCGGTAAAAGAGCCCATTCCTCCAAAACCTTTTGCCATACCGCAGCATTGCCCGCATCTGTTGCAACAATGTGTAAAGTCGGGAATGAACGGCATGCAGATATCTTCAACCATTGATGGAAATCTGCAGCGTTCGGTGGGAACCGTAATAAACCGCTCGATTCAAAAAATGCGTGCTGCCGGAATTAATAATATGGCTATTCTGGTGGCTGGGGTCAGATCGGGAGAAATATTAGCTTACCATGGAAATGTAATTGAAGAAAGTGGTGAAAACGGCAGTGCCGTGGATGTGATCCAGGCTCCCCGAAGTACGGGAAGTATTTTGAAGCCGCTTTTGTATTTGTCGATGCTCGAAGACGGAAAGCTGATGCCGCATCAGTTGGTTCAGGATGTTCCCACCTGCATTGGCGGATACAGTCCGAAAAATTTTAATCCCGGTTTCGATGGTGCTGTGCCTGCGCATAAAGCCCTTTCGCGTTCTCTGAATATTCCGGCGGTTAAAATGCTGAATGAATACGGGGTGGAAAAATTTCAACGAAACTTGCAGAGTCTTGGGTTGACAACGCTTTCCAAACCTGCTTCGCATTATGGACTGTCTTTGATTTTGGGAGGTGCCGAAGCCAATTTATGGGAGCTTGGTCGCCTGTATGCCGGGCTTGCTGCAAAAATGAATTCGGTTAACGAGCCTGAGAAACAACGAAAGGGAGTTCCTGAATTTTCTTTTTTGTCGGGGGAAAGAAAATTTATTCCGTATGAAAAGTTTCCAGATCCGGGACTTATCTGGTCAACCTTTGAGGCCATGGTGGAGGTAGGCCGGCCCGATGTGGATGCGGCCTGGAAAAGTTTTGCCAGTTCATCGAAGATTGCCTGGAAAACAGGAACCAGTTTTGGCTTTCGCGACGGATGGGCTATTGGAGTTAATCCCGACTATGTAGTTGCCGTTTGGGTAGGTAATGCCGACGGAGAAGGAAGACCGGGAATTACCGGCGTGCTGGCTGCCGCTCCGGCGATGTTTGAAGTATTTTCCCTTCTTCCGCCCGCAGGTTGGTTTCAGATTCCTGCCGACTATCTCCATAAAATTCCTGTCTGCAAAAAAAGCGGTCACCGGATGGGTCCGGATTGTCCGGAGGCTGACACTATTCCGGTTCCCACCACCTGCCTTGGAACAACGGCTTGTCCCTACCATAAAAAGGTATTCATGAATAAAAAAGAAACCTTTCGGGTAACCCGCGATTGCGAGAAGGAAAGTAACATGGTGGAGAAAACGGTTTTTGTACTCCCTCCGCTGATGGAGAAATTTTACCTGTACAAGAATCCCGGTTATGTTCCTCTGCCTCCCTTTAAGCCCGAATGCGGTTTGGCTACACAGGAACGAAATATGGCATTGATTTACCCCAGGCCTGAAAGTATTATTCAGATTCCGAAAACTCAGGACGGAAGTCTTGGCCGGGCCGTTCTGGAAGTAGTTCACCGTCGGCCCGGAGAGGTTATTTTCTGGCACCTCGACGATGTATATTTGGGAACCACCAGGAATTTTCATCAAATGGAGGTGGCACCTTCACCGGGAAAGCACCTGCTTACGCTCTATGATGAATCGGGCAATTCCCTGAGTGCCCGTTTTGAGGTTCTCTCGGCCGAGTAATCTGAGGGTCAATGGAATAGGGGAAATTCTTCCAAAAAAATTATTGCAGGTTCAGGAAAAAACCGTAGGTTTGCGTCCCTAAAATTTTACCCTAAAGGTGACGTAGCTCAGTCGGTAGAGCAAAGGACTGAAAATCCTTGTGTCGGGGGTTCGATTCCCTCCGTCACCACAACAAAAGCAGGACCCCGGAAATAAAACTCCGGGGTTTGTTTTTATATGTATTGGGTTTATATTTTATATAGTGAGAAGTTTGGACAGTCCTACAAGGGAGTATCGGATAATCCTTTGCGCAGGCTGGAGGAACACAATAACGGGAAGGAGGCAAGTTTTTCATTGGGTCGCTGAGCTTGTCGAAGGGACAGTTCTTGCTCCCCCCTTGTCGTTTCGACAGAGTTTATCCGCCGCAGGTGGACTCAACGACCCATCTCGGTTCCTGAGCTTGTCGAAGTACGGTCCCTGGGCTTGTCGAAGGGACAGGAACACATGCATTTCCTCACATGGTTGACAAGTACATTCATTTTAATTTTCTTTTCTTCGCTCCTTTGTCTTGACACAAAGGAGCCAAAAGTCAAGGCCGCTTCAAACGCCCTGCGATGGCTGCTCTGCATCCATCTTTACCACCCACACTGCTGCCCCAACGAAGCGGCCAAAGCCACCCGCAATTTAGATTATCTAAAATATTTCTATCCTTCAAACAAAATTTCTAAAGTGCGATGGTCTGACCCTTTGATCCGCCGTGGCGGAAAAGGATGGTTCCTGAGCTTGTCGAAGTGCGATCCCTGAGCCTGTCGAAGTGCGGTCCCTGAGCCTGTCGAAGTGCGGTCCCTGAGCTTGTCGAAGTGCGGTCCCTGAGCTTGTCGAAGGGACATGGGGTTAGCAGGAGGCCTCATTCCTGTGCCTTCTCCGCCAACGGTGGCCCAGGCTCCGGTCTCGCCCGTAGCGGCAGAGAAACGACTCACCAGAGCCTTTTCCCATGGAAAAAATAAATTTTGAAATTTCCCTTCCCTTTCATAGCTTTATTGTTTCCATTCGTTCCTCCCGGACCCAACCATAACCAATTTTTAAACCAACACCATGAAATCAAATTTCCGCAACCTCGCCATTGCCATGCTTTGTTGCTTTGTTTCCACCGGCCTGTTTTCTCAGGACTGGGTGAAAATGATGCAGGATCCAAAAGCCAACTTTTTTGAGACTCAAAAAGCATTCAACGATTATGTTGATGCCTATAAGGCCGAATACCGGCAGTCGCATAATAATGAAGACCCCATTCGTGTCCCCGGTTTTAAACAATTTAAACGCTGGGAATGGTTTCAGGCCCCCCGCGTTTCTGCTAACGGAGAAATGTATGACCCGGGTATGGTTTATAGGGAAATGACCAACTATAAACAACAAACCGGTGGTTTTCAGGCCGGAAACTGGACCTTTATCGGACCTCCGACCGTTCCAACCAATGGCGGAGCCGGAAGATGTAATTTTGTTCGCTTTCACCCTACCGACCCCAATACAATTTTCGTAGGCTCTCCCTCCGGTGGCCTTTGGAAATCTGTTAATGGAGGTGCTAACTGGACTACCAATACCGACCAGCTTAGCCAGGTAATCGGATGTACCGATATCGCTATCGACCCCACGAACACCCAAATTATGTACATGGCAACAGGAGATGGAGATGCCGGGGATAATTACACGGTTGGACTATTGAAATCCACCGATGGAGGAACTACATGGAATCCTACCGGTCTTTCATTTTATGTTCCCCAAACCCGAATGATGAGCAAAGTGCTCATTAACCCAAACAGCACAAGCACTATTCTGGTTGCTACTTCTGCCGGAATTTTCCGCTCCACGGATGGGGGTGTAACCTTCACAAATGTTCAGGCCGGTTCGTTCAAAGACATGGAATTTAAACCGGGCGATCCAAATACTGTTTACGCATGCGGTGCACAATTTTACCGCTCTACTAATGGTGGAGCTAGCTGGACTCTGGTAACCACCGGATTGCCTGCCTCTACCAATGTAAGCCGTTTGGCCATTGCCGTTACTGCCGCCAATCCTAACTATGTTTATCTGATCGCTGCACGCCCCGCCACCGACTATGGTTTTCAGGGTATGTATCGCTCTACCAACAGCGGAGCTTCATTTTCTAATATGAATACCACCAGTCCAACTAATGTGTTGGGTTGGAATTCGAATGGTGGCGATTCCGGCGGACAAGGCTGGTATGATTTGGCCATTGCGGCATCTCCTACCAACGCTAACGAAATTGTAGTGGGGGGCGTAAATATATGGCGCTCTACCAATGGCGGAAGTTCCTTTACCCTGAATGGGCACTGGACGGGATCCGGTGCTCCTTATGTACACGCCGATATTCACGATTTGGTTTATATCAACGGCACTACGGTTTATTCTGCCAACGACGGAGGATTGTTCCGCACAACAAACAATGGAACCAACTGGACCGACCTGAGTAATGACCTGCAAATCGCCCAGATGTATGGTTTTGGTCAGTCGACCACCAACGCCAACCTTTTATTGCAAGGCTGGCAGGATAACGGTACGAACCGTTTTAACGGATCATGGGCAAGAGTTATGGGTGGTGATGGAATGCTTGCCTTCATCAGTTTTGGAAATGATCAGAATATGTGGGGTTCTCAATACAATGGTTCTTTGAACCGTTCCACAAACGGCGGCAATACCTGGTCTAATGCAACCAACGGAATTACCGGAACCGGTGCCTGGGTAACTCCCTGGAGGGAGAGTCCGACCGTTGCCAATACACTTTACTCAGGATTTCAGAATGTATTCCGTTCTACCAACGGAGGACAAAACTGGAGTGCCCTGGGAACAATTCCCGGAACCCAAACCATCAATCAGTTGGCTGTTTCACCGGCTGATGTAAATATTATTTGGGTGGCAAAGGGTTCCAATGTTTACAAAACCACGAACAACGGAGGAACCTGGACTCAGATTACAACTCTCCCTCCCGGATTTGTAAGTTACATTGCCTGTCACAATACCAATCCTAATAAAGCCTGGGTTACCTATTCAGGATATACCAATACAAATAAAGTTTTTGAAACCACCGATGGCGGAGCTACCTGGACTAACTTATCCGGATCGCTCCCCAACATTCCTATTAACTGCATCACCTTCGTAAACAACAGCAATGATGAGTTGTATATTGGAACCGATGCCGGTGTGTTTTTCAAAGATGGAACCATGACCGTATGGCAACCCTTTTCCAGTGGTTTGCCGAATGTGGTGGTTACCCAAATCGAAGTGTTTTATGCCGGCAATAAACTACGGGCTTCTACCTATGGTCGCGGCATGTGGGAATCCGGTTTTTATGTGCCCGGAAATTATCCGCCTGTCGCAAACTTCGGTTCCAACAAAAAAATTGCTTGTCCAGGTGCTGCCATACAGTTTACCGATTATTCACCCGGACAACCAACATCCTGGACCTGGAGCTTCCCCGGTGGAAACCCGGCTTCATCTACCGCTCAGAATCCTTTGGTTATTTATAATACACCGGGAACCTATAATGTTACTTTAACCGTGAGCAACTCGGTTGGTTCCGACACAAAAACCATGACCGGATATATTACTATTTCCGCCAGCCCGAATGCGGCACCTCAGACCGTAGGTGATTCGGTTTGTGCTCCCGGAGGAGTAGTTAATTTAACGGCCATTCCTTCAGCTCCGGGAACGGTTCGCTGGTGGGATGCACCAGGTGGTGGAAACCTTCTGGCAACCGGAAATACCTATTCCCCCAACATCAGCGCCACAACTACTTATTATGTGGATGAAACCTTCCCTCCCGGAAATCCGGGAACTGTTGGACCCATAAATAATACATTCGGGAGTGGGTCAATGTTTACGGCGAATGACATTCGGGGATTATATTTCGATGTTATTAATCCAATTGTTTTAAATACGGTGGATGTTTTGTCGGGAAGCGGCGGAAACAGAACCATTGAAATTATCGATCCCCAGGGTAATGTGTATCTCGATACTACTGTTTTCATTCCTGCCAGTCCGGCTATTATGACAGCGGTAATTCTTGACCTGCCCATTTATCCCGGCAACAATTACTTTATTAAATGCCGTGGCCTGGTGGATTTATACAGAAACTCCACCGGTGCTGTTTATCCTTATACATCACCCAGCGTGAATATCACAGGAAGTAATGCCGGATTACCAGGCTATTATTACTTCTTCTATAACTGGACATATACCGACATCGTTTGTAATACGGCCAGGACGCCTGTTACGGGATCTGTATATACCTGCTCCGGAATTAATGATTTGTTCGGTAACGGAAGCTTTAATGTTTTCCCTAATCCGAACAACGGCTCTTTCGATGTGGTATTCGAAACTTTTGCCCGCGATAATTACACGGTTAAGGTTTGTAATGGTCTGGGACAAACTGTTTTTGAAGATCGAATCGATAACTTCAGCGGAAAATATTCCGGCAAAGTAAATCTTGAGCAATCCGGTAAAGGCATTTATATGCTTATTATCTCTAACGGAAAGGATCAGGCCTATAAAAAGGTAGTAATTCATTAATTGGAAATATTTCTATCCGCAACAAAGCCTCCCCTCGGGAGGCTTTGTTGCTTTTTATTGTTTTTTTGTATTTTCACCTGCCTGTTATGATGCGCCCCCTTTTATTTTCTCTATTTAGTTTTTGTTTTCTTTCTTTATCGGGAGCAATTAATTCAGACTCCCTGAAGAAAATAATCAGTGAATCCCGCTCCGATACTCAATTGGCAAGTGGATATAATGCCCTGGGTTGGATTTATCGGAATAACCATCCCGATAGCGCCCTTATGTTTATTGAAAAAGGGCTTCAGTTTGCAAAATCTTCAGCCAGCAAATTCCACCTGGCTAAAGCATATAACAACCGGGGTGTAGTTTATAAAAATATGGGAGAATATTCCAAAGCCGCTGAAGATTTACAACGGGCAGGTTTGTTGTTTATGGAATTGGGAGACCGGGTACAACTTGCTCTCTGCCAGAATAATCTCGGTAATATCCTTTATTATAAGGGAGAATTTTTGAAAGCTCTGGATATATTTTTGTCCTCTCTTTCAATTTTAGAGAAAGTTCCTGAAAAGAAAAAAGACCTCTCAAGTGTTTTGGCCAACCTTGCTAATGTTCAGTTCCGCCTTGGGGAAAATCAAAAAGCCATTGATAATTATTTCAGGGCAGCCGAAATCCGTAAATCTCTGGGAGATTCTATTGCCGTGGGAATGCTTTTAACCAATATTGGGAATGTTCATTCCAATACCAAAGAATACGAAAAGTCTTTGAGCTACCATATTCAGAGTTTAGATTATTTAAAAGCAAAAACGCATGCCCTTTCTGCCCTCACCAGCATGGGAAATATTGGATCCACCTACCATAAAATGGGACAACTGGATTCGGCCTGGTATTACTACAGCCGGGCCGAAAGCATTTCGAAATCCAATAATAACCAGGGAGACCTTACGGCTGTATATTCAAACATGGCTCACCTGTTGCACACCAGGGGAGATTTTGAACAAGCTCTAAAATATGGACTGAAGAGTATTGAAATTGGTCAAAGGCATGGAGATAAATATAACCTGCAAAGCACACATGAAGTCTTGTCTAAGATTTATGAATCCAAAAGAGATTTTCCAAGTGCACTTAAACACCTGAAATTCTCAGTGTTGTATTTAGATAGCATTAGGAACGATGAGTTGACAAAGAAATCCCTTGAATCACAATTTAAATATGAATACGGAATAAAAGAAGAAGCCCTTAAGGGTGAATTGGAATTGATTGAACAAAAGGCACTTTCCGAACAAAACCGGCAATTCATAATTTCCGTTTCCCTTTCCGTAATTGTTTTATTGGTGGTTTTGTTTTCTCTGGCCTTGTTCAACCGGTTTAAGAAAATAAAAAGTCAAAACAGGGTAATTGAAGCTCAAAGCAAGGAAACTGAACGCCAGAGCCTGATAATTTCTGAAAAAAACAAGGATATTACCGACAGCATTAACTATGCAAAGCGAATTCAGGATGCCTTAATTCAAAAGCGCGAAGAACTAAAATCTCTTATTCCGGAATCCTTTGTCTTTTTTAAGCCGAGGGATATTGTCAGCGGTGACTTTTACTGGTTTACACGATCGGAAGGGATAACCATTGTGGCCGTTGCCGATTGCACCGGACATGGGGTTCCCGGTGCCTTCATGAGTATTATGGGAATGAATTACCTCAATGAACTTTCCGTGTCAACCGATCCCCGTCAGACCGGTGAGATTTTAGGCCGGCTCAGGGAGAAAATTATGGGTTCGCTGAAGCTGGAAGACGGAACAGTTGCCAGCGATGGGATGGATATTTCCCTCATTGCCATTGATTCAGGGTTTCAGTCCCTCCATTTTTCAGGGGCCCACAATCCCGTTTGGATTTTCAGAGGTGATGAATTTTATGAATTGAAAGGCGATAAACAACCTGTGGGATATTTTCATCAGGACATTAAACCATTTTCCTCGCAGACGTTACAACTGAACAGGGAGCAACAGATTTTTTTATTTTCCAATGGTCATAAATACCATTTTGGTTTTCCAGAAAAAAAAAAAAAAAAAAAATCAGGATTTAGGGAAATTCTTAATTCCATCCCCACCCAGGATTTTTCCGGTGCAGACCAGTACCTCGCCCAATGCCTTGAAAAATGGAAGGGTCGACATGAACAGGTGGATGATATTCTGGTTTTAGGCCTTAAAGTTTAACCGAGCAGACTTTGTAGTTTTTTTGCTCCCTCTTTCAGGGCAAACATCCTTGCCTTTAGTTTTCCGCTGAGCTTTTCCAAAGCCTGTCCTGACCGGATTCCACTCTGACAAAAGAAAATGGCATTGTCGGAATTTATTTCGGGAATTTGCCCCGCAAGAATTTTTGAAAGTGGAAACCGCATTACTTTCCCGGATTCAATTTCGGGAATTTCTCCCTCCTCTCTTACATCAATAAGCGCATAAGACCCTTTTACAGAATTCAGATTTTCAAAATGCAGAACCTCAATTTTTTCCCCCGATGAGGTTCCGCAAAAGGATGAATAATCGTAACCCAAAAATTCTTCCCAGCTTTTTGGTCCCCGGTAATTTTTCAAATCCGGATCAAGTTTTATTTTATTATAGTTGTGACTGAGCAGGTTTATCAGCAGTAAAGTTCCCGATAAGCGATTTTTTATTCCGGCAAGTACTTTAATCGTCTCCATGGCCATTACCGACCCCACAACACCCGGCAGGGGTCCGATTACTCCACTTACAGAGCAGGGGGGAGGAGCGTCCTTCCCTGGAGCAAATGGATACAGACAGCGGTAAGTGGGTCCAAGCCCCGGAGGGTCATTGAAAATGGAGACCTGGCCTTCAAATTTATGTATGGAACCTGATACCAGGGGTTTTCCCAATATTACCCCCGCATCGCTTACCAGATACCGGGTTTCAAAATTATCGGAACCATCAACTACAATATCTGCTTTCTCAATTCTTGAAAATGCGGTGTTTTTATCCAGAAATTCTTCATGATACTGAACCTGCGCAACGGGATATAGTTTTTTTATTTTTTCCGCCGCCACCACGGCCTTGTTCCTGCCGATGTCATCGTATCCAAACAAAATTTGCCGGTGTAAGTTTTCTTCCGAAATAAGGTCCCCGTCAACAATCGAAATTTTACCGATTCCGGCCGCAGCCAGATATAGAATAAGCGGACATCCCAGTCCGCCCGCACCCACTACAAGAACATGGGAATTGAGCAATTGGGTTTGCCCTTCTTTGCCAATTTCCTCAAGGATAATTTGCCGGTTAAAACGGGAGGTTATTTGGTCTTCATTCACCCTTCAAAGATACGAAGGCCGGAGCGATTTTTACTTTAAACGGAGGTCTTTCCGGCAAATGATATTCCAGCCCAGCCCAAAGGAAAACCGGACATCAGAAAGCGAAACGGGCTGGTAGGAGGAAAGATGAGTGCCCTGGGTAAGGCGAACATCAAAAAACATGTGAAACCATTTTTGAAAATAATAATTGGTTCCCAAGCCACCCGAAAACAAGGGACTTATGGACGAGGATTGCCCGCCCAATGAGCACAGGGAATCACATAGGGGGACGGTTCTTTGGGAAAATGCCACTCCCGGCTGGAAAAAGTAATAGGGGTCCCAGTTGTTTTTGGTTTTAATATGAAAATTTACACCCGAAAAAACGGAATGATTTGAAAGCAGGGGCCCGGTTTCTTCCAGATAATTCAAAAAGTAAAAGCCGTCGGATCGAAAGGAAAATTTTTCTGAAAAATAATAATCGAACCCTCCTGTGAGATAGCTGGCAGTCAGGGCTCCGTTGAGAAAAATTCCCGTTGAGAAAGTACCGCTCGATCTGAATACGGTGGGGCGAAGGTATTTTGCCTTTTCCTCCTCCTGGGAAAAGGAAAGGGATGGCAGGAAAAACAAAAATCCTGCAAAGAAAATGAGAATTATTTTTTGGAGGCCTTTGACCATAAATCTGCCACGAGCAAATTAGCACTTAAAGTTAGAAACAAATGGCCTTCCAGTCCGGCCTTTCCTTCTTTAATAAATAAATAGGGCTGGTTGGAAACAAGGGGGTCTTCAATTATCTGAGCCTCGAGTTTGTTGCCCAGGTGAATCATATATTGGGCAGAGAGGGAAAGGTTAAACCTTTCGGTAAAAAAATAATGGCTTCCAATACCGGTATGAACCGCTGAACTCCATCGTTCTTTGGGAGCCTGGTACATTAAACGATCTATGCCGTCGATGTTCTTTTCAATGCGGGTGTAATCGAAGCAATGCCCGCCCATGAAATAGGGCATAAAAGTACCCGGAAGGGGGTTGTAATTCAGAAAATAACCCATTACAGCCCAACCAATATGCGCATCGGTGCGTTTTCCCAAACCATCCAGATTTGTTGTGATATAATCGGCAAACCATTCGGAGTTTAAACGATGGCTGAATTTCAAACGAAACTGCCCTCCAACCCCTGTGCTTATAAAGCCATGATTGCCGAAAGCAGACAAAGTTGAACGAAGCCCGAGTTCCAGTTTACCCCCTTCCTGGGAAAGGCGGTGCTTTTGATCTTCCTGACCCAGAGCTATTTGGGAAAGAAAACAAAATATTATCAGGTACCTCATGATTTTTTCTGCTTTAACGAAACCCAAATATAATTATTGGGGGAAAATGATCACTATTTTTGACCCATGAACAAATCCCGGGCCGAAAACCGATTTTTTTACTGGATCAGATTATCTTTTTTCTTTGTTCTACTCGTAATGTTGGCCGGAAGTATTGTAAGAGCTACCGGATCGGGCATGGGCTGTCCGGATTGGCCAAAGTGCTTTGGCCTCTGGGTTCCTCCTCTTACCGAAGACCAGCTACCTGCCGATTATAAAGAGAAATATAAAGTTGCCGAAGGACATGATGCCACCTTTAATGCTTTTCAAACCTGGACCGAATATTTAAATCGCCTCGCTGGTGCTTTGCTGGGCATGGTGGCCTTTATTGCACTTTTGTTTTCGCTTCCCCTTTTTCGGGAAAAGAAGATATATTTCCTGCTTACACTGACAGGGGTTTTCCTCATCGGCTTCGAGGCCTGGCTGGGAAAAACGGTGGTATCTTCTAATCTGGCTCCCGTAAAAATTACAACCCATATGTTAGTGGCTTTTGTAATTGCAGGGCTATTCCTTTATATTTTAAAGTTCAGGTTTACAGGAATGACAAAGTTCCTGCCTTTTCCCGGCTACCTGTTGGTTGTGGCTCTGGCAGGGACCTTAATTCAGGTAATTTCCGGCACAGCTGTTCGTGAACAAATTGATGAAATTGCACTGGCCCTCCAAAATCAAAATAGAAATTTGTGGGTTGATTTTTTAGATTGGAAATTTCTTTTTCACCGAAGCTTTTCTCTGGTTATCCTGGCTCTGAATGGGTTTATATTTTATAAATTGAGAAAAACCCCCCTGGCCCGGTTTGCCCGGCTGATGATTATTTTAATTTTCCTGGAAATCATTTTCGGAGTGGGAATGGCCAATTGGGGAATTCCCGCCTGGATTCAACCTCTTCATTTGATTTTCAGCGTGGGAATATTTTCAACCCAGTGCTGGATTCTTTTCCGCACCCGCTGAAAAATTATTTTACCGGAACCCGGATTTGATTCCGGTTGTATTTTTCAAGCTCCTGAAGCTCCTTCTGAATTTTTGCCGCCCATTCTTTTTGTTTGGCGGCATTCTCTCCGTAATTTGTTTCATTCCTGTATTTCAGGATCTCATTATTCCGGTTTTGAAGATTGGTTTTATGCATAGACTGCAAATAGACGGTATATGAGTGGGAACTGAAACTGGCTGTTGCAATGTCCTTCTTTAGTTTTCTTGCCCACACTTCGTATAAATCGAACAAAACCTGCTCATGCTGCAACCGGGTTTTGGTTTTTAACTCGGGTTTAACATAAGAATCCTTTGGAAAAAAAATAGGATAGTTATCGACCACCAGAGTATCTCCTTTTTGAGTTACATAATGAATGTAGTGGGTAGATATCATGGTCATCAAGGGATTAACCATGGTATGGTTGTAAGCTTTTTTGTAATTATTCCAGGTAATCTTTTTGGTTTTTGACCAAAATATTTTTTCAGGCTCCGGAATGGGCCCGTGATTATCATGCCCATGGGAGTTACCCTCCTTTTTTCCGGGTTTTAACTGAGCATGAAGCGTCCCCTGAAAGGCAAGTGCGAGAATAAATAGAATACTTGTTTTCATAATTATTCCTGAACAAAAATCATTCCTGTTTTAAAACCGTAAATCTTTGAAAATTCGATTTTTTCCCATCCGACTCCAGAAGCATTAAATAAATGCCCTGGGGCAGGGTCCGGGTATTCAGGGTATAATGAGAATTTCCGGGATTCACATTTATTTTTTCGAGCACTCTACCTGAAACATCAGTTACAATCAACCGGGAGTTGGATGAGGTGGAGGAATAATTTACATAAATATAATCCACGGCGGGGTTAGGGAAAGGCAAGCCAAGATATAAACCTGAGTTACCGGATGACTCAGGAGTGTTGCTCGTAGGAGAACCTATAATTTTCTCCACCTTCATATCGTCAAAATAAAAGCCGTCCTCGTTTCCTCCATTGTCAGAAATTAACCGGTACCGTATCAAAATGTTTTGTCCGACATAGGCATCCAATGGCATTTCTTCCCTAATCCAGCCAAACTGGAATCCATCATAGAGGGGCTGACCAAGATCCTGATAAGCATTTCCCGTTTTGGTGTATTTGCCACAGAGCGCAGTCCAGGTGTTTCCTCCATCGGTGGAAGCCTGCACCTGAGCATAATCGAAATTGGTTTCAATTTCCCATTTGGCATAAAACGACAATTGGGCAGTGGCAGCATCGGTTAAATTGAGAGATTGTGTTGTTAATCGCTTGTTGGTGTTGTTGGGGTAATTACCGCCCGGACTATCCGTAATGGAAGAGTTTGGGCTGTAAAACTGTTGCGTGGTGGTTCCCCATCCGTTATTGGTAAATCCGGTCAGGTTATTGCCCGAGGTTGCAAACACAATGGTAGTGTTCCCAAATCTTTTCACAATGGTATCGCGAATGGTAAATAGTCCGTTGTTGACTTCGATCAGGTATTTGAAAATCTGCCCCTGGGCAAGACCCGTGGACAGGGTGTAAGCAATGCTATCATAGGCGGTTTGCAGTAATCCCAGATTGGCGTAAACCTTTGGCGGACCTACCGATGTAATTTCAGGTCCCAGAGGCACTATGGTAACTGTATAAGTTCCGGGAGCTTCCATGCCCAGTCGCTTAATGCTGTAATTAAAAAAGCCGGTAGTGGCCGATACATAGTTGGGCTCAAGATCCCTCGCCTCGGCATATTTTAAAATGAGGTGACAGGCATGTAGATTTTGCCAGATGTTTTCCTTACAAATGTCGATGATGCGTCCAATGGGAGGCCAGAATCCCTCATCGCTTCGTCCGGCTTCCGGAGTCATGGCGAATATTTTTGGCTTGGTGCTCTGCTCCCCGTACATCCAGTCGTCGGAAACACCATTGGCGGTATAAAGCACAGTTTGATTGGCCGTGCCGAAACTGTATTTGTTGAAAGTTGTCAGATGTCCTCCGTAATCCGTGAATTGAGCAGAGTCCGGAGTATATATATTGGCTCCATATCCCCAGGGATAAATAAGAAGGTTCCCATAAGTATGGTAATTTAAAGCAAGCCGGAATTGGCGGTTATTGCAAAAATTTCTCAGGTTTTGTGTTTCGGGTTCTGAAAACGGACCGGTTCCCCGGTAGGTATTGGAATTGGTATTCGGTGAAGAACCGGTATTGTCGAAACCCCAGTTATATCCGTAGTTTCTGTTAAGATCCACCCCGAAGGTTCCGTCTCCGTTATTTTTCCGGTTCTTTCTCCACATTCCTCCTCCGTTTGGATTCGTGGTTTGATTGTAGATATAACCATCGGGATTTACTACCGGAATAAAATACATTTCGGAATTATCTACCAGGTATTTTACCTCGGCATTGGTGTTATAATTCTCAAGCAAATAATACATATACATTATCAGCTGGGCAACGGAAGCAGGCTCGCGCGCATGATGCACGCCGTTGTACATTATTTCAGGCTCCGGTTCATCGATATTGGGGTTGTCGGAAATTTTTAACCAATACACCGGCCTGCCCTCAATGGTATTATTAGAAAGCGCAGCTTTCTGGGTAATCAGATTTGGAAACAGGTTGTACATGTTATCCAGGTGGTTCAGTATTTCCTGGTAAGTAAAAAATCCTCCCATGCTGCCCAGAGAAAAATTAGAAGGCGTTGCATATTGAGGGGGAACCAGGCAGCCAATCCCCTGAGGTGTGGGAACCCCGTTTTTCAAGTCGGGATTTTCGTTTTGCTTTTCATAATACAAAGAAACATCCTCAATGAGTATTTCAACCTCCATGCCTTTCGACCTGGCAAATTGCAACTCGCTTTCAGAAAAGTCAGACTCAATCCAAAATCCTTCCTTTATCATTGCATGGTCGGTACAAATACCGGCAAGGTTTAAAACTTCAAGGCCTTTGCTACCGGTGTAAATTTTTGCCCGATGATACTTTTCAACCTGGGAAAAACCGGCATGTTGAAACATTACCATACCAACAAAAAGGAAAAGTATGTATTTCATGAGGGGTATAATTGGTTTTAAGCATACAAGTTACAAAAAAAATGGCCTTGAAAAGACGCAATTTCGACGGAATTGCCCCCGGATATTTTGGAAAAAAAATTAAATTTACCCCTTATGCCAGAACCTGATAAAACCCCTGATAATCAGGAGAACGAAGATTATTATTTCAGTCCTGAGGGCTACATGGTTTTTACCGAAAAATACCACCTTAAGAGGGGGTATTGCTGTATGAGCGGTTGCCGGCATTGTCCCTACGGATTTAACCCAAGAACCGGAAGCATCGAACCTTCCGGTAAAAAATAATACCATGCCCTCTGATACCCAAAGGAAAGTGCTTGAAAAATTCAGGAAAGATATTCTTGCGGGGATTCCTTCGCGGCTGCCACCCCCCAAACCGATCGATCCTTCGGTGAATCATGCCCCGGTACGGAAAGACATCCTTAATCCCGACGAAAAGCGCCTTGCCCTGAAAAATGCATTGCGGTATTTTCCTGCTAAATTTCATGATGCGCTTGCTCCTGAGTTTTTGCAAGAGCTGAAAACCTACGGTAGAATTTACATGTATCGGTTTCGGCCCGACTATAAAATTTATGCCCGTCCGATTTCCGATTACCCGTTTAAATGCCGGCAGGCCGGTGCTATCATGCACATGCTTTCCAATAACCTGGATCATGCCGTTGCCCAACACCCCGATGAATTAATTACTTATGGTGGAAATGGAGCGGTTTTCCAAAACTGGGCTCAATACCGCCTTACCATGCAATACCTGGCCACCATGACCGAGCGCCAAACACTGGTATTGTATTCAGGTCATCCGCTTGGATTGTTTCCTTCCCATCCCGATGCACCTCGTGTGGTGATTACCAATGGCATGATGATTCCCAACTATTCGAAACCCGATGACTGGGAAAAATTCAATGCGCTTGGAGTTACCCAGTACGGACAAATGACCGCAGGCTCTTTCATGTATATAGGCCCTCAGGGAATAGTTCATGGAACCACCATTACCCTGCTCAACGCTGCCCGGATGAAGGCCGCTAAAAAGGGCAATGAAATACCCTTGTTTATTTCTGCCGGCTTGGGTGGAATGAGTGGCGCCCAGCCCAAAGCGGCAAAAATAGCAGGCCTTGTTAGTATTACCGCTGAAATTAATTCCAAAGCAACCCAAAAAAGGCATCAACAGGGCTGGGTGGATGAAGTATATGATGATCTTGAAAAAGTAATGAAACGAGCTCTCGAAGCACGCAAGTCAGGCAAAGCTTTAAGTCTGGCTTACCAGGGAAATATAGTTGACCTTTGGGAGTATTGCGCAGTTCATAACATTGTTCCTGAAATTGGTTCCGACCAGACATCTCTTCACAATCCCTGGGCAGGAGGATATTATCCTGCCGGATTTTCTTTGGAAGAATCAAACCGGATGATGAGTTCCGATCCGGAAAAATTTAAGACTGAAGTACGGAAAAGTCTGGTTCGCCATGCGCATGCCATAAATAAGCTGAGTGAAAAGGGAATGTACTTTTTCGATTACGGAAATGCATTTCTGCTGGAAGCATCAAGAGCCGGTGCAGATATTTTGAAGGATAACGGCGATTTTATTTATCCTTCCTACATTCAGGATATCCTGGGCCCCATGTGCTTCGATTACGGATTTGGTCCTTTTCGCTGGGTTTGTACTTCCGGACTCGACAGCGACCTGAAAATCACCGATGCCATTGCACTTAAAATTCTCAAAGAACTGCATAAGAAAGCCCCTTCTGAAATTAAGGGTCAATTGGCTGATAATATTCAATGGATGGAGTCGGCCTGGGAAAATAATCTGGTGGTAGGATCCAGAGCCAGAATATTATACGCCGATTCAGAAGCACGCATTTTGCTTGCCAGGGCATTTAATTCGGCGATTAAAGCAAAAAAAATTAAAGGACCTGTTGTTTTGGGTCGCGATCATCATGATGTTTCGGGAACCGACAGCCCTTTTCGGGAAACATCGAATATTTATGACGGATCCCGCTTCACCACTGATATGGCCGTTCAGAATTTTGCCGGCGATGCCTTCCGGGGTGCCACCTGGGTTAGCCTGCACAATGGAGGCGGGGTAGGCTGGGGAGAAGTAATTAACGGTGGGTTCGGACTGGTGCTTGACGGAAGTCCTGAAGCTAAAAAACGCGCCGATGGCATGCTTTTCTGGGATGTGAATAACGGCATTGCCCGCAGAGCCTGGGCAAGAAATAAAGAAGCCCTGACGGCCATCCGAAGAGAAATGAAAAGATCGGCCACCCTTCAGGTAACGCTTCCTAATCTTGTAGAGGATGGAATTTTAGATGATTTAAGTTTTTAATGCTATACAGAGCCTTTTTTTTTCAATTCTTTTTTTTCATAGCCGGCTTTTCATTTGCGCAGGATACCAGCGCAATAATGAATATACTGGGAACCGCAAAACAATTAATTTCAACCGATCCCGATAGTGCAGATGTTTTAATCCGGTCTGCGTTGGGAGAATCTGAAAAAATCAATTTTAAAGCCGGGGCTGCCCGGGCGTATCAATACCTGGGTTCAATTTGCCGGTTCAAAGGCAATCTTGCCGGAGCAAAGGAGAATTATTTTAAAGCCCTTCCACTGTATGAATCTGAAAACAATCTCGACGGATTAAGCGGCCTATACTCCAATATCGGAAATCTGGAATTTGATTACGGAAATCTGGAAATTGCGATGGAATACCATTTGAAATCCCTCAAAATTTCCGAAGCAAGGAATAACCTCAGGCACCAGTCAAACTCCCTGAATAATATTGGAAATATTCTTTGCCAGCAAAAAAATTATAAGCAGGGAGAAGAATATTACCGCAAAGCCATTGCCATCAGAGTTCAGTTAAATGACAGTCTGGGTCTGGCTTCCGGATATAATAATCTGGGACATTTACATCATTCGCTTAATGCCAAAGATTCTACTCTTTTTTATTTTCAAAAAGCTTTATTGATTCGCGAACGGATCAATGACCGGGTTGGACTGGTTTCGAGTTATAATAACCTCGCCAGTATTTATAATGAAATCGGCAACTATAAAGAGGCCTTGAAATTTGCTGAAAAAGGCTTGCTGATGGCAAAGCAACTTAACGATGTAAATGGGATAGCATATTCCTACGGAAATTCCGGATATGTTTATCTCCGAACAAAGAATTTTCCAAGGGCCGTTGAATATTTTGAAAAAGCCTTAGCCATTGGTCTCGAAACCGGGGCCGCCGAATTGATCATTGAATCTTACGCTTCCCTGGGAATTTCATATAAGGAAATGGGAGATTACCGGAAGGCCTATGAATATATATCCGATTACAGCCGCATGAAAGATTCTCTGATGGGGAAAGAGACCATGGAAAGCCTCAACAAAATGCGGGCTTTGTTCGATCTGGAAAAAAAGGAAAAAGAACTTTTTAAGAAGGACGCTGAACTTGCCAAAAAAGAAACGGAGGCCGCCGAAAGAAAATACCAGCGGAATTTATTGTTGGGGGGAGTCCTGGCATTGGTGATTGTTCTGGTTTTTTCTGTTTTTATCATTCAACGGAAAAAGAAAGATAACCGGATCATTTCATGGCAAAAGAAGGAAGTAGAACGCCAAAACAATTTGCTGGAAGAGAAAAATAAAGAAATTACCGACAGCATTAATTATGCAAAGCGCATTCAGGAAGCACTATTACCCCGAATCGACCTAATCCGAAAAGATTTTCCCGATTCATTTGTTGTGTTTAAACCCCGGAATATTGTAAGCGGAGATTTTATCTGGTATTCCGATTCCGGCGGGTATAAGTTCATTGTTGTGGCCGATTGCACCGGTCATGGGGTTCCCGGAGGCTTTATGAGTATGCTGGGCATTAGTTTTCTCAATCAGATTGTGAAAGAGAATGCCTGTTACGAACCGGCTGAAATTTTATCACGGTTGCGTGAAAAGGTGTTGGAATCGCTGAGCCAATCGGGAAGTGGCAGCGAAACAAGAGATGGTATGGACCTTTCCCTCCTTCGGGTAAACGAAAAAACCCGTGAGGTTGTTTTTTCCGGAGCCATGAATGGTTTTTATTGGGTTAATTCCTTTGGTCTGAATGAAATCCCCGGCGATAAAATGCCCATCGGTTCCTACGAAGGTCCACATACCTCCTTCCGGCAGGAAACCCGTACCCTGAACAAGGGTGATATGATGTACCTGGTTAGCGATGGATTTGCAGATCAGTTCGGAGGACCTAAAGGCAAAAAATTCAAATACCGCCAACTGGAAAGCCTGCTTCCCGAAATTGCCACAGCACCGGCCGAAGACCAAAAAGCAAAGCTCGAGCGGATTTTTAAAGACTGGATGGGCAGTATGGACCAGGTAGATGATGTTACTGTTTTGGGAATTAGGATTTTATAATAAGCCCTTTTGTTCATTCGGCACGGATATTGCTGATGCCGTTATAAAAGTTTATATTTGTTATATGAAAAATAAATGGTTCTCACTTTGCCTGGTATGTGGTCTAATGGCCAGCCTTTTTCTGGTGTCTTGTGCCAAAGATGAAGAAGAGCCCCCTCCTTCCGATCCACGTGATGCATTTACAGGCTCCTGGACCTGTCAGGAAAATTCCCGGCTTAACGGAGCTTCCAGCTTTACCCTCCACGTTAATAAAAGCAGCAGCAATTCAGCAGGGCTCGACATTGAAAATTTTTACAACCTGGGTTTTAACATCAAGGCTTTTCCAACCGTGAGCGGAAGCAGCTTTTCAGCCAGCAATCAGCCCCTTTCTAACTTTACTATTATTTCCCTCTCGGGAAACAAAACGGGGACCAATACTTTTTCGATGAATTATATTATTCGCGACGGTAGTCAATACGATACCTGCTCAGCGAGTTGTACCAAACAATAATAAATTACCCACCGGTATAATTGAAAGGAGTTAATTTTTTTAACTCCTTTTTTATTTCGGGTTTCAGCTTGAGCTTGTCAATAAAGGAATGTATTTTTTCCCGGGTAATTTTTTCGTTGGTTCGGGTTAAGTCTAGTAGGGCCTCGTAGGGCTTGGGATAGCCCTCTCTCCGCAGAATGGTTTGGATGCCCTCAGCAACCACAGCCCAGTTGTTTTCAAGATCTTTTTTCAGGGCATCTTCATTCAGCAGAATTTTATTTAAGCCTTTTAAGGTCGATTGCAGGGAAATAAGAGTATGCGCCAAAGGAACCCCGATATTTCTAAGCACGGTTGAATCGGTTAAATCTCGCTGAAGGCGGGACACCGGCAATTTGGAAGAAAGATGTTCAAAAAGGGCATTCGCCAGGCCCAGGTTTCCCTCGCTGTTTTCAAAATCAATCGGATTTACCTTATGGGGCATGGCCGAGGAACCTATCTCTCCTTTTTTGATTTTCTGCCGGAAATATTCCATTGAAATATAAGTCCACATGTCGCGGTTAAAATCAATCAAAATGGTATTCAATCGTTTCAAGGCATCGAAAATAGCAGCCAGATCATCGTAATGCTCGATCTGGGTAGTGGGTTTGGAACGCGACAAGCCCAGGGTATTATTAACCAGATTGTCCGCAAAAGCATCCCAGTTAATTTTGGGATAAGCTGCGTAATGGGCATTGAAATTTCCGGTTGCACCGCCAAATTTGGCCGGACAGTTAATATGCTGCAGGGCTTTCAGTTGCTTTTCCAGACGGACCGAAAACACCTGAATTTCTTTTCCAAGACGGGTAGGTGATGCGGGCTGCCCATGCGTACGGGCCAGCATGGAAATGTTCTTCCAGGCTTTTGCCTTTTCATTCAGGTTTGATATTACTTCTTCAAAAGCGGGGATGATCACATCCTCCAGGGCATCCTTCAGGGAAAGGGGAATGGCGGTGTTGTTTATATCCTGGGATGTCAGCCCGAAGTGTACAAATTCCTTAATGGTTCCAAATCCCGATTTCTGAAGTTTTTCTTTTAAAAAATACTCAACCGCCTTTACATCGTGATTGGTGGTTCGCTCAACTTCTTTTATGATTAATGCATCACCTTCGGAAAAGTCGAGATAAATTTTTCTGAGCTTATTGGTTTCCGCTGCGGTTAATTTCTTTTGTCCGGGAATTGTATTGCAAAACGCAATAAAATATTCCACTTCAACCAGCACCCGGTATTTAATAAGGGCCTGTTCAGAAAAATAATTTTCAAGCACCGAAGTTGTCTTGCGGTACCTGCCGTCGACAGGGCTGATGGCCCTTAATTCACTATAAGTCATGCTGGTTTTCAAAAAACAAATTTACGGAATTATGCCGAGCCTAATTAAGGTGTTTCTTTAAAATGGCGTTTATCGATTTTCCCGCTTTTTCAATTATTTCAGGGGTGTGAACCGAGGAAATAAAGCCTACTTCATATCCGCTGGGCCCAAAATATATCCCGGCCTTCAGCAAATCATGAAACACCATGTTAAAAATGGTCATGCCCCCGGCATCTATATCATGAGCCGCCCTTATCTGTGGAATTCCTGAAAAATTAAACCAGAATATGGATCCAATTTGGATCAGATAGAATCCCTTTTCCGGCCCAATGCCCTCGGAAACGATTTCGGCAAACAATCTGGTTTTGGCCTCAAGGTCCGGGTAAAAATTTCCTTTTAAACAAAGTTGTAATTGAGCCAGTCCTGCTGCCATGGCCAAGGGGTTTCCGGAAAGGGTTCCTGCCTGGTAAACCTTCCCTTCAGGCGATACATGGCCCATTATTTCAGCGCTTGCGGCATAGGCTCCTACCGGCATTCCTCCGCCGAGGATTTTCCCGAAAGTAAACAGGTCGGGCGTAATGTTGTAATACCCCGAAGCACCTTCAAATCCTATCCTGAAGCCGGAAATTACTTCATCAAAAATCAGAAGTGATTTATGCTTTGTCGTAATGTCGCGCAGAAACTTCAGGTATTCCTGCCTTTGTAAAAGCAGGCCGTTGTTGGCCGGAATGGGCTCGATTATTACACAGGCAATATCGTCAGGGAACTTTTTATAAGCTTCCTCAAGGGCTTTTTCCGAGTTAAGGGGCAAAACTATAGTCTCATTCACAAATGATTTTGGCACTCCGGCCGAGGAGGAATTTCCTAAGGTTACCAAACCCGATCCGGCTTTTACCAGCAAAGCATCGGAATGGCCGTGATAGCAGCCTTCGAATTTTATGATTTTATTTTTTCCTGTATATCCCCTGGCCAGACGGATGGCACTCATTACTGCTTCGGTTCCCGAGCTTACAAACCGCATTTTTTCTATGCCCTTATGATTTTCAATTATGAGCGAGGCCAGCTCATTTTCAAGTCTTGTAGGTGCTCCGAAAGAAGTTCCATGGGCAGCGGTAGTGGTTATGGCTTTTACAATATCCGGGTGGGCATGCCCGTGGATCAATGGGCCCCAACTGCCACAGAAATCAATGTATTTTTTCCCGTCGGCATCAAAAACAAAGGGACCTTCTCCCTTTTCAATAAACAGGGGAGTTCCACCCACCGACCTGAAAGCTCTTACGGGAGAATTTACGCCTCCCGGAAATAATTTTTGTGCTTTTTCGAATAATGCCTTCGATTTTTCCATGGGCGCAAATATCGGAAATCAGATGAAACCCGCCGGCAATTAATCCAGGGGAGGGGGAGTTTCCTGCGGGTGTTTCGGCTCTCTTACAAAAAGGGTATCGCCCGATTCGGCGAATTGGTATACAAGTCGGGTGCCGGGCTGGTTTCCAACAATTCCGCTTTCAATCCATTTTTCCCTGAGCAGTGGGCTTTTTCCATAGTAGTACAGCCATATCCTGTTCGTGGTTTGCCCACAGGAGTTTTCTTCATACCGTAGTCTGTTCAGGGAATCTTTTCCCTGAATAATGCAGGGCTGAAAGCTGTATTTTAATTTTTCCGATGAATTTGGAATCCCCGGGGGCTTGAGCCCGGAGGGAGAAACACCGGATTTTTGTGCCACCAATCCGAAACTTAGCAGGCAGCAAAATAAAAACAAGCAGGAAGGTACAACTCTCATTTCTTTTTTAATACTACGCCTTTAAATCTTAATTCTTCGGGTGGCCCGGGAACATTGCTGATAACACCCACCGTGCGGTCCTGGCGGTCGAGCTTACCCTTGGTGTCGAAACTGATTTTTATAACGCCTTTTTTTCCGGGCAAAACCGGCTCTTTGGGATATTCACCGGCGGTGCAGCCACAGGTAACTTTTATTTCCTGAATAATGATGGGTTGGTCGCCGGTATTCTCAAAAACATATTCCAGTTCCACGATTTCACCTTCCCGCACAAACCCGAAGTTCTTTTTTTTATCCTCAAATTTGAAGGCAGGCCCTTTCACCTGCGAAAAACCCCGGCTGTGTATGGCCGGGGCTCCCGCAAAAAGAAAAATCAGAATAAATACTTTTCCGAAAAAATTATTTAGGGTTAGTGCCATTGGTATTTTGCTGTTGAGGCGGATTGGGGTCAGGCTTAACCTGTCCTTTGATGCGCAACATCACCGTTCCGTTTTTAGCATTGGAAATAACGGTAATGGTTTTTTCAAAATTTCCAACCCGTTTGGTGTCGTATTTTACTTTAATACTTGCAGTTTCACCGGGCTTAATGGGGTCTTTGGGCGGGGTGGGAACCGTGCATCCGCAGGATCCTGTAGCACTCTGAATAACCAGAGGTTCTTTGCCTGTATTCTTAAACTTAAATTCCCGCTCACCGTTCGAATTGTATTCTATGGTGCCGTAATCAAGTACTTCGTTTTCAAACGATATTTCAGGGGCATTGGGATTGTCGTTCATCGTTGAAGTAACCGGCGTTTGGGCAAGAAGTCCGGTTCCCGCAAACAACAAAAGGAAGGTGGAGAGAATGATCTTTTTCATGGTTGGTTTGTTTGGCTTTATGTAGGTTAATTGGGCATTTGCGGCTTGTTATTGTTACCGGGGAATTGCTCTTCCTGGGGAGGACCTTCCACATTTCCCTTAATGGTTATAAATTTAGAGGCAGTTTTGGCATTCGAAGTAATGGTTACCGTTTTGGTAAAGGCTCCAATGCGGTTGCTGTCGTACTTAACCTTGATCATTCCGGTTTGTCCGGGCATAATGGGCTCCTTGGGCCATTGGGGAACCGTGCATCCGCAACTGGCCTGGGCATTTTGAATAATCAAAGGCTCTTTGCCTGTATTTTTAAATTTGAAATCGTATTCGCAGGGGGCACCCTTCTGAAGGGTTCCAAAATCATGCGTTTCCACCTCGAAAGTAATTTCCGGGGCGGTAGGGCTCACCGGGGTAGTGGTTTCAGAACCGACAGGAGCATTGGTTTTGTTTTGGGCAAAAAAACCTGTGCTTGCAAAGAACATCAGGGCCGAAAGAAGTAATGTGTTTTTCATTTTTTACGGGGTTTTACATAGTACAAATTTAAGCATTATAAATCAGGTTTAAAACTATCCAAAATCGTGCCATAATGCCCCTTTTTAAACGATTTTGACGGGGGTTCAAATCATTCTCCTAAATTTGCCGGCAGGCATGGAAATACCCAAAACATACGACCCCAAAGGTACCGAAGAAAAGTGGTATTCGTATTGGATGGAAAAGGGCTATTTCCGCTCCCTTCCCGACGACCGGCCCCGTGAAGACCGCTATACCATTGTTATTCCTCCTCCTAATGTAACCGGGGTTTTACACATGGGCCACATGCTGAATAATACCATTCAGGATGTGCTCATCCGCCGGGCCCGGATGCTGGGAAAAAACGCCTGCTGGGTACCCGGTACCGACCATGCCTCCATTGCCACCGAAGCCAAAGTGGTAGCCCTGTTGAAAGAAAAGGGCATAAAGAAAGAGGATTTGAGCCGGGAAGAATTTTTAAAATATGCCTGGGAATGGAAGGAAAAATACGGGGGCATTATCCTTGAACAATTAAAAAAACTGGGTGCTTCCTGCGACTGGGAAAGAACCAAATTTACCATGGATCCCGACCTCAGCGAGGCGGTGACCGATGTTTTCATTGACCTCTATAATAAAGGTTTTATTTATCGCGGAACCCGGATGGTAAATTGGGACCCCGTTGGCCTTACTGCTGTTTCCGATGAGGAAGTGAATTATAAGGAAGTAAACTCCCGCCTTTTTTATGTTAAATATCCTATTGAAGGCAGTACGAATGAATTTATTACCATTGCCACCACCCGTCCGGAAACCATTTTAGGCGACACCGCCGTTTGCGTGCATCCCGATGATGACCGCTATAAGCACCTCAAGGGGAAAAAAGCTATCATCCCTCTCGTAAACCGTGCGGTTCCCATCATTTTCGACGAATATATCGACCGTGAATTCGGAACGGGTGCTTTAAAAGTAACACCCGCCCACGACATCAATGATTATAACCTTGGCATTAAACACAAACTGGAAATCATTGATACCATTGCTCCCAACGGAACCATGAGTGAAGCCGCCGGATTTTTTGTGGGAGAAGACCGCTTTGCGGTTCGTAAAAAAATGGGAAAAGAACTTGAGAACCTGGGCCTGCTGGTAAAAATTGAAGACATCAAAAACAAGGTGGGCTATTCCGAAAGGACTGATGCTGTTATTGAACCCAAGCTTTCCCTGCAATGGTTTTTGAAAATGAAGGAATTCTCCTTGCCTGCCTATGAAGCGGTAATGAAAGGAGAAGTGAAATTAATTCCTGATAAGTTCATCAATACCTACCGGCATTGGATGGAAAATGTGAAAGACTGGTGTATTTCGCGGCAACTTTGGTGGGGACAACAAATACCGGCCTGGTATGATAAGAAGGGGAATGTGGCGGTTACAAAAACAAGAAAGGAAGCGGAAAAGATTTTAGGAACCAAAGAAATTAAACAGGATGAGGATGTGGTTGACACCTGGTTCTCATCGTGGTTATGGCCCATTTCAGTATTTGATCCAAAAGTTTTTGCCGGAGGAAAGGATTATAAAGGAAATGCAGACATTAATTACTATTACCCTACCAACGATCTGGTAACTGCACCTGAGATTTTATTTTTCTGGGTGGCGCGGATGATTATGGCCGGATATGAATATCGCGGCGAAAAACCTTTCACCCATGTGTACCTCACCGGAATTGTGCGCGACAAGCAGGGGAGAAAGATGAGCAAATCTTTGGGCAATAGTCCCGACCCTATTGATTTGATGGATAAATTTTCCACCGACGGAGTAAGAATGGGAATGCTTTTGTGTTCGCCTGCGGGTAACGATTTGCTCTTTGATGAAAGTTATTGCGAGCAGGGAAGGAACTTTGCCAATAAAATCTGGAATGCCTTTCGTCTGATTAAAAGCTGGGAGACGGATGAAAAGTTAAACCAACCGGCAACATCAGTTATTGCGGTTGACAGGATGGGCTTGCAACTGGGAAAAATTTTGGCCCAGGTTGATAAGGCCTATGACAGCTACCGTTTGTCGGATTCTTTGATGCTCACTTATAAACTATTCTGGGATGATTTCTGTGGTGATTTTCTGGAGGATTTAAAACCCGAATTCATTGAGGGAAAGGCCGGAAGGATGGACCCAAAAACATACAAGGCCTGTCTCGATATTTTTGAGGCACTTTTAAAAATGATTCACCCGATTATGCCTTTCATCAGCGAAGAAATCTGGCATCTGCTTCGTGACCGCAAGGAGAATGATTGTTTGATTGTTGCCTCATGGCCCGGAAGCAAAACATGGGATGCTTCTGATGTATTTTCATCACGAAAGGTCTCTTATAAGGGCATAGATTCCGATTATTTAAAAGTATTGCAGGATTATGAAAAAGTAAATGGGGGAATTGCTTTTGTTCAAAAATCAAGACAGGGGATGGGACTTAGTCCGAAAGTAAAGCTGGAGGTGATTGCTCTTGGAAAAAATGCAGATTTAGTTTCATTATCCGAATATGCCGGAAGGATTTCCCGACGCGCCAATTGCGATTTTAGTTTCGGTTCTGAATTTGAAAAGGACCGTTCCGGTTTTATTATGTTTACGGGCGGCGATATTTCCTGGTTTGTAAAAAAGGAAGGCAAAGAATCGGGTGGGGATGAAGAGGAATTAAAAAAGGAACTTGCTTATCAAAAAGGTTTTTTACAAGCGGTAGAAAAGAAATTAGCCAACGAGAAATTTGTTGCCAATGCAAAGCCTGAGCTGGTTGCTATGGAGCGGAAGAAAAAGGCCGATGCCGAAGCCCGGATCAGGGCCATAGAGGAGCAGTTGAAGGGCGGTGTCTGATTCCGCCGGGGTTGAGAAGGCAATCGGCGCCTGAGCATTTTGAAGGGACGATTTTGGTCCCTGAGCTTGTCGAAACGACAAGGTGGGAGCAAGAACTGTCCCTTCGACAAGCTCAGGGACCGCACTTCGACATGTTCAGGAACCGAGATGGGTCGTTGAGCCTGTCGAAACGACAAGGGGGGAGCAAGAACTGTCCCTTCGACAAGCTCAGGGACCGCACTTCGACATGTTCAGGAACCGAGATGGGTCGTTGAGCCTGTCGAAACGACAAGGGGGGAGCAAGAACTGTCCCTTCGACAAGCTCAGGGACC